>Ga0335081_10000385_pt1 | contig 80222 bp, 57 predicted proteins | sample Lox_Sample_35_FD_206713 | JGI IMG/M metagenome (GOLD analysis project Ga0335081, IMG submission 206713) | Soil microbial communities from Loxahatchee National Wildlife Refuge, Florida, United States - Lox_Sample_3.5 | ecosystem: Environmental > Terrestrial > Soil > Wetlands | place: USA... | reverse complement strand
CGATGGCGGAGAAAAAGCTGGTGATTGCGGACGGCCATCACCGCTACGAAACCGCGCTGAACTTTCGCAACGAATGCCGCGCAAAGTCCGGGAAGATCGACCCCCTCGCCGCGCACGAATTCGCGATGATGACGTTCATCAACGCGCGGACGAAGGGGCTGACCATCCTGCCGACGCACCGGCTGCTGCGAAACCTCCCGAACTTCAAATTCGAGGGGTTTCGCCAGGCACTCGGTCCGATCTTCGACTGGTACTCGTACCCGTTCCAGAATTCGGACGAACGGGCCGCCAGCTATACGGAGTTCCGGAAAGACCTCGAAGCACGCAGCCGCGAGCGCCGGGCCATCGGCATTTATCCGGGCGCGGACGCGTTTTACTTGTTCCTGCTACGGCGAGACGCGGACCTCGAAGCTCTCCTGCCGGACCTTTCCGAAGGGCAGCGGGAACTCGACGTCGTGCTGCTCCACCGGCTGATTCTCGAAAAGGGGCTTGGGATTACCGCCGAAGCGGTGACTGCCGAGAAGAACGTGGCCTATGAACGGGAGATGGACACAGCAATCGCAGCCGTCGACAGCGGCGACGCGCAACTTGCGTGCCTGCTGAACCCGGTCCGCGTGGAACAAGTGATGGCTATCGCGATGGGTGGAGACGTACTGCCGCAGAAATCGACCGACTTCTACCCGAAGCTCCTGAGTGGCGTCACAATCTATCGAGTCGAAGGACGGGTGGAGTAGGGTCCCGCGCTCGAAGTAATTCCCCGCACGCGGGTTAGAAGAGCCCGGCCGCAGTTCTCCTGAGCCGTGCTGCAGAAACCCTTCCCTTGGCGACTAGGTGGATGATGATTCCGGCCGGACTACTGCCCGAAGCTCTGGATGGCGGCCGTTTCGCTCTCATAGGTGTCGAAAACGGTCATCAGTTTCGTGACTTGCAGAACCTCTTTGAACTTTGCACCCAGGTTCGCGAGTTTCAGAGTGGCGCCCTGCGACCGCGCGCTGTGAAAGGTGGCGACGAGGGTTCCCAGGCCGGCGCTATCGATGTAGCTGACGTTCGCCATGTTCAGCACAATCTTCTTCTTGCCCGCCGCAAGCAAACTCTTCACTTTTTCACGAAACGAGTTGCTTTCTTCGCCCAACACGATGCGGCCTTCGATCTCCAGCGCAGTGACCCCGTTTACATCCCGATCCGTCATTCTCAGTGCCACGTTCACCCCTCCTGAAAATTTCTCATTGCGATTTTGAACTGTGTACCACCCAAACGGCGGCCGTCTCTCCGTGCGGTTTGATGACGGTCAGTAAAAGTCCGAGCAGGACATGTAGTATCCGCAGCCCGGGCAAATCAGCTTGCAGCTTCGCTCCTCAAGTCGCGCCGAGCAACGCGGGCAATATCCTGAAGCGAATTCCGGATTTCGCTCGGGAACCGAAACGGCCCCTGCGTCCCGCCGGTCGGCAGGACCTTCGCCCGCCCCCGAGGCCCCATTTCCCTCTATCATCGCCGGGCACCCTTCGGACGGACGTTTATAGCACATCCCTGTCTATGGGGAAAAGCAAACCTGACGGGCGCGGGCCCCCCCAAAGAGGGACGGTCCCCACATCCAATCCGTTAGACACCCGTTGAGGGGCGAAAGTGCCACTGCCTCAGGTGAAATCGGCAGTGTACGGGGCTATACTGCGAAAAGGGGCAACCGGACGCCGGCGCACGGCGTCTGATAGATAGGAGCGGAAGCCATGAGCGTTCGAAATCAGGCAAGGCTAGCCGCCGTAATCGTTGCCAGCGCTATCCTCGTTGTACCGTCCATTACATCCGCACAGCGATCCTCAAGCCGCGGGGCAGGCATGTCTGCGGCCACGTCGGCGCCGGCACATCGCGCATCAGCCACCAGCGTCCACGCGACCAGCAAGGCGAGCAGCCGGCCTGCGATCAGCGCCAGCCCCAGACAGAGCCCCCGACCGGCGAACTCGTTTGCGTCCGCCGGATCTCCCCTATCGGTTCAGGACTTGCTGAACATAACCCCAAACTCGGGGTTCAATTGGGAGCACGTGAACGCGATCGACAAGGACCTCGCGATCAAGGCGTTGATCGATCCAGTGACGGAGTTGGAGGTCGCGCAGGCTGAAAGGCTGCTGAGCCTGAACGGAGGGGCGTTCTCCGGCGGAGCCTACATACTCGGCGGCGGATACTATATGCCGACTGAAACCGATGAAGGTCAACAGGTTGCCGAGCCAGCCCAAGCGGCGGAGTCGCAACCCGCGCCAGCGCCGCAACCGCAGATCATCGTCCTTCAGCAGGCCCCGGCGCAGCAGGCCGCGCAGCCAAGCGGCAACGAAGCTTCGGCCGCCAACGCAGAGATTCCCGACGAGGGGCAATTCACCTTGATTCTTCGTGACGGAAGACAGATCGAGGCGGTCGCGTTCACGCACATGAACGACAAGATCGTCTACATCACCACAGACGGGGGGCGCCGAACCATTCGCGCAAGCGATCTCGACGCAGACGCGACCGTACGGGTCAACGAGGAACGCGGTACGCCGATGCAACTCCCTCTCTAGCCGCGATCCACTTCCACGCGTCGCCGCATAACTCCAACTGTTCGCTAGCTTCCCGAACGATGGACGGGTTCGGGCATGTAAGGACCCGCTTCAGCCGGCAGACCAGCCCGTTCAAACTGGATGGTCGTGTGCGTGATGTTGAAGTCGTGTTCCAGCGCGCCGCGGATGCCCGCCAGAATCTTCTCGCTGTCTTCCATGTGCATGTCCGGAATGCGGACGTGACAGGAGAGCGCGACCATGTCCGTCCCGAGCGTCCAGATATGAATGTCATGAACCTCCTGAACGCGGGGAATGCGCAGTATCGCGGCGGCGACGTCTTCGAGGCGAATCTCTCGCGGCAGCCCTTCGAGCAGAATGTGGCCGCTCTCGCGGAGAATGCCTACGCCGGACCAGAGAACCATCGCGCCGATGCCGATGCCAATGACCGGGTCCACCCATTGCGCGCCGGTCCATCGAATGGCCAGCGCTCCGGCAAAAATGGCGATGTTGGAGAGGGCGTCACCGAGATTGTGCAACCAGACGGCGCGGACGTTCAAATCGCGCCGCCCGCGGTGCAGAGACAGCGTGATGCCGCCATTGATCACCAGCGCCAGAAGCGAGACCCAGAGCATGACGCCGGCGTGCACCCCGACCGGATGGCGCAGGCGCAGCGCCGATTCGTAGATCAGGAAGATGGCAACGAATTGGAGCAGCATCGCGTTCACGAATGCGGCGAGGATTCCCGCGCGATGGTAACCGTAGGTCTTTTCCGGCGTTGGCGGACGCAGCGCGAGGAGCATGCCAATCCAGGAGATGACCAGCGTCGGAACGTCGGTGAGATTGTGAACGGCGTCGCCCAGAAGGGCGATCGAGTGACCCAGGTAGCCGGCCGCGAGCTCCGTGGCGACCAAGAGAAACGTGACCGCAACGGCAACACCCAAGACGCCGCTCATTCCTTTGCTCATTCCCTGAGCGACGCCGTGCGAATGGGCGTGGCCGTGCGAGTGGTGGCTGCCGTGGTCGTGGAAGTGCATCGCCAGATTCTAGCCGCAGAAAGCTCCCTGGGACAGCCTTAACACGTGTTTGTCGACCGGCGCATCAACGGTTTGCCGGGGCCCTGGCGCGCCGGGTCTCGCAACGAACCGGGTTAACGAAACCCGATTGACTTCCCTCGCCGCCCCCGCCTACCATGACCTTCGAGCTCAGCTCTGGGAGCTCCGAGGGCGCTTGAGTCACGCGTCACGATTTACCCGGCGATGACGCAACACACCGCCAAGCTGGTCTTTTGGGGAGTGCGCGGCTCGACGCCGACGCTGGAGCGCGACACGTGGCGCTATGGCGGAAACACGCCTTGCCTCGAACTCACCGCGCCGGACGGGACGCCGTTCATCCTTGACTGCGGCACGGGACTCCGGATGCTGGGCAACGACTGGACCAGCACTCGCGGCGACTCGGGCATCGACGCCCAGGTGCTAGTCACGCATTATCATTGGGATCATATCCAGGGCATCCCGTTCTTCCATCCGTTTTTCGAGGCGCGCAACCGCTTCCACTTTTACAGTTTTCAATCGAAGCATCTCGGCCCGAATAGTTTGCGTCAAGTGCTCGAGGCGCAGCTTGCGAAACCGTATTTTCCCGTCGATCTGAGCATGATGACCGCGGAGCGCGATTTTCGCGAAATCTCGGGCGGCGAGAAATGGGAAGTCAACGGGACGAAAATAAGCACGGCGTGGCTGAATCACCCGCAAGGCTGCCTGGGATACAGGTTGGACACAACCGTCGGGTCCGTCGTGTATGCCACGGACAATGAGCCTGGCGCGCCCGAATTCGACGCCAGTTTGCGGCAACTCGCGAACGCGGCGGACGTCCTGATCTACGACGCGCAGTATTCCCCCGAGCAGCTCGCCTCGACGCACAAGGGCTGGGGACATTCAAGCTGGCTGGAGGGTGTGAAAATCGCGCGCGAAGCGAAGGTGCGAAACCTCGTCCTCTTTCACCACGATCCGGATTCGTCGGACAAGAGGGTCGATGGCTTCCTTTCCGCCGCGCGACAGGAGTTTCCGGCCACGTGGGCAGGGACGGAAGGAATGTCGATCACATTGAGCGAGCGCGGCGTCGATGTTGCCCTGCGGGGATCTCGCGTGGGGTTACGGCGCCGCCTGCGCTTCACGGCGACTGTCAGCGGCCAATCCGAGGACGGCTCGCCATTCCAGGAGAAGGCAACGGTCCGCGATTTAAGCCTTCAAGGCGCCTATCTGTGCCTGAAGAGCCGCCCTCGGCTGCAGTCGGAAATGCGCGTGGTGATCGAGGCGGCGGGAGATCGAGACAGATCAAGCATGCTTTCGCTGCGCGGAACGGTTGTCCATTGCGATCCGGGCCGCGAGAAGAGTGAGAACGGCGTCGGAGTGGTCTTCATCGAAGACGGCGAGCCTAGTCACCCGACTGGCTGAGGGCGAGCGGCCTGCCGAGCAGAAACGGGCCGAGCGCCGCACCGATCGGAAGCTGTGCGTCACGCCACTTCAGGGTTAGTCGCGGTCCCCCAACTTCGATATCTGCGCATCCAGATCAGCCAATGCCTGATTGAGTTGATCGATATACCTTGGATTTTGGCTCGAACGTAATTCCCGTTCGACGCGAGCGCGCGACAGCAGAAGAACTTCCCTCCGGCGATGCGCTTCGACTTGTTCAGGAGTTGATTGGGCTGTCTTTGGTGATTTCTTCTTCGATTGCGAATCTTCCACTTGGCCTTCCACCGATTTGCTTTCCCATCCTCTCGCCATGCTTGGGATTCTACGCTGCTTGCCAGTCTCTCTTAAGTCTTTTCCCGTCGAGAGTTCGCAATCGAGAACGACTCCAAACGAGCCGCTGCCTCTTTTGGCTCAGTCCGTTCCGGGCTGAGGTGAGCGTGGCGGAGTTTTCGAAGCGCTTGCGCCGATGGCAATCGGGGCAAGGCCTGCCGCCTTGAGTTGGGCATTGAGTACCGGCACGTCTTTCGTCGTGAGAGCCGCCCATTTCGACATCGTCGCGGCCAGAGTCGCTTGCGCGTCGGCGAGAGCCTTCATGGCTTCGGCGGTCGGCGCCTCATCGCCGCTATCCACGACAGAGGAGATCCGCAGAAACTCGCCGCTTAGGAAGGTTAAGCTCGAGCGCTCCGTCGGCGGCAGGGGTTGGTTGCCCGGTGCGACGGGCGTCGGCGGAACGCCGCCGATGGCTTCTGCCTTTCGATCGAGGGCATCGAGCGCTGCCGTCAGCGCGGTGTTGCTGCTTGTCTGCGGGCGAAGCTGCCGGATCTGTGTGCGAACCTGATCCACATTGTGTCGCGCCGCGTTGATCTGAATCTGCCTCTCGGAAATCTCGCTCCCAATGGCGAATTGCTTCTGCAGGTCCGCAAGCGGAGTCTTGATGCGCGGGTCGATCTTCACGGTGAGGGGCTGCGTGTATGATTTGCCTCCGACTGTCAGCTTCACGGTGTAAGTGCCGGGAAGAGCCGCGAGACCTCCCGGCCCGAAGCCGAATCCGCCGAACCGGCCGCCGCCCGCGACTGGCGTGTGATGCAGGTCCCAAATCCACCGATGCATGCCTGCCGAGGTGGATGGTGGCTGCGCCGTAGTCCTCCAGAACGCAGGAAATTCGAGCGTCTCAGGTTTCACGGGAGGCGCATGGTCCTCGCTCGAATACTTCCGGACCAGTTCGCCCTTCGCGTTGAGGATCTCGATCACGAGCGGACCCGCTTCTGCCGACTTCAAGCAGTAATCGATCATCGCGCCGACCGGCGGATTTTCGGCAAGGGCTTCGTCGCGTGGCATCGGCGAGCCGTAGTCGGCGCCCGCGTGCATCCTGATTGCGATTGCTGGACGGAACAGGTACGCATCAGCTTGCGCCACTTGGCCGGTAATCTGTCGCAGCGCGGTGATGTCGTCGAGGACCCAGAAACCTCGTCCGTGCGTGGCCACGATCAAGTCGTCGCCGTGAACGGCAAGGTCGCGCATCGAAGAAGGCGGCAGATTGAGCTGCAGGGATTGCCAATCGTCGCCATCGTTGAATGAAACGTAGACGCCGAGCTCTGTGCCTGCAAACAGCAGCCCCTTACGCTTGGTGTCTTCTTTGACGGTCTGCATGTAGACGCCCGCCGGGAGGCCGTTGGTGATGCGCTGCCACGTCTTGCCGGAATCGCGCGTGCGATAGATGTAGGGTTCGTTGTCCTCCAGGCGGTGGCGGTCGATGGCAGCGTAGGCCTCGTTTGGATCAGAGTGCGAGGCCTGAATCATGACGATTTTGCTCCAAGGCGTGAGGTCGGGTGGCGTAACGTTTCGCCACGTCTTTCCGCCGTCTCGCGTCAACTGAATGTAGCCATCGTCGGTGCCAATCCAGATCGTGTCCGCGTGCGCCGGAATCGGCGACGGCGCAATCGTATAGATCACTCCCCGGCGTTTGCCGGCAGGCGCATCGCTGGCGGTCGCGTCGTCAAGATTCGCGGGCACGCCGGGATCCTCGCGCGTCAAATCGGGACTGATCTGCGTCCAGCTATTGCCGCCATCGATCGTCTTGAACAGGAACTGGTCGCCGAAGTAAAGGGCATGCGGATCGGCTTCGGAAAAGAGGAGAGGCAATGTCCACGTCCGGCGGAATGGGCCTTCTTTTTGTCGGCTTAGCTCCGGCGAGACATTTCGCATCTCGCCCGTAATCACGTTGCACTTCTCGACGGTTCCGCCGAAGAGTATTTCGGGATGCAACGGATCGGGCGCCGTGTAGCCGCTCTCGCCGCCGGCGCAGATTCCAGTCCAATCGTGCATCGAGATTTCAGAGTGACTGCTGCGCGTAGGGACACCCATTGAGCCACTGTCCTGCTGAGCGCCGGTCGCCCAGTACGGAAATCGGTAGTCGGGCGCGACATGGTAGAGCTGCGCGGTCGGCTGGTTGTACCAGGAACTCCACGTCTTCGCACCGTCCACGCTGACCACCGTGCCCTGGTCGCTGGCGAGAATCATTCGCTTCGGGTCGTCGGGATAGATCCAAAGCTGGTGATAGTCGTCGCCGCCCGGAGCACCTTTCAGCGCCGTCCACGTCTTTCCGCCATCGCTTGAGCGATAGACCGACGTGTTCGAAACGTACAGCGTCTTGGGATCTTTCGGGTCCACGACCACATTGCAGAAGTACCAGCCGCGGCCCCAGACGCGAGCCTCATTCGACATCTTCCGCCATGAGGCGCCGGCATCGTCCGACCGGTAGATTCCTCCCTCCTTGGCGTCGATGATCGCGTAAACCAAATTCGGGTTGGTGGGAGCGACCGCGATTCCGATGCGGCCGACGCGTTCGGCCGGCAAGCCCTTCGTGAGCTGCTCCCACGTGTCGCCGCCGTCTGCCGACTTGAAGATTCCGCTGCCGGGGCCGTACGAAGGCGGATAGATACTCCACGGCGGACGGCGCGTGTTCCAGAGAGTCGCGTAGATCGTTCGGGAATTCTGGGGATCAAAGGCGAGATCAATCGCGCCGATGCCATCGCCCTTGTAGAGAACCTTCTGCCAGGTCGAGCCGCCGTCCGTTGAGCGAAACACGCCGCGGTCGGGGTTCGCGCCATAGGCATGACCCAGCGCGGCAACGAAAACGACGTCCGGATTCTTCGGATCGACAAGGATGCGGCCGATCTGGCGCGTGTTGTCGAGACCGACATGAGTCCATGTCTGGCCGGCGTCCGTCGATTTGTACATGCCGTCGCCGAATGAGATCTGCGAGCGCATGTCGGCCTCGCCGGTGCCCACGTAGACGACGTTGGGATTCGATGGCGCAACCGCGATCGCGCCAATCGAGGCTACGGGTTGCGAGTCAAACACAGGCGTCCATGTGCGGCCGGAATTCTCCGACTTCCACACTCCGCCGCCGACCGATCCAAAATAGAACGTGTCCGGCTGGCCGGGTACGCCGGTTACCCCGTTGGAGCGTCCGGCCCGGAACGGGCCGATCAGCCGCCAGTGCAGGCCGGAATAAAGGCTCGACGGAAATTGCTGCGCCGCCAAGGGCGCTAGGCACCCGAAGATTGCTGCTGCCGCCCCCAACCAAATCAGAAGACGCAAAAAGATTCTCGATGAACGATGCATGAGATCATTTCTCCAGTCGTATTTCGGACGCAAACGGCCTGAGCATACAACACCAGCGTTTGTTATGAAAACGCCCGGCGCCGCGGCGCGAGACGACTCTTTTTCGTGTACGATGTTCCGAGGTGCGGGCCCGTAGCTCAGCTGGTTAGAGCAGCGGACTCATAATCCGTTGGTCCTAGGTTCGAATCCTAGCGGGCCCACCATAGGATCATCATCGGGCAGCACCCCGAAAGGCCCCATTCCTCGACTGAGACGGCCAGTCTCACTCCCAGCCGTCGCTGCCGATTGGATCGCCGTCCGGTGGCGGCGCCGGCATCGTCAGGTGAACCTCTGCAGGGTTCCTTTCAAAGTGATCGATTTGGCCCTGTGCAAGGAAGAATTGGGCCCGCATCGCTTCGTATTTCGGCAAGGGCGATTGCGTGCCGATCCATTTCTTCAGTTCGTCAAGCTTCAGCGAAGCGACGGCGCGAACCGCTGCCGACGTGTTTTCGTCTTCCGCCAGGGTTATCAGGCGGTCCAAAACGACTGAATCGACAGTGCATTGAATTGCGCCGTTGTAGCCTGTAGACGGCTGCGCCTTCCACGTGGCGTTGAGCAGATCGTCCACCAGCTCGGCAAAGCCCGGATTCCCGGAATCGAGCGCATGATATTCGACCATCCGCTGGGCGCGTTCGGGCTGCAGCAGCAGGTTCGCAACGATTTCGGCAGCCGCTTCCGCGGGAGCAAGCGCGTCGAACGCGGGCGAAGTGCGGCGCGCGAAATCCTCGCGGCCGCTGGGATATTCCGGCGGGCGCGGCGGAATCATCTTGAGCAAAGGCGCAGGCAGCGCGAGGACCTGCGGTGATAGCGTCGCCAGGACGGCGTGAATCGCTTTCCTCTGCTGGTCGGCGGGGACGATTTCGGGGCCAGGGTCCCTGCTCCCGCGAAGGTTGAATGTGTAATCGAGCCCCCCAATCGACTTGGCCACAGCCCCCACCTGATAGCGGTGATAGAGGTACATCGGAACCAGCACGTCTTCGAGGGTCGCCATCGGCGTGCGCTCCGGAATCGCGCTCGACGAGAGATTCTTCAGCGCTGCCGCGCGTACCGCCATCACTTGGGACAGGCCATCGAGGTCGTTGCTCCCGGTGTCCCAGAGGTGCGCGACGGAACTCGAGGAGCCAAGAGGACGCGCGTCCTGATCCGTGAGGAATCGCAGCCCGCTCGAGAAGGCGTCGCTGAGAATCTTGTCGAGCGCGGCCGTCTCATCCTTTTCCTGCGACAAATCGCTGTATCCGTATGCGATCGAAATCTTGTCCCACGCCCCGATGCCGACCGCGTAGGCGTTCGAGACATCCGGTACCCCGTTCGCGCCGACACTGACGGTCGGCGGCGGATAATCCATGACGGAGCTTCGATTCACGATGCTGGCTGCGTAGTTGTGCTCGAGCCCCAGCGTGTGGCCGGTTTCATGCGCGGCCAACTGCCGAATTCGCGCGAGCGCCATTTCGTTTGCTTTCTTGAGCGCAGCGGGATCTTTGCCGAAGGGATCCAGCAGGCCCTGCGCAATCAGAAAGTCCTGGCGGATTCGCAGCGCGTCCAGGTTCACGTGATGATTTCCCCCGTGCGCGGATCGTCGATGGCGCTGCCATATGCCCAGCCTCGCGTTGCGCGGGGCACCCATTCGATCACGTTGTAACGCACGTCCATGGGGTCCACACCCTCGGGCAGCAGCTTCACCTGAAATGCGTCCTTGTATCCCGCGGCAGTGAACGCCTGGTTCCACCAACTCGCCCCTTCGAGAACTGCCGAGCGAATTGGCTCGGGAATCGCACGGTCCACATAATAGACGATGGGCTTCACCGGCTCGCTCACGGCAGGGGACGGATCCTTTTTTGCAAGACGATGGTGCGCGATGAAACGCTTGACGATCGGCTCGTCCACCGGCGTCGCAAAATCCATGTAGCTGATGCCGAAAAAACTCGAGCGGGGGTCGTAGGCACGCACGTGGAATCCCGCCAGCGGCGCCTGAATGAAAGAGAAGTGTTCGTGCACGGTGATCGCGCGAGGCTCAGGCGTGACTTGCTCCACCCAACGGCCCGGATTGTCGCCCACCAGAGTCAGAGTCGATTCGACATCCGTGTTTTCCGGGAAATTCTTCGTGCGAGGCAGATAGATCGCCGAGCGGGAAGCGTCTACATGATAGTTGCCCTGCTTGAGCGCCGCGAGCCTCGACGCCACTTCGTGTGCGTCGCTCAGAAAGAACGGCGTAGCGTCAACCAGAACCGAATCGCCGTCGACGGCAGCAACTTCGAATCCCCAGAGAACGGATTGTGCGAAAGCTTGCTGGACCGCCCGTTGCTGCTCAAGATCGTCCGTGACCGCGCGATAGCGCTCATTTTCTTCAACGAGCAAAACTCGCGGGCCGCTCCGCTCAAAATGGACGACGCTGGTCTTGCCGGGCTGGCCGCGGTCGAGGCCCACATCATTCGAGCCGACACCATTGGGAAGCGATTCATAATAGAGAAACTGCGTGTTCCATTTGTCGATCCGCAGCCAGAGCTTCCCGTCCCGTGCGTCCCAGTAATACATGAAAAATCCGGAAAGCTTTTCCATGCCGGCGGTCTTTTGGTCGATCGTCGGCGGGGCCTTCATCTGGGCATCCGCCGAAGGGCCCTGCGCGGGTGCAATTGCCGCGAACACCAGGAATACCAAAGACGCAATCAAAGCGCGTTTCATCTATGTTTCCTCCAAGAACCGCACGTTTATATCAGATTCGGCGTGGTGGGCGGAACGAAGAGAATCCCTTACGTTGATCTGGGTGAGTGGTCTATCGATGCAGCTGCACAGGATCGGACGGAGCTCCGGTGGCGCCGTTCGCCGCGCGGTACAGAATGCGATAGAAGACCGGGTCTTTCGCCGGAGGATTGGGATCGACCGCTTGCGTTTGCCCGTCGACAGGGCCTGCCAGCGCGAGCCAGCGGCCGTTTTCTCCGGCGCGAATTTCCACCATCACCGCGAGCCCCGCTGGCGGCTGCGCGAACTGGATTTTGACCTGCGGGAATGGATCGCTGGTGAACTGAACAGTGGGCGCCGCGGGCGATGGAACCGAAGGCGCGCCAACACGAATCGCAACTGCTCGCGTGGGGTCGCTGCGATTCCCGTCTTTATCGAGCGCAACCAGGCGGTACCAATAGTCGTTGCCGGGCTCCACGTAGGCGTCCTCAAATTCGCGCGACGATCCCGGCAAAGGGTCTCCGATGACGACGCCAAGATCGGTCGGCGAACCGCCGCGCAGCACCAAGAATTGCGCTGTCTTCTCGGCCGGAATCCCTGGCGCGAATGTGATCGACGCTTTGCCGTTCGATCCGTCGGCGCCCGTGATTGCGGGAACTCCGGGCAACGACGTGTCCGGCAAGACGACACTGACTGGATCACTCGGCGTACTTTCAGCGTTGTCGTACGCAACCGCCACAACTCGATACGAGAATTTCGCACCCGACGTCGCTCCGAAATAGTCGTCGTACAGCTGCTCGGGCGTGACGTGAGAGTTCAGGCGGACCCAACCGGCGCTTCCCTGGGAAGGCGATGCATTCGCGCTCGAATCCGAAGCTGCGCCGGGACCATTACCGCCAAGTCGCTCAACAAAGTAGCCCGCAATTGGGAAGGGAACTGGCAACCATGTGAGACGAACGCGAGTAGTGCCTAAATCAGCCTTCAGACCGTCCGGTTTGGGCGGCGCAGTGGGATTTTTCGGTTGAATCATTGCCGCGTGCGAGGGCGAGCCTAGATCGCCTCGCGGTCCGACGGCGCGGATGCGGTAATAATATGTGGTGCCGCCTCGAATGTTCTCGTCCGTGTATTCGTTGGAACTAGCAGTCAGGGCCTGCGGCGTTAGCGCCTCGAAGGGGCCTTCGTGAAGGAACGAGCGCTCGACGACATAGCCGGCAGTATGCGGATTGCCTCCCGGCTTCCAGGAAACCGTCACACCGCCCGATGTCGCGGCGAGGGAAATCGGATCCGGCGGTTCGAGAGCGGCAAAATCAGGGAAAAAGATCTGGATGTCAGCCGGTGCGCTGCGCCGGCCAAAAATGTCGACGGCCATGATGTGATACGTCAGTGTGTCCTCAGGAGGCGCGCCCTGGTCGATGAACGCGGGCGCTTTCGCATCCCACTTTGTTCCCAGTACAAGGGCCTTCGGAGAAACTTCAATGCCTTTTTGGGTCGAGCTGTCGCGCACCACGGCATACCTGATGACTGGCAATTGCCGATTCTCGAGAATCGGTGCCCAGGACAAGCTGACGCCATCTCTTCCTGCTTCCGCACTCGGATTCTCAGGAGCAGGTGGCAGTGCCGTGGCCGTTGTTGAGTCAACCGGCGCGCTCGTCAAAACGAGACCGGTTGGCTGGCCGGACGGATCAAGCCCGATGGCCCTGTAAGTTCGCGAACCCGATGGTACTCCCTGCAGGATCCACGAGAGGCCGAGAGCGCGCGCATAGTCGGAACTGGCCAGCGCGTTCAGGGCAAGGACGCCGAATAGTTGCTTTCGGCGACTCCCGCTCGTGTCTGGCGAAGCGAGCGTCTTCGGAAGGCTGTGGATGGCTGTGGCATCGTCACTGGAGAGCGCCTTGAGGGCGTCGGCATCGCCCATTGTTATGTGGCTTGCGACGACGCGACCGGTTGAGTCTTCCAGGCGCCAGCCCCCCAGGGGCCAGCGATCCGGCTGCGGAAACCACATCAGCGAAACCTGGCCTTGGCCGTCGGAGACTGCAAAGATCGCGCCCGGTGCTTGCTGAGACTGCTGCGAGAAAGCAGTCCGCCCAACAAGCAGGCACGCCGCGAAAAGGACCGTCACGAAGGCGCCCTTCGCAAGAATTCGTGCTCGCGATTTCATAGACAAGCTTGCTCCCCTACAAATGCACGCCGAACGTAACGTCCGGCAGCGGCCAAGGTAAGCTCAGCGTTGCCGACGCGCTCATGTCCAATGGCAGCGCCTCCACATGCACTTGAGCCGAAATGCCGGCGGACACGCAGACATCAAACGCGCACACGCCGGCGCTCTCGCTGGCGGAGAAATCGCCGATGAAGTGTGGTTGCGGCGTGATTTGCACGCCCACGTCCATGTCGCCTTTGATGTAAGCGGACGCGACCGAACTATCGCCGACGCACAGGCAGAAATTCGCGTCACCGCCCATCGACAGGCCCACGTCGGAGCCGAGCATGATGTAGGCGTTTGCGTTGGAGATGATGAAATGCGCCTGAATGCGCGGGCCTTCCTTCTTGCCGGCGTCGATGTGCCAGGAGCCGCCGCCGAAGTGGAGGTCAATCGCCGCATTGTTCGCGCTGTTGCCGAGGTCAAACGTCACTAGGCCGTTCATGAAATTCAGCCCGCCCCAGATGCGCCCGTCGAAATTGTTGCCCGCATACTGAAAGTAGCCCTGGAACTGGCCGTTGCCGGACGTGTCGTGCGTGAGCAGCCACGCGTGAAAGTCCATGCGTGCGCCGGCGTTCTGGCCGCTGGCTTGGATGGTGAGGTTGCCATCGAGCATATACGTGAACTGGTCCGGCATTCCCACGCGCAAGCCAGCCATGAAAAGGAACGAACCGTCCATCGAGGGCTGCACGCTCGAGAGCGAACCGGCGTCGGAGAACGCGCTAATGGGAAAGTTGTGGCCAAGGCCGCCACGGATGGCGTAAATGTTCATCACTGGCGGCACGGGAATCAGCGGAACGCCTTCATCCCCCAAACCAATCGTGACGCGCGTCAGCCAGTAATCGTGTCCACCACGATAGCCAAGACGAAACTCGCCCGTGATCGGAGGGCCGCCAAGCTGGCTCAAGTCGACCGAGCCGGAGTACGCGTCGCCTCCACCGCCTCCGCCGTTGTACGTGGGATGAATTTTCGCGTCAGCCGATGGCTGCCCCGCGGGATATGGCACCTCGACCATGAAGGACGAATTCGTCGGCCCAGCAGCCGAGTAATGCGTGCTCGACTTGTTGATGTTGTAGTTGATCTGGACATTCGAGGCAGGCATCACCTCGGACAGATGCAGCGTGGTCTGAATCGCGAAGTCCAGTATGTCCGTTCCCGAAGGCGATGCGGATAAGTGCGCGGAGACGAGCTCGAGCGGGGTGTTGCCGAGCGACGAACTCCCTCCAAGCTTCACGTCCTGGGTCGGATTTCCCTCTTTGAAGTAAGCACGCCCGTCCATGCCGAAGAACATGTTCGTCTTGACGGTGGCGAGCGGCTTGCTTTCTGCTGTGAGGTCCCATTCCGAATCGGCCTGCACAGCCCAGCCGACATCCTGGACTTTCGTGAATTGCAGGTTGGAGGCCTTCAGCGTGACGTTCGTGTAGTGCTGCGGCTGTGCCGTGCCGCTCAGCGGGAAGGTGATTGAAGCTTCCTTGCCGCCTCCGGACTGCAATTTCGCGTCGCCCGTCAAATCCGTATTGAGCCAGGGAACGTGCACGTCCATGCCCTGGTACAGCGCGTTGAAAGTACCGTTTTGCGCCGTCGCGGTGATGGACTTGAAGCTGACGGAACCTTCCTCAAGGGTCGCCGTGAAGGCACCCGTATTGAACGTGCCGCAGACGCCGCTGCCGTCAAATCCCCAATTCGACACAGTGCGCTGCACCGTTTGCGGGGTGACCAGATCCATCGTGTAGGGAACAATGGTCGCGCTGCCAAGCCGAACACCCAGCCATTGCGAGCCGCTGCCGCCGCCGCACGGCGACTCCGGCGCGTCGCCGTCATTCAGGCTCAGGTCGAGTCGTACGTCGTTCGACTGAATCGTGAATGCGCTCCACCCCAGCAGCGATTGCGGCAACGTCAACCCTTTCGCATACCAATCGCCCGCCGACGTCAGCGTAGAGGAAACACCCGGCCATCGCTGCGCCGTTTCCACACCGGGGAGCCGGACTGTCTTGTCGGTCAGCTGGACGCTCAGTGTGGCTGTGACGGTTTGGCCTGCCGTCCCCTGCAGGCGATCGATCGTCCCCGCGAGTGCAGGTGTGTCGCCGGCAAGCTTGATGGCTGGCGACGCATCAAAGGAGCCGACTTGCACCGTCCCGTCGGTGCCGACCTGCCAATCCTGAATCTTGATCGAAACGCCGGGATACTGTTCGTAGCCGTTTTCGCTGGCGAGATTGAACAGCAGAGTCCCGGTGCCGTTCCATTTGCCGCCGGATTCAGTGGCGTTGTTCTGAAGGCCAGTGACTTCGAAATAACCGCCGTCTTTGACCGGGAACATGAACTTGCAGGGCTGCTTGGCGTCGGCTTCGGTAATCTCATACGTGCTCGAATTCGAGCTGACATACGTGCCGTCCGCCTTCAGGGCCACGGCCGCCGTCGCGATAATCTTTGTGAGCGACGAGTTCACGTACTGCACCGCGCCCATTCCCGGGGAGGCGTGGTTCGAAGGCGAGAGGAAGCCAACCTTAAGCGGCGGCAAGTTGCTGCTCGCCGGGGGCGTGAGCACATTCAGCGTCGACTGCGCCTCCTTGGCGGCGGAGGCAATCGCGCTCGTCCCTGAGGAGGCCGCGCTGGTTGAGAGAATCGAATTGATGGAGGTCGCAAGCGTGTAGCTCAGATTGGGCGGCGGCGGGGCCGGCAAGACCGTCGCTTCGACCCAAACCGAATGGTCGGCGGACGGCTTCATCTGCAAATTCAGGCGATTCGAATAGAGTGTGTAGTCGCTGATCTTCGCGTCGCTCGGCTTTGAGTTTGCGGCCTCCTGCCTCGTCAGGTTCTGACGCTGGGCCGACGGGCCGATGTCTTCGGTGTCACCGTTCGATTGCGGCGGCCATGTGCCTCCGTCCACATGCCACGTAATCCGTGCTCGGCCGTGCCCAAAATAGTGGAGCGTGGTTTGCCCGATCAACGAGTCGTCGCACGCGCTGCAAATCGCGATGGGCGCTGGCCCAGCGGAGCCTCCGCCGGCCAGCAGGTTACCGCTTTCTTTGGCCGCCAACGGCTTGCTCTGTGTCCCGCTCGAGGAAAGCGGGTTCGGAACCACAGACGACCTTACGGCTGTCCCCGCCTCTTTTACCGCCGTGCCGGAGGTGTTGAGCGAGCTTGATGCCTTGCCGGGTTGCAGCGGCACCAGGACCTTCTTGATGTCGTGGCTGCCGAAATCCGGATTATCGATTCCCTTCAGGTAGAGCGGGCCGTCAGCGAGCGGATCCTCGACCGTGGTGATGATCACCTGATTGCAGTAGATCATGTAAGCGCGGCTTGCTACGGTGGCGGGAGAAGGCGCGCTCGGACCGAGAGCCAGATGCGTCGCTTGATTCGAGAACGAACTGAACGCCATTTTCGCCGGGCTCACGGCGGCACTCGAAGCCGAATTCGCGGCGGAACTCGCCGATGACGGAAGGGCCATCTTGTTGGCGCTGACCAGGTTGAGCGCTCCGGCCGCCATATACGGATTGACTCCAGGCCCGTCCGCGCTGCTTGCGACCAAGCTGGGGTTCACTTGCTGCACGTCTGAGTCCGACAGTTGGAAGACGCGCACGTTGTACATGCCGGGATAGTTGTACGTATGCGAGACGGAGTAGGGGCATTGCGGGCCGGGCACGCATGAAGGCAGCGTGAGCTGAAGTCCCGGACTCCAGTTTGTGACGTTATTCAGATCCGCGGGCTGGGCGGAAAGAGGCTCGACGTGTCCGTCGCCCCAATCGATGAAAAGATTGTTGAACTGAAAATCCTGGACCGGCCCGAAAAGGCAGCCGCTGCACTTGTTCTGAGTCGACGTCGGGTTCGTAGCGTACGGTGAGCGTGAGAGATCGAAGCTTCCGCTCAGCACCCATGGATCGCCTACGTAATTATTCGGCGAAATCGCTCCCGGAACGATCTTCCCATTCTTGGTGACGCTCGGATCTCCCACATCCGTCAATTGCAGGCCCTTGCCGCATGCCGCCGCTTTCGAGCAGTCATCGAGGCCCGTAGGCGCTTGCCCCGCCGACAGCGGCCATCGATCGGAGATCTCCACCTCGAGGTCGGTTTCGCCGCCGGTGCTGTTGCTCGAGCCTGTGTTGGCGTTGGCGCCGGGGTTCAAGTTTGGATTCGAGTTCGCCGCGCCGCGCGCCCCGAATTGCGCGCTGAACCGGGCCGTGCCGTCCTTGTTGTACGTGCGGTATCCCGCGACTTCCCATTGCAGGTCGCCCTGCGGAAGTTTCGGCGTTGCGGAAGCAGGTGGCGTCGGCGCCTGTTGATACCCGAGCTTCATCACGGCGCCCGAACTGCCCTTCGGCTGCGGCTGCCACGGCTGAAAGATCAAGCTAAGCTTGGGGGAAGCGACGCTCGACAAAACCAGTTGCAGGAACGCAGGATCGACCCGGAAAAAGCCCGGCACGGACTTCACCGGCTTGCCGGACACAAGGACGGTGGAACCGTCGATTCGCTTTCGCTCGACCACCGTCTTTCCGTCGCTCGCATAGATTCGCAGTTCGAAATAGTCCGCGGTTCCGGGATTCTGCTCGCTCCATTGAAAAACCGTCTCATCGTTCAGTGGCGGAATTCCGAAATTCTCCTCGATGTCCCCGACCCACTGATTGCCCCACTTTGGCGCCGTGAGATTGATCTTGCCCTCCGTGAATTTCTGGAAGGCGATCGGCGTTATCTTGATGGTTGGCGGGGGTGCATTCCCTTTCCTCGTCAATACGGGCGGAAGTATGTCGAGCAAGCCTTTGCCGAGCCCGTTCGCGCGATTGGGATTCGTGATCGTGATGTCGCGCCCGCCGGGAATCGCCGCCGGCAGAACGTTGACGACGACGTGAATTTCCGTGCTGTTTACGAATCGCGCCGGACCCTGCGGGAAGACGTTTGCGATCGCTCCGCTCTCTGTCGAAAAAGCCGCTTGTGCACCTGGAGCGAAGTCTTTCCCTTCGATTTTCAGGTCGACGTTCTGGCTGCCTGCCGGAACCTGGTTCGGGGTAACGCGCAGAATCGTCAGTCCGGTGCTCGGTGGAGGACATGGCAGACCTGCTGCAGTGACCCCGTTGCACGGCTGGCCCGGCGTGACCGTGAACGCAGGTTGCACGGGCAGTGAGTGATCCGCCACGATCAGCGACACCGCCCGCTGGCCCAGCGGCGCGCTCGCGGCAATCTGCAATTGCACTTGAAGCTGATTCGCGGAGCTCACCTGGACGCTTTGCACCGTCAGTCCGGTCGGTGGATTGAACTGGACCGACGCCGGCGCAGCAAAGTTCGCGCCGGTGAACGTCAGCGTCACCGCCGATCCCTGCGCCCCTTGCGTTGGAGCGTATCCGCGCAATGCCGGCGGGCTCGTTTGATTTCCGCCGGCCGGCTGGCAAGCAACGCCCGCAATATTTGGTTGGCACGCCTGTCCCGCCGTGACGGTGAACGGCAAGTTCGCCGGAAGCAACTGATTACCCATCGTCAGAACCACCTGACGCGGGCCCAGCGACGCGCTCGCATCAATCTTCAGCGTCACCTGAATCTGGTTGGCGCTGGAAACGGTGACACCCGATGGCGTCAGTCCCGTCGGCGGCGAGAACTGCACGGACGCGGGAGCCGTGAAGTTGATTCCGGTGAAGGTCAGCGTGACGCTCGTGCCCTGCGCGCCGCTCGTTGGCGTGAAGCCCCGCAGACGGGGTGGCGGAGCCGGTGCCGCCTGTGCCGGTTTACCCGGTGTGAGCTGCGCCATCGTTGCAGCCGGCGCCAGGCAAGCCAGCGCTGCGACGAGCAGTTTCCCAATCACGCGAAACATTCTGTCTTCACCCTGACGCTGCCGCGGCCGCGACTACGTCGAAGAAACGGCTCGAAAGGCTCATTCGCGGCAAATCGAAGGAGAGCGCACACCAACATAAGGGGAGCCGCCACCGCTCTTTGCACGAAACGCTCCGCCTGAGCTAGATGTCGGCAAGGTAGTCGAGGTGCGGCCGCGCGTCAACGAGGCAATAAGTGGAGTTGCCCTCTCTCTAACTGGCCTGAAATGGGAGACTCCGGGCAGTCCGCAGGTCAACCCTGCTTGTCGAGGTACTTGACGAACACGACTTCGTTCTGTGCTTCGTTGTAAAGAAGCTCGTCGACATTCGCTTGCGCCAGCACCAGCCCGAAGCCGCCGGGCCGCAATCCCATTTGCCGGCGGACTTCCTCGTGTTCGGTCGGCTCTTCCGGCGCGTGCGAGATCGCGGCGTGGTTCAGGTCCGCGAGTTTGAACCCGGGACCGGGATCCGCGATGCGATACAGCAACATGCGTTTCGCACGAAGATAAGATATTCGGACTTTCCGGCTCTCGTCCAGTCTGCCGCCCCATTCCACCGCGTTTGCCAGCAATTCGTGAAACGCCTGACCGACCGCTGAGCGAACCTCTTCCGGCAGGCCGCCCTTCAAATGCGCCATGAAACTTTCGATTCTTTCGGCCGCCTCGAGTGAACACGGAACCAGCAGCTCCACCCATTCCGGACGCGCCGACACGACCTCGATCGGCAGCGTCTTCGCCTTCTTCTCGAGCGACTCCTTGACCACCGCAATCAGCGCCGGTGGGTCGACCGGCTTCGAAACATACTGGTATGCCTGCTCCCGGATCGCCGCGAGCAACGTCTGCGGAGCGTCGTCCGCCGTCATCACAATCACTTTTGTGCGGCTCTTTCGCTTGCGCAGCTCCGCCAGGACCTTGAGCCCGTTCTTCTTGGGCATCCAGATATCCAGCAGCAAGAGGTCGAACTTGCCATTCTTCAGTTGCTTCAGCGCGTCCGCGCCGTCCGCCGCAGTGGCCACCGTGAATTTCTCTGCACGGAGGAGTTCGGAAATCAGCAGGCGCGTGGTGCGGTCATCGTCTGCCACCAGAATGCGCTTCATCGGTTCCTCCGGGAACGTCGGCGCGGCCGTTGCCTGCCGCTGGCTTGACGGTTCTCGCTCACATCCTGCAGAGCCGGAAGCAAACTTGCAATCTCGTCCTCGAGTTTCGTGTACAACTCCCAACAGCCGTCGAGAGCGCCCGCCCTCGATGCCATTTCGATCTGCCGTGCCGTGTCGAAGGCCGCCGTGGGTCCGAAATTCCCCACAGCGCCTTTCAGCGCATGGGCGGCGTCCGCCAGCGCCGCAGGGTCGCGTGTCGCCAGCGCGTTTCGGATATTCGCCATCTTCTTCGGGCAATCGGCGCGAAATGTGCCCGTCAACGATTTCAGCAGCTTGCGATTCCCGTTGAACCGCTTCAGGAGCGCAGGCCCGTCGAACTGCCCGGCCGGACTTGGCTGCCGCTGTTCCGTTAAAGTCCGCGGCGCGCGTCGCCCCGAGACCATCCCTTCCACCGTCTCCAGGAACGTCTTGGGATCGAGCGGCTTTGCCACGTAGTTGTCCATCCCGGCGTCCAGGCATTTCTCGCGGTCGCCGCTCATCGCGTGCGCTGTCATCGCAATGATCGGCAAATGGCCGCCGGACGATTTCTCTCTCTCTCGAATTGCACGGGTCGCTTCGATCCCTCCCATCTCCGGCATCTGCACATCCATGAGGACCATGTCGAACTTGTGCTTTTCGATCGCGCTCAAGACCTGTTTGCCGTCTTCAGCGACCGTAGCGGAATGGCCCCGCCGTTCGAGAAGATGCACGACAAGCTCCTGGTTCACAGGATTATCCTCCGCAACCAGGACTCGGAGCGCGCGGCCCGAGCGGCTTTTTCGTGCGCCTGTCGCGGAGCTCTGCAGTTTCGCTGCCGACGACGCGTGCAGCGTGGTCACGATCGCGTCCCAAAGCTCCGATTGTTTGATCGGTTTCACCAGCGCCGCCGCGACGCCCAGTTCCTTCGCGCGGGCCAGCTCTTCCCGGTGTCCCGCCGACGTCAGCAGTATCAGGCTTGTCGCGCGAGAGTGCGCGTGTTGCCTCATTCGAGAGGCTACCTGGAATCCGTCCATCTCCGGCATGTGCGAATCGAGAAGGACCAACCGGAACGGAGCCCCGCCCCTTCCTGCCTCCTCGAACACCTTCAGCGCCGCTTGGCCGCTCTCCACCGCAACCGGCTTCATTCGCCAGTTGGTGATCATCTCTTCGAGGATTCGCAGGTTGGTCGAATTATCGTCTACCACCAGCACTGGAAGGTCGCGCAGCTCCACGGGAGGCGCGCCGGCAGCCTTGTCCCTCGCCGAACCTTGCAGGCCAAATCGCGCCGTGAAATAAAACGTGCTGCCGCGGTCGACTTCGCTCTCCACCCAGATCCGCCCGCCCATCAGTTCCGCAAGTTGCGCGCAAATGGCGAGTCCCAGTCCCGTGCCGCCGTATTTCCGCGTCGTCGAGCTGTCCGCCTGTGCAAAAGCCTCAAAAATTCGTTCCCGCTTGTCGGGTGGAATCCCGATTCCGGTGTCGGTGACGCTGATCTTCAGTGTCGCATCGTTTCCAGATTGCGATTCCACGCCCGCGCGCACCACCACTTCGCCGCGCTGTGTGAACTTCACTGCGTTGCCGACCAGGTTGATGATGATCCGCTGCAGGCGCTGCGGATCGCCGCTCAACGCGTCCGGCACGTCCGTCGGCACATCGCAAGCCAGTTCGAGCCCTTTCCGCTGCGCCTGAAGGGCGAGGACGCGGAGAGCGTCTTCGATCGTATCCCGCAGCCGGAAGTCGGTGTGGTCGAGTTCGAGCTTGCGCGCCTCGATCTTCGAAAAGTCGAGGATATCGTCGATCACGCCGATCAGAGACGCCGCCGAGCTCTTCACCGTCCGCAGATACTCTCGCTGCTCTGTCGTCAGTTTTGTTTCGAGGGCGAGTTCCGTCATGCCGATGATGGCGTTCATCGGCGTCCGAATCTCGTGACTCATGTTGGCCAGAAACTCGCTCTTCGCCCGCGTCGCTTCCTCGGCGCGCTGCTTCTCGACTTCCAGCTCCTTCACCAGCTCCGCCAGCCTTCGCGCGTCTTCTTCCTGAGTGTGCCGCGCGGCCTCCAGGTAATCCGTATAGAGCCGCAAATCGTTTTCCGCGCGACGCCGCTCGATGAATTGCCCGATCTGGCTTCCAATGGAATCGAACATTTCGAGCAGGTCGGGATCCGGCTTGCGCGCTTCTTCGCTGAAGAATTCGATTACACCCATGAACTTCGACGCGCCTCGAATCGGAAACGCGAAAGCTGAGTGCAGGCCTTCCTCACGCGCCACCGCCGCGCGGGGGAAATTGGCGTCGCCGGGCACCTCGGGAAGCCAGGCTGGCTGCCCCGTCTCCCACACGCGGCCCGGTAGCCCCATTCCGCTCGCCAGCACCAATTCGCGAGTGGCGCTTTCGAATCGGGGGAACGCGGCGTGCTCGGCATGCCATATTCTGACGCAGCGAAGCACCTGTGTGCTCTCGTCCAGCCGCCAGATCGCTCCCACTTTCCAATCCAGGTTCTCGCAAATCGCGCTCAGGATCTGCGGGGTCGCCGTTTCCAGCGAATCCGCTTCCGCAAGCACCCGCGTTACGGCATACCCGGCGGCGGTGCGTCGCTCCACCCGTTTCCGCTGCGTCACGTCGCGAGCCACCGCGAAAACCAGTTTCTCGTTCGCGCTCGGCGTGGCATTCCATAGCAGCCACACGTAGCTTCCATCGCTGCGCCGGTAGCGGTTCTCAAAGGAGATTGTCTCGGCGCCCGCGCCCAGCTTCTTGCCCTCGGCAATCGTCGGCTCCCGGTCGTCCGGGTGAACGAACTCGACGTAGGGATGCGCGAGCAACTCCGCCGTCGGAATTCCGAGAACTTTCTCCCAGGCCGGATTCACGCGCTTGAAATAGCCGTCGAAGCCCGCAATGCATAGCATGTCGAGCGACAGCGAGAAGAGTTGATCCATTTCCCGTTCGGCGCGCCGGCGCTCCCGGATCGCCTGCGAGAGATCGGAGACGCTGCGCCGAAGCTGCAGTTCGGCAACTGCCAGCCGGCTGAGCGCTCGGAGCGCATCGAGCTGTGATTCGTTCAGGTCCCGCGGAACCGTGTCCAGCACGCAGATCGTGCCCAGCGCGTACCCGTCTTGCGTGATCAGCGGCGCGCCCGCGTAGAAGCGGAACTTCGAGCCGCCGGTTACCAATGGATTCGAGCGAAAGCGTTCATCCGCCAGCGTGTCTCGTATCACGAGCGTCTCGGGCTTCAGCAACGCGTGAGCGCAGAACGATATGTCGCGCGGCGTCTCTGAAACGTCGATGCCCACCTTCGATTTGAACCACTGCCGCTTTGCGTCTACGAAGCTGACCAGCGCAACCGGCGTGCCGCAGATCAGCGCGGCTAGGCGCGTCAAGTCGTCGAATTCCTGCTCGGGAAGGGTGTCCAGAATGGCGTAACGATGGAGAGCTTTGAGTCGTGCCGCTTCGTTCTGCGGTAGAGGTGCTTTCATCGGCTGGTGAAGGTTACGGCTGCGAGCAATGGTATGACCCTCGTGCCGGCTCAGTCAACGAATCGCGCGGTCGCCCCTCGAAATTCCCTCGAACCGAAATACACCTCCGCCAAGGGACTCCGAAGTTGTCGATTGCCTCGTGCCATCTCCCGCGAGAGAATGGGCGGCCGAAGAACGCTCTAGTGACGTTCTCATAATTGCATGGGAGGCTCGATGCCATCGGTGGACCCGCAATCGGCCGCGCAGAGACCTACTCCGGAGCTGATCTTCGAAACCCTGAACGCGCATCACCGCACCGCGGCTCTCAAGGCCGCAATCGAACTGGACGTTTTCACTGCAATCGGGGAAGGTGCCGGCACTACGGAAGCCCTCGCAAAGCGGTGTCAGGCCACTGAGCGCGGCGTTCGGATTTTGTGCGACAACCTGGCAATCATCGGACTCTTGAAGAAGCACGGCGCGCAGTATTCGCTGACGCCGGACTCCGCAATGTTTCTCGACCGCCGTTCTCCGGTCTGCGTGGCGTCGATGGTTCATTTCATGGCCCTGCCGGAAATGGTGGACCCCTTCAAGAATCTGACAGCCACCATTCGAAGCGGCCTTCCTGCCACCGAGACGCAAAGCGCCATCCCCGATGACCCTGTTTGGGTTGAATTCGCCCGGTCGATGATGCCGCTGCAAATTCCGCTCGCCGAAAACGTGGCACGAACCCTCAACGCGGACGCAGGTGAACGCTGGAAAGTCCTCGACATTGCTGCAGGGCATGGGATGTTCGGCATCGCTCTCGCGAAGCATAATCCGAATGCTGAAATCTATGCCGGCGATTCCCCGAATGTTCTCGAAGTGGCGAAAGAGAACGCGAAGACGGCTGGCGTTGCCTCACGCTTCCACACTCTCCCCGGCAGCGCTTTCGAAATAGACCTTGGATACAACTACGACATTGTCTTGCTGACGAACTTCCTCCAGCTCTTCGACGAACAGTCGAACGAAAACCTGCTCCGCAAACTCCATGCCGCGCTCGCACCCGGCGGCAGGGTCGTCACCGTCGGATTCGTCGCGAATGAAGACCGCGTCACGCCGCCCCGAGCTGCCGCTTTTAGTTTGATCATGCTTGGCACAACTCGCGGGGGCGATGCCTACACGCATTCCGAGTACGATCGCATGTTCCGCAACGCCGGCTTCTCGCGAAACGAACTGCGGCCGATGCCCATGGGCCCCCAAAGCCTGATCATTTCCCAAAAGTAGCGAAAGGGCGAATCTCAGGTGCTGTCGTGAATCTACTGTCCGATGAGGAGCCTCGTAACACTCCGCTCGATTGGGCCATCCGGATCGGACTGACCGGATTCTATTTCCTCTCCGGACTGGAAAAATTTTCCGCTTCCGAACCGCATTGGGTGAAGCTCTTTCAGGAAATCGGTGCAGGGGACTGGTTCCGTTACCTGGCCGGTGTCGTCGAAATTACTGGCGCGCTTCTCGTGCTTGTCCCGCGGACGGCCGTGATTGGTTTGGCGCTGCTCGCCACAACGATGGCCGCCGCGGTCTTGATCTTTCTGATGGTTCTTGGAAGGCCGGCCGACAGCCTTTTCCCTGGAGCCTTCTGCGTCCTTCTCACGGTCCTCGCGTGGAAGAAATGGAAACTCATCCGCGAGCGCACGAAATCCGCCCCGAAGGAATGAAGACTCGGGCCGGAACCTGAAAAGACCTATCGCCGATGTGTGTTGTAGCCTTCAGCGCTTGTTCGCAGCCCCGAACGCGACGGTTAGCAACGTCTTCTGTTCCAGCTCGTGGGCCTTGTGCGACCCGGTCGCGGGGCTTGCGCTCGCTGACCGCTTGACGGAAAGCACCGCGCGGCCACGCGCCAGCCGTTCGAGCCGCGGCATCAGGAACGCCAGCGCGCCCATGTTCGCCGGCTCCTCTTGAACCCAGACAAATTCTCGCGCGTTCGCGTGCCGGTCCATTTCCGCGGAAAGTTCGGCTTCCGGCAGCGGATAGAGCTGCTCGAGAAACACGATCGCCGTCGAAGTATCCTTGCGGCGCTTCTTCTCGGCCTCCAGCTCGTGACCGATCTTCCCGGTGCACAGCAGGACTCGCCGCGCTGATCCGTCGCCGCGATCGGGAATCACGGGACGGAAGCGCGCGGCCGCCAGATCGGCAAGCGTCGACGATGCAGCTGGGTGCCGCAGCATGCTCTTCGGCGTGAAGACCACCAGCGGCTTCCGCCACGTTCGCAGCGCTTGCCGCCGCAGCAGGTGAAAATACTGTGCCGCCGTGGACGGCTGGCAGATTTGGATATTGTCGCGCGCCGCCAGTTGAAGGAATCGTTCGATGCGCGCGCTCGAGTGTTCGGGGCCTTGTCCTTCGTACCCGTGCGGCAGGAGCATCACCAGGCCCGACAGCAAATTCCATTTGTCCTCGCCCGCGGAAACGAACTGGTCGATCACGATCTGCGCTCCGTTCGCAAAATCGCCGAACTGCGCTTCCCACAGCACCAGCGCTTCCGGAAAGTCGCGGCTGAAGCCGTACTCGAACCCGAGCACCGACGCTTCAGACAACGTCGAGTTGTAGACTTCAAACCACGCAGGCTCCTTGGCAACATGCTCGAGCGGAATGAACTCTTCCTCGTTCTCGATGTCGATCAGCGCCGCGTGGCGCTGGTTGAACGTTCCGCGGCGGCTGTCTTGCCCGGTCAGCCGCACCGGCACGCCCTCCTTCAGCAGTGACCCGAACGCCAGCGCCTCCGCCATCCCGAAATCGATGGGGCGCTTCCCGTGCGCCATTTCGAGCCGCTGCTCCAGCAGCTTCTTCACCTTCGGATGGATGTGGAATCTGCTCGGATACTTCGCCAGTGCTTCGCCGATCGCGGTCAACTCCTGCTGTGCGACGCCTGTCTCCACTTCAAACGACGCGTTGTAGCGCCCGCCCTTGAACCGGCTCCAGTACTCCGGCAATTGCCGCATCGGAGGGCTTTTCTCCAGCTCGATCGCTTTCTTCTGTGCCGCGTCCAGCTCCTCGTGCACGCGGCGAATGATCGGCTCTGGATCGGCCCCGATCGATTTCGCGTATGTCTCCCAGATCGGCGGATGTCTCTCAATCTTGCGATAGCGCAATGGCTGCGTAATCGTTGGATCGTCCACTTCGCTGTGGCCGTGCTTGCGGTATCCGATCAAATCGATCACCACCGGCGTCCCGAACGCGTACCGGTATTCGAGCGCAAGCTGGCCAACACGAACGACCGCGTCCGGGTCCTCGGAATTCACGTGGAAGATCGGAATCGGCAGCCGCTTCGCCAGGTCCGACGAGAAGTGCGACGAATGCGAATCGTTGGTCGTGGTCGTGAACCCGATTAGATTGTTCACGATGATGTGGATCGAGCCCGCCACCGTAAATCCTTCCGTGGCAGCCATGTTCAGCGTCTCCGCCCAGATTCCCTGTCCCGCGAACGCCGCGTCGCCATGCATCAGAATCGGGACTACCTCGCGCTGCCCTGACTCTCCGCGTCGAGTCTGCTTCGCCCGCGCGCGGCCCATCGCGACAGGATCGACCGCTTCGAGGTGGCTCGGATTCGAGACTAGGTGAATCCCAATCTTGCTGCCGTCTGCCGCAGGGAACTCGCCCGTCGCTCCCATGTGATACTTCACATCGCCGCCGCCGAGCACGCTTCGCGGGTCCACGTCTTCGAATCGCGCGAACACTTCGGCCGCATCGCGTCCCACGATGTGCACCATCACATTGAGCCGCCCGCGGTGGCTCATTGCCAGCACCGCTTGCTTCGCGCCCTGCTCCGATGCGGCATTCAGAATCGAGTCCAGCAGAGGCAGCAGCGACGCCTCGCCCTCGAGCGAGTATCGCTTCGTGCCGAGATATCGTGTTTGCAGCACCTGCTCGAAAACGTCCGCGCGAATCAGCCGTTCCAGGATGCGCGCGCGGTCCGGCGTCGGCGCCTCCGATTCCATCCGCTCCTGCACCCACGCTCTCCGCTCCCGGTCCGGGATGTGCATGAACTCCGCACCGACCGTTCCGCAGTAGAGCCGTCGTGCCTCTTCCGCATCCGCGCCCCTCACGTCGAGTTCGGGCATCGCGACCGGCTCAAGGTCTCCCAGCGAGTCCAGATTCGCCTGCAAGTATCCCCACCGGCGAAACGCGTCCCACACTTGCTCCCGGCTTTCCTTTGCCGCGGATGAATCCACAACGGCTTGTTGCCTGCTCATGAAACTCCTTTGATTGCTCCCATCATTATAACGGCTGGGACGCGCCCGCCGCGAGTGGCGCGCCGCCGTTCAGCTTTCCTTCCAATCCCCCAGCATTTTCCGCACCAGCACGAACTGGCCCAGGTGATACGCGTTGTGATCCGCCGCGAGCAGCGCCTCCCGAAGAATCGTTCGCCCCGATCCGTGCGGAATCGGCGCCAGCAGATCCGTCTTCGGGTCGGCGACCAGCCTCCCCATCGCCTCCGTGTCGCTCTCGAACGCTTTCACGCTCTTCTCCCACGCGGCATCACTCGGCGGTGCCGGAGTCGTGGGCCAATAACCGTCGGGGAAATCCGGCGACACATGCTTCGGATCTCGCGAGAACTCGAGGATGTCCCACTGCGCGAGGCGCGCGTGTTCGAGCAGTTCCCACAGCGAGTGAGGCGCCCCGGCTGGCTTCACGCCGCGCGATTTCGCCGGCACACCCGCCACCGCCGCCTTCCAGGTGACGTGTCCCTCGCCCCAGCTCAACACCCTCCGCAAGTGTTCGCGAAGCTTCTGCTCATCCATCGAAGTCCTCCTTTTCGGCCTGCGAGAATCCTTGTCCCGGCGGCGCGCCGGCGGTATCATTCCGTCCGATTTTCGCCTTTGGGAGGATAAAGATGCAGCGTCCGCTTTTCTCTCGCCGCGATTTTTCTCGAGTGATCGGCCAGTCCCTCGCGTTCGCCGCCACGGCTCCGTACCTCCGGGCCGCGCAAGCCGGCGCGCGCCACGATCAACCCGTGCCCGAAGGCGCCATCCATCTCAATTTCAACGAAAGCCCGTACGGCCCTTCGCCCAAGGCTCTTGAGGCTCTCGCCACCTGCGGCCACACGGCTGCGCGCTACCCGGACATGCTCTATTTCAAGATGCTCGACGGCCTGTCGCAGATTCACGGCGTGCAGCGCGACAACATTATGCTTGGCTGCGGCTCCACGGAGATTCTTTGCGTCGCCGATGAGGCCTTCGTCGGTCCGGGCAAGAACGTCGTCGTTGCCGAGCCCACCTTTGAAGCCGTCGTCGAGTATGTCAATGCGTCGCACGGCGAAGCCATCAAGGTGCCTCTCACTTCGGATTATCGCCACGACCTCGACAAGATGGCCGCTGCCTGCACCTCAAAAACCGGAATGGTCTACGTCTGTAATCCCAACAATCCCACCGGCACCATTATTACGCGCGACGAGTTCGCCTCCTTCGCCAATCGCGTTCCTGCCTCCACGCTGATTCTGGTCGACGAAGCCTACTTCCATTTCGCGGACGATCCCGGCTACGGTACCGCCGTCGATCTCATCGCCCAGCATCCCAACATCGTCGTTGCCCGCACGTTCTCCAAGGTCTATGGCATGGCCGGAATGCGTCTCGGCTACGCCGTCGGCTCGAAGGAGAATATCGCCGCGATGCGCCCCTACAATCTTCAGCCCTTCAACGGCAACGCCGCAGTTCTCGCCGCGGCGCACGGCAGCCTCGCGGACCAGCCCTACATCAAGGACTGCGCCGCGAAAATGAACGCTACGCGCCGGTGGCTCTGCGATCAGGTGACGAAAGACGGCCGCAAGTTCGTACCGTCGCAGGCAAACTTCGTGATGGTGGATATGGGGACCGACGTAGGCCCGATCGTGGACAAGTTTCGCGAGAGGAAAATTCTGGTCGGCAGGCGCTTCCCGTCGATGCCCAATTATCTTCGGATCAGCATCGGCACGCAGGCCGAAACGGAGCAGTTTGCCGCCGCGCTTAAGGAAATCGCTCCCGCCGCTCGCTCCGCAGCGGCCTGAGTTCGCAAACAACCGCACAAACGAAGAGCGGCCCATTCCCGCGCGGGATGGGCCGCGATGGACTTCCCCTGTGGAGGCTCAGTCGCAGTTGCTTTGCGCCCGGCTATACGGCTGCGCTGGCACCCATGGACCGCCGCTGCTGAAAGCATTCGCGGCAGTACACGGGGCGCCCCTGCGTCGGCTTGAACGGAACCGTCGTCTCTTTGCCGCACTGTGAGCAGACCGTTTTCGTTTCAACCCTTTGCACGCCGGATGAACCCGAACCATTGCTCTGGGCCCGATTCGCTTTGCAGGCTTTGCACCGCTTGGGCTCGTTCTTGAAACCCTTGTCGGCGAAGAACATCTGCTCGCCGGCGGTGAAGACGAACTCCGCGCCGCACTCGCTGCACTTCAGGACCTTGTCGTGGTATTCCATACGCTGCTCCGGAACCGGGCTGGGGACAGGACTGGCAGCGGTACAGCTCGGATTTCAGGGCTTGCGCTTGCAAGCCCCGAGTCCGGGAACCATCGCGGAAGAAGGTCGCCGGGAATACTTCTGGCTCCCATCTGCCGGCTGGCACGAAGCTGTTGGGAATCGCTTGAATGAGTCGGTCGCCTAATCCTGCTCACGCCGTTGCTTTTTCCGGAGGCGCTTACGCGAAAGGGCTTCCTTGGCTCGACGCTTCTCACCCGGCTTCATGTAGTAGCTGTGCTTTTTGATCTCCTTGATGATGTCTTCCGACTGCACCTTCCGCTTGAATCGCCGGAGCGCGTTTTCCAAAGACTCACCCTCTTGAATGACAACTTCTGCCACGCGTATTCACCCCCGTTCCCCTTGTGAAGTTTTGTTGGATTGATGGGTCCAAACAGTTTACCGGTTCACAGCCAAACCGGCAATTGTCCAATCCTTCTATCGGAGGCTCCCCCCTAAGTCAAGCTGAAATTAGCCGGAGCCCCGTCGCCCCCTGTTTTAGTGACTGATTCGTAATCTGGCGGTCGCCTCCGGAGCCGGCCACTTCTTCGCTGGTCCTCCCGCCATCGCACCCCCGCTGCCGCCGCTCTGACTTGCTGCTACAATGAAGCCGCGCCAAGGATTCGAGGAGCCCCGGTGCCCACCATGCGCAACGTGATCGGCGTCCTCCTGGCCGGCGGCCAGGGCGAGCGCCTCTGGCCTCTCACGCGCGACCGCGCCAAGCCCGCCGTCCCGTTCGGCGGCGTCTATCGCATTATCGACATCACCCTCTCCAATTGCCTGAATAGCGACCTGCGCCGCGTTTTCGTCCTCACCCAGTACAAGGCGCTCAGTCTGAACCGCCACGTCCGCCGTGGTTGGTCCGTCCTCATGGGCATTGGCGATTTCATCGAAGTCCTTCCGCCGCAGATGCGCGTCTCGCAGCACTGGTATCGCGGCACCGCTGACGCCGTCTACCAGAACATCTACTCCATCGGCAGCGAGCAATCGAATTACGTCTTCATTCTCTCGGGCGACCACATCTACAAAATGAATTATCAGAAGATGCTCGAGCAGCACGTCGATTCCGGCGCCGATGTCACGGTCGCCACCATCGAGGTCGACGCTGCTGTCGCCGCCAGGCAGTTGGGCGTCATCGAGACAGACGCCAACTGGCGCATCGTCGGCTTCGAAGAAAAACCTGTCAACCCGAAGCGTTCGCCCGTCCACCCTGACAAAGTCAACGCTTCCATGGGCGTCTACCTTTTCAATACGCAGCTTCTCGTGCCCATTCTCATCAACGATGCCGAGAACCCCAACTCCGCCCACGATTTTGGCAAGGACATCCTTCCCCAGATCATCGGCAAGCACCGCGTCTTCGCCTACAATTTCCGCGATGAAAACAAGAAGGAGACTTCTTACTGGCGCGACGTCGGAACCATCGACGCCTATCACGAGGCCAATCTCGACCTGTGCTCCGTCTCGCCGGTCTTCAACTTGTACGACAAGAGCTGGCCGCTGAACACCTGGCAGCAGCAATACCCGCCCGCCAAGTTCGTCTTCGCCGATCCGGAGCGCACCGGCGCCGCTGTCGACTCGATCGTGGCCGGCGGCTCCATCGTCTCCGGCGGCCGCGTTTCGAAATCCGTCCTCGGCTATGACGTGCGCGTCAACAGCTACGCCGAGGTCGATGATTCGATCATTTTCAATCACGTGAACGTCGGCCGGCGCTGCCGCATTCGCCGCGCTATCATCGACCGCCACGTGAATCTCCCGGAAGGCACGGTCATCGGCCATGACCTCGAAGCCGACCGCGCGCGCTACTCCGTCTCCGATGGCGGCATCGTGGTCGTCGTCCGCCCCGAATCCATGCTCGAAGAACCCGAGTAGCCTTACGACGGTCGCTGCTCATGCCTTTTGAATCTCGGTTTGGCCACGCGGCGAACGAATTTGAGCGCTACAGGCCCGACTACCCGCTTGCTCTTTACGATCGCATCCTCGCGGAGGTTCCTGAGAAGGGCCGCGAGCTCGCCATGGACTTGGGCGCGGGCACGGGAATTGTGACTGGACACCTGGTCGCACACTTCAGCCAGGTAGTTTCGGTCGAGCCGGATGCTGGAATGGCGGCCAAGATTGCGCGGCAATCTCCGCGCGCTGTGATTCGCAACGTTACAGCGGAGGATTGCGAGCAGCCGCCCGAAAGCGTGGATCTGATCACCATCGCAAACGCGCTGCACTGGATGGACGCCGAGCGCGTGTTTGCGAATGCCCGAGGTTGGCTTCGCCGCGATGCCGTGCTGGCCGTGTTCGACCGCCCGCTGCCGAAAACGACTGCGGCAATCGACGCGATTACTCTTGCCGAATTGCGCGGCCCGTGGAAGCCGCATCGTGATCCGCGCTTGAAGCGCGATCTCGCCTGGCGGGAGCAGGTGCGCTCCGCGGCCGGGTTCCGTATCGTCGAGGAGGCGAAGTTCTCCAATATTGTTGGCATGAGCGCCGAAGGTTACGTGGGATTCTGGCGCTCGACTTCCTATGGCAGTGCCTACGCGCGCACGCTCGCTGAACCGGAACGGTACTGGAGCGATCTTGAATCCCGTTTCACTGTTGCCGCAGCTGGCGCTGTCATTTCCGTGGATTTCAGCCCGACGTTGATCCTGGCGCGCAAAATTTAGCGCTGGCTGGCTGGTCGCGGCAGCCAGGAAGATTGTTTCCACCGCCCTTGGTTCGAAGAAAGCTTTCCCGTAAACTTCTCTGTTTGGCTCTTGGTTCCGAGCAACCACTGTCGCGCGCGAATGCCGTTTCCCCGCAGCGGCACGGCACGCCGTGCCCGGTTCTGTGGTTTGAACCGGCGCCTCTGCTGGCTCTGATGCATGAGCTGTTCTTTAGGGGGTCGGAGCTTCAGCTCCGGCATAAAGTCGTCGCGCGAAGCGCTTTCCTCAAGGAGAAACGATGTCCACCAAAATCATCAGCGTTCATGGCCGCGAAATTCTCGATTCCCGCGGCAATCCCACGGTTGAGGCCGACGTCCGCCTCGAAGGCGGCGCTCTGGGCCGCGCCGCAGTTCCATCCGGCGCGTCTACCGGCGAGCTCGAAGCCATCGAACTGCGCGACGGCGACAAATCGCGATATCTCGGCAAGGGCGTTCAGAAAGCGGTCGCGCACGTGAACGGCGAAATCTCGAGGGCCGTCGCGGGCATGGACGCCTCCGACCAGCGCGCGCTCGACCGCCGCATGATCGATGCTGACGCCACGCCGAACAAATCCAAGCTCGGCGCGAACGCCATCCTCGCCGTTTCGATGGCCGCCGCGCGCGCCGCTGCTGCCGCCGCCAAGCAGCCGCTTTACAAATATCTCGCGCGCTATTCGAGCAATTCCTCCGCGGGCACCTTGCCGGTCCCGATGATGAACATCCTCAATGGCGGCGCGCACGCCGATAATTCCGTCGACGTTCAGGAGTTCATGGTCATGCCGGTCGGCGCGCCCAGTTTCCACGAAGCGCTTCGCTGGGGCGTCGAGGTCTTCCACAATTTGAAAGCCGTCCTCAAGAAAAACGGCTACTCCACCGCTGTCGGCGATGAAGGCGGCTTCGCCCCGAATCTCAAATCCAATGAAGAAGCCCTCGAACGCGTCCTCGAAGCCATCACTGCCGCCGGTTACAAGCCCGGCGAGCAAGTCGCCATCGCCATCGATCCCGCCGCCAGCGAGTTCTATGACAAAGCCTCGAAAAAATACGTCTTCAAGAAATCCGATAAGTCCGCCCGCACGCCGGAGCAGATGGCCGCCTTCTGGGAAGGCTGGCTCTTCCAGTATCCCATCGTCTCGCTCGAAGACGGCATGTCCGAAGACGACTGGGACGGCTGGAAAATCCTCACGCGCGATGTCGGCAAGAAGGTTCAACTCGTCGGCGACGACATCTTCGTCACCAACCCGCAGATTTTTGCCCGCGGCATCAAGGAAGGTGTCGGCAATTCGATTCTCATCAAGCTCAATCAGATCGGCACCGTCACCGAAACCGTCGAAGCCGTCGAAATGGCGCGCAAGGCGAATTACACGGCCGTCGTGTCGCACCGCTCCGGCGAAACCGAGGATCCGTTCATCGCCGATTTCGTCGTCGCCATAGGCACCGGACAGATCAAGACCGGCTCCGCCTCGCGCACCGACCGCATCGCCAAATACAACCAGCTCCTGCGCATCGAGGAGGAACTCGGCAGCGCCGCCCGCTTCCCCGGCCGCTCCGCCCTCGCCCACCACTAGCGATACGAGGCAACACGATTCGCACCCACAAACTCGCCCTCATCGGCTTCGGCAACGTCGGCAAGGAATTCGTTCGCCTCCTTCGCGCCAAGGAACCTCGTCTCCGCGACGACTACGCCATTGAATGGAAACTCACAGGCATAGCCTCGCGCCGCGTCGGCTGGATCGCCGATCCGAACGGCCTCGACACCGAGGCCCTGCTGCTCGGCCATTTCCCCGAGCCGCCGCAATGGGCCACGCCGAAGAACGTCCGCGAGTGGCTCGAAGAGGCCGAGCCCGACGTCGTCTTCGAAGCCACTTCGCTCGACCGTTTCACCGGCGAGCCCGCCATCACCCATCTCAAGGCCGCGCTCGAATCCGGCGCGCACGCCGTCAGCGCGAACAAAGGTCCGATCGTCTACGCCTACCGCGAACTTCGCGACCTCGCCCGCGCGCGCGGCCGCAAATTCCTTTTCGAATCCACGGTGATGGACGGCACGCCGATCTTCTCGATGTTCCCGCACTCGCTTCCCGCCGTCGAACTCCGCGGTTTCCGCGGCATCCTCAACTCGACCACCAACGTCGTCCTCACCGAAATGGAGAAGGGGCTCTCGCTCGAAGAGGCCGTCGAGCGCGCGCAGGCCATCGGCGTCGCCGAAACCGATCCCTCGGACGACCTCGACGGCTGGGATCCCGCCGTGAAAGTCGCCGCGCTCGTCATCGTCCTCATGGACATTCCCATCAAGCTCGACGAAATCGAGCGCGTCGGCATTCGCTCCGTCTCGCCCGAGCAGGTCCGCGCCGCTCGCGCCGCGGGCATGCGCTACAAACTTATCTGCCGCGCCGAGCGCACCGCAAACGGCGCCCGCGCCGGGGTGCATGCAAGTGTTCGTCCCGAGCAGCTTCCGCTCACCGATCCCCTCGCGCTCCTCGAAGGCACCACCTCCGCGCTCCGCTTCGATATGGACGTCTTAGGCCTCTCCATCATCGAGCACAAGCCCGGCGTCATCGCCACCGCCTACGGCCTCCTCGCCGATTTCATCCGCGCCGTCCATCCCTAGCCCTCCTGGGAGCGCCAATCTCCCGATTGGCGCCCTTGCCGATGTGCTGGCGAAGTCCTCACGGAGGGGAACACGGCGTTCTGGAAGCTGCGTGAGACCTCGAGGACCTTTCTTGGGGTGGGAGCCCCCGACTTTTGGTCGGGGGAGGGCGGCCCTTTTACCCTGACATCGGAAGGGCGGGCCGCCCGAAACGGCCCCGGAAAATGGTGCGGGGCTTTAGCCCCGGGAATCACATCTGCCTAGCGCCAGAGGCGATTTATCTTACCGTAAAACTTTCCTATTAACTTTCTGTTGACTTTGTGGTAATATATCTCGTTTTCGCTGCCCGTGACGCTCCGGGCGCGGAGAGGAGGCTGTCTATGGCGGACGCGCGGCGCGCACAAACCACCTCGCCGGCGTGTCGGCTCAATCGGTACACTTTGCAAACGGAAACGCCTCTAAATCGCGTGCCATCAGTCACTTCCATTTTTTCAATCGGTACACTTTCTGCGCTCCGCCGTCGCGCTCTCCGTGCGCGCTCAATCGCCCTTCCCATTCTGGAACTCGCGGTTATAGTACGAACCCCTATGAATTCGCGCAACGCCCCTTGTAAAATGGACCCGCCAAAATGAGCACTCCAATGGTCCAACAACATGCCGCCCAGCCGCTCGACCTCGCCTGGGTCCGCGCGCAGTTCCCGTCGCTCAACCAAATGGTCAACGGTCATCCCGCCGCCTTCCTCGACGGCCCCGCGGGCACCCAGGTCCCGCAGCGCGTGATCGACGCCGTCCGCGACTACTACGAGAAGTCGAACGCCAACACCTGTGGCGCATTCGCCACCAGCCGCCGCAGCGACGCGATCCTCGCCTCGGCCCACGCCGCGATGGCCGACCTGTTCAATTGCGCGCTCGACGAAGTCTACTTCGGGCCCAACATGACCACGCTCACGTTCGCCCTCGCTCGCGGAATCGGCCGCGAGCTTCAGCCGGGCGACGAAATCGTCGTCACCACGCTCGACCACGACGCGAACGTCGCTCCCTGGCGCGCGCTCGAAGAGCGCGGCGTCGTAATCCGCCAGGTCGACATCCGCGAAGAGGATTGCACGCTTGATATCGAAGACCTGCGCCGCAAGCTCTCGCCGCGCACGCGCCTCGTCGCCGTCGGCTACGCCTCGAACGCCGTCGGCACGATCAATCCTGTCGAGGAGATCGTCCGCCTCGCCCACGATGCCGGCGCGCTCGCGTTTATCGACGCGGTTCATTACGCGCCGCATGGCCCGATTGACGTTCGCGCGCTCGATTGCGATTTTCTCGCCTGCTCGCCCTACAAATTCTTCGGCCCGCACATGGGATGCATCTACGGCAAGCGAGAGCATCTCCTGCGCTTCCGTCCCTACAAGGTTCGGCCCGCTGCGGAGACGCTCCCCGATCGCTGGGAAACCGGCACGCAAACGCACGAGTGCATCGCTGGAGTCGCCGCCGCCATCGACTATCTCGCCGATCTCGGCCGCCGCTCCTCACATGAGAAGTCTCCTTCTCGCCGCGAAGAAATCCTCGCGGCTTACCGCGCGATCCGCGCGCACGAAATCGCTCTGGCCGCTCGCTTGATCGAGGGCTTGCTCAAAATCCCCGGCCTTCGCTTCTTCGGCATCTCCGATCCCGCGCGGTTCGCGCACCGCGTTCCCACCGTTGCCGTCCGTTTCGCGAAGCACACTCCGCTCGAAGCCGCCACATTCCTCGGCGACCGCGGCATTTTCACTTGGGACGGAAACTACTACGCGCTGAATCTCACGGAGCGGCTGGGAGTGGAAAAAGATGGCGGCTTTCTGCGCATCGGCATCGTCCACTACAACACGGGCGAAGAAATCGATCGCCTTCTCGCTGCCCTCAACGACCTCGTCCGTTCGCGCTGAGGAAAATCAATGACTCGGAGTCGGCGCAACCACGTAGACGTACTCGAGCAATTCCCGTCCCTTATTCTGGACGTTGTGCCGCGTCATCGGCGGAATGTAGACCATCGTCCGCGCCGCGATCGGGATGGGCTCGCGTCCTTCGATCTGCGCCTCGCCGCTTCCGCGAAGTATGACGAGCACTTCTTCGTGATCGCCCGTGGTGTGCCATCCCACCGCCTCCCACGGCTTCAAGCGCACGAAGCCGCTTCGCATTCCCGCCGTCTGCGGCGCGCCGGTCAGCAGAGGACAATCAATCTCCGCGCACTGGAGCGGCATTTTCAGCGCCTTCTTGCCTGTGTCTTGCGAGGCCAGCGGAGCAGCCGCAGCCAGCGCCAGCACGACGACCGCAGCGACATTCTTGATCCGCACGTCGTCCTCCCGAAAAAGGTGAACCTATCATGACCCTCGAACGCGTGCGCGAACATTTCGAGCATGAAGCTCGCGAATTCGACGGCCTGATCGTCCGTCTGATTCCCCGCTACGACGAGATGATCGACGCCATGATCGCCGCGATCCCATTTTCGCCGGACCGTGCGATCCGCGTGCTCGATCTCGGCTGCGGAACCGGCACCGTCGCGCTGCGCGTCAAGCAGCGATTCCCCCACGCTCGGATCACGTGTCTCGACCTCGCCGAGAATATGCTCGCGCTTGCTCGCGCGAAGCTTGCCGCCTGCGACGGAATGGAATTCGAGCAGGGAGATTTTCTGACGCACCCGCTGAACGGCCCGTACGACGCCGCGGTCTCGTCGCTCGCCCTGCATCACCTCGAAACCGATGCGGACAAAGCCGCGTTCTACCGCCGCCTGTACGCGGCGCTCGCGCCCGGCGCCGTTTTTTGGACCGCCGATGCCGCTCTCGGCGCCACTCCCGCGTTGAACCAGATGTACATGGGAAAATGGAAGGACCACATGCGGCTGACCGTGCCGGAGCGCGAAATCGAAGAGCGCTGGTTCACCAAGCACGCGGACGAAGATCATCCCGCGCCGCTGCGCGATCATTTCCGCTGGATGGAAGCCGCCGGCTTCGTCGCTCCCGAAATCGTCTGGAGATATTTCTATTGCGGCGTCTACGGCGCCCACAAACCCGCGTAAATCCGATGCAAACTCAAATAGTCGCCTTCTGCGGCGCCCCTGAATCGAGCGCCGCAGGCGGCCGTCTTGAAGATCGACTACATGTTGATATCCTGCTTATCCTGCAGCTTCTTGATGAAGCCCTGGACGATCGGCTTGATTGCGTCGGGAGCTCCTGCCATCGCCGCGTTCGCTTCCTTGAGCGCGTTGTCGAAATCTCCCTGGCCGCTGTACACCCGACACATCGCGGCGTGCGCGCGCCAGTGGTCGGGGAATTTCTTTGCAAGGTTGCGGTAGACGGCGAAGGCCTCTTCCTGCTTCTTCTGTGCTTGAAGCTGCAGCGCGTAGCCGTAGAGCTGGTTGACGTCCGCTTTGTTGACCGCCTGGTTGCGCGCGACGGTCGCTTCGTCCTTTCTCCCCATCGCGTCCAGAACCTGCGACTTCGTCATCAGGTTGTCGTATCGGTCCTCGATCTGAATCGACTGGTCCGCGTACTTCAGCGCCTCGTCGAGGTCCGTCTTCTCCGCAAGCAGGTAGTTGGCCGAGTCGTCCCAGCCTTCCCACGTGTACTGCGCGCGCCCGCGCAACTGCTTGTGCAGGCTCTCTTCCACCACTTCGTGCACATTCACTCCCACCTTGAACGGCACCGCGAGCTTTTCCCAGCGGAGCGTAACGACTGCGGAATCGGGTGTGAGGTCGTCGAAGTCGTAGGTCAGCGCCTCGTGAAAGTCGGTCGCCGCCGGCTTTACGGTGACGCGCAACGCGTCTTCGGCCTTGTCGTACGTGAAGCTTCCCCACGCGGCGTTCATCTTCGAAAAGGCGATGATCCATTCGTTTTCGCTCGGGATCATGTGCAGGCCATACGTCCCGGCGGCGAGTGGCTGCCCTTCGATGGTCACGGGATCGCTGAACGAGATCGTGGTGTTCTCGTTCGCACCGGCGCGCCACGGCTGACCGTAGGGAACCAGCCCACCCCACACCTTTCGCCCCTTGGCGAGAGGGCGGCTATACTTGACGCTGACATCCGTGATGCCGATTCGCTGCGTGATTACGGCATCTTGGCTCGGCCGCGGAAGGTTCATCACCGCGGATTGCGCGTGAATCAGGCCCGGAGCAGAAAACAACAGCAAACCAAAAACCGCCATTCGAAGCTTTTGCATCGAAACACCCCTCCCATCGAGATTTGCGCAGAGGTTCGAAATTCCGGATCGCCCGGCTACGGAAAACTGCACCTCGCGGCACGAACCATCGCTTGGCCGGTTAGACGCCGGGGCACTACTTTAGTTATCGAGAAATGTCGAACGGACAAGATTGGGGGTTGAGCTCACGCTTTCGCGCCGCAAGTGCGTGGTATCCTGACCAGCCATGACAAAACGACCGAAACCGATCGTACTCACCATCCTCGACGGCTGGGGATTCCGCCCCGAAACGAAGGGCAACGCCATCGCGCTCGCCCGCAAGCCCAACTACGACCGTCTGCTCAAGGATTTCCCGAATACCCTGATTCACACGTCCGGCCCGTTCGTTGGATTGCCCGAAGGGCAAATGGGCAACAGCGAAGTGGGCCATCTGAACATCGGCGCGGGGCGCATCGTGCATATGGACATCACGCGCCTCGACCAGCTCATCGCCAGCGGCGAATTCTTCCGCCAGCCGCTGCTGCTCGAAGCGATGGCGCGCGGCCGCGAGCGCCGGCTTCATCTCCTCGGCCTCGTGAGTGACGGAGGCGTCCACTCCCACATCGAGCATCTCTTCGCCCTGCTGCGCATGGCACGCGAGAATCACGTGCCTGAAGTCTTCGTCCACTGCTTCATGGACGGCCGCGACACACCTCCTAACAGCGGCGTGGACTACCTGCGGCGGCTCGAGCAGAAGATGCGCGAATACGGCGTCGGGCAGATCGCCAGCGTGAGCGGCAGATACTACGCGATGGATCGCGACAATCGTTGGGAGCGAATCGAGAAGGCCTACCGCGCGATGGTCCATGGCTATGCGGTGAACACGGAGCAGAGCCCTACAGTCGCGGTGCGAGAAAGCTACGAGCGCGGGATTACAGACGAATTTGTCGAGCCCGTTGTCATCGTCAAGGAGGCACGTCATGGCCAGTCTGCAGTGCCCGTCGCCCTGATCCGCGACGATGACGCGGTAATCTTCTTCAACTTCCGCGCCGACCGCGCCCGCCAGATGACGCGCGCGCTCATCGAGCCGGGATTCGACAAGATTTCGGATCCCGCGCGCCCGAAGAATCTAACGTTCGTCGCGATGACGCAGTACGAAAAGACTTGGCCGTGGCTGCGCTTTCTGCTCGCCCCCGAAAAGCTCGAGCACATTCTCGCGAACGTTTTCGCCGAACTCGAATTCAGGAACCTGCGCGTCGCGGAAACCGAGAAATATGCGCACGTGACTTATTTCTTCAATGGCGGCGTCGAAAAACCCTTTCCCGGTGAAGAGCGCATCCTCGTGCCGTCGCCCAAGGTGGCGACGTACGATCTGAAGCCGGAAATGTCGGCCGCCGGTGTAGCCGACGCCGTGATCAAGGCGATTGAGAAAGGCGATTTCGACGCGATCATCATGAACTTCGCAAATGCGGACATGGTGGGCCATTCCGGAAAGCTCGAAGCCACGATCAAGGCGGTCGAAACGGTGGATGGATGTCTCGGCGGAATTTTTCAGGCGTTACGGCCGCGCGGCGGCGCGTGGATCATTACGGCCGATCACGGCAACGCCGAAACGATGATCGATCCCGTCACGGGCGGACCGCATACGTATCACACTACGAATCCCGTTCCGTTTGTGCTGGTGAGCGACGACGCGCGCGCGCAACTGAAGCCCGGCGGCTCGCTTCGCGATATCGCGCCGACGATGCTCGGCGTCCTCGGCGTTCCGGAGCCGCGCGAAATGACCGGCCACGACCTGCGCACCGGCACGTGATGAATTGCACAAAACCCTCCGAAACGAAACTCGTGCTGTGCGCGCTGCATCCGTTTTCGCTGTGGAACGCGCCGCCGGAAATGGCGGCGCGCATCCGCGCGGCCTGGCCCTCGATGCAAGTGGTGCACCTTCCGAAATTCGACGGGCTCGAACGGGAACTCCCGGACACGGACATTTTCGTCGGTGCCTCGCTCCGTCCCGGACAACTTGCGGTTGCGCGCAAGCTCAAGTGGATCCATTCGACCGCTGCGGGCGTGGGCCAGTTGATGTATCCGGAGCTACGCGCGAGCGGCATCGACGTGACGAACGCGAGCGGCGTGCACCGCATTCCCATGGCCGAGCACATTCTGGGCACGCTGATCGCGCTCGCGAGACGCTTCCCGGATTGCGTCCGCTATCAGCAGCAAAGCCACTGGGCACAGGAAGATTTGTGGAGCGGCACCGCTCCGGCGCTGCGGCCGCGCGAGATGCGCGGCCAAACACTGCTCTTCATCGGCTTCGGAACGATTGGCCGCGAAGTGGCGAACATCGCGCGGCCACTGGGCCTGCGGATTTGTGCGGTGACGCGCTCGGGCGAGGCCGATCCCAAGCTCGCCGAGCGTGCGTTCCCCGTGTCAAGACTGCATGAAGCCTTGCCGCTGGCCGACTTCGTCGTGCTCGCAGCTCCGGAAACGCCAGAGACAACAAGAATGATGAGCGCGCGCGAATTTGCGCTGATGAAGCCCTCCGCCTACTTCATCAACGTCGCGCGCGGCACATTGGTGGATGAGCCGGCTCTGATTCACGCGCTCGAGCAACGAATCATTGCGGGCGCGGCGCTCGATGTGACTTCGGAAGAACCGCTGCGGCCGGGAAACCCTCTATGGAAGCTCGACAACATCTTCATCACGCCCCACGTGAGCGCTGTGAGCGAGCACTTGTGGGAACGGCAGGGAGACTTGTTACTGGAGAATCTCGACCGGTGGTTCCGTGGACGCGAGCTTGTGAATCGCGTGAACCTCGAAAGGGGATATTGAAGTGGAGCAGGGAACTTCACTCGCCGGATTGCGCAGGTTTCAATTGCCGGCCGCGGACGCCTTCGGCGCCGTGTAACCCTGGCGCGCATAGACGACCACTTTCTGTTCCTTCCCCTTCTTGTTTGCCAGCATCAGTGGATTGCCCTGCGGATCGACAACCTCGACTTTTAGCTTGTGATATCTCCCGTCGGGCGCCGTCGAGGGCGTAAACGCGATCGTATACTGCGCCCGCAGAAATCCCGCTACCGAATTGAAGATGTCGTTCGCTTCGCCCTCGAATCGCGGGAACCACGCGTAGCCGCCGGTCATATTGGCAAACTGCGTCAACTGGTTCTTCGCCTGCTGATAGCCCACGCCGCCGTTCCCGTACAAGTCGATTTCCTCGCCCATGCCCACACAGAAAATGCTGGTGTCGGTTTCCTTCAGAATTTTATAGGTCTGATCGAGGTTGTGCTTGCTGAACGTGTCGAAGCCGGTGGCCAGAACCAGGATCGACTTCCGGCCATGCACGTCGCGAAGCTGGTCCAGGGTTTCCAGGATGGCGTCGAACAGGTTGGCTTCGCTGAAATTTGGAAAATAGAGCGACGCAATATCCTGGGCCACCTGGTTTTTGTTCTGCGTGAAGTCGTCCACGAGGCGCGTTTTCAAGTCGAAAATCTTAAACGCCACCCAGTCCTTCTGGTTCAAATGGCCCAGAAAATCGTACGCCCACATTTTCGCCTTGTATCCGAACGCGCCCTGCCAGAATCCATACGATTTGTTGCTGAACTCCATCAGGATGACGACGGTGATCGGCGCGTCGGTCGGCGAGAAGTTCGTAATCTGCTGCGGCTGTCCCTCGTCGAGCACTCGGAAGTTCTCCCTCTTCAGCCCGTTCACGATGTTCCCATCGTGGTCGGTCACCACCGCGTCGATGTTGACTAGGTTCGATTCGACCGAGATTTGCGTTTCCGGAGGAGGCGTCTGCTGCGCCGGCTGCTGCTGTTGTCCCGAAGGAGGCGTGGGCGGCACGGGCTGTTGGGTCTGCGGCGGTTTCGTCGGCCCCTGCTGCTCCTGCGCTCGCGCCGTGAGCGCGTCCGGCGGAACGCCCAAGACGGCAACCAGGATTCCTAGCAGGAAAATTCGAGCCCATGATTGCGATCGCATGTCGACCTCACCATCTCGGTTGGATGCCGTAACCGTCCGACTGGATGGTCACTTGCAATCCAGAAAACCTGGAGCGAAGGGTTTCCCAGCCTCCTGAATTTGCCATGATAGTATGAAAATTCACTCTTCGTACGACGTACTTTCAACTCCACGGGAGGCCAACGGGATGTCGCGCAGGTGCAGGTTTTGTGGCGTATTTCTGGCCGTACTTCTCGCCGCGCTCGGTAGCTCGGCACAAACGTACCTGCATAGCGCACAGGCGCAGTCCGCTCCTGCCGCGGGGCTCGACATGCGGCTGCTCGAAAGCCAGGCCATCCTCTGGTTGCAGGGGCTGATTCGCATCAACACCACGAATCCGCCGGGAAACGAAATCGCGGCTGCGAAGTATCTTGCGGACATCCTGCAGAAGGAGGGAATCAGCTCGGAGATTTTCGCGAGCGCTCCCGGGCGCGGCATCCTGGTAGCGCGGCTCTCCGCGACGGCCATGCCGAATCCGTCCCGCGCGCTTCTCTTGGTGGGTCACCTCGACGTAGTCGGCGTCGACAAGTCGAAATGGACGGTGGATCCGTTCGGCGCCGTCATCAAAGACAGTTACCTCTACGGCCGCGGCTCCATCGACGATAAAGGCATGACCATCGCCAACGTCGCCGTGATGGTGGCGTTGAAACGCTCGGGCGCGCGCCTTGATCGCGACATCATCCTGCTGGCCGAGGGTGACGAGGAAGCCGGCGGCGAGTTCGGAATCAAGTTCGCGGTCGATCAGCATTGGGACAAAATCGCCTCCGGGTTCGCGCTGAACGAAGGCGGCCGCGTCGTAGTCAAGGACGGGAAAGCGCAGTACGTCGGAATTCAGGCGACCGAAAAAGTTGCGGCGAACCTCGACGTCATCGCAACCGGCACGTCCGGGCACGCTTCGATTCCGCGACAGGACGACCCGGTGACGCATCTTTCTGCGGCGATCGCTAAGATCGGCGCGTTCGAGACGCCCGTGCAATTCAACTCGGTGACGCGGGCCTATTTCGACGGGCTCTCCAAGGTTGAAGACGACGAAACGGGAAAATGGATGCGCGCGCTCCAGGAATCAGACCGCACCGATCACGCGGCTCGCTGGATTTCCGCGAAGGATCCCGTGTGGAACGCCATGATGCGCGACACGATCGCGCCGACGATGCTTCAAGCCGGCATTCGTCCCAACGTGATCCCGGCTGAGGCACGCGGCGTCGTCAACATTCGATTGCTGCCCGGCGATCAGCTCGGGCCGCTCGTCAGCAAGCTGCAGCAGGCAGTGAACGATCCTGAGATTCGGTTCGAAGTCGAGCCGAACGGAGGGGAAGCCGCGCCGTCGGCTTCGCTCACCTCCGATCTGTACAATACGATCTCGCGCGTGGCGGGACAGGAGTTTCCCGGCGCAGCCGTTCTGCCGTACATGTCGACCGTGTTCACGGATTCGGCGCCGCTGCGAATGCGAAACGTGCAGGCTTACGGCCTGCTCCCCTTTCCGCTCTCTGCGGAGGACGAGCTTCGCATGCACGGCAACGACGAACGAATTCCCCTCGACTCCTTCCGCAAGGGACTGGAGTTCCTCTATCACATCGTGACGGACTTCGCGGTGTCAAAGTAATCTCCGATGACTGAACGCAGGGCCAAGATCGTTTGCACGCTGGGACCGGCAACTTCATCCGCGAAGATCATCGATCATCTCGTGCGGGTTGGGATGGACGTGGCCCGCTTGAACTTCTCGCACGGCACGCCCGCCGAACACGCCCATAGCGCCGCGGCGGTTCGCCGCGCCTCCGGCCATTACGAAAAGCCCATCGCGATTCTCGCCGACTTGCAGGGCCCGAAGATTCGCACAGGTCCCCTGATGGGAGGGCGTCCCGTTCGCCTGCGCTTTGGCCAGCGCCTCACCGTCACGACCGGGCATATTTCCGGCACGGCCGACGTCATCAGCACCACGTTTCGCGAACTGCCGAAGGTGGTGAAGAAGGGCGATCGAATTCTTCTGAGCGACGGCGTGATCGAGCTGCGCGTGATTTCGGCGCGCGGCACGGACGTCGTTTGCCAGGTGGAAAACGGCGGCGAACTCGGTGAGCACAAAGGAATCAACCTTCCCGGCGTCCGCCTTCGGATTCCCTCGCTCACTCCCAAGGACCGCAGGGATCTGGCGTTCGCGTTGAAATTGGGCGTCGATTACGTGGCCCTCAGCTTCGTGCGGACGGCGGCGGACGTGCGCGCCGCGAAGGCCGCCATCGCTCGCGCGGGAAAAGCCACGCCCGTCGTGGCGAAAATCGAAAAGCCCGAAGCCGTCGAGAATCTGGATGAGATCCTCTCCGTCGCGGACGTGGTGATGGTGGCGCGTGGCGATCTCGGCGTCGAGATGAGCCCTGAAAACGTTCCCGTGGTTCAGAAGCAAATCATCTCGCGCGCGCGCAACGCGCTGGTTCCCGTGATTACCGCAACGCAGATGCTCGATTCGATGCAGAAGAATCCGCGGCCGACACGCGCGGAGGCCTCCGACGTCGCCAACGCCGTGTTCGACGGAAGCGACGCGCTGATGCTGTCGGGCGAGACGGCGGCCGGGAATTATCCGCTCGAATCCGTCCGGATGATGGACCGCATCATCTGCGCGGCGGAGTCGAGCATGGCAGACCATCTGCGCCCGGCGCGCTTTGCCGAGCTGCACATCAGCGAAGCGGTTGCAGAGGCCATCTGCCACGCCGCCGAGGAGCTTCGCATGAGGGTGATTTCCGTATTTACGGAAACGGGATTTTCAGCGCGTCTCGTCTCGAAGTACCGGCCGCGCGTTCCGATTGTCGCCTTCACGCCGAATCCCGGAACGCGCCGGAAGCTCAGCTTGCTGTGGGGCGTGCTGCCCCGCCGGATCGGGGCCGTGCACAATGTGGATGCCCTCGCCAGGGCTGCGGAACAGCGGCTGCTCGAGGAGCGCCTGGCAAAGCGCGGCGACATCGTCGGCGTGATCGCAGGCACTCCTATCGGGACGCGCGGCACCACCAACCTGATGCGCTTGCTCCGCATCGGCGGCTAGCCGGATCGCGGCGCTCCAAGTCCTAGTTGACCCAGTTGTCGGGATTTGATGGCGGTTTATCGCGGCGCTCGCGCACATAGACGTCGAACTTCTTGCGCAGCCGCCGGCGCTTCCAATCGGACCAATAGTTGCGGAAATTGTAGAGGTGCGTGCCGCGGCGAAGGTAAATATAGCCCGCCAGCATTCCTCCGAGGTGGCACACATGGCTGACGCCGTCGCCCGTCGAGCCGATCGTGAGGAAGAATTCGATCGCGCCCATCACGATCACAAAGAGCCGCATCGATATCGTCACCGGCAGCGGAAACACCCATACCTGCCGGTGCGGCATGATCATGGCGCAGGCGAGCAAAACTCCGTAGATCGCGCCGGAAGCGCCGATGGTCGGAATCAACGCCACGCCTTGCATATGCGGATCGAGAATCAACCGCACGGTTAAGTCCGTAACACCCGCCCCCACGCCGCACAGGAAGAAGTACGTGTAAAACTTCTTCGAACCCCACATGTGCTCCAGGTCGGCGCCAAACATCGCGAGATAGAGCAGGTTGAACAGGATGTGGAGAATTCCTGCGTGCAGAAAGAGGTATGTGAAGGGCTGCCAGACGAATCCGCTGAAAACGCCTCGCGGAGACAGGCCGAAATATCGCAGCCAGAACACCGCGCCTTCGGTGTGGAAAAACAAGCGCGAGAACGTCTGCAATAGGAAAACGGCGATGCAGGCAAGGCAGAGCGTCTTGATGGCGCGTGGGAAATAGCCGCTCAGGTCAAACCGGTAGCCGTAACCGCGCCCGAAGGAACCCATACCGTACGAGTCTAAAGGCAGGCGGGCGCGGAGTCAAAGAGCGGGCGGTTAGGCTATAGGGCTGGGAAAAGTGATACACCCCGCTGGCAGCAAAAAGAGAATTGGACCCTGGCGCGGCGCGCGCGACTCGGGGGGGCTCACCGCGAGCGCACAGGAACCGGCGCTTCCAGCTTTTGTTTGCGTTTGATGATTTTCGAAACATTCGCGCGCTTGCAAGCTGCTGAAAACGTGGCGTTTAGAAATTACGCGTAATAAACGGAAATCGCGTTTCGTGTCTGCCCTTTCCAGGAATCACCCGATGTTCAGTTTCTTCCTTCTGCGCGGAAGTGGACGGCACAAACCGCATTTCACGCCGCGAATGCGCAGAATTCCGCCGGGAAAGCAAATGGCGGTTACGCCGTTTACCGCTCGATTGCCTTGCTCGGATGCACTTGCGTGATTTCATCAACGAAACCCTGCTGGAATCTAAAACGTCGATCTATTTAGGATAAAGGCTTCGATTGGCTAAGGGAGGCCGCCCGTGCCTTGCGTAATTCAATGTAATGCCCGGAGTAGCGGCCAGGTGAGAACCTCGGGCAAAGTCAGGCCAGCCTAGTCGACGCTCGACTGGAGAAGCCATATGACAAGACTATCGACGCTTGCGCCTTTTGGTCGCTCAGCTCTGAAGCTATTTTTTGCTTGCGTGCTAGTCCTAAGCGGCTCGTCCGTTTTCAGAGCGGGTGCGCAGCAGCACCCTGCTCCTCCGCCGCAAACTCCTACCCCGCCCCCACCTGCTGCGCCGGTGACGCCAACGGTCACTGAACCTTCAGCAGTGTTTGACGAATGGGAGTTGATGCGGCGCAGCGACAACAAGCTGGTGTCCCCTGTGATCGCAGAAAGGGACAATTGTTTTCTTGCGCCGCTAAACGAACTGCTTCTTCCTACGGTAGACGTGGCGAACTTGGACGCCCCGTCGGAAGCCAAAAGAGAGGACATGGATGGTTGTGCGGCCCTGAGGAAACACAAGATGATCCAGGCAGAAGGCCACTTGCGCAGCGCCGTCAAGCAGTGGCCTCAATACCTGAGCGCCTGGGTCGTGCTGGGCCAAGTGCTGGAAGTGCAGCAGAAAATGGAGGAAGCTTATGGTGCCTGTTCCCAACCTTTGACCACTGACTCCAATTACTTGCCAGCTTACCTTTGTCTCGCAGATATTTCGGCGCGCTCGGAGAGCTGGAGTAAGGTGCTGCAACTGAGTACTCGCGCGCTGGAAATTGACGCTACCGACGATGCAGTGGCTTACCACTACAATGCAGCCGCCAACTTTTATCTGCACAGATTGCCCGAAGCGGAAAAAGGTGCACTGCGGGCTGTAGAAATCGACAAAGGCAACGCCGACCCTCGCGTGCACGTCTTGCTGGCGCAAATCTATCAAGCGAAGGGTGACCGGGAGAATGAAGCAGCTCAACTGCGAGAGTATCTAAAGCACGCCAGTCCCAGTGATGTGGCCATGGTAAAAAGGGTAAAACGCGATTTATCGGAACTCGAAAAACCCACCAAGTAATCAGGTTCCATGTTCAGTACGTGGAATAGCCCGTACACAGCGTCTGGGGCCCTGCGCATCGTATTTGCGGTTCGTACGGCTGCTGGTCTGCTCCATTGGGCCAGCAATTGTGAGCAAGTGGACGTGTAGTCGCGTAACCGGACATTTGCCGTACCAGAACTCCAATTGTCCGGTTGCCGCGTTATCAGGACTTGAGGATTACTTCCGGTTAGCCCGTCACTCGGGCACAAACTGGAGTTTCCCTCTTCCGCCGAGCGGACCTCGACATTTTCAGCGAGGTGAGTTGCTGGTCCTATGAGTACAGCGCAATGCCAATAAAGGGGAGGCGAACTAATCGTAGCGCAATGCGACTATCGGATCGACACGCATGGCGCGCCGCGCCGGCACGTAGCAAGCCACCAGCGCAACGTTGGCAAGCAGGATCGTCACGACTGCAAAGGTTTCCGGGTCCGTCGGCTTGACTTCAAAGAGGAGGCTCGTCATCAACCGCGTGAGCGCAATCGCACCGGCGATCCCGATCGCGATGCCAAAGCATGCGAGCTTCGCTCCGTCACCCAGCACCAGCCGCAGCACGTCGCGGCGCTGAGCTCCAAGAGCGATGCGGATGCCGATCTCGTGCATGCGCTGGCCGACGTGATAAGCCATCATCCCGTAAATTCCCACGGCCGCGAGAACCAGCGCGAGCGCGGCGAATAGCCCGAGAAGCAACATGTTGAAACGCTGCTGCGCAAGCGACACGGCCATGAGTTCCTCCATGGTATGCACATCGCTCACCGGAATCCGGCTGTCCAGGCCCCACACCTGCTTCTTCACTTCTTCGACCAGCCCGGAAGATACGTCCCGCGTTCGAATGGCCAGCGTCATAAAGCTTCTCCAGATCTCGTTGGACTGCGCAAAAGGTGTATACACGGCGGGATCCACCGGTTGATCCAATCCCGAATGTTTCACGTCGCCCACCACGCCGATGACGGTCATCCATTGAAGAGGCTCTGTTTCCCTCGCCCAATGAATGCGCGCGCCGATGGGGTTCTCGTGCGGGAAGAATTCCCTCACCATTTCCTCGTTCACGATGGCCACCAGAGGTTGCCCTTCGCGGTCCAGCGGAGTGAAGTCGCGGCCCACGCGCAGCGGAATCTGCATCACGCGGAAATAGTCGCCCATCACCGAGAGGGTTTGCACCTCAGGCTCACCGCCCACAGCCACTGGGGGGTGCCCGTCGATGACGAAGCCATGGTCCACATAGTTCCCGCCGAGCGGAATATCCGTTACCATCGCTGCTTGCAGACCCGGCAGGGAATTCAAACGAGCCAGCAACTCGCGGCGGAACTGGGTCTGTTTGGAGATTTCGCCATACCGGGTCGGGGGTAGTTGCAGATACATCGTCATTACGTTCGCGGGATTAAACCCGGGATTCCTCGAGCGCAACCGCGAAAATCCCTTCATCAGCAAACCGGCCCCTACCAGCAGCACCAGGGCGAGCGCCAGTTCCGACGTGACCAGAATATTTCGTAGGCGATCTCCCGTCGCGCTCGCTGTCGTGCTTCGACCCCTCTCATTTAGGGCCTCGGCCACGTCCCCGCGGGCCGCGGCGCACGCCGGCGCCATTCCGAACACCACACCGGTCAGCCCCGAAACCACCAGGACGAACAGCAAAACGCGCGTATCCATGTGAATCCCGCTCAGCCGTGCCAGCTTCTCCGGCTTCAGCGCCAGCAGCATGCGCGTGCCCCACTGCGCGAGCAGCAACCCGGCAGCGCCGCCGAGCACCGACAACAGTGCGCTCTCCGTCAGCGTTTTCCGGATGAGGCGACCGCGTCCCGCGCCCAGCGCCGCCCGGATCACCAATTCCTGGTGCCGCGCGACTTCCCGCGCCATCAGCAAGCTCGCGAAATTCGCGCACGCAATCAGCAGCACCAGACCTACGGCTCCGAAGAGCACCAGCAGTGCCGGCCGCACATCTCCTACCAGCCATTCCTGCAGCGGAACCAATTGCATCTTCCGTTCTTTTTCTTCGGCGGGATACTGCTCCGCGAGTCGGCGGTCGATTGCGGCCATCTCCGCCTGTGCCTGCGCGAGCCCGACACCCATCTGCAATCGCCAGTAGGTATGCATGAAGTGCAAATCGCGTTCAGCAGCCGCTCCCGGGTCGCCAGCCCACATCGAAACGAAAACATCGGCATGCTCCACTGGCGGAGTAAAACTCGCGGGCATGACACCGATCACGGTATAGGTGTTTCCACCCAGCGGAATCGCCTTGCCCACAGCGTGTGGATCGCTGCCAAGAAAGTTTTGAAAGAAAGAATAGCTGGCCACGGCGAGGCGCGGCCCGCCTTTCATATCTTCAACGGGCGAAATGAGCCGGCCCAGCATCGGTTGCACGCCCAGCGTTTCGAGAAACCCCGCATCGACGAGTCCGGTGCGGACTTGCACGGGCTCGGTTCCGCCTGTGTAGTCCATCTTCTGGACGTTGATTCCGCCGCCCTCTGAAAACGCGCGCGCCTGTCTCTGGATATCCCTCACGTTCGGGGGCGAATCGTTTCCCCTCATGACGACGAGTTGCTGCGGATTCTTATAGGGAAGCGGACTGAGTAGCACTGCATTGATGACACTGAAGATCGCGGTGTTTGCGCCGACGCCGAGGGCAAGAGTAAGGACGGCGACGGAGGTGAAGCCGGGATTCTTGCGCAGCATGCGCAGGCCGTAGCGCACGTCCTGCACGAGGTTCTCGAACCATTCCCAGCCCCACGCCATGTGACTCTTCTCCCTGAACGCAGTTACGTTGCCAAACCGACGCCGGGCGGCGGCCCGAGCAGAGTCTGCGGTCATGCCCGACTCGAGATGTTCCTGCTGTCGCAACTCCAAATGCAGCTGCATCTCTTCTTCGAGGTCCGCATCGAATTGGCGCCGATGCACGAGCATCCGGAGTCGTCTTGCGACTTCGCGCAGCCAGTTCATGACAGAACTCCTTTCAGACCGCTTCAATCACACGCGTGATCGCGCCAATGACGCGTTCGAACTGCGACATCTCGACGGCCAATTGTTTGCGGCCTGCTGCAGTCAGCTGGTAGTAACGAGCGCGGCGGTTGCCAGCCGTCGTGCCCCACTTCGCGGTCACCCATCCCTTGATGAGCATCCGCTGCAACGCGGGGTACAACGAGCCTTCTTCGACTTGGAGAACGTCATCCGATATCCGCTGAATAGAATTGGCGATCTCATATCCATGCATCTCGCCGGAGCGCGCCAAAGTTTTCAAGATCAGCAGATAAAGTGTTCCTGGAGGAATCTCGTCTCGGTGCAAATGATCACTCCCATGGCATAGTTAGACTATGCGAGTGTCGGATCGTTAGCAGCCGCTGTCAAGGGATCAAGTGCCCCGGCTCCCGTCCCTTCAGAAGGCGTTGCAAGCGAAAGGTGAGATTCTGGGTGGGTCGTCGGCAACTCGGAAGTTATGCAGGCGGTGCAAAATTGCCAACTCCTGGTCAGTCGGATAATCGGACATTCTTAGTCCGCGATGAAAGCAAGTTCCTCATTTGGTGTTTATCAAGACGTTGGCCCCGCCAGTGACCTCGAAGGTCCCGAGTCAAAGAGCGGGGTATTACTTGCGGGAGAAATTGACCGCCACATTTGTTTCGACTTCCGCCGGATCTCCATTGACCAGTATCGGCTTGTAGCGCCACTGGCTCACCGCGTCGACGGCAGCGGGCGCAAGTCCGGGATCTCCAGCGAGGATGTCCACCTGCTTCACCACTCCGTTGACGCCGATCACAACGTGAAGTATCACCGCTCCCTGCCCATGTTTCACGCCCGCCGGCCAGGCCGGATTGACCTGATGAATCAGCATCCCCTGCAATTCGTCCGACCCGAGCCGAACGTGCGGTGGTTGCACGTCGGGCAAGCCGTAGAACGTAGCCAGGTTGACGATTCGGAACGCCCCCCGCACGTACACGTAGATTCCCGGAAGCGGCTCGTCCCCGTGCTTGCCGGCCGTCGTCGCCCTGTAGAGGGTAAGCACAGTTTTGGCGTCTTCGAACATCGTTTCGATGAAAGAATCTCCCACCGTTTCCGACGAAGACGCAAACTCCTTTACCGTGACCTCCCCGTGCCCGCCGGCCGCCGCGTCGCCGAGTATTTTCACGACCGCCGCGCGGTAGTCCGCCCAGGACGCCTCATATGCCGCCGCAAGTTTCGCGCCAGCTTCATCGCCGAACGCCGCGGCGAACCAATTCGCTCCCGCCGGCACCTTCAGGCTGTTGAGCAAATCCCCGAACCGCGCGGAATTCGGGTCCTTGCTTGCTTGAAGAATCGTCTCGAGCTCCGACCGCAAGCCCGCTGCTGATTGGGCAGCGCCGGCAGAGCCTGGCGTCTGAGCCGTCGCGCCACTGGCGCCAAACGAAGGTGTTGCCGGTAAAACGGACCAGAGCACCACAACTGCTGCAAGGCAGCGAATGGATGAGTCCATGGAAACGGTCCTCATTGGACCTCCGACTGCGTCGAGTCTATGACTGCTTGAGTTTCTTGCGCGCCGACACGAAAAGGCTCGCTGCCAGCACCACGAAGAGCGCGACTCCAAGCCACGGCGCGTGCCGCAAGTGCGGCATGTACTGCTCGCCCCAGCCACTGAAGAGCTTCTCGGGCCACGGCAAGCGCAGAAAGCTCACAAGCCAGTGCGGCACATGCTTGCTCAGCTCCGGATCCTGCAGGAGATTAAGGACGATCGCGAGCAAGCCGAATACGCCTCCCGCCGCGATCAAGCCGCTCGCATATAGCGACCCCGGGCTGACTTCACTCTCTGCGCCGCTCTTCTTCTCGGTGCCTTGCTCGGCGAGCCATCGAACCATCCCTCCGCAAAACATCGCCAGCGTTGTGGCGATCGATAGGTACGATCCCACGGCAAACGGCAGCGAGCGAATCCCCAGCAGCTCGATCGCAAGCACCAGAAAAACTCCAAGGAAAACCAGCCGCCACGGCAGCCGCTGGTTCAGGATTCCGCTGATCACCGTCGCCATCAATCGCGCTTGCGGCGCGGCGGCCTGCTCGCTGCCGATTCCCTGCACCCACTGCACCTCAATCCGCTGCGTTTGCGGATCGTACAGATATTTCCCGTCGGGAATCTCGTGCGAGCCGAGCGCGTTCACCAGAACGTAGTTCTTCCCTTCATGCGCGTAGTTGCTCTGCTGCTGCTCCACACCCGAAGGCAGATGATTGATGTCGAGCGCAATCTGCATCGGCTTGTATTGCGCCAGCCCGACGTTCATCAGAATCAGCGTGCCGCCCACCGCCAGCGATGAAACCGCCACGCCGATGAGCAGCCCGATTTGCTGCGACATGGGCGTCGCGCCCACCAAATAACCCGTTTTCAGGTCCTGCGACGTTGCACCGGCAATCGCCGATGCGATGCACACCACCCCGCCGATCGTCAGCGCCAGCACCGCATACGCGTTCGCCGTCCAGTGCATCACCAGGAACATAGCGCACGTGGCCATCAGCGTCGCGATCGTCATGCCGCTCACTGGGTTCGACGAATTTCCGATCAAGCCGCTGATTCGCGACGCCACCGTCACGAACAGGAATCCGAACACCACCACGAAAATCGCGGCCACCAGGTTCGAAAGCATGCCCGTCTGCGCGCCGGGTATCGGCTTGAATTTCAGGAACGCCCACATCATCACCACGATCACGGCTGAGCCCGCCAGCACGAATTTCATCGAGATGTCGCGCTCGGTGCGGCCCGCCGCGTCCAGCCCGGACTGTTTTTCGCGAATGTCTTTCAGCCCCGCCTTCAGCGCCGAAAAAATCGTCGGCAGCGTCTTGATCAGCGTGATCAGCCCGGACGCCGCCACCGCGCCCGCGCCCATCGGCCGAATGTAGCTCGACCACAGTTGGTCGGGCGTCATCTGCGGAATGGGAATCGTGCTGGGGTACAGTGCGGCGTTCGGCGAAAGCGACCCGAAGAACTTGATCGCGGGCATCAGCACCAGCCACGAAATCACGCCTCCCGCAAAAAGCAGCCCGGCCACGCGCGGCCCGATGATGTACCCGACGCCGAGATATTCGGACGTCACCGCGGCTCGAATCGACGCGCCCGGCAGCCACTGCGGCTGGTAGTCCGGCTGCCCCGTCCACAATCCCAGCGTGTTCATCGCGAAGGTGTACACGCCGCCGAGCCCCAATCCCCAGAAGACGCGCCCCGCGAACGACCCGCCGCGCTCCCCGGCCACCAGCACGTCCGCGCAGGCCGTGCCTTCGGGAAACGTCAAGTTGCCGTGCTCTTTGACGATCAGTTGCCGGCGCAGCGGAATCATGAACAGCACGCCCAGCCATCCGCCCATCAGCGCGAGAAAGAAAATCCGCCAGTACTCGGCGTTCAGCGAGAACCCGAGAAAGATCAACGCGGGCATCGTGAAGATCACGCCCGCCGCCGCGGACTCGCCCGCCGAGCCCGTCGTCTGCACGATGTTGTTTTCGAGAATGGTCGAGCGGCCGAACGCGCGCAGGATGCTGATCGAGAGCACCGCGATGGGAATCGACGCGGAAACCGTCAGCCCCGCGCGCAGGCCCACATACACGGAAACCGCGCCAAAGAGAATTCCGAACAGCGCGCCCAGGATGACTGCGCGGACGCTGAACTCGACCACGCTCTCATCCGCTTCGACGTACGGGCGAAATTCGCCCGGCGGTGCAGTCGAGCTCCAGGGTTTTGTCGCCACGCCAACCTCCGAGTGCTCTCCGACGCGCGTCGAACCGCTCGGCAGCGTCTCCGGCCAATTTGGCCCGCCGTTGAACCGGGCACGGTAGCACCAGTCGCAACCCGAGGCAAGCCATACCCGCCGCGTGGCTCAGCGCTCGGCGAAGCCCTCGGCGCGCAGATGAAATTGGTTGCCACCGGCGTGACGGTGAGCCGCCTTTCGCCCGGCGTGTGTTATCCTCTTTCGCCGGAGGAGCCGCCCGAATGGGCTATATCGACCGCATCCAGACTGACCTGACCGCGGCCATGAAGGAAAAGGACGAGCTGCGCCTCAGCGTCCTGCGCATGGTCAAGTCCGCCTTGAAGAACAAGGAAATCGAGAAGATGCGCCCGCTGGAGGATCTCGAATCGCTGCAGGTTCTGCAAACGCTCGTCAAGCAGCGCCGCGAATCCATCGACCAGTTCACGAAGGGCGGCCGCAAGGATCTCGCTGAGAAGGAAGCGAAGGAAATCAAGATCATCCAGGAGTATCTTCCCGCCGCGCCCACCGATGACGAAATCCATCACGCCATCGAATCGGCCATCGCCGACGAAGGCGCCGATTCCCTCAAGCAGATGGGCGCCGTCATCAAGGCCGCGCGCGCCCGCCTCGAGGGCAAGGCCGTCGACGGCAAAGTCCTCAGCGACCGCGTCCGCGCCCGCCTCTCGAAGTAATCGCTTCTGCCTTCTGCCGATTTCGCTTCTCGCTCTGCGCTCACCACCCGTATCCTCTAACCGTGGGATGAATTCCTTTGGCCATGGCTCTTCCCCAATCCATTCGCGTCAAGTACACCGAAGAGGAAGCCGAGTACGTCAGCATGCGCCCCGTCGTGCAGCAGGAATTCCGCAGCGCGGAACTGGTCGACATGATCCTGAGCGTCACCGGCAAGGACCTTTCGCGCGTCCGGCAGATTCTGCACTCGGGCACCGTCGTCTTTCACTCCTATCGCTACTGGTGGCAGGGATTTGAAGCGGATACCGCGTCGCTCGCGGACGCCCTCGCGAATTATCCCGATCCGGATCCTTCGCGCGCGTTTCGGCCGGGCGACTGCACCGAAGTGATCCTCGAATCGAGCGGCTCGCCCGCCTCGCACGCCGTTCACTTCCGGCGCGACGCCGCAAGCAAGAAGCGCCTGTTTCGTTCGCGCAGCCTCTGGGATTGCCTGATGGCTCTCGCCGAGGACTCGGCGCCCGCCTATCGCGACTATTCCTACGCCCTTCGCGCCGACGTCTTTTCATCCCCGCTCGCCAAGCGCCAGCTCCTGCGCCTCGCCGTCGACGCCCACCGCTACGCCACTCGCGGCCTTCGCGCGCACCTCGCGCTTCTGCCGTCGCTCACGCAGATCCTCTACGTCTGCCCGCGCCCCGGTTCCGGCACGCCGCCGAAATAAGCCGCCGCCACCTGCTCGATTCCTCCAGGCCTCCGCCCCCCCGCTCCGAAGGTTTGAACGTAGCGCCGCGGTCTTCAGCGCGGCATTCTTGGTGTTGTCTGTCGGAGGTAAAGGAGGTAGAGGAAGACCCTGAAACCTCTTTGAGTTCAGGGTTTCCAAGTAGAAGCCCTGAGACCTTTTTCAGTTCAGGGTTTGCAAGTACAAACCCTGAAACCCGGGGGGAGGCGGATAGATTAGAAATTCCCAAGGTGCTGATTTTGCGCCGGTTAACGTGGTTTCTAATCTTCGGCGGGCAGATTAGGATTGGCCACAGAGGCACAGAGCCCGCAGAGGGAGTCAAGCGATGCGAGAGCGTCCGCAACTGTATATTAGACATGGTGTCGGCCCTGTGTTTTCAACGAGTTACGGCGATTTCTAATCGCGTAACTGTATATTAGAACGGCAGTGGTGAGTGCGTAGTGGCGAGCGGCTAGAAAAGCGGACTTCGATCCGGGACCTGCAAACCGCGCTTCCATTGCCGACTCCTCCTCTCCGCGGCGCGTGCAAACACACATCTAGCGCTGCCTGCGCGCACCCTTTTCGGGCACACCCAAAGCGGGCGCGCACACAATTAATTATTCTGATTTTAAGGATGCCAAACCATAGCACGTGTTGACGCGAAAGTCAAGTACCAGTACTGTTCAGGCTGCCTTTTCGTAGAGGTATTTCTGGAAGCCGGCGAAGAGCCTGCCGCTCAGAATCTTGATGAAGTGCTGAAGGAAGAGGAAGGCTGTCTCGCCGGTGCGAATGGGGAAATTCTGCTGAATCTCATGGCGTTCCTTGCCGCCAAAGGGCGGGTTTGCCATCACGATTTCGAAGCGGTCTTTCTCTTGAATGTCCGCGAGATTTTCGGTGAGCGTGTTGGTGTGGATGATGTTAGGCGCTTCGATGCCGTGGAGGATCATGTTCATAATGCCGATTACGTAGGCGAGGGACTTCTTTTCCTTGCCGACGAAGGTGCGATCCTGGAGGATTTTCCAGTCTTTGGTCGAAAGCGAAGAGTGCCGGGCTGAAGACCCCCTTCGACTTTGCTCAGGGCCAGCCGGCGCTACGTTTGAACCTAAGACAGACCCGCCAATCGGGAGATTGGCGCTCCCAGGGACGGCGCCGCCGGATTTGAGGTACTCGAAGGACTCGCAAAGGAAGCCGCAGGAACCGCAGGCGCCATCGTAAATTCGCTCGCCGATCTGGGGCTTGACGACCTGGATGATGGCGCGAATGAGCGGGCGGGGGGTGTAGTATTCGCCGCCGTTGCGCCCGGCGTTGCCCATATTGCGAATCTTGGCTTCGTAGAGATGCGATAGCTCGTGCTTTTCGGTCTGCGAACGGAAGCGGAGGTCATCGATCTGGTCGATGATTTCGCGGAGGTTGTAGCCGCTCTGAATCTTGTTTTTGATTTCGCCGAAAATCTCGCCGATTTTGTATTCGATCGTGTTGGGGCCGCTGGCGCGCTGCTTGAAGCCGTGGAGGTAGGGGAAGAGCTTGCCGTTGACGAAGTCGCGCAGGTCGTCGCCGGTGAGGGCCTTGTTGTGGTCGATTTGGCCGTCTTTGGTCTTGGGCGCGGCCCAGGATTCCCAGCGGTACGGCTTGTCGAGGAGGAACGAGTACTTCTTGCCGTCGAGCTGGGCTTCGGTGGCGCGGTCCTCTTCGAGGGCGTCGAGGTACTTGAGGAAGAGGAGCCAGGAGGTCTGTTCGGTGTAGTCAAGCTCGGTGGTGCAGCCAGCTTCCTTCCAGAGAACGTCGTCAACGTTTTTGAAGACTTGCTCAAACATGGTCCGGGCCTTTCGGGAGTACGAGAGCAGAATTCATATCATAGCTGGCGGGCAGCGACTGCGACAAATACAGGTGCGGCGGGGTGTCGGCGCTTGCCAGGCGGCAACGCGGGGATAGCCAAACCGGAGCGTTCTGTTTCGAAGACTTGTGCCAATCCGGAGATTGGCGCTCCCGGGAGGCGCATATGGTAGCGCCGAAGTGTTCCACACTCGCCAGATTTCGGCGGTTTGCAGGGTCCGTGCGAGTGTGGAGATTGTGAGATTCGCCGCGGGTCGCAGATTTGACACCAACTCCGGCTCCCGATAGGCTCGTCAACATGAAAGTTGTCGTTGCAGACAAAATTAGTGAGCGGGGCTTCGCCCTTCTCCGCGAAACGGGCTGGGAAATCCTATCGCCCGCCCCCGCAGTACTGCCGAGCGAGTTGGCAAATGCCGACGGCCTGATCGTGCGCAGCGCCACGAAGGTTACGGCGCAGCTTCTCGAAGCCGCCCAACGCCTGCGGGTTGTCGGCCGCGCCGGCGTGGGCGTCGACAACATCGACGTCGAAGCCGCCACTCGTCGCGGCGTGCTGGTGATGAACACTCCCGGCGGCAACAGCGTCAGCGTCGCCGAGCACACCCTGGCGCTGATGCTGGCCCTCGCGCGCTCCGTTCCGCAGTCGAACGCCTCCATCCACGCCGGGCGCTGGGAAAAATCCTCTGCCTCGGGAACGGAACTGCGAGGGAAGACGCTTGGCCTTGTCGGATTCGGCCGCGTCGGCACCGAGGTCGCGCGGCGCGCTCGTGCGCTCGAAATGCTGGTGCTGGCGCACGACCCGTACGTCACGCCCGCCGTCGCGCGCGAGCTCGAAGTCGAACTCGTGCCGCTCGACGAACTTCTGCGGCGGTGCGACGTGATTTCGCTGCACACGTCGCTCAGCCCCGCCACGGAAAAAATGATCGACGCCGCAGCGCTCGCGAAGATGAAGCGCGGCGCCCGCCTGATCAACTGCGCGCGCGGAGAGCTCATTGACGAGACGGCGCTCGCCGAAGCGTTGCGCTCCGGTCAGCTCGCCGGAGCAGCCGTCGACACCTTTGCCGTCGAGCCGCCGAAAAACTCGCCGCTGATCGGCCTCCCGAATCTGATTGCCACCCCTCACATCGCCGGCTCCACCGCCGAAGCGCAGGAGGAGGTCGGCACGGCGGTCGCCCAGCAGGTCCGCGATTACTTGGCCGACGGATTCATCCGCAACGCGGTCAATATGCCCGCGCTTTCCGCCGAGCAGTACCGCCGTCTCCGCCCGTATCTCGAGCTCGGCGAGCGTCTCGGCGCTGTGGTGGCGCAGGCGGCGCCGTCGCGCAGCTTCGGCCGCATTCGCATCCGCTATGCGGGCGAACCGGCGGAGATTGGCGCGCACGTGGTACGCAGCGCAGTGCTGATCGGCCTGCTGAATTCGTTCCTCCACGAAAAAGTGAACCTCGTGAACGCCGCGCAGGCTGCGGCGGAGCGCGGTCTCGTGGTCGAAGAGACCACAGAGCGCAGGGGTCGCGGCTATCCGAACACGCTCGAAGTTTCGTGCGCCGACGGCGTGCGGCCGTTCACCGTCGAAGGCACCGTGGCGCAGGATAATTCGCCGCGCATCCTTTCGCTCGATGGGATCGAGCTCGAAGCTCCGCTCGAAGGGACGCTGCTGCTCACGCGAAATCGCGACGTGCCCGGCGTCATCGGGCAGATCGGAACCGCGCTCGGCAATCTCGGCGTGAACATCGCCACGTTTTCGTTGGGACGCCGCGCGCCGGTGCATGGCGCGGACGCGGTCGCGCTGGTGAGGCTCGACGGCGAAGTGAGCCCGTCGGTTGTCGAAAAAATTCTCGCGATTCCGTCGATCACGGAAGCGAGGCTCATTCGCTTGCCGGAAGCAGCCAAGGTGAACGCGGCGGGATGAGATATGAGCTACAACGCGGTTGCAGCCACGAGGCGCGTCAGCCTTTCACAACGCCCATCGGCCGGAGCCGCGCTACCTTGCGCGCCAGTCCCGCGTTGTGGACCACGTCCACCACCTCATCAATATCCTTGTACGCTTCGGGAATCTCTTCCAGGATCCCGTCCCGTGTTTCGGAGCGCACAACGATTCCCTGATCTTCCAGCTTCTTCGTTTCCGTGCGCGCGTCGCGCCCGCGCTTTGCGGCCGTGCGAGACATCGCGCGTCCCGCGCCGTGGCATACCGTGCCGAACGTCTCCTCCATCGCTCGCTCGGTGCCGACCAGAACGTAACTTGCGGTCCCCATCGAGCCGGGAATCAGCACGGGCTGGCCCGAGTCCCGGTATGCCGCGGGAACCTCGGGCGAATTCGCAGGGAACGACCGCGTCGCGCCTTTGCGATGCACCATCACGTCTCGCTCGGTTTCATCGACGCGATGCTGCTCGCGCTTCGCGATATTGTGCGACACGTCGTAGACCACGCGCAGCGCCGTATCATCGCTGAAGATTCTTCGAAACGCTCCGCGCGTGAAATGCGTGATCGCCTGGCGGTTCGCCCACGCGAAATTCGCCGCCGCGGCCATCGCCGCGAGGTAATCCTTCGCTTCCGGCGAACGCAGCGGCACGCACGCGAGCTGGCGGTCCGGCAGCGAAATGGAATAGCGCGGCATCGCTTCGTTCATCACCTTGAGGAAGTCGGTGCACACCTGGTGGCCGAGCCCGCGCGAGCCGCAGTGAATCAGCACGACCACCTGGTTCGCGTGCAGGCCAAAACGCTCCGCAATGTCCGGCTCGAAGATCTTTTCGACGTACTGCACCTCAAGGAAATGGTTCCCGCTGCCGAGCGTGCCGATCTGTGTCCGGCCGCGCTGCTTCGCCCGACCGGACACTTTTCCGGCGTCCGCGCCGCGCATCGTTCCGGATTCTTCGCAGAATTCGAGGTCGGCCGGCTCGCCGAAGCCGCGCTCGACAATCGCGGCGGCGCCGCGCTCGAGCACGTCGTCGAGTTCGCGGAAACTGCACGGCACCGTGCCCTGCGAACCCGTCCCCGAGGGAACATCGCGGAAAAGCTGGTTGACCAGCTCACGCAGCTTCGGCGTCACTTCGTCGCGGTCGAGCGTGCTCCCGAGCAGGCGCACGCCGCAGTTGATGTCGAATCCGACTCCGCCCGGCGAAATCACTCCGCCGCGGAAATCCGTCGCCGCTACGCCGCCGATCGGAAAGCCATAGCCCTGGTGAATGTCCGGCATCGCCAAGGACCGCCCGACGATTCCGGGCAGGCACGCCACATTCATGGCCTGCTCGATCGAAAGATCGCCGAGGATTTGCTCGAGCAGGTGTTCGTCAGCGTAAATCAGCGCGTCGGTGTGCATGCCGGACTTCGTGCCGCGTGGCACGAGCCAGCGGTACCGGTCGATTTTCTGCAACGCGTTCTTGGCGATGGCCACAAATTCATCCAGGCGAGAACCTTCGCACCTCGATTATATCCGACCGGGGGTGGGCCGCCGGAACATGTGATAATCCGCCGCGGAGAAATTCCGATGCTCGAAACCCAGCGTTTAAGACTTGCGCCGTGGCAAGCGGACGATTGGCTCGAGCTCAAGCCGATCGCGCAGGATCCCGAGGTGATGCGCTACATTTCGAGCGGCCAGCCCTGGCCCGAGGAGCGCATCCGCGAATTTGTCGCGCGCCAGATCGCTTGCCATGGCGCGCGTTCCTATTGCTTGTGGAGACTGCTGCTCAAGGATACCGGCGCGATGATCGGCTTCTGCGGGTTGCAGCCGCTCGACGGCACGCCGGAAATCGAGATTGGTTGGTGGCTCGACCGGGCCTGGTGGGGTCAAGGTTTAGCGACGGAAGCAGCGCGCGAGGCCATGAAAGACGGCTTCGAGCGCGCGGCGCTCGAACGGATTGTCGCCATCGCGCAGCCGGAAAATCGCGCTTCGATTCACGTCATGGAGAAACTCGGAATGCGCTTCGAACGGGAAACCACCCACAAGGGATTTCCGGTGGTGCTGTACGCGATTCCTCGCGCGCCGAGTTCTTAAGCCGCTCGGGCTCCCTCCGCCGCACCGGGTTGCGGAGATGCACGTTGTCGCGTAAACTGCTGCTGAATACTTCGAATTCACGCCTCGTCGGGGCGTGGCTCAGCCTGGCTAGAGCGCCTGGTTCGGGACCAGGAGGTCGGTGGTTCAAATCCACTCGCCCCGACCACTTCCAAAACCCTGCCTTTCCTTGGCTTATGCTACCTTTGGCGTTTTGACGGCTGCCACGTTTTGTGGACCAATGTGGACTAATTCAAAACCCAAACCGATACGCTCGGCCCATTCTTGCCGGAACGCAAGATCCTCTTTGAGCTTTGAATAGAGATCCCCGACCTCTTGGGCGGCATGACCCATCCAGAAGCGTTCCAGGTCCTTTGGAACCGCGTTCCTTCTGAGCCACGTGAGGCGAAAGCGCCGGAAAGCGTGAAAGCCAACGCGTTTGAGGCTGTGGAGGACGCGCAACACGTTGCGCTGCTGCAAGGTTTCGCCTTGCGCTGTTGTGAAAAGATAGCCGCTTAGGCGGGACACGTAGTCTCGAAGTTCCGTTGCGAGAACCTCGGGAATGTCCACCACACGCAAGGCGTTTGCCGTCTTTGGCTCTTGCTCTTGTCGACGCCAAAGGCTGCGGCGAACATGGAGAACGCGGCAATCCGGGCCGAAATCAGTCGAGCGCAACGCAAGTGCCTCGCCGATTCGCAATCCTGTGCCGGCTAGGATCGCGAACAGCATTGCGTACTTGCGTTTCTTGACGTTTGAGAGGATTGCCGCCAAATCGACTTCCGTTACTGTGGGCCTGTGCTGTTTGTCCTTCCGCACCACGGGGAGCTGAATGAAATCGTGATTCCAATTGCGCGGGTAGATCTGATCGCCCTCCTCATTCACTGCTGACGCGACGACGAGCTTAGCCACCTGCACATAGTTGACGATGGTTTTTGCCGAAAGTCCCGCCGCGGACATCTTCTCGACCAACTCGCGGAGCGCCTTATTGGATACGTCAGCGAGCAATATGTTCCCGAGATGCGGCAGGAGCCAAGCGTTGAGTGCGTCCCGCCAGCCAGAGATGGTAGCGGGTTTGACCGGACGGCGTTTGCGAGCGGGAAGCGAGGCGATCCACCATTCGGCCTGCTGACGAAATGTAGTAACAGGGGCCGTGTTCTGGCGGAACAGCTCCTCTGAATTGATGCGCTCTCGCTCAAGGTGCTCGCGTAGACGTTGGCGTGCTACGGATTTTGTACGGCAGACGCCCAGCGCTACTGTGCGGCGTTTTCTCTCGGGACTGCCCGGCACGTCTGCCCAAAACTTTCCGTAACAAGGTGCCGTTGGGTCCCACGTTTTTGAATGCTGAAACACTGTTCCTGATTGTCCTGTTCGGCGGCTCAAGGATGGTCCTCGTTTCCGCCTTGCAGGTGTCGCGACCCCACTGTACGATGGCGCGCGGCCGCAACTCAAGTCCTGATTTTCCGCGTTCATTGCCGCTGAATTTTAGGTTAGCTGGGCATGCTGTCAATTCGCGCCAAGGAGCGCGGCCGGATCGGCTCGTTAGGTGCGGCGCGCGGCATGGCACACGAGATCAGTGCAACGTGTTGACAGACTGAGATTTAAATCGCCTGACCAGCGAGGCGTCGCAAAAAACGAAGAACCCTTTGTCGGGCCATCCTCTTTTCGCCGATCCCCCGTTTCATGGCTACCTTTCGACATCCTTGGGTAAAGGGAGGCAAACATCATGTCCAGCATTGGCGTAAACAGAGTCATTCTTCTCGGGAATGCCGGGCAGAACGCAGAGGTTAGATCTATATCGGCCGGTAAATCTGTCGCGAATTTCTCGCTCGCCATTGATCAACCATTCCGCAACAAGAAGGACGGAAATCGGCGCGTGGAATGGGTCCGCTGCGTCGCTTGGGATAAGCTGGCGCAGATTGCCGAAAAGCTTGTGGCGAAAGGGACCGTAGTCTTTGTCGAAGGTCGCCTGCAGACCCGGCAATTCGAGGATCGGGAAGGTGCGATGAAGACGGTAACTGAGGTCGTTGTGGCTTCCCTGCGGGTTCTTGGCGGGGCGAAGAGTTCGAGCCAACCCGACAACAATCACGACACGGCAGCGAGCAGCGCCAAGGATGCGGAAAGCGAACCAGTTCCGTTCTGAGATTCAATTTCACTAGGATATTCCACACCCTCTACTCGGAAGCCTCGACATAATCAACGGTCTCACCGAGACGGACTTTCAGTTCCTTGAGCCACGCCTGTGGCTTCAGTCCGTGAATAATCCGCCCCAAGAAGCCCAGCTTCTCGCCCGCGTTGCTGCGGTTTCGGAGGATGTCTTCTCTGGTGACCTTAGCATAGAGGGCCAAGAACCCATTCATGCTTGCGGGCTTGGAAAACAAATAGGTGGCGTGGCCGAGTTGCGGTATCTCGACAATCACAGCCTTCTCCAGATCAAATATGTACTCCGACCGGAACAGATAGACCCGGCGAGATCGCTTGCAAAGCTGCCTGTAGTAGAAGGAGTCGTAATTTGCCCTCCATGTGATTAACGCGACATCGAAGCCGCCAGGGATGCCCAGTCCCGAGCAGAGCTTCTGCAGGTCGGCTCTTTCGATTGGCGCGGATTCGGTCCGCGAGCGAATTCGATCGAAGGCATCCGCGAATTGACCAAAGCGATGGTGTGTCTGGCGCGCTTCGTCAATCTGTTCGGCTATGTTGACCGGGAGCGTACATTCGATGCGGCTGGGCACCGCCGTTTCCCACCTGACCAAATGCCACGCCTCGCCGCGGCGCCGATATTTTCCAGTCTGAATGAAGTCCGCCTTAAGGTCGACCCTGGCACCCAAGAGGTGTTTCCACTGGTTCCAGGTAGAATCCCACGCCAACGGCAATGTGGCCTGATCGAAGATGATTTCCAGCTTCCGGCGTGCATCTCGATAGATTGCGCAATCATCGTAGAAGGTGCACTTCCGCAGCAGGACCGGCATGCGCTTCGTCTTCCGTTCGGGTGAAAACGAGAGGATGCGGGAAACGCGGAACGCCGTCCCATCCCGCGAGCGATCTCCAGCAACCAACAGGGACCCGAAACCGCTGTAAGGAAACAGTGCCGGCGCTCCCGGATCGCTCAAGAGAGCATCGTAGCAAGCGCGCAGTTCCGGATGCGCAAGGATGATGAAGGCGCGCTCTAGTGCACGAAGTCGTCCGGTTGGTGCGTGGGCTGCGCGGAGTTCGAGCGTGCGAAGTTTGAAGGCCAGACGCATCTCAGCCAGCGCCGCGCTGGCGTTGACTCGGAGCAGTTCGTAGAACGAAGGTTGTTGATTCCACGCGCGACGACGATCGCCAACATAGAAATAATCCGTCAGCGACTCACAACGCACATGGATGGCGAAGATCCCAAGGTGACCGCCGACCACCTCAGCGGAGACGAACAAATTCCCATGCTGATCCTTCCTGGGCTGCGTGGCGTAGCCAATCTCGGCCTGAAAAATGTCTCGTCTTCTTTGTTCAGGACTGTGGCGAATGTAGATTTGTGTGCCCATACCGGCTGCTTGAAGCTCCAGAGGGAAAAGAACTTCGTCGCCGGGCCGGATAAAAGACGCCAGGACATTTGAAAGCACGATGGAAGTGCCATCCGCGAAAAGGCACTCTGTCTTCGCGCCTTCCAGATTTGTGTTAACGACTCTCCGCCGGCAGACGTTTGATAAAACAGCCGCTTTGACTTGAACCGCAGTGCCCATTTCGTCGCGGACTCTAGCATCAGCTAAGTCGCTTGCCAAATATGTGAGATGTGGTCCCTTGATAGAAGCACGCGGAGGGAGGTCCACGATGCGCTTGGCCGGACGTACCCGCCTCGGTTTCTACCCATTGCCACTTCCGGAGGCGGAGCGGATTCGGAGATTCTTGGCATTTCCTGACAAACACTGCTGCGCGCTCGATCCTTGTGTGGGCGATGGGGCGGCGTTTGCTGAAATCACTTCTGACAAAGGAGTCTTGCGCTACGGCGTTGAGTTGGACGGCGGCCGCGCGGCGCAAGCTGGCGCTAAAGGTATCGAGGTGATTCACGGCAACTGCTTTGATGTGCAGTGCCCGGTGGAATCCTTCTCGCTGATCTATTTGAACCCTCCCTATGACTTCGAGATCGGCGAGGAGCGATCGCAGCGCATGGAACGGCTCTTCCTCGAGCATGTGTATCGCTGGCTGAAGCGCGGCGGGGTCTTAGTGATGGTGATCCCTGGGCGCTATATCCAGGACTGCAGCCAGATCCTGGCGCATCAATTCCACGACGTTCGTGTGTACCGGCTTACGGAACCCGAGAGCGTGAAATACAAGCAAGTCGTTGTGGTGGCTGTGCGACGCACGCGGGCCGAAAGGGATCGGGTTCCAGATGCCGAAATCACGCGGGCCCGAATGCGGCTCGAGTCTCTGGCAACGGACCCGGAGAGGGTTTCGCCGCTACCCGCGGAACCCGGCCCCCTGTACGCGGTTCCACCGGGAGGCGCCGTGCGGATGGTTTATAGAGGCTTGCCCTTGGACCAGATAGAAGACCTTCTCCCGAGGTCGTCTGCTTACCGGCAGGCCTCGGCTGTTCTTATCGCGCAGCAGTCGGATGTCAGTGGCCGACCGCTCACGCCTTTGCACGGAGGGCACGTTGGACTGCTCTGCACAGCGGGAATGCTCAACGGCATTTTCGGCGAAGGAGAGATGCGCCACATCGCCCATTGGCAGTCGGTCAAGCTGGTGGACAAGTCAGAAGAGGAAGAAGACGGAAAGACCGTCATTCGAGAAAAAGAGCGGTTCTCGAATGAATTGACGCTGGTCTTTTGCACGGGAGAGATCGCCATCCTGAAGTAAGCTTCTCGGAAGACACAGCCGTGCTGGGAGAGCTTGCCTGTCAATAGAAAGTAAGGGATAATGAAATTTGTAAGGAGCCAGTTCCGGGTAAGGAGGCTTGATGTTGCATTCCACGGTGACGAGCAAGGGGCAGACGACTATTCCGAGGAAGATCCGCAATGCCTTGCGAATCAGACCGGGCGACACGCTGCAATATGTGGTGGAAGGGGACCATGCCACGATTCGCGTGCATCCGGGCACCCGATCGCTCAGGGGTGTGCTCGGCAGCAAGAAGGGTAAGGGGATGTCCTTCGCTCAAATCCGCGCCGCCGCAGCAGCGGCCGCGCGTAAGCGCGAGGACCTGCGGTGAGCAAGCGAAGGCTCGTGGACACCAATCTGATCGTTCGTTATCTGGTGCAGGATCATGAAAAGCATGTTAAGGCCGCTGGAAGGCTGTTCGAGGCCTCCGACCGTGGCGACTTGGTGATTGTGGTGTTGCCCGCTGTTCTGGCTGAGTGCGTTTTTGTGCTGGAGTCTTTTTATGAGCATCCACGGGGGGACATCGCTACGGCGCTCAGCACGCTTATCTCTAGTCCTGGTGTTGAGATCATCGAGGCAGCAGTTCACCTCGATGCCTTAGACCGCTATCGAAAAACGAAGGTCCATTTCGTTGACTGTGTGATTGCCGCAACCGCTTCGGCGGAAAACATCCCGGTGGCCACCTTCGATCAAGATTTTCGCAAGTTCGCCGACGTGCGCGTAGAAACCCAGTAGTCCCCTCTTCCGTCTGCCGCTTCAGTCCTCGATATTTCCGCTGCTGATCCCACGAAGTGCCACGCGAGGTGACCGAAATGCAAAACGCACACGAGCGCTTTGGAGCGTTGGAGTTCACGAAGCGCACGAAGGACACGACGACTCGTGTTCGTGTTCACGTTGACCGCGCCGTCCTGGAGCCGGCAAAGAATGAACAAGGCCAAGCAGGTGCCCACTTGATCTCGATGATCGGCAGCGATTCGGAAATCGGCGCGCTGTCGGCGGCCGTCGCTGAGGGTGCTTTGTTCCAGATTCGTCTTCCAGAATGCGAAGCTACTATCACCCTTGGGCCCGAGGCCCAATGCTTTCGCGGGAGTGTGATGGTTCCGGGCAAGAAGCATCCAGTTCGGCACTTGGTGGCCGTGTCGGCCGAATTAGCCAAGACAAAGCCAGGAGCAGATCGGGAGGGAGCACGCACCATTCTGTGCGATGACGATCCGGCATTTGTCCTCTATCGCGTGGCCTCTCGATACGGTCTTCCGGTGGTGCCGGAATGGGCGCCATGGTTCATTCGGGAGCTCAATCAACGGAAGTTGATTACACCATTGCTAGGGCTCGGGTGTTCACCCGTTCTGGTCAAAGGAAATAAGCATACGTTTCTCAAATGGATTGGCAGAGCGCTGAGAGAGCATCTCATCCGAATACCAGAGCACAGCGGGTCGATCTCCTGGAGGACGCACCAATCCGCGACTCATTCGTTGCCGGAAACGGGGACGGGAGCGAATACTTCGTGTGTGCGGTCGCTCAGCCCGTGCGTGTCAGGCAATTTGAGCTCTGCGTGACATTTGCTGATGACCGGCCTCCAGGCCTGCTCATTCTGTGGGCATGGCCTTCCATCAGGAAATACGTCTCCTGTGAAATACAGAAAAACGAGGCGCGCGGGAATCTTGGCTACGACGTTTAGGAAGTACAGAGCGGCAAGGCGATTCGCGTATTGATAATATCGCCCGTGCCAGACGGTTTCGGAAGGCACACCGAAGAAGAGCTTCACTTCGTCGAGTGCCCTCGTGATCTGCCGCAAACTTGGTGGCGATGCGCCGGTTCCTGGCGAACATAGCTCGGATTCATTTGCTTTGGCTTCAAATAGAAGCCACTCCTCAGCGCTACGCGCGACTCCGTCCCAGCTTCTGTTCCCCGGATCCGGCCAAAATGCACGCCATTGTTTTAGCTGTGATTCAGTAAAGTCCACGAAGGTTAGATCCCTAGGCTCTTCGGCTATCCCTTGTGCCGGATACAACCAGGTGATGTCGCTGTGGCGTGGCAGTGCAGCTTTGATGTACGAGTCGAGCAATGCGGGATGGTCAGTTCTGTAACGAATGAAATGGTCTTCACTGCCATATCCATGCCCTCGTTGTCCCATGCCGGTTCGCCTCAAATCGAGCGGTCATGCACCCCCAACGGTTCGCCCTGCTAGCTGATTTTAGAATCGTCCAAATCTATAACAGTGGGGAGTCCGTATGTAATCCGGTTGGGCGTCCCCGCTCCCATCTTGCTAATGCTCGAAGCGATCCCTGTCCGCAGCTTTTTGCTCGACCCTACGAACGATGAGGAAACACCATGCCAATACCCAAGGGCCTCGACTCGATTGCCGCCTACTTGCGCACGTGGGCCTCGGAACTGGGTGAGAGGATTCTTCAGACTTATCCACCGCTGCACGGTTTTGACGACGGGGCATCGCCGCTCATCGGCCAACTGCTCCGCAAGCCTTTCCCGGCACAGACGCTCGCGATCATGGGTGTGGTGAAGCGATGGAATCAAGCGCGCGGCGCAGCAGTCATCGCGGAGTGCGGTACTGGAAAGACGCTGATCTCGCTGGGCGCTGTCCATGTGCACAGCGAGCGAAAGCCTTTCATCGCGCTCGCCATGGTTCCACCGCAGTTGGTTGATAAGTGGGCGAGAGAAGCATTTCTAACTTCGCCTCGCGTACGCGTCTTCTTCATCGACGGGCTACGGACTCCGACGAGTTCCGTGGGCCATGCGGGGATCAACGAAGTCAGGCTGCGCCATGGCCGAATCGTGAGGGAAGGGTTGCGCACCACCCTGACCGAGTTACGGCTGCGGAAAAATGCCCGCACTGCTCGCCAGCGGTGGGACTCCATCTGCGGATTTCCGGCTTTGTTCATTGTGGGGCGTGAGCGCGGGAAGCTGAGCTACTTCTGGCGGCATGCGTATGGGCACGCACGGTGCGGAAGATACCAAGGGAGTGTCGTCAATTCCGACACCGGCTGCCCGATCTATTTGGGTGAGGATGGCGAGAGATTGCTGTCAGCCGATTTCAAGAAGGCCAAGCTGAGCGAGATTCTAGGTGTCCGGAACGGAGACGAGTCCGGGAAATTACGGCGAGCCTTGTACAGCGCGTTGTGGCAGGCGGACGGAACCAAGACGCGACGCTTTGCTCCCGTCGATTTCATCGGGCGATACATGCCGGATTTCTTCGATTACGCCATCGCAGATGAGGTGCACGAGTTGAAAGGAGATACGGCCCAGGGAAACGCACTTGGGACGCTGGCCGCTTGTGCGCAACGCACCGTCGTGCTGACGGGGACACTGCTTGGCGGCTACGCCGATGAGGTTTTCAACATTCTCTACCGTGTGGAACCATCGAAGATGGTCGCGGAAGGATTCGAACATGGCGAAGCTGGAGTTCGGACATTCACGGAGACCTACGGTCTGCTCGAGAAGATCGCTGTAATCGAGCCAGCGGATAATGCCTGTTCGGAAGCGCGCGTGACAAAACGAATTCGCAGGCGACCGGGAGCGTCGCCGCTGCTCTTTGGCCGTTTTCTGATGAGCTTGGGAGCGTTCATTTCTCTGGAGGACATCTCGGAGGCGCTACCGCCTTACCAGGAGGAAGTCGTCAGGGTGGAGATGGATGCTCCGTTGAAACAAGCCTACAAGAAACTTGAAGAGGACGTAAAAGCTGCGCTGAAGGAGCATCGCGGGAATCAGTCAGTGATGAGTGTGGCGTTGAACGCCTTGCTTCTCTATCCAGACCGGCCGTTCCGCTTGGGGAATCTATACGGCTGGGAGTACGACCCGGAAACGCAGCGGAGAGAGAGATTCCTGATTGCAGAGACACTGGACCTGGACGAGAGGCTGGTCTACGCAAAGGAGCGCTGCTTGTTAGAAGAAGTAAAAGCGGAGCTCGCGCGTGGTCGTCGCTGCCAGATTTACGCGGTCTACACGCAGAAGCGAGATGTAACCCGGCGCCTAGAACGCGTTCTCTCAAACGAGGGGATCCGGGTCGCAGTGTTGACGACCGAAGTGCCGCCTGAATCGCGGGAGGGCTGGTACGATCGGCAGCTCCGCGGGGGTGTCCAGGCGGTCATCTGTCACCCGAAATTGGTGCAGACCGGGCTCGATCTAAGCGACTTTCCCACCATCCTGTTCTACGAGACCGGATACTCGATCTATGTGCTTCGCCAAGCCAGCCGGAGGAGCTGGAGAATTGGGCAGCGGCTCCCCGTCAAGGTGAAGTTTCTCCATTACGCCGAAACGATGCAGGAAAGCTGCCTGCGGCTGATGGGCAAGAAGCTGCTCGTATCATTGGCCATGGAAGGCAAGTTCTCTTCGGAAGGATTGCAAGCGATCAACGAAGACGATGACATCCTCATGACGATGGCCCGCGAACTGGTCACCGAGAAAGGAATCGGTGAGCGCGCTGATGCCATTTGGTCTGCGCTTCAAAAGAAACAGGAAGAGGTCTTTGCAGTGAGATCATCCGAGAGGGAAACCTCGACAGCAGAGCTTGTTCAGGATCTCGGACTCGCCGAGAGTGAGACCGCCATCGCGCCAGCCAGTCAGTTGCCACCGCTCGCTTCACCGGTGGAATCGATTCCTCGTAGGACCTCACGACGCGAGGGCAGACCTGAAGGCCAACTCACCCTGTTCTAAAGGCTGGCTTCGGTTTCCAAGATCAATCGTTGTTTTCCAAAAGAAACACACTGAAACAGGAGGTGAAAGTCCAATGGGCATTCTCGGATTAACCCATGATGAGAACGGAACAGCCCTCGAGAAACTACCGGTAACAATCAAGGTTGCAATCGGCGAGGGGCCGGAACCGGGCAACGGAAACAGCCACCCGCGACGATTGGACCACTTCGTTTTCAAGCGGAAAACACTTCGCGGACAAGATGTCGTTTGGGAGCCAGCGCCGGACATATCCAATGCCCACGGGGAGAAACCAGTAGAACTGGGAATCATCTTCCTCAATGATGACCCCCGAGAGGTTCTTCGTACGGAGTACGCCCTCTGGGGGCCCAACGGCTGCAAATGCCGTGGTGAACTTGTGCAGATCGCGAATGGTGGCGGACTGCGCTATGAAATGCGAGCGACGCGCAGAACCCAGAAACACCCCGAAGGAGAGGAGTGGCCTGGCAGTTACAAGCACGTCGACGGGCCCAAGAAGGGTCAGCCGGTTGAGCCATGCGGCGGCGGCTGCCCAGACCTGGAGCACGGTGATTGCAAGCCTTCGGGCGACCTCTACTTCATCTTGGAGAAGTTCCCAACTTTCGGCGCCATCTGCCGGCTGCACACGAGCAGCTACCGTTCGATTCGAAATTTGTCGAATGGGTTGATGCAGATTCGCCGGTTGAACGGAGGAAGTTTGAGTGGGATCAAAGCGACCCTGAAGGCCAGCCCGGAGAAGATCTCTTACTCCGACCACGATGGAACCAGGCACACGTCTGTCGCTTACATTCTCAGTTTGGAAATCGGAGGGACGGACCTGCGCACTTTGGTCGCAAACATGACCGAGCCCGCCAGGCTCTTGAGCGAAGGCCGCCCGGCCATTGAGCTGTCTCGTAGAGTTCAATATGTCGTACCTGAGTCGGATAGAGACCGGGCTAAGGAGATCGCCGGCGAGTTCTATCCGAGCAGCGAAACAGTTGCCATGGAGTCCGGAGAGCCCGGCAATGGCCAGAGTGAGAGAGACGAGCAGCTTGCCGGAATTTGTGAAGTGGCTCGACGCCTTGGCTTTAACGAGGCCAAGACGAAGATGCTGATCGGCCAATCAGCAGGGGACCTGGCTGGGCTTGAGCGAAAGCTCTTAAACGAATTGGACGAGCAGCCGAGTAGGATGCCAGCTGGGAGCAGCGAGAACCGCCACGGGCGGCAGCCAAAGAAAGAAACTCGTCAAGCTGACGACGCCACGACTTCGAACGCGCCTGCGGCAGTCCTGTCAGATAGCGCGTCGCGGTTCGGCGAAGGATTCCTCTTTTGAATTCTGGACTTGCAAGTAGCGGAGCACGAATTCGGAAGAAGGATCGCTTTCAATAAGCCTCAGCAACCAATAGCGAGCTTCTGACCACTTCGTGCTCATTTTCTCTTCGAGAATGCGCTGCCGCCATCAGCTTTTTGTCCACTGCTAAAACAGGATCGGCAGCGGCTTCCGCCAATCCCAAATCGTTGTCAGAAACCTCGCTCCTGTACTTGCGCATCAAAAGCCTTAGTCTCATGCGCCGAGTGACATCCGAACCTAAACCAGACTCTCAGCGTAACCTGGTGATCCGGTCAGATAAGTGCAGTTCCCTTTATCCTCACTTTAGGCGAGGCATGCCATGAAAGTATCTGCGGATTCTTTACGCTCGGAACATTCCAGAGAGATCCCACCGTTGAGCCAATCGCGACACGGCGATATGGCGTGCGAAACCCTCTACGTTCGCAAGCACGTTAAGGGCGCGAAAGTCGCCGATTCTGAACCCGCAGCCCGAGGGATCGAAATCCACCGAGCGGTGACGACGTACATCAATCATCTAGTCAGCACGAGACGTACGACCGACCTCGAAGTCTTCGACTCGCTGATGAACGGGACGAGCATCGAGACCCGGGAGGCTCTGGAGAAGTTTCGGGACAACCACATCTTCGACCCGGAAAAGATCCTCGCGACCGAACTTCACATCGCGCTCGATCAAGACTTCAATCCGGTTGAGGATTCAGAAGATGAGCGGCAGACGCCCGAATATGAGGGGACGCTCGATCTGGTGACGCTACATTCGCTCACGGAAGCCGAGATCGTGGACTGGAAGAGCTACCACCAAATCATTGATGCAGGCACGTTCCAATCGAAGTTCTACCCCCTTTTGCTCATGTGCCTCAATCCGTCTCTGGAGAGGGTGACATTCGTCTTGGAGTTCGTGCGCTATGGGGCTTCGCGTTGCGTCGAGTACACACGGGAGGACTTGCCGTGTCTCAAGGAATTGGCGCAAAGAGAACGGGCCCGCCAACGAAAACTTCACGAATTAGCCGCGTCTGACCAGCGCGATCTGAGGGTTTCTCCGGGAAGGCACTGCACGTGGTGCCCGCTTCTCTTAAAGGGCTGCCCAGTGGCTCAGACAAATCCCTACTCGCAAATGACGGCTGAAGAACGGCTCCGCTTCGCCCTCTGGCTTCAGGAAGCAGAAAAGCAGAACACGAGGGTGCTCAGGGATCTCATGGTGGAACGCGGGCCAATCCACTACCGCGACGGTAACGATGGTGAATACCTCGCTAGTTTTGTTCCGGTAGAGAAGAAATTCTATCCATACGGAGATGCCGTCTCGCTTCTCGATGAATGGTTCAAACAACATCCCGAAGAACGGGGATTGCCAGAAAAGCTGACGATTTCGGGGCTCTCTGCCGCATTGAAAGGTGAAAAGCGCGCGGAACTGGCAAGAAGACTACGTGACGTCGCCGATGTGCGAATGGACACGGTGCTGAAGATCGGAAGGGCCGATGCTGTAGCCCCAGAGGCTGGGATATCCAGGGCCAACGGAAAATAGGTTGTAACACATTGATAAGATGGGTCATGCGATCCTCGCGTTTTTGACTTGCAATTATCCATAATTGTAGTCATAATGCTCCATAAATGGAGGTTCCAATGGCGGTTGCCCAACAACCTCTGGCAGGCTTCTCGACGCAATCCGCTCCAGACCTTTCCGGCAAGGCGGTCCAGGAGCGGCTCAGCCGCGCGGCCGTCCCGGCGTTTTTCAAGCTCGCTCAGGCATGGCGCCTGCGAGATGAATCGGCTCGTCAACTGTTGGGCGGAGTGTCCAACGGCGTCTTCTACCAGCTGAAGCGCGGACAGAAGAAAGTTCTCGATCAGGACAAACTCACACGGATTTCCCTACTCGTGGGAACCTTCAAGGCGCTCAACATCCTGTACAGCCGCAAACTGGCCGATTCTTGGGTGAGTCTGCCCAACTCGAACCCGATGTTCGCAGGTGAGATGCCGCTAGACTATATGATCAAAGGTGGCGTGCCCGCCCTCATCCGCGTCCGACAGCTGCTCGACGCCCGCCGAGGAGGCCGGTGACACCTAAGGTTTCAACGCTGCGGCGGGACGACACCCATCGTCTGATTCCCTCTCGCCAGAGCGACGAAAGCGTCCTCAACAGACTCGCCGAGAATGAGAAGGAACTGCAGGATCTGTTTGAGCTCGACGGTGCCACAAACGACCGGCTGATCGGAGAGGCCAACCTGCTTCCGGGCATCAGTGTGCATGAACTCCTGTTCGGCGTCGCCTACGCGCACATCGTGAATGCAGCATTCACCCACGCCCATCCGGCGGGCAGCCGTTTCAACGGCCCTGACCGGGGCGCGTGGTACGCGGCGTTCGAACTGGAAACCGCGGAGGCCGAGATCGCCTTCCACAAGGCCCAGGAATTGATCGAGATCAAATGGCGGGAATCTGAGACATTCACATTCCACGACTACCTGGCGGATTCTCGTGCAGACTTTCACGACCTCCGCGGCGATGCACACCATTCGAGTTGCCTCGACCCAAACAGTTACTCGAGCTCAGAGCAACTCGCGACGGAACTCCTGGCGTCGGGATCAGCCGGCATTATCTATCCGAGCGTCCGGCGTTCAGAAGGCACATGCCTAGTATGCTTCCGGCCGGCCCTGGTCACCAACGTTCGCCAAGAGGGAACTGTGACCCTTGCCTTCCAAGATCCCGGCCAGCCACCGCTCATCAGCCATTGACCCCCGGAAGTGTCATGACGAACGAGTCCTTAAGCTAAGCCCTCCGTCCGAATCCAAGGCCGACCGCCGCGCACGCCTCGGAATAGCCGGAGTCCACACTTTATGTTTTCTGGAGCAATCTGATGCGAATCACGACTCTGCGTCTGAAGAATTTTCGTTCTCACATCGCGACAAACCTCGAGTTCGACCGATTCAACTTCGTGCGTGGCCCAAACGCCTGTGGCAAAAGCTCTATCCAAATGGCTCTCGAGTACCTCTTCACGGGCCGGTGCGAACTGACGGATGCAGCTGGCCGGGGAGCGGAGGCCTTGATCCGTTCCGGTGAAAAAGAGCTCGAGGTCTCGGCGGCGCTCGAAAGCGGTCACACGATCTGCCGGCGACGTACGCTAAGATCGCAGATCGTTGAGGTCAATGGAAAGAGAGTGCCGGTCGACGCCGCCGAGACCTTCCTTACCAAGCAATTTGGTTCCCCCGACATGCTGGCTGCAGTACTGAACGCTGATCGCTTTGTCGAGATGCCGGAAGCCGAGCAGCAGAAGTTCTTGGCCCAGTTGGTTGAGGCCGGGAAGGTCGACATCCCGAAAGACATCTGCGCTGCGCTGTGTGCCATCAATGAGGAGCCGCCTAGATTAGCAAGCGTTGCAGATGTCGAGGCCGCGCACAAACACTTCTACGCCTTGCGTACGGAAGCCAGCCGTACTCTGAAGGCCCTGGGCCACATGGAGACGCCCGATGGTCCCGCCGATCTCCCGAGTGTGCAGGAGGTAAGGAGCAAACTCGAAGAGTTGCGGCAGCAGAAGGAGCGGCTGATCACACAGAAGGCGGAATCCGATGCATGTTGGCAGAATGCACAGGCTCGATTGAAGCAGGTGCAGGTGGAAATTGAGGAAGCCTCGTCCGAAATCCTGAGCCTGAGCCAGGAGCAAGAGTTGCTCCAACTCGAATCACAGCGAAGCCATGCCGAAAAACTACGCCAGGAGTTGGCCGAACTGCTCGCCGAACAAAGGACTGTCGAGAAAGCGTTGGCGTCCGCCCATGGATTGAAGGACAAGTGCCCCACGTGCGGGCAGCCAATTTCGCCAGCGGCAAAGGCGAAGGAAGTAGAAGCATTGGGCGAGCGGCTCGCAGACCTGGAGGGCCTGATTCAAGGAACGCGCGAGGAACTCAACGAGTTTGGCAATCTGGAAGTGGCAAGGTCGCGTCTCGAAAGCCACCGCAGAGCCCTGGCCCGGCGCGCAAAGCTGCTAGAGGAACAGTCAAAGGTTCACGGGGCACAGAAACCAGATGCTGCAGATCTCGACGGTCGAATGACTATCCTTACAGAAAGGATCAACAAAGGGGAGCGGGTACTGGAGAAAGCACAACAGGGTCAGAGTGCCCAACAAACGTGGGAAGCGCACGTTAGAGAGAAGTCGAGCTTAGAGACGAGAATCGGCCTACTGGAGAAACTCGTCGAATTCCTCGGGCCGACTGGCGCCATGATGGCGCAAGCAAGCAGTCGGATCGGCTCATTCGCCGAGAACTTGAACATGCGCCTGGCGGCTTTCGGTTACGCGTGCACCTTCACACTCGCGCCATTCGAGATCCGCGTCACCTCATCGACGGCCACTCATTGCGGGCTGTCCTTGAAGCAGCTCTCGGAGTCGGAGCGCTTTCGATTCAGCATCGCGTTCCAAGTTGCTCTCTCAACTGCAATGGGAATTCGATTCGTCGTTATTGATCGGGCCGATGTATTGGACAGGGCGAGGCGAAAACTCTTGACGGGCCTGTTGGTCAATAGCGATCTCGATCAGGCGATCGTACTCGCGACAGGTGAGGAGCCACCGCCCAGCGGCGTTCCTACGGGCGTGAAGTTTGTGGACCTAATGGCGGGTAATAATTTGCAACCTTGCACCCGGGCGGCTTGAGACGGAATCGTAACTTGGCCCGATTCATCGTTATCGAAGGAGCGGATGGACAGTACGGTTTGACTTGGCTTCGAGCCCTTTGCATAATCGTTTCGCGGGTGTTGGAGTTCGCCCTGAATCGCCCCCAAAGGGGGCAGATGACTCCTACGAGGGTTTGCTTGCTGCGGAGGAGTCTTCTGCTTTCTTTCAGTCAATCCCCCAGCACGACGTACCCTCCTCAAGAAAACGGACATGGATTGGCTCGCTGGTCCCTGATTGTGCGACCAGTTGGCCACCGGCGTAGTGCAATGACTTTTCACAGCATATTATTTGACCGCCCCCGCGACGGAATAGCCCTAGACGAAGCTAAACCACCCTCCTTTTTTCATGATCTGAACCTCGATCAAGTTGTCGACAGAATTACGGCTGGCTGGGAGGAATACGAACTCGCGCCATTCTATTACACGCGACCCAATGACCTTGACGTGATCGCTTATCGGCAAGAGATTATGCGCGATCTCGAAGACAAACCGTTAATGCAATCGGTCAAGTCGTTCTCCGAAAAGATGCGCGGGATGCGCCGGTGTCTCGAGCAGACCAAGCAATTCCAATACTACAAATACGCCATGGAGCGCCGGTTCTTGGGCGCCGTCGAAATCTATTGCGAGGCCGCCGACCGTCTACGGCAGGATCTGTGTGCGCTGGGCTTAAAATCGCGAGGCCTGCGTGCCTTCCGCGAGTACCTCACCAACTATGTCGCGTCGCCTTCTTTCCGCGATCTCGAAGCAGAAAAGGAACAAGTGAAGTCAAAGCTGTCCAACATCCGGTATTCCTTGCTCATCAAGGACGGCAGCATCATTGTTCGTAGCTACGAGGGAGAGAGTGATTATAGCGCCGCCGTCGAAGATACATTCGACAAGTTCAGGCGCGGCTCGTTCAACCACTACGGGGTCGAGGTCCCGAAATGGGAGGGCATGAATCATATCGAGGCCCAGATACAAGACCGCGTGGCCCTGCTGAATCCAGATACCTTCCGGGCTCTGGAGACGTTTTGCGCAGTGCACCAAGAATATCTCGACAAAAAGATTTCGGACTTCGATCGCGAGGTTCAGTTCTATGTTGCTTACCTTACGCATATGAAGAAATTTCTGGACGCCGGCCTCAGTTTCTGCGAGCCGCAGGTCTCACCAACGCCAAAAGAGGTTCGAGGAAAGAGGTGCTTCGATCTGGCGCTGGCGTCCAAACTGATCGATGAGAGGGCCAAAGTTGTCTGCAACGACTTCTTTTTGTGCGGCCTGGAACGCATCCTCGTCGTCTCTGGACCGAACCAGGGCGGCAAGACAACGTTCGCCCGGATGTTGGGTCAGTTGCATTATCTCGCCAGCTTGGGATGCCCGGTTCCAGGTGACGAAGCTCGGCTCTTTCTCTTCGATAGGCTCTTCACGCATTTCGAAAGAGAAGAAGATATTGCGAATCTCCGCGGGAAGTTGCAGGACGATCTGGTCCGAATCCGCCAGATTCTCGACGAGGCGACGCCAAACAGCCTTATCGTCATGAACGAGATGTTCTCGTCGACGACGCTCAAGGACGCCATCTTTCTGAGCAAGAAGGTAATGGCGAAAATTTCTGCCTTGGATCTGCTGTGCGTCTGGGTCACGTTTCTAGATGAACTGGCGTCATTCAATGAAAAAACAGTCAGCGTCGTGAGCACGGTCG
>Ga0335081_10000384_pt1 | contig 80337 bp, 80 predicted proteins | sample Lox_Sample_35_FD_206713 | JGI IMG/M metagenome (GOLD analysis project Ga0335081, IMG submission 206713) | Soil microbial communities from Loxahatchee National Wildlife Refuge, Florida, United States - Lox_Sample_3.5 | ecosystem: Environmental > Terrestrial > Soil > Wetlands | place: USA... | reverse complement strand
CGCCGCCGCCCCCGGGGGGGGGGGGGGGGGGGGGGGGGCCCCCCCCCGCCACAGGCACTGAGCAAGCGGCTTCCCCCTCTCCAACTCTCCCCCGCAAGCGGGGGAGAGGGCGCGGGCGCCCGTGCCTCCCTTACGCCCTTTCGCTGTTCACAAGCCGCCCAACTCCTAGGCAAATTTACCCAAGGTCATTGAAAAATCCGCGCTTTTTCCGCACTCTGCGGGCTGGCGCGGAGCTTGCAAGTTCCCGACACGGAGTCACCGCCGCGGGGGGGTTCCGGGTGATCGCGTTCGACGAGATGCGAGGCAGCGACGGCCAGGTGCGGCCGGCCTATGCGGCGCTCAACGCCTGGCTCGGCACCCTGCCGGCCGATTTCCTCGACCACCGCCGCCGCGAGGCCGAGCTGATCTTCCGCCGCATCGGCATCACCTTCGCGGTCTACGGCGAGGCGGAGTCGACCGAGCGGCTGATCCCGTTCGACGTGCTGCCGCGCATCCTCGCCAAGCCGGAATGGGAGGCGCTGCGCCGCGGCCTCGAGCAGCGCGTCAAGGCGCTCAACGCCTACATCAAGGACGTCTACCACCGCCGCGAGGTGATCCGCGCCGGCATCGTCCCCGAGGAGCTGATCTTCCGCAATCCGGTGTTTCGTCCCGAGATGAACGGGCAGAACGTGCCGCACGACATCTACGTGCACATCGCCGGCATCGACATCGTGCGGGTCGACGCCGGCAGCTTCTACGTGCTCGAGGACAATGCGCGCACGCCGTCCGGCGTCTCCTACATGCTGGAGAACCGCGAGATCATGCTGCGGCTCTTTCCCGAGCTCTTTTCGCGCCATCGCGTCGCGCCGGTCGAGAACTATCCGGACGAGCTCCTGGCGACGCTCAAGTCGGTCGCGCCGGCGTCGGCGTCCTCCGATCCGACCGTCGTGCTGCTCACGCCCGGCGTCTACAACTCGGCCTATTACGAGCACTCCTTCCTCGCCGACAAGCTCGGCGTGGAACTAGTCGAAGGCCGCGACCTCGTGGTCAAGGGCGCGGTCGTCTTCATGCGCACCACCGAGGGGCTCAAGCGCGTCGACGTGATCTATCGCCGCGTCGACGACGATTTTCTCGATCCGCTCGCCTTCCGCCCCGACTCGGCGCTCGGCGTGCCCGGCCTGATGGCCGCCTACCAGGCCGGCAACGTCACGCTCGCCAACGCCGTCGGCACCGGCATCGCGGACGACAAGGCCGTGTACTCGTACATGCCCGAGATCGTGAAGTTCTATCTCGGCGAGGAGCCGATCCTGAAGAACGTGCCGACCTGGCGCTGCCGCGAGGCCGAGCACCTCGCCTATGTGCTCGATCATCTCGAGGAGCTGGTGGTGAAAGAAGTGCACGGCTCGGGCGGCTACGGCATGCTGATCGGGCCCAAGGCCGACAAGGCCGCGCTCGCGAGCTTCCGCGCCAAGCTCAAGACCGATCCGAAGAACTTCATCGCCCAGCCGACGCTCGCGCTCTCGACCTGCCCGACCTGCGTCGCCGAGGGCGTCGCGCCGCGCCACGTCGACCTGCGCCCCTTCGTGCTCACCGGCCGCGACAAGATCCGCATCGTCCCGGGCGGCTTGACGCGCGTCGCGCTGAAGCCGGGCTCGCTCGTGGTCAACTCGAGCCAGGGCGGCGGCACGAAGGACACATGGGTGCTGGATTCATGAGGGACGGTCCTTCAACAAGCGCTGCGCCCACCTCCCCCTGCAGGGGGGAGGTCGGACCGAGCCGAAGGCTCGGTCCGGGTGGGGGTGGCCTCCGTTGCAACTCAGCCACCCCACCCCGCCGTGCTTCGCACGGCGACCCTCCCCCTGCAGGGGAGGGTAGGTAAGTCGCATGCTCTCGCGCACCGCCGACAACCTCTATTGGCTCGCCCGCTACGTCGAGCGCGCCGAGTTCGTCGCGCGCATCCTCGAGGCGACGCAGCGGCTGACCGCGATGCCGCTGTCCTACGTCGGCGGCACCAACGAATGGGAATCGGCGGTCGCGACCGCCGGCAGCGCCAAGGCCTTCGCGGCGCGCTACGCCGAGGCGACCGAGGAGAGCGCGATCGACTTCCTCGCCTTCTCGACCGACAACCCGTCCTCGATCCGCAACTGCTTCGAGCTGGCGCGTACCAACGCGCGCGCGGTGCGCACCGCGCTCACGGCCGAGATGTGGGACGTGATCAACGGCGGCTGGCTCGAGCTCAAGCGCTTCGGCAACGGCCCCGCCTCGCGCGAGGAATTCCTGCGCTTCCTGCGCTGGGTGCAGGAGACGTCGCTGCGCTTCGACGGCTCCGCCTACCGCACCATGCTGCGCAACGACGCCTACTGGTTCACGCGCCTCGGCGTCTATCTCGAGCGCGCCGACAACACGGCGCGCATCCTCGACGTGAAGTACCACATGCTGCTGCCGGCCGACGAGCCGGTCGGCGGCTCGCTCGACTATTTCCAGTGGGCCGCGATCCTGCGCACCGTCTCGGCGCTCACGGCCTACCACTGGGTCTATCGCGAGAACCTCAAGCCCTGGCTGGTCGCCGACCTGCTGATCCTCAACGAGCAGATGCCGCGCTCGCTCGCGAGCTGCTACGAGAACCTGGTGCGCTTCTTCGACGCCATCGCGCACGCCTACGGCCGCCAGGGCCCGGCGCAGCGCAAGGCGCGCGCGGTGCGCACCCGCCTGCAGAACAGCCGCATGAACGAGATCTTCCAGAGCGGCCTGCACGAGTTCATCGGCGGGTTCATCGCCGACAACAACGCACTCGGCGCGGCGGTGAGCGAGCAGTATTTGATGTGAGGGGCGAATGGCGAATGGGGAGTGGCGAATAGCGAATAGCGGATCGGGGCATGACTACTCGCTATTCGCCATTCGCTATTCGCGGCGAGACAGTAGACACCGCCCGCCGCGCGCCCGATGATCCCCTTATGCGCATCCGTGTCTCGCACGAAACCGTCTACCGCTACGCCGAGCCGCCCAAGGGCGTGATCCAGACGTTGCGCATGACGCCGCGCAACCACGATGGCCAGTACGTGGTGGACTGGCGCATCGACGTCGCGGCCGACTGCCGGCTCGACGCGCAGGAGGACGCCTTCGGCAACGTCACGCACACGTTCAGCGTCGACGGGCCGCTCGACAGCCTGCGCATCCTGGTCGAGGGCGAGATCGAGACGCAGGACACGCACGGCATCATGCGCGGCACGATCGAGCACTTTCCGCCCAGCCTGTTTCTGCGCAGCACGCCGCTCACCGCGCCCGATGCCGCGATCGTCGCCTGCGCCGACGACGTGCGCGCCGGCGCCGACGGCAATGCGCTCGGCCTGCTGCACGCGCTGCTCGCGCGCATCCATGCGGAGGTCGCCTTCGACGCCGATCCGACCAAGGCCTCGACCACCGCCGCCGAGGCCTTCGCGCTCAAGCGCGGCGTGTGCCAGGACCTGACCCACATCTTCATCGCGGCGGCGCGCGCGCTCGGCGTTCCGGCGCGCTACGTGTCCGGATACTTCCACCGCGCCGACGGGGTGGTGCGCCAGGAGGCCGGCCACGCCTGGGCCGAGGCGCACCTGCCCGACTTCGGCTGGATCGCGTTCGACCCGGCGAACGGCATCTGCGCGACCGACGCCCATGTGCGCGTCGCGGTCGGGCTCGACTACCTCGGCGCCGCGCCGGTACGCGGCACCCGCTACGGCGGCGGCGCCGAGACGCTGGCCGTCACCGTGGTGGTCGATCAGGCGCAGCGGCAAATGCAGAATTGAAGCGGGCGAATGGCGAATAGCGAATGGCGAGTGGAAATTCCGTCCACTATTCGCTATTCGCTACTCGCCATTCGCCAGTCACTGCTCCGGGGCGCACCATGACCTATTGCTGCGGCATCCTCGTCCGCGACGGCCTCGTGATGATCGCCGATACCCGCACCAATGCGGGGCTCGACAACATCTCGGTGTTTCGCAAGCTGCACAGCTTCATGGTGCCGGGCGAGCGTGTGATGGCGATCGCCTCCTCGGGCAACCTGTCGCTCAGCCAGTCGGTGCTGAGCATCCTGCACGAAGGCTTTCCCAACGAGACGACCGGCGAGCGCGAGACGCTGCTCAACGCGCCGACCATGTTCCAGGCGGCGCAGCGCATCGGCCGCGCCATCCGCGACGTCCACCGCACCGACGACGGGGCGCTCGAGGCCGCCGACGTCAAGTTCGACATCTCGATGCTGTTCGGCGGCCAGATCAAGGGCGAGCGGCCGCGCCTGTTCATGATCTACTCGGCCGGCAACTTCATCGAATGCACGATCGACACGCCCTACCTGCAGGTCGGCGAGCACAAGTACGGCAAGCCGGTGCTCGACCGCGCCGTCACCTACGACACCGACCTCTACGATGCGCTCAAGATCGGGCTGATCTCGGTCGACTCGACCATGCGCTCCAACCTCTCGGTCGGCATGCCGCTCGACCTGTTGGTGGTGCGGCGCGACACCTGCACGGCCGAGCTCGCCTACCGCATCGAGCCGGGCGAGCCCTACTTCCAGGACCTGCGCCAGCGCTGGTCGGGCGCGCTGCGCGCCGCCCACCTCGCGATCCCAAGGCCGCCTTACGTCAATCCGGGCTGAAAGACTTCATAGCCAACCGTCCTTCCAGGTGCGAAAGACGCGACGAGCACGCTCCTCCCGCGTCAGCGCATCCCGGAGACTTGCAGCATGGAGCCTTCCGCCCCGGACGCCACCGACGCGCGCAACCCGCCGGCGCCCGTCGTCGAGTGGATGCGCGCGGCGGCGATCCCGCTCGCGACCGCCGAGCCGCGGCACGGCTGCGCCGATCTCGCGGCGCTGCGCCCGCTGCTCGGCGACGCCCGCATCGTCTCGCTCGGCGAGCAGACGCACGGCACGCGCGAGTTCTTCACGCTCAAGCACCGGCTGATCGAGTTCTGCGTCGTCGAGCTCGGCTTCACCATGTTCTGCATCGAGGCGAGCTTTCCCGAATCGCTCGCCGTCAATGCCTATGTGCTCGACGGCACCGGCGACCCGGCCGACGCGCTCGCCAACATGCGCTTCTGGACCTGGGACACCGCCGAGGTGCTCGATCTGATCGAATGGATGCGCTGGTGGAACCTGCACCAAGACCGCAAGGTCAAGTTCTACGGCTTCGACATGCAGTATCCGGCGGTCGCGACGCTTGGGCTCGTCGACTATCTCGACCGCGTCGCCCCGGACCTTGCGGCCGAGTGCAAGAGCGAGCTTGCGCCGCTCGCGAGCGATGTCACGGCGGGCCTGTTCAAAGGGCTTGCCGAGGCGCGCCGCGCTGAAATGCTCGCGTGCATCGCGCGCGTGCGCGACGCCTTCGCGCAGCGCCGCGCCGCGTGGACCGCGCAGACGAATGCGCTCGACTGGCACCTCGGCCGGCTGCATGCGAGCGTCCTCGAGCAGAGCGCGCGGCTCAGGATCGACCAGATGGAGCGCGACCGCGCCATGGCGGAAAATGTCTGCGCGCTGCTGGAGGCCGAAGGTCCGGCCGCGAAGGCGGTCGTGTGGGCGCACAACAGCCACGTGGCGCGTGCAGCCTACCCGGAGGACGGCAAGGCCATGGGCAAGCATCTCGACGAGATGGTCGGCCGCGCCCAGGTCGTGATCGGCTTCTCGTTCGACCGCGGCGCCTTCCAGGCGCGCAGCGCGTCGAGCGAGCTCGCGGATCATCGCATCGCCGGCCCGCTGCCGGGCAGCCTCGATGCGGCGCTGGCGCAGGCCGGGCCGCCGCGCTTCGCGCTCGATCTCGCGAGCGCACCGCGCGACGGAGCGGTCGCGACGTGGCTTGGCGCCGAGATGCCGATGCGGTCGGTCGGCGCGGTCTATCGCCACGAGGACGGCGACGTGGTCGACGCCAAGTACGCGATGGCGGTTGTCCCGCGCGCGCAGTTCGACGCGATCGTGTTCGTCGCCGACACCACGGCGGCGCGGCGCAACCGGGCGCTGCCGGCGCCGCAGCCGCTGCCGATCCATGACGCGCCCGCGAACCTCGCGCTCGCCGGCGACGGCGTTCCGGCCGGATGGCGGCTCGTCGACGCCGAGCGCCACAAGATCGACGCGGTCGCCTCCGGCAACGATCCCGCGCCGGCCGGCGGCCGCACGGTCCGCCTGATGCGCGACGCGGGCCCTCAGCGCTGGGGCGACGTCCGGCTCGTGCAGGAGGTCGACGCGCAGGCTTGGCGCGGCCGACGCGTGCGGTTTGCCGCGGCGATCCGCACGCGGTGCGCCGGCATGGGCGCCGGCGTGCTGCTGCTGATGCGGTTTCGCAAGAAGCCGGAGGGCGGCGAGGCCGCCTTGTTCGCGCGCGACCTCACGGTCGCGGCCTCGTCCGACGCCCCGGCGCAATCGCCGCAATGGACGACCGTCGCGGTCGAAGCGGACGTGCCCGACGAGGCCTATTCGTGCGTGCTCGCGCTCGTCATGAGCCGCAACGGCGCCGCATGGTTCGGCGACCTCGAGTTCAAGACGCTCGCGCGCGAGGCGGAGACTTAACCCGCCGCCGCGAGGATCGCCTTCTTGATGCGCGCATAGGTGCCGCAGCGACAGATGTTGGTGATCGACGCCTCGATGTCGGCTTGTGTCGGATGCGGCTTCGCCTTGAGCAGCGCGGCCGCCGCCATGATGAAGCCCGGCTGGCAGTAGCCGCACTGCGGCACCTGCGCCTTGATCCATTCCTCCTGCAGCCGATGCGGCCCGTCCTTGGTGAGCCCTTCGATCGTCGTCACCGCGGCGCCGGCGACCGAGTCGATCGTGTAGGCACAGGAGCGCACCGCCTCGCCGTTGACATGCACCGTGCAGGCGCCGCATTGCGCGATGCCGCAGCCGAACTTGGTGCCGGTGAGCCCGAGGTGATCGCGCAGCGCCCAGAGCAGCGGCGTCGAGGGATCGACGTCGAGGCTCGTCGGTTCGCCGTTGAGCGTGAAGCTGAACGTTGCCATGGCGTCCTCTCAGCTGAAGATCTTGCCGTAGACCGTGCGCACGCCGTCGAGCGCGAACGGATAGCGGCGGTGGCGCGTCCCGGTCGCGGCGAACAGCGCGTTGCCGATCGCGGCCGGCACGCAGACCGGGCCGACCTCGCCGAGGCCGCCGATCGCCGGACGGTTCTCCAGGAAGTCGGTGACGAGCTCCGGCGTGTCCGGCAGCGTGACGACGCGGAAGCGGTCGAAATTGCGCTCGCGCACGTGGCCCTGGCCGAAGCTCAGCGTCGAATAGAGCGCGGCGGAGAGGCCCCACACCACCCCGCCCTCGATCATCGAGGTCGCATTGACGCGGTCGAGCACGCGGCCCGGATCGCACACCGAGACGATCTTGTGCAGCCGCACGGCGCCGTCCTCGAGCGTGAGCTCGGCCACCTGGCTGAGATACGACCCGAAGCAGTCGGCGAACGCAATGCCCTGGAAATGCCCGCGCGGCGCCTTGCGCCAGCGCGCGAGCTCGGCGACCCGGTCGAGCACTTTCAGCGCCACCGGATTGTCGGCGAGCAGGCGCCGGCGATACGCATAGGGATCCTGCTTGCCCGCATGCGCCAGCTCGTCGATGAAGGACTCGATGGTGAAGTTGTTCGGCCCATGCCCGGTCGTGCGCAGCACCATGGTCGGGACCGGCGTGACCAGCATGTTGTAGTCGACGCGCCGGTTGGCGATCCCGTACGGGTTCTCGACCATGCCCTCGCAGCACAGCGCGTCGACCATGCCGGGCCGGATCGGCGTCGGCGACACCGGCGCGAGGATCGTCGGCGCGACCAGCTTGAAATGGATCGCGGTCGGCATGCCGTCACTCGCGAGCGTCGCGCGCACCTGGTTGAGGAAGCCCGGCCGGTAGACGTCCTGCTTGATGTCCTCCTCGCGCGACCAGATGAGCTTCACGGGCCGGCCCACCGCCTTCGCGCACAGCGCCGCCTGGGCGACGAAATCGGCGAGCAGCCGGCGGCCGAAGCCGCCGCCGAGATAGGTGCGGTTGATGGTGATCTTGTCCGGGGGCACGCCGAGCACCTTCGACACCACGATCTGGGTCATCTGCATGCCCTGCGTCGGCGCCCACACGGTCACGCCGGCGTCCGTCACCGCGACGGTCGCGTTCATCGGCTCCATCGGCGCATGCGACACCCAGGGCGCGCGATACTCGGCCTCGATGACGCGCCTGGCATCGGCGAGCGCCTTGACGGCATCGCCCTTGTTCTCGGCGACCACCCAGCCCTCCGTGCCCTGCTGCGCGGCGCGGAAGCTCTTTTCCAGCGCCGCGTCGTCGAATGTCTCGCCGCCCTGCCAGTCGATCTTGAGCTTGGCGAGCGCGAGCCGCGCCTGCCAGTAGTGCTCGGCGACGACCGCGACCACGCTGCCGAGCGGCACCACCTTGATGACGCCGGCCATGTCGCGCACCGGCGCGTCGTCGACCGACGCCGCCTTGCCGCCGAGCACCGGCGTGCTCATCACGGCGGCGTGGACCATGCCGGGCACCTTGATGTCGATGCCGAACACCGCGCTGCCGTGCACCTTGTCGGGAATGTCGCGGCGCGGCAGCGAGCGGCCATGGCCGACGAGCCGCCACTCGCTCTCCGGCTTCACGGCCGGTTGCGCCGGCGGCGCCTTCGCGGCCGCGGCCTGCGCCAGCGCGCCGAAGGCGAGCGCACGCCCGCTCGCCTGATGCAGCACCTTGCCGTCGCGCGCCGTGAGCTCGCTTGCTGGTACGTTGAACTGGTCCGCCGCCGCAGCGACCAGCATCTCGCGCGCGGCCGCCGCCATCTTGCGGATCAGGCCGTGATAGGAGCGGATCGACTCGGCGTTGCCGGTGAACTGCCAGTGATAGACCGGATGCTGATAGGCGGGCGCGACCGGCGAGAAGACGATGTCGCAGGTCGACCAGTCGGCCTCGAGCTCGTCTGCCATGATGGCGCCGAAGGTCGTGTAGATGCCCTGCCCCATCTCGGAATGGGCGCATTGCAGCGTGACCCTGCCGTCGGTCGCGATCGCGATCCAGGCATTGAGCGGCGTCGCGCTGCTCGCCTGCGCCGATGCAGGCGCGGCGACGAGACATCCGCCGACCAGCACGAAGCTTGCGGCGGCACCCTGCAGCAGGTCGCGCCGCGACAGCGTGGCAAGAGACGATCGCGTCATGTTCAGCTCCCACGCGGGCAAGGCGCGCCGGCCTTGGCCCAGGTTTCGAGTGCGCTCTTGAATTCGTCCGCCGTGAGCGGCGGCAGGCTGCGGTTTGCGCCGGGCGACCACGCCCACAGCACGAGCTTGTCGGTCGTCATGTGGATGACGAGATCGCCGACGCTGCGCCCGCCGTTGCGTCGCCGGTCGAGCAGCATGCGGCACAGCCCCGCCTTGCTCAGGCCCTCCCACGCCATCGAGCGCGGCGCGAGATGCCAGCCGGGTGCGCCCGGCACGCGCGCCATGTCGGCGTTGTGCTGCTGATGGCACGCGGGGCAGCGCATCACCGCCATGCCGTAGCCGTCGGCGCCGCGCTGCACGTTCATCAAGTGGATGTGGCGATCGTCGCCCTGGTGCGGGCGATCGCCGCGCGGATGACAGTTGAGGCAGCGCGGCGCCTGCAGCACCGCGACGAAGCGGTCATAGGCGGCGAGCCCCGCGGCCGTGTCGCGCGACTGCGCCAAACATGTTTCGGCAACGAGCCCCACGGCCGCGACCACGAACGCTGCGATAAAAATCCATCTGATCCTGATCATACCTTCGCTCGCAGTGTTATGCTCGCTACATGCTGCAGCGAACTGCGGTTGGCAATAACTTACTGATTGGTAAGTGACGCATCGAAGAAACGGAGCGCGCGATGGCGCAGGGCAAACGCGAATATTACTGTCCCGTGAATGCGACGCTCGACATCATCGCCGGTAAATGGAAGCCGTCGATCCTGTGCGAGCTCAACGAGGGCCCGCGCCGCTTCAGCGACCTCAAGCGGGTGATCACCGGCATCTCGGAAAAAGTTCTGTCCGCGCATTTGAAGTCGCTCGAGGCCGACGGCGTCGTGGCGCGGCGCGAATTCCGCGACGGCGGCGTGCACGCGACCGAATATTCCTTCACGACTTTCGGTGCGACACTTCGCCCCGCGCTCACCGCGCTCGCCCACTGGGGCATGAAGCATCGCAAACCGGGCCGTTCCCCTTCCGCCTGAAGTGTGGAAAGCTCGGGCTCTACGAGCAGCGCCTGCAGCATCGCGGCGCGCGGGAGGAAGACTGATGAACGGGCAGAAAATCGCGATCGTCACCGGCGCCGGCACCGGCGTGGGCCGCGCGGCGGCGCTGGCATTGATGAAGGTGGGCTATGCGGTCGTGCTCGCCGGACGGCGCAAGGACAAGCTCGACGAGGTCGCGCAGGAGGGCAAGGCGACCAACGGGCAGAGCCTCGTGGTGCCGACCGACGTCGCCGATCCCGCCTCGATCAAGGCGCTGTTCGCCAAGACCAAGGAGACCTACGGCCGGCTCGACGTGCTGTTCAACAATGCGGGCATCGGCGCGCCCGCGGTGCCGCTCGAGGACCTGCCGATCGAGACCTGGAAGAAGGTGGTCGACACCAACCTCACCGGCCCGTTCGTGTGCACCCAGGAAGCCTTCCGCATGATGAAGAGCCAGACGCCGCGCGGCGGGCGCATCATCAACAACGGCTCGATCTCGGCGCACACGCCGCGGCCGCTCGCCGCCGCCTACACGTCGACCAAGCACGCGATCAGCGGCCTCACCAAGCAGACCGCGCTCGACGGCCGCCCGTTCGACATCTGCTGCGGCCAGATCGACATCGGCAATGCGGCGACCCCGCTCACCGACCGCATGGTGCAGGGCGCCGGCGTGATGCAGCCGGACGGCAGCATGAAGCAGGAGGCGCGCATGGAGGCCGAGCACGTCGGCAACGCGATCGTCTACATGGCGGGCCTGCCGCTCGACACCAACGTGCTGTTCATGACCGTGATGGCGAACCAGATGCCGTTCGTCGGGCGGGGGTAGTTACCCTCTCCCGTTGGGGAGAGGGTGGCGAGCGAAGCGAGCCGGGTGAGGGCATCTCGACGTCTCGATCGAAACTCCGAGCGCCCCTCACCCCACCCTCTCCCCTCCGGGGAGAGGGAGTGAAGCGCACAGCCCACATAACACTCCGCGAGGATACGCATGAAATCCGTTTCGCGCCATCGTGTCATCGCGACCGCAGTCCTTGCTTCATTCGCGCTCGCCCTCCCCGCCGCCGCCCAAACCTACCCTGCCCGCACCATCACGCTCGTCGTCGGCTACCCGCCCGGCGGCACCGGCGATTTCGTCGCGCGCATCGTCGGCGCCAAGCTGTCGGAGAAATTCGGCCGCACCGTCGTGGTCGAGAACCGCGCCGGCGCGAGCGGCCTCATCGCCGCCCAGTATGTCGCGAAAGCCGCGCCCGACGGCTACATGATCCTGGTCGGGCAGACGCCGGAAATCGCCGTCAACCCGCATTTCCTCAACAGCGGCCTCGACGTCGATCGCGAGCTCGTGCCGATCGCGCTCGGCGGCGTGGTGCCGCTCGCGCTCGTGGTCCCCAAGGCGTCGCCCTATTCGGCGATTGCCGAGCTGCTCGACGCGGCGCGTTCCGGCAAGTCCATCCTGTTCGCTTCGGCCGGGCCCGGCACGCCCGGCCATTTCGCCGGCGAGCTGTTGCGGCAGTACACCCACGGCAACCTGACGCACGTGCCCTACAAGGGCGCCGGACCCGCGCTCGCCGACCTGCTCGGCAGCCACGTCGATTTCTATTTCCCCGGCTTCCCCGGCGCGGTTCCCTACGTGAAGGCCGGGCAGATGAAGATGCTCGCCGTCACCTCGCCGCAACGCCTGCCGCGCGCGCCCGATGTGCCGACCGTGATCGAGGCGACCGGCATCAAGGATTTCGATCTGTCGCTATGGGCCGGCTTCTTCGCGCCGCTCGGCACGCCGAACGCGATCGTGGCGCAGCTCAACGCGGCGATCAACGGGGTGCTCGCCCAGCCCGACACGCAGGCGCGGATGGCCGACGGCGGCGCCGACATCGTGCCGATGTCGGTCGATCGGTTCGCGGGATTCATCAAGTCGGAGAGCACGAAATACGCGCGCATCATCGCGACCACGGGGATCAAGCCGTAGGGTGGGCAAAATCGCTCTTCGCGATTTTGCCCACGCGTCAGCGTCCGCGCGGGATCGCGTGGGCGACGAAGGCGTCGCCCACCCTACAAAACCTTCGTCACCGTCACCTGCGTCCCAGCCTTCACGGCGGCGAGCGCCTTCACGTCGCCGAGCGCTTTCGCGAAGACGTTGCACGGGCTCGCAAGCCTTGTCTCGCCGCCCTTGGAGATCGGCGTGCGGCCGAAGCCGATGGCGATCGCCGGGCCTTCCGGCCAGTAGGCGATCTCGCCCGGCGTCACCACGGCGCGCGCATCCTTCTCGCGCGCGACCGTGACCGGCGCGTCGAAATAGACCTCCTCGCCCCAGGTCAGCGCCGACGACGTGATCGGCAATTTTGCCGCGATCGCCTGCGCGGTCGGCGTGTCGAGCAGCTCGGCCTCGAGCGTGAGCGTGCCGAAATCGAAGCGGATGCGTTGCGCCATGATGTCGTGATCTTCCCTGGTCTCAGCCGGCCGCGGCCTTGGTCACGGCCGCGAGCCCGCTCGCCATCGCCTTGGCGACCGGGCCGCCGGCCGGGATGCCGTGTCGCGCCGCGATCCACTCCGGATCGTTGTAGGCGAGCCATACCTTGCCGGCCGCATCTTCCCACGCCAGCGCCTTGAGCGGCAGGTCGATGCCGGCGGTCTGCTGCGCCTGCATCAACGGCGTGCCGCCGCGCGCATGGCCGAACATCAGCACCTCGGTCGGCCTCAGCTCCATGCCGACGTCGCGCGCGCCCTTGCCGTGATCGACCCGCGCAAACACCGTCATGCCCTTGCTTTGACCTCGGCTTCGAGCCGATCGATCGTGTCCTTGACCGAATGATTGCTGGAGATGGTGGTCAGTCCGTCGGCCATTGGCGTCGCTCCAGGGCGGGTGGAAGCACCTCGGCGCACGATCATACCCGAAAATGCGGCGAATTCGAATCGATCGCGCCCCTCAGCCAAGCGGCCCGTCGCTCTGATGCAACGCGACGGTTATTCGTCCCTCCGAACCCCGCGTCAGCTCTTCGATCGGCGCCACCAGGGAGGTAAACACCCATTCCGGCACGTCATCCTCGAGCCGGATGTCAATTCGATTGTCGGCGCGAATGACTTCCGCGACCGGGCGCAGGCCGCTCTTGACGTTGACGACGGTCGCGTGCGGTGAATCCCCGACAAGCGCGCTGTTGTCGAGCACGACGGTTCGCCGCGCCACAAGCGCCGCGTGAGCCAGATAGCCGAGCGAGCGCACATAGCGGGCTCTGATGCGGTCGTGCGGCACGTCGTGTCCGCCTTTGGCGACGCGGTTCTCGACACGTCGCACGTTGATATCGGGGTCCGAGGTCGCGACGAAGTAGAGCGTGACATCATATCCGGCTTGATGCGCGCGGATCATCACATCGATCTTGCTTCGATGCGACAGGACGGTTTCGAAGCTGAAGCTCGCGCGCCGCTGCAGGCATGCATCGCGCTTGAAATCGGCGATTGCCTGCGCTTGGGCGGTACGCTGCGGCTCCGGCAGATCGAGGGTCTGGGCAATGTCGTCCGGATTGATGTAAATCCCGAAATCGATTCCAGCAGCGAGCAGGCTTTTCGTCAGAGTGGTCTTTCCCGATCCGTTCGGGCCGGCAATGATCAAAAGAAACGGCGCATCCGTCAATCGGCGGCCTTGCCGGGCTTGGCGATCCCGGCCTCCGGCCGGTCATGCGGCTCGGTTTCATCGGCGTTGCGGACAAACGTCACGGTGCCCGACGGAAGCAGTTGTGCCAGCACGGATGCGGCTTGCTTCTTGTCATAGATCGTGACGCTTCCTGTCGTCGTCAGTCCGGCGCGCTGCGACTCTTGCGCCGCCGCTCGCGCCGCCTTGGCGCCCATGGCCGCCAGCTCCTCAACCGAGAGGTCGATCGCACGCTTGCCCATTGCATCTCCGTCGGGTGGCAATCTAGGCGCCACAACGGAAAAAATCACGTTCAATTCAACACGAAGACACCATTCACGGCGTTGATTTCGGCTGGCTTGAGCAGGTCGCAATGCGCAACGCTGACCGAGTGCAGCGGCCCGTCGAGCGTTTTCTGCCAAAAGCCGAGGAACCGAAAAAGCGCCGGAAAGTGGGGGCAGAGATCGTAGTCCTGCCACACATAGGTCTGCAGGAAGCGTGGATGGTCCGGCAGCCGGTAGAGGATGTGCGCCGTGGTGAGGCCGTAGCCGTTCACCTGCTTGAGGAAGTCTCGCGAAACGTGTGAGGTCATTCTGCCCTCCATGCCCCATGCGCAAAGTGTCGATTGCGGGGGCGTTTCATTGCAAGCCCAAAAGTTGAATAATGTGTTTAAGATCAAGGCACTAGCAGCAGCTATGACGATCTGCTAACAGCGCCTCGCGCCACCGCTTCGGCTGGTTTCTTCAACTCCTGGGCGCAGCCCGCGCGAGCGAAGCCGCAAGATTCCAACCGGCCTCGCGCCACCGCCGTTCCAGGAATAAAAACCTTGTGAAGCCGGAACCCGATGACCGTTAACCATGTTTGCCGAGGGTTGCTGGCACTCCGTTGGGATGAGTGCTAAAAAATTTCCCGAGCCGTCTTGCGGCTTGTTGCATCGCCACCTATGTGGCGCCCAAGCGGTTCCGCGGCGGGGTCTGCGGGGCCGCCTTTCCTGCAAATACTCTCGTTAGATCAACGATATAAGGAGGACACCATGAAGTTCCGCCCGCTTCACGACCGTGTCGTCGTCAAGCGCATCGACGCCGAGGAAAAAACCGCCGGCGGCATCATCATCCCCGATACCGCGAAGGAAAAGCCCTCCCAGGGCGAGATCATCTCGGTTGGCCCGGGCGGCCGCGACGAGAACGGCAAGCTGATCCCGATGGACGTGAAGTCCGGCGACCGCGTGCTGTTCGGCAAGTGGTCGGGCACCGAGGTCAAGATCGACGGGGTCGAGTACCTCATCATGAAAGAGAGCGACATCATGGGCGTGCTCGACGCCGAGGTCGCGAAGAAAAAGGCCGCCTGAGGCCGAACGATCGAAAAAATCACGGAGTGAAGTGACATGGCTGCCAAGGACGTCAAATTCTCCACCGACGCGCGCGACAAGATGCTGCGCGGCGTCGACATCCTCGCCAATGCGGTGCGGGTGACGCTCGGCCCGAAGGGTCGCAACGTCGTGCTCGACAAGAGCTTCGGCGCCCCGCGCATCACCAAGGACGGTGTGACGGTCGCCAAGGAGATCGAGCTCGAGGACAAGTTCGAGAACATGGGCGCGCAGATGGTGCGCGAGGTCGCCTCGAAGTCGTCCGACTTCGCCGGCGACGGCACCACCACCGCCACGGTTCTCGCCGCCTCCATCGTCAAGGAAGGCGCGAAGTCGGTCGCGGCCGGCATGAACCCGATGGACCTCAAGCGCGGCATCGACCTCGCGGTCGAGTCCGTGGTCGAGCACCTGAAGGCGAACTCGAAGAAGGTCACGTCGAACGACGAGATCGCCCAGGTCGGCACCATCTCGGCCAACGGCGACACCGAGATCGGCAAGTTCCTGGCCGAGGCGATGAAGAAGGTCGGCAACGAGGGCGTCATCACGGTCGAGGAGGCGAAGAGCCTCGAGACCGAGCTCGACGTGGTCGAGGGCATGCAGTTCGACCGCGGCTACATCTCGCCCTACTTCGTCACCAACGCCGACAAGATGCGGGTCGAGCTCGAGGACCCCTACATCCTGATCAACGAGAAGAAGCTGTCGGGCCTGCAGGAGCTGCTCCCGCTGCTCGAGGCGGTGGTGCAGACCGGCAAGCCGCTGCTGATCGTGGCGGAAGACGTCGAGGGCGAGGCGCTCGCCACCCTCGTCGTCAACAAGCTGCGCGGCGGCCTCAAGGTCGCGGCCGTCAAGGCGCCGGGCTTCGGCGATCGCCGCAAGGCCATGCTGCAGGACATCGCGGTCCTGACCGGCGGCCAGGCGATCTCGGAAGACCTCGGCATCAAGCTCGAGAACGTGACGCTCGCCATGCTCGGTCGCGCCAAGAAGGTGATGATCGAGAAGGAGAACACCACGATCGTCAACGGTGCCGGCAAGAAGGCCGACATCGAGGCGCGCATCGCGCAGATCAAGGCGCAGATCGAGGAGACCACCTCGGACTACGACCGCGAGAAGCTGCAGGAGCGTCTCGCCAAGCTCGCGGGCGGCGTCGCGGTGATCCGCGTCGGCGGCGCGACCGAGGTCGAGGTGAAGGAGCGCAAGGACCGCGTCGATGACGCCATGCACGCGACCCGCGCGGCGGTCGAAGAGGGCATCCTGCCGGGCGGCGGCGTCGCGCTCCTGCGCGCCACCGAGGCGCTCAAGAAGATCCGCACGCACAACGACGACCAGAAGACCGGCGTCGAGATCGTGCGCAAGGCGCTGTCCTGGCCGGCCCGCCAGATCGCCATCAACGCGGGCGACGACGGCTCGGTGATCGTCGGCAAGATCCTGGAGAAGGATCAGTACGCCTACGGTTACGACGCGCAGACCGGCGAGTACGTGAACATGATGACCAAGGGCATCATCGACCCGACCAAGGTGGTGCGCGCCGCGCTGCAGAACGCCGCGTCCGTCGCGGGCCTCCTGATCACGACGGAAGCCATGGTCGCCGAAGTGCCGAAGAAGCAGTCCCCGGCTCCGGCGATGCCGGGCGGCGGCGGAATGGACTTCTGATCGGCGTCACGCCTGATCGCAACAACGAGGCCCGGGTTCGCACCCGGGCCTTTTTCGTTAGGATGTCATTGCGAGGCGGCCGTCAGGCCGCCGAAGAGCAATCTTGCGCGGCGAGTCGAGATTGCTTCGGCGCGCTGCGCACGTCTCGCAATGACGTTGTGTGGGGACTCCCCAAAATGCCAACGACCACGAACAAAAGGCGCGCGTACATCCGGCGTCGCCGATCGTCTCGTGGTCGTCACACGGCGATGGAACCTTGCGGCTCGACATCGCTGTGACGATCTAGATAGGTGAGGATCGCGACGTTTACAAGACGCAGCGGTGACAATCCGATGACAGCGAAACAGGGCCGTATCTATGTCGGTGTCGGCGGGTGGAATTTCCCGCCCTGGCGCGGCGTGTTCTATCCCAAAGGACTGCCGCAGGCGAAGGAGCTCGGCTACGCCGGCGAGCACCTGACCGCGATCGAGATCAACTCGACCTATTATGGGTCGCAGAAGCCGGAGAGCTTTCGCAAATGGGCGGCCGCCGTGCCGGACGGGTTCCGCTTCTCGGTCAAGGCGTCGCGGTTTGCCACCAACCGGCGGGTGCTGCGCGAGGCGGGCGACTCGATCAAGCGCTTCATCGGCTCGGGCGTGACCGAGCTCGGCGACCGGCTCGGCCCGCTGCTGTGGCAGTTCGCGCCGTTCAAGAAATTCGACGAAGCCGATTTCGGCGGCTTCCTCGAGCTGCTGCCCGCGCAGGCCGACGGGCACAAGCTCCGCCACGTCGTCGAGGTGCGCCATGACAGCTTCCGCGACCCCGCCTTCGTCGCGCTGATCCGCAAGTTCAATGTCGCGGTCGTCTACGCCGAGCACGCGAAATACCCGGGCATCGCCGACGTGACCAGCGACTTCGTCTATGCGCGCCTGCAGAAGGGCCAGGACGAGATCCCGACCGCCTATCCGCCGAAGGCCCTCGGCGAATGGGCGGAGCGCGTGCGCGCCTGGGCGCAAGGCGGCGCGCCGGATGATCTCGAGACGGTCGATACCGACCACAAGCCCAAGAAGACGCCGCGCGACGTCTACGTCTACTTCATCCACGAAGGCAAAGTGCGTGCTCCCGCCGCCGCGATGGCGCTGATCGAGCGGCTTCGGCAAGCATGAAAACCGCGGTCTTCTTTCGGACGGCACCTCGCGCTAGACTGGCCGCGATGAGGCAGCCATGAATGTCCAGACAGACCTGCGAATGGATAAGGCGACGTTCCTCGCCTGGGTGCAGGGACGCGGGGAGCGGCATGAACTTGACGAGGGTCGTGTCGTCATGATGACCGGCGGCTCGCGCGGCCACGGACTCATCATCCGTCGCTTGGCGGCGGCACTGGAACGACGTCTCGATGGCAATCGGTGGGCTGTGATTACATCGGATTTCGCTGTCGACGTCGGTCCCAAGACGATTCGATATCCGGACCTCATCGTGGACGTCGCAGGCGGTGCGCTCAAAGACCTGACCGCGACGGCCCCCACGTTGATCGCAGAAGTGATATCGCCGTCCTCGGTTGCCGACGATCTCGGCGACAAGGCAGCTCAATATCTGCGGTTACCGGGTTTATCCGCCTATCTGGTGCTGTCGCAGGACGAGGTCAAAGCTTGGGTTTGGCTGCGTGGCGCCGCCGGATTTCCGGCCGGCCCACAGGTTCTCTCGGGCGAAGACGAGGATATCCGAATCGAAACGCTCAACGTCGCGTTACCGCTCGTCGAAATTTACGCCGATTTCAAAAAGAGCTGAAGGCAAGGGCCCCACATGCGAAGGGCCGCCGGTCGCCCGGCGGCCCTTCTTCTTGCACCCGCGTCACGCCCGCCTCACGCGCTCTCGGGCGCCTTCAGGCGCACGAGGTCGGTGAGCAGGGCATCGAGGCCCTCGCCACGGCTGGCGTGCAGGTCGATCTTGCCGACCTTCTCGACCAGCCGCTCGAGCGACTCGAGCTCCTTGAGCCGCAGGAGGAGCGGGTTGTCCTCCATCAGCTTCGCGGTGTTGAGGAGCGACCGCGTCGCCGCGGTCTCCTCCTGGCGGCGGATCTGGTTGGCCTTGGCCGTCCGCTCCGCCTCCACCACCTTGTTGACGAGCTCGCGGATCTCGCCCGGCAGGATCACGTCCTTCACGCCGAGCTCCGTCACCTCGAGGCCCGCCTCCGCGACGCGCTCGCGCACGAAGGCACGCAGCTCGGCGTCGAGCGCGTTCTTCGCCGCCAGCACCTCGTCGAGCGTGCGCGCCGCCACCGCCTCGCGGATCGCGAACTGCACCAGGCGGTACAGCCACGCATCCACGTCCGCGACCGTCGCGGCGACCCGCTCCGGATCGACGATGCGGCGGAACGCCGTCAGCGTCACCCGCAGCGACACGCGGTCCTTGGTCAGCATCTCCTGCGCCGTGATCTCGAGGAGCTGCGGACGCAGGTCGACGCGCTTGACCTCGACCTTGCGGTCGACCGTCCAGTAGGCGTGCCGGCCCGCGGCGAGGCGCTCGACGAGCCGGCCCTCGACGAAGAGCAGGCCCGCCTCGTGGTTCTCGACCACGGTCTCGGCGAGGTAGGCATTGTGCGTGCGGCTCACCATCACGAGGTGGCGCGGCGCGACCTTCGGGTCGCTCGCCACGTCGATGCGCTCGACATCGACGCGGGTCGCGACCTTCCAGAACGCGCGCGACTGCCACGGACCGACCAGGTGCACCGGCCGGCCGTCGAGGCTCACGATCGCGAGCTCGCCGGCGCGCGGCTCGATGACCTCGAACAGCTCGGCCGCGAGATCGGGCCGCGCCGCCTTGAGCACGGCGAAACGATCCGCCGGGAATTCGGCGCGCACGACATTGTACTGCTCGACCGCGATCCGACGCGCGGGATCGAACAGCGTGTGGCGGCCCGGCTCGAGCACGCGCTCGAACCGGCCGTCGCGCGTGACGAAGGCCCGCTCGCCGTCCTTCACGGTCACGCGCAGCGTGAACAGGTGCCGGTTCATGGCACTTCTCCTCGGTTGGCCGCGCGTCGCCGCGCGGCCGGGTTGTGGTTTCGAGGAACGGGTCCCGGACGCGTCTTCCCGTCAGAACGGCGGGCCTGGGCTTGAGTCCGCGTCGACTGCGGGCGCGCGCATCCGTTCGCCACGCTTGCGCGCGGCGGCCGAACGGCGAACCCGGAATCGCGCGCGGGCGGTATCCGCCCCGGCGCAAGCCGGTCTCACGGTGTCTGGGCTCGGACGAAAAAGCCTTGCGGCTCAACGACCGGACCGCGACTGAAGCGCGCGCCCGGTCCCCTCACATGGGTCGAGTCAGCTTGAGAAGGCTGATCCGGGGCGTGGAACGGGATTCGAACCCGCTGCCTGATGATTATCAGTCATCTGCTCTAACCAATGAGCTATCCTCGCATGGTGATCGATTGCACCCTTACGTACAACGATCGCCTTCGAACAGCGGAACGCGAAACCGCAGAGCGGCCCGCGCCAGCCGGAGTCTTGCGAACCCGGACACGAGGCTGCGCGAAGGATCGCGCTTATGATCGAAGTCGGGTTTTGGCGCAAGCGTCGGGTGGGCGGGAGGTTGCACTTGGGTTAAGTTCGGCGCGTGGTGTGATCCGCGCGACACGGTTTCTGGACAACTCCGCGGCACTCACCCGGCTTTTTCTTGGCAAGCGCTCGAACCGGAAGAACCCTCGATGAAAAAATCGCTCTTCACCATCGGCTACGAGCACGCGACGACGAAAGCGATGCTTGACGAATTGAGCGACGCCAAGGTCGACCTCGTGGTCGACGTGCGCGCCGTCACCTCCTCGCGCCGCCCCGGCTTCTCCAAGAACCAACTCGCCGCCGGCCTCGACGAGCGCGGCATCGGCTACATCCACCTGCGCGCGCTCGGCACGCCGAAGGAAGGCCGGCTCGCGGCGCGCAGCGGCCATCGCGACGAGCTGTTTCGCATCTTCGAGAAGCACCTGAAGACGCCCGACGCGCGCCAGGAGCTCGACGAGCTGACAGCGCTCGCCAAATCCGGCCGCCGCCTCTGCCTGCTCTGCTACGAGCGCGACCCCGAGGGCTGCCACCGCCGCCGCGTCGCCGAGCTGATCCACGCGCGCACCGGCGCGAAGGTGGAGCATCTGTTCTGCGCGCCGGTGTAGTCGCAGGCTCCGGTCCAGGCACGGTGCGGCTGGCGGTGCCTCGCGGCAGTGCGCCGAAAGCGCGCGATCCGCGGGCGATCATGGCGAGCATTCGAGTGCCGAATCGATGTTCGCCCTGCCGGCATCTCCCGTCGCCGACCCTGATCGCACGGTCAGCTAAACTGACCGCGCTCTCGGCCTCTGATCGCCAGCCCCCAAGAGCAAGCCTTTTCCCCGATTCCACCGCTGGTCAACCCAAGGAAGCTTCATCTTGTTGACCGACCAGTTCCTCTGGACTCTGCTCCAAGAGCACACTGCGTCTATGTCGACATCCTGACTGCTCTTCATGCGATCGATCATCGCCGTGGTATCGCCGCCCGTGAGCGCGAGGCACCCTAGCGCCTTGACCCAGGATTCCCGCCACTTGGGTACATGCAGGCATCCGAGCGAGTATGCACGCAGGGCGTCGGCGTGCGCCTCGCACCGATCGCCGACGTACTCGAACCACTTCCCATCGGGCGCGTACGCGGTCACGTTCCGGTCCAGGAATGCCCAGATTTCGCCATCGAGCTGATCGCGGCGCAACAGCAGCTCTTTGCGGCTCTTACCGTGCAGATGCAGAAAGGCCGAATAGTGGGTGCTTACGTTGAGCAACTGCTCGTCACGATACGAGGGCGAGTTCGCCGCCGATCTGACTGCGTGCTCAAACATCTCGATGATCTCGTCGAACAGCTTTTCGACCTTGGCGGCATGTCGCGCCACGTATTCCGTGTCCTTCCTCTGCCTCCGCGTTTCGAGCTCGCGGCGTTGCTGATCCCAATGGCCTTGAGCGGCACGCGCCGCAATCGTCCATGCTCGCGGCTGCGGTTCGCGTTTTGCGTTGCGCCATTTCTCAAGGAGGTCCTTGGCAAGGTCGTACGTCTCGCGGGCCGGCATTTCCTTGCGCGCGCGCGACAGATGCGTGACAACGCCCCAGCTCACGACGTCAAAAAACCGCATGAGACGTTGTTGCGCGAGACGAGCCTGTTTTTTCAGTTCAACGACTCGGCTGTCGTCTGGATGACTATGGATATGGCTGTTGGCGTACGCGGCTGCCTCCTCGAAATGGAAAATCGCCTCGCGAACGTGATCCGGCAGCATTGCCTCCGCGATATTGAGCCCCGCCACGGTTCGCGTGTTGAGGTACGGCGCAAACCCGAGACCGGCGAAGAAATGACCATTGGCCTTGGCCAAATCGGAACGCCTTGAGAGGAGGTCCGCTTGCGCGCCCGCGAGCCTGCGAAGACAGTACCAGCCTCCGCCCCAGGTAATGAAACCGCGGGAGACGAGCGACCGGAGCTTCTCCCTGATGGGGACGGAGGGTGGCAGCCCCCTGGGCGCATTCGCGTCGAGGATTTTTGGCCTGTTGTACAAGTTCCACAGGATGGAATTGGCCATCTGGAAATTGAATCCGTTACGGAAGGTCGACAGGCGGCCTATCGCCTCGGCGTCTTCACGATCGTCGAGGACGAGGTCCGGAGCCTCGGCTCCGACCGCATCGTCGGAATCGATCAGGATGACGCGGGTTCGTCCGAGCAGCGCCTGCATTTTCTCGGACAGCACCGGCCGAATGTTTCTCGTGCCAAGCGCGTGGATCACCGCCTCGAACGATAGGGGCTGCACCAGTCTTGCGAGCCCGTCCTCCATGTGCAAGGTGTGATGCCTGCATCCGAGGATGACCAGAAGTTCCGGCGGCCGCTCGGCCCGCTTTGCGGGGATTCCCGAGCAATTCTCCAACGCGCTGGCGATGAGGCTGGCCGCCTCGTCCGGAGTCCCCACCATCATCAGATCATTCTCGAAGTCGCTCGAGGCGCCGATCGCCCGCCGCAGGATCATGTGCCAGAAGCGGGCGTTGGATTCCTCGGGAACCGATCGCACCACCGACCAGCTCAGCGATGGTGCCGGATACGCCTCGCGCAGACGTTCGGTGAAATTGATGTGGTGCAAGGCTGCGAATAGGGGTCCCGGCCCGATCGAGTTCGGTATCTTCAGAATGGGCTCGCATTGCGCCCTGAGCAACGCCAAGCATTCCTGCACTTCGTCCGTCTCGACACCAGGCAGCTCGCTGTGATGCTTGTGGAGCGTATGCATCACGTCCGGAGATCGGATGTAGCGGAATTGCCGCCAGCCGCCCACTTGGACGCAATCGGCGACGTCGGACAGATAGCGGCAATTATTCGTCTCGATATACGCCTCATGCTTGCCGCTGTCCTCTTCCGTGACCTCCGTGGCCACAGGCAGCACACAGCGGTTGTATTTGTAGGAACTGTAGATGTACTGCTTCTTCTGTCTCACTCCTTGCGGCCAGTTGAACCGCCAGTCGAGCACCGTCTGCTCCTCCCGCGCTTCGGGAAAGTCGAGCTCCTTGCCTTCAACCGGTTCCCCTGCGCCTTCGGGCGCCGATAGCGGTCCACCGAGACGGTCAACCATGATGACGCGCTGCTCGCCGATCGATCCGGAGATGGCCGCGCCAATGCTGGGATATTTGCCGCCGGCCTTGGCAAGCACGACCTGCGCGAAATAGGCCTCCATGCTGCTGTCTGCGAATCTTGCGCGCAGCGGGGTACCCTTGAATATCTTCTCGATGATGGTGAAGTCGAAGCTGACCGAGGCATCCTCGATCTTCTGCCAGAGCGACCCCGAATTCCCGTTTTTCGCGCGCCACAGCAGCTTCCCCGTGGCCGCGGCGTTGCGCAGATAGAGCGCCCATCCGTCAAAAATGTTCTGGTCGCTGTTGGCATGCGCCACCGAGCGAAAGCCGACATGATCGCGATTGTCGAACGCAAGATCGACCGCAACTGGCACCGCGATCGCCCCGATGATCTTGTCCTCGTCCTCGCCGAACAGAACCACCGGCCAGGCCAGCACGTTGTCGAACAGGGCGTTTCTCACCAGCAGCGCCCGTTTTGAATACTTTGAGAGGAGGTCGATCAGGTTGGTGATCCCGACGACATGCGATGCCGCTGTATTGGATTTCCTGCGCAGCGTCGTGATCGCCAACGCGAATGCCGATATGTCGGCGTCGGAATCCAAGATCGCCTCGAAGCCGGCCGATAGGTAGGTCGAGAGCGCGCCGACGACCGATTTGATGGAGGCATCCGAATAGAGGATCTGGTGGGCAATCAGCTTGGCGGCATTGGCTTGCGACGGCTTGGGGACCCCCTCCGCGTCGGTCTCCCGCCGGCCTCGCGTGAACTCCCCATACAGATCCTTCCAATGCGCCAGCAGCGCGCGGTGACGCCTGGGGAGCGCCCCGCTCAGGGATTCCTGGGCAAGGAAGTGGAGGCTGGCGATCGGTATCGCCGCCTCGTGCAGGCGTTCCTGAGCATATTCGAGCTTCTGGGCGAGCGATTCGGCCAGATGGCTCCTGAAATTCGGCTGCGCCATGCTCTGGCGGTCGCGTTGCAGCAGAGTATACGCGAGCACTCCGATCTGGTTGCCGAGAATCCAGTCGGTTGGGAAGCGATCGCCCAGCGAGCTAGCAGGCATGTGCTGAATTCTCCTTGATGCCGTACCGGTTCCTGACGTCGTCGAGGTCGCCGATTTCGAGCCCGACGATTTCAGTGAATTTCCCGCCGTCAACAGGCTGGAGCCCGTACTTCACGTCAAGCAGTTCGATCGTCGCCAGCTCCAACGCCGGTGCCAGGAGAAACCGCATCTCATCCTCATCATCGAAAAGCTCGAACAGCGTTCCGTTGATCCAGATTTCGCCCACCTTGGCATATCTGAGGCCTTGCTCCGGCGCCCCCGCAGCGGCGCTTTTCGTCGAGCGTGCGCGCGCCATCACCTCGTACTTCGGCATTTGCGCAATGGCCTCGATCGGGATGTCCAAATCATCGTCGTCCTCGTCGGCCCGCCCCGCGTCGTCCGCGATCTCGATTGAACGCCATTCGCTCGACGAGCGGGCGGCGTCGGCGTGGGCCCCGCGCGTCGCCTCGGCCTTGCGTCGCATCGCCGCCTTTGCTTCCGCGATCAGACTCGCCTCATAGGACGGATCGACCGGCCCACCACCGGGTGCAAGAAATCGCCGCATCAGCAGCTCGTGGATCTCGCGCCGGACCTCGACATATTCCGGACTGTCGACGTCGAGAGCGAGGAGTTCCTCCTGCAGGACCTTGTAAAGGTCCCACTCGACATCGAGCCGTTCCTGGCTGCCGACCTTGAATTCAAGGAGATCGAGAATCTCTTCAACCTTCGACATGGCATCCCCCCGGAGCACGCTTCAGGATTTGTTCGTTGAAAACCTGAACAAAAAGACCGATCGCCTTCTCGGCGGTCTTGTCCGACGTGTGAAACCCGAATTTCTCGAATAGCGCGACGAGCGCCAATCCATTGAAGTCGTATATGGTCGTGTGGCCGACCTGTCTTTTGACGATGATCCTGTTGATATCCGCATCGGTTACCCGCCCGCTCGTGACCAGCCTCACGAAAGCGGCCGCGAGGATTTTGCGCGTGGCAAGCCGCGCATCGGCGGGGAGGTTCTCGATCGCCGAAATGCATGCCTCGGCATGCTTGTTCAGCTTTTCCCGGAACTGCATGATCATCAGCCGCCGATCGGCGCTTTCGAGCGCACCTATCGCGCTCTCGTCCTCAAGCGTTTCGCGCAGGTCGATGTCGCCGGAATTGGCCCCATTCGGGTTGCGTACCGGCTGGTCGCTCGAAAACACGCTGACTTTCGCGACGCGGCCGTTGGCATCGCGATAGGGCCTGCCGGTGCGCCCTCTTGGTCCGCGGGTCATCTCGTGGACGACCTGGTCCATTCCCGACGACGGCTTGTCCGGGGACGGATGCTCCATGAACACCATCCAGTCCGGGCGGTTGTCCCCATCGGCGCGGACCACCCTGATCGGCGCTTCGAAGAAGCGGGACATGTAGTGCGTGGCGATCTGCAAGAGCAGGTCGATGTCATCGGACGTTCGATTCACGAGCGTTCCAAGCCTCTTGTAGAGGACGCTCTTCGTCTTTGGGGTGAGCGACCCAAGCTTCTCGCCTGCGAGCCGCATCAGATGCCGCTGCATCGTCTTCCGTTCTTCCTCGGACCCCGTTGCCATGAGCTGGGCAAGGGTCCGTTCTGGGCCCGCTTCCATCGACTCCTCCCGCCCCGCTGCGATCGTCCCGGTCGGCCGTTCGCGTTGGCTTCGCAAGGTTACGGCCTACCGTGACGGCGCGCAACTTCGGGTCGCACGAGGCGCTTGGCAGGCGGTCACCCCCCGATGCGCCTCCTCGGCGGCCGCGTCGGAGGGTCAGCCAACGATTTTTTTCGCCGCAGGCCGCATGGACAGTCTGGTCTACCGGTCGCGGGACGTCCGCCGGCGGGGCCTAGCGCCCTCGTGCCCGCCGCGGAGCAAGCTCGCACCCGCCAGGATATGCTGTATCTGCGCCAATCCGGACCAGATGCGGTAGGCCGGGATCAGCTCGATGCACTGATTCCGCTCGAGCTCGCACGCAAGCTCATATGCCCGCGCGAGGATATCGAAACGGCTGGCCGGATTCCTCCGCGGAACGGAGCGTGTCGACTCGCGCGCCACCAGCGGCACCTCCGCCGCGACATCCGGCTCGACCGCAAAGCCCGCCTCTTCGAACCGTTGGCCGCCCTTCGGCAGCACCCAGGCCGTGATCCTGTCCCCCCCGTCGGCATCGAACGTCGTGATCGGGGCAAGGAAATGATTCCAGCGCCGGCCCTCCGAGTCATCGTTGGCAATGATGCGGCCACAGAAGTCGAGGTCGGGCCCACTCGGGGTCGTCAGCCCGCCTGGATGCGAGTGCCACAGCCCGAGGATGTAGTGCCCCTTTCGGACCAACACATTGTCGATGATGTAGTTGACCTGCTCGTGGTCCGGGTAGACGAAGGAACCCGACGCGACAAAACTCCCGTTCTCGTCGCGGCGTGGTGCCATGAAGTGAAAATCGGTGATGAGCATCGGATCGTTGAGCGAGCCGCCGATGAGCGCGAACGTCTCCGGCGGATTGACCGCGATGCTTTCCTTGTAGGCCCGGTACGCGGCGCGCGTAATGCGCACCTGGTGATTGGCAGCGGCATTGGTCGTCTCGATTGCGGGCATGGGCGTCCTCTCAGGAAAAATGCTGGCCGGTCTTGATGTATTGCGACGTGTGGTCGGCGAAGTAGTCAGCCCACGCGCGCGCTTCCGCGTCATTACGGGGCTTCAGTTCGTCCCGGATACAGACGTAGTATCGCCCGTTCTCGTAGTAGCGGTGCGTCGATTGGAGGTCGTCGGACCGACTGCCGTAGCTCGGCTGCTTGTCGATATAGATGCGCACGCTCCCGTCGCGCTGGCGCGAAAATTCGAACTCGAAGCCGCGCGATGCGACGCGCGTCCGGTAGAACGTTCGGTTGCCGCCGAATAGCCAATCGAGAAATCCGCTCATGAGAATGCCCGCCCGGACGCGATGTATTCCACGGTGCGTTCCGCCCAGTAAGCGTACCAGGTCATCGCTTCGGCGACCGTCCGCGGCTCGTTCCCCGGGCCGACACAGATGTAATACCGCCCGTTTTCGTCCTGGTGGCGATGCGTGGGCACGAGACCTTCTGCCCGTCCCTGATAGGGCGGTTGGGTCACGATGTAGATTCGGAAATACCCTCCGAACGCAACCAGCTCGAACCGGAAGTGGGACTGCGACGGGTCGCTCGTCCAATAGTCCCACAGGTGCACGTCATTCGGCAGCGCCGAATACGTCGTGTAGGTCACGCGGCCGTCGGCGTCGAGGACGCGAAATGTATCTTCCGTACTGGTCATGCAAGCTCCACCGGGTTGAGCGGATCGATATGGTCTTGCGGCAGGGCGAAGCATCGCGCCCACGCGATGAAGCGACGATGTGCGCGCCATTTCGAAGGGTTGACAATTTTTTTCGCCAAGCCGCATGACGCGCCATCCCGGTCACAGATGTCGTGCGACAAACAGCTTCCAGATAAAGCCGGGCATGGCGATCGGCCAGCTCATGGCGAAGCGCAGCTTCACTGCCGCGACATTCTGCACATTGGCGCGCATGCCCCACCACATGATGCGCCTGCCGATCGCACGCGACAGCCACATGCCCGTGATCGGATAAGCGAGCAGAACGAGTGAAGGGAACAGCGCCATGCAGGCGAAGTTGGCCGCGATCCCGAGGGCGTACAGGCCCAAGAGAGCGCCGACCCCGCAGGAATGCGGGACCGGGTAGCTTGCCATGCCCGCGAGATTGCGCGGCTGATACGGCGTCGGATCGCGACGGATCGGCACGTCTCCAGTTCCTCCTAGCCGAGCGGGGTTCGCGACGTGAGTGTGGCGGCCCCGTTGGAGGCCGCCACTGGGTTTGCGTGGAGGTTGTGGGATGGACGGGCGAGCTTTCGTCCGCCCAGGGGCCGGGGGCTTAGTGCAAGCCGCCAGCGACGACGGGCGCGGGATACATCATGTCCGACTCTCCTTGTTTGGGGTTGAAGTTCTTTGCTCCGCATCACCGGCACAATCAGCGAAGCGGCGATCGACCGGTAACTCGAAGCGCTCCGATGCGGCGTGTTTCGGAAGGTCGCCGCAATCCGGGCATTGCCAATCCGCCGGCCAATCCTTGTCGAAGGCGCGCGTCATGAAGGTCGCATATTCGGCCGGCACGTCGCCGAAGGGCTCATTGGCGCCGGCCCAGAAATTCGGGTTTAGGCGGGTGATTTGCGCCGGCCGGGACTGGAACTGCGCGGCAAGCCCGACGATGGGCAGTTGCGAGCCGGCACGCTGATGAAGCCGCGAGATGACCAACTGGGCCGTCTGCACCGAAGAGTACGCGGACGGGATCGCATAGGTCGGGATGTCCTTCGGATTCTTGAATCCCTCCTGGTAGGCCCGATGACGCATCCAGAGATGACAGGTGCCGCAACCGCCGCCGGCATTGACGACCTCGCGAAAGGTCGCAACGTGCTCGCAGGCATCGCCGTTCGGGTAGATCCAGCCCTCGACGACGTCGATCGAGCGCGCAAGCCCGAAGCGGCGGACCGAGCGGTTGACCGCGTAGCTATCGGTGCAGGCGATCAGGATGTCGGCCGACGCGATCAATTCGCAGTTCTCGTCGCATGCCTTGTTCCACGCGACACTCAACGGGATGGTACGCACATCCGGGTTGATCTCCCGGCACGCCCTCGCGGCGACGACCACCTTTGGTTGGCCGTGCTCAGCCCAATTGTGGCCTTGCGTGAGCGGATTGCGGGTGCCATCCACGGCATCGGGATCGATGAAGATCAGCGTCCCGATCGCAGATCGTGCGAGCAGCTCGGCCACGAGGCGGCCGCCGCCCGTCCCGATGAGCACGGCGGTCGCGTCACGCATGATCCTCACATCGATGGTCGTCGCGCCAAAACGTCCATAGTCGATCGTTGGCAGGTCCAAATTGTCCATGATCATTGATCCTTTCGCCTCGCCGCCGGGCCAGTGCAGCGCGTCACCGCTCACAAAACCCATGCGCCTCTCGGCAGCCGGCATCGGAGGTTCGCGGCGCAGCCCTGGCAGATCCGCGCAGATTCCGGCTGATCGCCGACCAAGACTGCCGGCAAATCCGACGTTGCACAGGAGGCGCCGGGCGTCGGCCGATTTCGGAGGGGGAGCTGCTCGGATCGAAAATTTGGAGATACGCCAAGAAGGGCTGTCACGATTGCCCAAGTCTCACGCGTGGCGCGTCAAGGACGGCGTGACCCAGCTCAGCCAACAGGCGTACGAGCGTTGGACGATCCAGCAGTTTAGGTCCGCCCCCTCATTCCGCCGGCTGCACGGCGGCGCGCTGGCGGTGCTCGACCGCGAAGGCGACGCCGGCGAAGCCGTAGACGCCGGCCAGCATGACGGCGGCACAGGCCGCGATCACGGCAAGCACGAGCGTGAAGCCGCCGCGCTCGTGCAGGAAGGCGATCATCGCGACCGCGCCGGCGGACGAGGTGAAGTTGAGGAAATAGCGCACCGAGTAGATGCGCCCGCGCCAGGCGTCGGCGGTGAAGCGCGCCACGACGATGTCGCCGACCGTCACCTGGCCGTAGATCGACGCCATCGCGATCGCGAGCGAGATCAGCAGCATGGCGCCGCTCGAACGCGCAGCCATGACGACGCCGAAGAACTGGATCGTCACCACGATGGCGAACAGCATCGGCCCGGACATGCGCTCGACCAGCCGGCCGACCGCGATCTGCGCCAGCGCGCCGCACAGGAACACCGCGGTCGCGAGCCCGCCGACGATGGTGAGGTTGACGGTGTTGCCGAGCTGCTCGTCGACGAGCTTCGGCAGCGCCACCAGCACGGTGTTGAACACGAGGCCGCTCGACACCGAGATCACCACGAACAGGAGGAACATGGCGATCGCGGCGCGCGGCGTGAGCGCGACCTCGGCTGTCTTCTTGCGGTGCGCGATCGTGTGGGTGTCGTCGGCGATCAGCGCCCGGTACGCGACCCCGGTCGCGACGCAGATCGCCGCCGGGACGAGGAACGCGGCGCGCCAGCCGAACCACGAGGCGAGAATGCCGGTGACGCCGGCCGCGAGCGCGACGCCGAGATTGCCGCACACGCCGTTGAAGGCGAGCACACGCCCCTTGGCCTGCGAGATCTCGATCAGCATCGCCATGCCGACCGGATGATAGATCGCGGCGAAGACGCCGAGCCCGAACAGCGCCGCCGCCATCACGGCCATGTTGGGCGCAAAGCCCGCGACGCCGAGCGAGAGGCCGCAGCCGACGAAGAACGCGACCATCATGTTGCGCCGGCTCCAGCGGTCGGCGAGCCAGCCGGCCGGCAGCGAGAACACGCCGAAGGCAATGAACATCGCGGTCGCGAGAGCGATCAGCTCCGCATAGGGCCGGTGGTAGACGAGCTCGAGGCCGATCACGACGGTCGGATAGATGCCGAGCACGAAGTGGTCGATCGCATGGCCCCAGTTGAGGAAGCCGATCTGCAGGCGCTTGGCGGCGGCGACGGGGGGGTTGGCGGCGATTTCCATGGCTATTCCGGCAGTCCGTGGGCGAGCTTGCTTTGCATCGAGCCACACCCTACTCTTGCGCGTTCGCGATGTTCTGCCGATTTTCGTCGCATTTGGGCCAGATGGGCGGGTCAGATGGCAAGATTCCAGCAGGTCGAGCTGCATCCGATCCGCGACGACGCGCCGCGCCCGGTCGCCGCCATGGCCAAATCCTTCGCCGACGGCGACCGCACCACGGTGCACCGCCACGCGCGCGGCCAGCTCCTGCACGCGGTCAGCGGCATCATGCGCATCGAGACGGCGGACGCCGCCTGGCTGGTGCCGCCGGCGCGCGCGCTGTGGATGCCGCCCAGCATGGCGCATCGGGTCACCATGCGCAGCCGGGTGGAGATGCGCACCCTCTACATCGATGCGCGCGCCGCGAGCGCCCTGCCCCGCGCCCCGACCCTGGTCGAGGTCTCGGGTCTCCTGCGCGAACTGATCCTCGCGGCGCTGGAGGAGCCCGCCGCCTATGACGAGGCCGGCCGCGGCGGCCTCGTCGCGCGCCTGATCCTGATCGAGCTCGCGCGCATCAAGGACCGCCCGCTCGATCTGCCGATGCCGCGCGACCCGCGCGCGCTGCGCGTCGCCCGCGCCCTGCTCGACCGGCCGGCGCTGCCGCTCGACCTCGATCAGTGGGCGGAGCGCAGCGGCGCCAGCCGGCGCACGCTGGCACGACTCTTCCGCCACGAGACCGGCTTGAGCTTTGCCGAATGGCGGGCGCGGCTGCGCGCGGTCGAAGGGCTGGCGCGACTCTCGGCGGGCGCGTCGGTGTCGGCTTCAGCGAGTGCGGTCGGCTACGACAGTCCGAGTGCGTTCTCGGCGATGGTGCGGCGGAGCCTCGGCGAGGCGCCGAGGCGCCTGGTGCGCGCGAGTTCGTAGCCCGCATGGAGCGAAGCGGAATGCGGGAAAGCCGACCCGGATTTCGCTTCGCTCCATCCGGGCTACGACACCGCCGTCAATCCAGCGTCCTTCTGAACCTTGTCACCGCGATCAGCATCGCGACCAGCATCAGCCCGACCAGCACATAGGGCCTGATCTTGCCGAGCATGATCTCGAGCGGCGTCACCGGCCTGGAGAGCAGGTTCTCCAGGGTGCCGCTACGCGGCGTTCAGCCGATCGAGCGCGGGCGATCTAAGGCGCGTTCTTCAGGGCCGCAATGATGTCGGCGCGCTTCTTGGCATCCGGATAGCCGAGGATCGTCTTGGTCGTGCCGGGCAGGAACTTGCTCGGCGACGTCAGGAACTTGTCGAGATCGGCTTCGGTCCAGGTGCCGCCGGCCTTCCGCAACGCGTCCGAATAGGCGTACCAGGCGTAACGCGCCTTGGGCGCGCCAACAATGCCGTGCAGCGGCGGCGCGGCACGCATCGGCCCGCCCGACTCGATGCTGTGACAGACGACGCAGTCTTTGAGCGGCCCATCGGCGCCGACCGGCGCCGCCTTGTAGGCGTAGGGCCCGACCGTCTGCAGGCCGGGGAACGCGGCCGACCGCGGCCCGATCCCCCAGGCTATGCCCGCCACGATCGCTGCGATGACGACGACGGCCACAACATAGGAGCGGAGCTGCTGCATGGCTTGCACCCCAAAGAGGGACGATGCGGACCCTTTGGCCGATCCTTCGACCTCTCGGCGATTAGCCTGGAACAGGCCAAGCGTCGTTGATGATCGTCAATTTTGCATGAGATCCAGGGCAACATCGGCCTCGTGATCGCGACCTTCGGCGTCGGGCTGAGGACGACCGTGCGTTGAGATAGGTCAAAACGGCCAGCCCAGGCGCCACTATCATCAGTAGTCGATCGACTTCACGCGCGGCGACGATCGCCGGGGCGAAGGGCCACGGGATGGCGCACGATTGTTCGAGGGCTGTGGGCTATACGTGCACGGTCTGCCACGTCGGGCGGCGGAGCGATTGGCACGACCTCGACCAAGGCTCGATCGTCACGCTCGAACGCGGCCGTCGACGGCGCGAATACGGCTCCGGCGAGGTCGTGTTCGCGCAGGGGGCGGCCAATGACGGCGTCTATTGCGTCTCCGGCGGAGCGGTGGGAATTCGCCGGATCGACCGCAATGGCAATTCCGTGCTGCTGGAGCTGGCCTATCCGGGGGACACGATCGGATACCGATCCTTCCTCACCGGCGGCGAGCACAAGACGAGCGCGGAGGCGCTCGGCCCCAGCATCGTCTGCCACATCGACCACGCGACCGTGACGGCGCTGCTGGCCGCCAATCCGGCGCTCGGCCTGCGCTTTCTCAAACGCTCGATCGGTGAGCTGGAGAGCGCGCACGACACGATGTTTCGCCAGGCGACGCTGTCGAACCGGCACAAGCTCGTCCACCTCCTGCTCGTGCTCGTCGGACGGCACGGCCGTCGCCATGCCGATGGCGCGCAGTCGATCGACCTGCCGGTATCGCGCCGCGATCTCGCATCCATGGTCGGCACCCGCCACGAAACCATCTCGCGGATCATCGGTCGCCTGGAAACCGATGGAATCGCCCACTTTTCCGGCCGCCAGGTGATGATCCCGAGCATCGAGGCGCTCGCCGCCGACCTCGATTGCCTGGCGTCGAGCTAGGGCGTGATCGCAAGAGAGCCTGCCCCGACTTGATCGGGGGTGGATGCCGGTTTCCCGCCTGCGCGAAGCCCTGGCACCATTGATCACTTGGCTTGATGCTTCGGCGGGCGAAGGCAGGTCGCAACAGATCATGCTCGAGCAACAAGCCAAGGCGCGAGCGCCATCTCCGGAAAAATTGACGAACGTCATCGCGGCTCGCCGCCGCCCTTGCTAGCGCCTGAGGAGAAGAAAACTCGAAGGGGTCGGCCCATGGACGGCATTCGCACTCCCGATATCGATTTCGACACCTGCCTTGGCCCCAATCCCGATGCACCGGTGCACGGCAATCTCAGTCGACGCGGACTGCTGAAGTTTTGCGCCGGGATTGCCGCCACCATGGGGCTTTCCTCCGCCGCCGGCGTGCGCATGGCCGAGGCGGCGACGTCCCCGGCGCGGCCGCCGGTGATCTGGCTGCACGGCCAGGAATGCACCGGCTGCACCGAGACGCTGTTGCGCGCCTACCATCCGACGCTCGAGAGCCTGCTGCTCGACGTCGTGTCGCTCGACTACCACGACACGCTGTGCGTCGGCGCCGGCCAGCAGGCGCTCGACTACAAGCACGCGATGATGGCCAAGTACAAAGGCAAGTATGTGCTGGTCACCGAAGGCGGCACGCCGCTGAAGGACGGCGGCATCTACTGCAAGGTCGGCGGCAAGACGCAGGCCGAGCTCGTGCGCGAGGCGGCGGAAGGCGCCGCGGCGATCATCGCCATCGGCTCGTGCGCGTCGTGGGGCGGCATCCAGTCGGCCGATCCCAATCCGACCGGCGCGGTCGGCACCCAGACCGTCATCCCGGGCAAGCTCGTCATCAACATTCCGGGCTGCCCGCCGAGCCCCTACAATTTTCTCTCGACGGTCCTCTATCTCCTGACCTTCGGTCGGCCGCCCGAGCTCGATCGGCTGAACCGGCCGAAATTCGCCTATGGGCGGCTGATCCACGAGAATTGCGAGCGCCGTCCGCATTTCGACGCCGGGCGCTTCGCGCTCGAGTTCGGCGACGAGGGCCACCGGCAGGGCTTCTGCCTCTACAAGATCGGCTGCAAGGGACCGGAAACCTACGCCAACTGTCCCTCGCTCGGCTTCAACGATGTCGGCTTCGGCTCCTGGCCGGTCGGCACCGGGCATCCCTGCTACGGCTGCACCGAGAAGGAAACCGCCTTCCGCAAGCCGATCCATGCGCTCGCGACCGTCAAGACGCTGACGCCGCCGACCGCCTATCCGCAGGTCGACGCCCAGAAGGGCAGCGGTATCAGCCTCGGCGCCGCCGTCGCCGTGGGTGCGGCGGGCGGCCTCGTCGTCGGCGCCGGCGCGATGCTGCTCAAGCAGATGGCGGACGGCAAGGAGGGCCCGGCGGAGAAATCAGGCGGGGAGGCCTAGCAATGCGCGAGGTCGACCGCAGGGATTTTCTCAGGGGTGCCGGTTTCGCCACCGTCACCGCCGTCGCGCCGACCGAGGCGTCGGCGATTGCCCGCGCGCCGCGCGAGCGGCTGCCGCAGGCGGTCGGCATGCTCTACGATTCGACGCTGTGCATCGGCTGCAAGGCCTGCGTCGCCGCGTGCAAGGCCGCGAACGACATGCCGCCCGAGATTCCGCCGACGCTGAGCAGCTGGAACGAGAACACCTGGGACACGCCGGAAGATCTGTCCGGCCGCACCCTCAACGTCATCAAGGTCTATCGCAACGGCACCGCCGAGCAGAAGGACCGCGAGATCGACGGCTTCGCGTTCATCAAGCGGCACTGCCTGCATTGCGTCGATCCGTCGTGCGTCTCGGTATGCCCGGTCGGCGCCATGCGCAAGGATCCGGTGAACGGCATCGTCAGCTACGACCCCGATGCCTGCATCGGCTGCCGTTATTGCGTCTACGCCTGCCCGTTCGGCGTGCCGCAATACGACTTCACCAATCCGTTCGGCAAGATCGCCAAGTGCCAGTTCTGCCGTCACCTGCAGAAGCAGGGCAAGATCCCGGCCTGCTGCGATGTCTGCCCGACCGGCGCATCGCTGTTCGGCGCCGTCACCGACCTCACCGGCGAGATCGAGCGGCGGCTCGCCGCCGCGCCCGGCACGCCCTACTCGTTCCCGCGCGGCAGGCTCGGCGACGACCGCCCGCCGAACGACGCCAAGATCCCGGCCTACGTCAAGGGCGTCTACGGCGAGCACGACGCGGGCGGCACGCAGGTGCGCTACCTCGCCGGCATCCCGTTCCCCAAGCTCGGCCTGCCGACCGTGCCGACGCAGTCTCCCGCCTCGATCTCCGAAGGCGTGCAGCACGCGATCTATCAATGGCTGATCGCTCCGCTGCTCGCCTTCGCCGGGCTCGTCTACCTCACCCGCCGTCGCACCGCCCGCAATGGCGGCGACGACGCGCCGGGCAGCCGAAGGGGTCGACCGTGAGCAACGCCGCACCGCTGCACAGAAGTCTCGTAACGCCGACGACACTTGTGCTCGCCGCCCTGTCGGTCATCGGCTTCTATTTCATCGCCGTGCGCATGATCTACGGGCTCGGCGCCGTCGCCAATATCAACCCCGGCTATCCGTGGGGAATCTGGGTCGTTCTCGATGTCTTCATCGGCACCGCGCTCGGCTGCGGCGGGTTCGCGATGGCGATCCTCGTCTACGTCTTCAACGGCTCCGCTTATCACCCGCTGGTGCGGCCGGCGCTGCTCGGCGGGCTGTTCGGCTACACCCTCGGCGGCCTTTCCGCCTTCATGGATCTCGGCCGCTGGTGGCAGGCCTACAACGTGCTGCTGCCGTGGCACTGGCAGCCGAACTCCGTCATGTTCGAGGTCGCGCTGTGCCTGCTCGCCTATACGGCGGTGATCTGGATCGAGTTCCTGCCCGCCGTGCTCGAGCGTTTCGGCTGGCTCGCGTTCAAGCGCGCCCTCGAGCGCTGGATGTTCGTGCTCATCGCGCTCGGCATCCTGCTCCCGCTGATGCACCAGTCCTCGTTCGGCAGCGTGCTCTTGTCGAACAGCAAGCTGTCGGCGCTGTGGCTCACGCTCTGGCTGCCGCTCTTGTTCGTCGTCAGCGCGATCCTGATGGGCTACTCGGTGGTCATGCTCGAGACGACCGTCGTGACGCAGTCCTTCCACCTGCCGTCCGAGCGCGCGCTGCTGACCAAGATGTCGCGGGTCGTCGGCTGGCTGACCGTCGCCTGGCTCGTGGTGCGCTGGGTCGACCTGCTCGGCCGCGGCGCCGTCGATCTCGCCTTCGCGGGCGACGTCAAGAGCGTGATGTTCTGGGTCGAGAACGCGCTGTTCGTCGGCGCGGCCCTGGTGTTCGTGACGCCGTCCGGCCGCGCCAGCGCGCGTGCCTCGTTCGTCGCCGCAGCCGCCCTGCTCGCCGCCGGGGTGGTGTACCGCATCGACGCGTTGATCATCGGCGTCACCCCGGTCAGCAACTGGACCTACTTCCCGTCGCTTCCCGAGCTGATGGTGACGATCGGCATCATCTCGTTCGAGATCCTGCTCTACCTCGTCTTCATCACCGTGTTTCCCGTGCTGGAAGGCGCCGGCCACGCCGAGCCGGCGCACGCCTGATAGGAGGTCTCCGTGACCCGTATCACCATCGACCCCATCACCCGCATCGAGGGGCATCTGCGGATCGACTGCGAAGTCGACGGCGGCAAGGTGACCAAGGCCTGGTCGTCGGGCCAGATGTGGCGCGGCATCGAGATCATCCTCAAGGACCGCGACCCGCGCGACGCCTGGATCTTCACCCAGCGGATCTGCGGCGTGTGCACCACCGTGCACGCCATTGCCTCGGTGCGCGCGGTCGAGAACGCGCTCGACCTCGAGGTGCCGCTCAATGCCCAATATATCCGCAACATGATCGTCGCGGCGCACGGCGTGCACGACCATATCGTGCATTTCTACCACCTCGCCGCGCTCGACTGGGTCGACATCGTCTCGGCGCTCAAGGGCGATCCGGAGGGCGCCGCCAAGCTCGGCGCGAGCCTCTCCGACTACAAGGCCAACAGCGTCCCCAACATCCGCTCGGTGCGCGACAAGCTCAAGACCTTCGTCGACAGCGGCAATCTCGGCGTGTTCGCGTCGGGTTATTGGGGCCACCCGGCGATGAAGCTTCCGCCCGACGTCAACCTGCTGGCGGCGACGCACTACATCCAGGCGCTCGAGGTGCAGCGCAGCGCCAACAAGATCGTCGCCATCCTGGGCTCGAAGACCCCGCACATCCAGAACCTCGCGGTCGGCGGCGTCGCCAACCCGATCAATCCCGACAGCCAGTCGACGCTGACGCTGGAGCGGCTGTACGCCATCCGGGCGCTGATCGACGAGCTCGGCGACTTCGTCAACAACGCGATGATGAACGACGTCGCGGCGATCGGCGCGCTCTACGCCGAGTGGACCAAATACGGCGCCGGCATCACCAACTATCTGTCGGTGCCCGATCTCCCGCTCGACACCAAGGGCACCAAGTTCGAGCTGCCCGGCGGCTACATTCCGGCCGGCGACCTCGCCAAGTTCCAGGCGATCACCAGCTACCAGGACGCGTTCTTCCGCGACGGCGTCAAGGAGGCGGTCAAGCACTCCTGGTACGAGTATTCGGGCCCGAACGCGGCGCTGCATCCGTTCGACGGCCAGACCAAGCCGAATTACGACGACTTCCACGATGACGGCAGATACTCCTGGATCAAGGCGCCGACGTTCCACGACAAGCGCGCCCAGGTCGGCCCGCTCGCCAACGTGCTCGGCATGTACGCGGCCGGCCACGAGCCGACCCGGCGTCATCTGACCAAGCTGGTCGAGGCCGCCAGCAAGGTCGCCGGCAGCCAGATCCCGCTCGCCGCGCTGCACTCGACGATCGGCCGCATCGCGTCGCGCGCGGTGCGCTGCGCGGTCCTGCTCGAGGCGCTGCAGAACCAATGGCAACTCCTGGTCGACAACATCGCCAAGGGAGACCACCGCACCTTCAACCGGCCGGTGTTCCCCAAGGGCGAGGTGCGCGGCTTCGGCTATCACGAGGCGCCGCGCGGCGTGCTCTCGCACTGGGTCGTCATCAAGGACGGCAAGATCGACAACTACCAGGCAGTGGTGCCGTCGACCTGGAACGCCGGCCCGCGCGACCACAACGACGAGCCCGGCCCGTACGAGGCCTCGCTGGTCGACAACCCGGTCGCCGACGCCAAGCTCCCGCTCGAGGTGCTGCGCACGGTGCACTCGTTCGATCCGTGCATCGCCTGCGCGGTCCACCTCGCCGACGCGGACAAGCGGCCGCTCGTGCAAGTCAAGGCGATGTGAGCCGATGAGCATCCTGGTCCTCGGCCTCGGCAACATCCTGCTCTCCGACGAGGGCGTCGGGGTGCGCATCGTCGAGGCGCTCGACGCCGGCCACGAGTTGCCGGACGGGATCGAGGTGCTCGACGGCGGCACCTCCGGCATGGACCTGCTCGACGCCGTCGCCGAGCGCGACTGCCTGATCGTCGCCGACGCCGTCAACGCCGACCGGCCGCCCGGCCGCGTCATCCGCCTCGAGGACGACGAGATCCGCATGCTATTCGAGCTGCGCTACTCGCCGCACCAGCTCGGCCTGTCGGATCTCCTCGCCGCCCTGCGCCTGATCGGCAAGGCGCCCCGGCGGGTCGTCGTGGTCGGGGTGGTTCCGCAGAGTCTGAGCCTCGGCATGGAGCTCTCGCCCGCGGTCGCGGCCGGACGCGATGTCGCCGTCGGCATGATCGTCGATGAGCTCGCCCGCCTCGGCGCGCCTCCGCGAGCGCGGCTGAACTAGGGTCCGCCCCATGTGCATCGCCGTACCGGCCGAGGTGGTTTCGATCGACGGCCCGAGCGCGCTGGTCGATCTCTACGGCGAGCGCTTCGCCGTCAGCCTGATGATGATGTCGGAGGCGGTGCAGCCCGGCGATTTCGTCGCGCTGCAGGCGCGGCGTTACGCCGTCAACAGGATCGCGCGCGAGGACGCCATGGCGGCGCGGCGCTTCTTCGAGGAGACCTTTCCCGAGCTCGCCGCGCGGGCGCAACAGTCCGCGGATCGCGCGAGCACGCCATGACATCCCCCGGCGAGGCCGACCGTCATCCGCGCGTGCTGGCGCTGGCCGACCGCTTCCGCTGCGTCGACGCCGCGATGCGGGACCTGCCCGTGTACAACGCGAAGGTTGGCATCGAGGCGATCGGGTTCCGGCCCTTCGCGGCGGACGCGCTGGCCGGTGTCGTGCTGACGCCGTGGTTCATGAACCTGATCGTGCTGCCGCTCCAACCGGTGCCGATGGACATGGCCGCGATCGGCAGGACAAGCGTCATCGAGCTCCCGGCGGGCCAGCGCACCTTCGTGGTCGGCGGCGACGACGTGATCGGGCTCTACAAGGCCCATTCGCTGCATTCGCCGGTGCTGAACTTCACCCTGCCGGGCCAGGCCCAGGCCGAGGCCCGCCGCATGCTCGCCTTGCTGATGACGCCGCCTGCGCAAGCGCCGCTCGCCGTCGGCGGCGGCGCGAATGACGGCGCGCCCGGGCTGGATCGCCGCGCGCTGTTGCTCGGCCGCAGAACCGCGTGAGCGCGAGCCCACTGCAATCAGCGGAATTTCATGCCGGTTCCGACGAGCGCGATAGCTGCGCCGCAGTGAAATTATCCGACCGTCGGTTGACATATATCAACATCGCCGCGACGGTTGTTTTGGATAATTACAAATCGGGCGAGAGCGCCCTTGCAACGCAGGCGCGGGATCATCGTTGCGACGGGGCATTGATTTGCTCGCGCCTCGGAGGAAATGCGGGTGGCGATCGTGGCTTGGTCACCGATCGAGCAGGAAATTCGCCTCGATGCCGTTGTGATCGACGGCCGGCTGGCGGCGAAACGCTTGCGCACGACACGCACGAGCGGCCTCGCCGGCGCCCTCGCGGCACAACCGATCATGCAAATCCCCCAGCGCCTCTCGCAGCTTTTTCCGCTGTGCGGCACCGCACACGCCGTCGCCGGCATTGCGGCGTTCGAGGCGGCCCTGCGGATCGAAGTTGCCCCGGCGCAGCAGGCCTTGCGCGAGCTGCTGGTCCTCGCCGAGCACGGTGCCGCATTGGGGTGGCGAATCCTGATGGATTGGCCGCCGCTCCTCGACGCGCCGCCGCAGGTGCGCGCTTGCGCCGACATCCGGCGCGCGGCGGGCGCGATCGGCAGCTTCGCGGCAGGCGCGGCATGGACCCGTATCGGCGGCGCCAGGCTGCGCGTTGACCAGGGCGCGCTCGCCCGTGCCGTGGCTGCCCTCGCCCGCATGCTCGTCGAGCTGTTTCCCGAAGCGGCCGAGCCGGCGTTGCCGTGGACGGCGCTCGAATCCGCGCTTGCGCGCGGCACGAGCACGCCGGCCCGTCTGATCGCCGCTGCCCGCGCCGGCGCGATGGCCGACTATGGCAGCCACGATCGGCCGGCGCTGCCGCGCCTCGATGCCGCCTGGTTCGCGCGCCGGCTTGCGGCCGATCCGGGGTTTTCCGACGCGCCGACCCTCGACGGCACGCCGGCCGAGGTCGGCGCGTTCGCGGCGCGGCGCCATCCGCTGGTCGACGAAGCCGCGACGTGCTGGGGCCCGACGCTGGCGACCCGGCTGCTCGCTGCGGCGCTCGATGCGGCCGTCGTGGCCGCGCAGCTGTCGCGCGCAGTCGATGCGCTGGCGAACGACGATCCCGTCGCGGTCGACCCGACGCGCGCGGGCCACGGCGCCGGCGTCGTCGAAACGGCGCGCGGGCCGCTGAGCTATTTTGTCGATATCGCCGACGCGCGCGTGCGCGCGTTGCGCGGCGTCGCACCGACCGAATGGAACTTTCACCCCGAGGGCCCGTTCATGGCGGCGCTCGACGGCGCGCCGCCCGTGCCGGATCCCGTCCATGCCGCCCGCCTGCTCGCCGCGAGCTTCGATCCCTGCGCGCCCTTGCGGATCGAGACGCCGTCCGACCTTCGGCCGGCCGCCAACGCGGAACGGGCGTACCATGCATGAAGTCGCCCTCGCCAATGCCTTGGTCGACCTCGCCCGCGAGCATGCGGCGGCCGCGCAGGCGCAGCGCGTGACCCGGCTGGTGGTGGAAATCGGGCCTTTTTCCCATGTGGACGCCCACGCGCTGCGTTTTGCCCTCGACGTTGCGGCGCGCGGCGGCCCGGCCGAGGGAGCCGCGCTGGACATTCTCGAGCCGGAAGGCGCGGCCTATTGCCTCGATTGCGAAGCATCGGTGACGATTGCGACGCGCGGCGAGCCTTGCCCGCGCTGCAATGGGGTCAAGCTTCTCGTCCAGGGGGGCGACGAAATGCGTCTCAAGGAGATGGAGGTGGTGTGATGTGCGGCACCTGCGGTTGCGGCCAGGGCGAAAAACGGGTCGAGGACCTCGATCACCCGCACGAGCATCATCACGCGCACGATCACGATCATGCGCATGACCATGCCGGGCACGATCACGCGCACGACGGCGAGCATGCCCATTGGCACGAGCACGCGCATACGCATGCGGACGGCACCGTTCATTCGCATGCGCACGGCCATGACCATTCGCATCCCGACGATCATGACCACGGGCACGAAACCGGCCAGGCGCGGCTCATCAGCGTCGAGCGCGACCTTCTCGCCAAGAACGATGCGATCGCGGCGGAGAACCGGCGCGCCCTGCGCGCCGCGAAGACCCTCACGCTCAACCTCGTTTCGAGCCCCGGCTCGGGCAAGACCGCCTTGCTGGTGGAAACGCTCAAGCGGATCGGCGACAGATACCCGGTCGCCGTGATCGAGGGCGACCAGGAGACGACGGCCGATGCCGACCGCATCCGCACGACCGGCGCGCCGGCGATCCAGATCAACACCGGCAAGGGCTGTCATCTCGACGCCGACCTGGTGCGCACCGCGATGACGCGGCTCGGCGCGCCGGCAGACGGCATCCTGTTCATCGAGAATGTCGGCAATCTGGTCTGTCCCGCCGGCTTCGATCTCGGCGAGGCGCACCGGGTCGTCATCGTGTCGGTGACCGAGGGCGAAGACAAGCCGTTGAAGTACTCCGGCATGTTCGCCGGGTCCGGGCTGATGGTCGTCACCAAGATCGACCTCTTGCCGCATCTCGAATTCGACGTCGACCGGCTGGTCGACAACGCGCGCCGAATCAATCCGGCGATCGGCGTGCTCAAGCTGTCGGCCAAGAGCGGAGAAGGCATGGATCGCTGGATCCATTGGCTCGAGACGGCGCGCGCGCTCGGTTCTGCCACCGACTAGAGGCGAATGGAGCGGGCGCATGGACGAGCGCGTCAACCTTGCCATCGGTCGCGGCGCAGATGACGCGGTGGCGGCGCGCCGTCTTCGCCTGCGCGTCCGCGGCCTGGTGCAGGGCGTCGGTTTCCGCCCGCATGTGTGGCGGCTGGCGATGCGCGACGATCTCACCGGCTTCGCGCTCAACGACCAGGACGGCGTCCTGATCGAGGTGCAGGGCGCAGTCGACACATTCGCGAGCGATCTCGTCGCGCTGGCGCCTCCGCTCGCCCGCATCGATTCGGTCGAGACCGAGCCGTGGCCGCTCGTTGCGGGGGAATGCGATTTCGTCATTCGCGAGAGCGAGCAGCGCGGGCCGGCGCGCACCGCCGTGACGCCCGACGTGGCGATCTGCCCGGCGTGCCTCGACGAATTGTTCGATCCGGCCGGCCGCCGCTACCTCTATCCGTTCATCACCTGCACGCATTGCGGGCCGCGCTTCACCGTGACGCGGCGCCTGCCCTACGACCGGGCCACGACGTCGCTGGCGGAATTCCCGTTGTGCGCGGCCTGCGCGGCCGAATATGCCGACCCCGCCGACCGCCGCTTCCATGCGGAGACCACCTGCTGCCCGGCCTGCGGCCCGCAGCTCGATACGCCGCTTGCCGCGATCGCGGCGCGCATCCGCGCCGGCGAGATCGTAGCCCTCAAGGGGATCGGCGGCTTCCATCTCGTCTGCGACGCGCGCCGCGACGCCGGCGTGGCGCGGCTGCGGGCGCGCAAGCGGCGCGACGGCAAGCCTTTCGCCGTCATGGTGACCAACCTGGCGTCGGCGCGCCGCTTCGCGGCGGTCGACGATGATTCCGCCCGGCTGATCGAGGGCCGCGAGCGGCCGATCGTCATCGTGCCGGCGCGCGCCGAACGGCCGCTTGCGCCGGGCGTTTCCAACGGGCTGCCGAGCGTCGGCTTGTTCCTGCCTTATGCGCCATTGCATTGGCTGGTGATCTGGGAGCTGCTCGGTCGCCCGGCCGGCCGCGACTGGATCGCGACGGCGAACGATCTCGCCCTGGTCGCGACATCGGCCAACGTCGCCGGCGAGCCGATCGTGATCGACGGCACCGATGCGCGGCACCGCCTCGCCGGCATCGCCGATGCGATCGCCGATCACGATCGGGCGATCGTGACGCGCGCCGACGACAGCGTGCTGCGCGTCATCGACGGGGCGCCGTCTTTCGTGCGACGCGCGCGCGGCTTCACGCCGACGCCGATCCGGCTCGCGCGCGACGTGCCGAGCGTCGTCGCCGTGGGTGCTCAGCTCAAGGCGACCGTGACGGTGACGCGCGGCCGCGAGGCGTTCGTCTCGCAGCACGTCGGCGATCTCGACACCCCGGCAGCGGCGCGCTTCCTCGAGGAAATGCTCCACCACATGCTGTCGATCCTCGACGTCGAGCCGGCGGCGGTTGCCTGCGACCTGCATCCCGACTTCGCGAGTTCGCGGCTCGCGCAGCGGCTCGGGCCGCCGGTGATCGCGGTGCAGCACCATCACGCGCATGTCGCCGCGCTCGCCGCCGAGCATTGCCTTGATGGTCCGCTGCTCGGCCTTTCGCTCGACGGCTTCGGATTGGGCTCTGACGGCGGCGCCTGGGGCGGCGAATTGCTGTGGGTCGATGGCGATACCTTCGATCGGCTCGGCCATCTGACGCCGCTGCCGGCGCCGGGCGGCGACCGCGCCGCGCGCGAGCCGTGGCGAATGGCGGCGGCCGCGCTGCATGCGCTCGGCCTCGGCGGCGAAATCGAACGCCGCTTTGCCGACGAGCCGTTGGCGCGCCCGGTGCGCGACATGCTCGCGCGCGGCGTCGCGAGCGAGCCGACCAGCTCGGCCGGACGCCTGTTCGACGCCGCCGCCGGGTTGTTGGGCGTCTCGCGCCGCCAGAGCTTCGAGGGCGAAGCGGCGATGCGGCTCGAAGGCCTGGTGCGCGAGACCTCGGTGCTGGCCGACGGCTGGCGGATCGACGGCGGCGTGCTGGATTTCCGGCCGCTGCTCGGTCGACTTGCCGACGGCATCGATCCCGCCGCCGGCGCCGGCCTGCTGCACGGCACGCTGATCGCCGGCCTGATCGAGTGGGTGGCGGCGGCGGCGGCCGCACGCAATCCGCCCGCCGTGGCGCTGAGCGGCGGCTGCTTCCTCAACAAGGTGCTGACCGAAGGCATCGCCGCCGGACTCGCCGCGCGCGGCATTGCGCCGCTCGTCGCCCGCGCGGTGCCGCCGAACGACGGCGGCGTGTCGCTCGGCCAGGCTTGTGTCGCCGCCGCGGCGCTGCTGCGCGGACGCAATTAGGGAGACGACCGCATGTGCCACGCATTGCCGGTGAAGATCATCGCCCTGACCGGGCCGGACACCGCCAAGGTGTCGCTCGGCGGCATCGTCAAGGAGATTTCGGTCGCCCTGATCGACGATCCGAGGCCGGGCGAATACGTGGTGCTGCACGTCGGCTACGCGCTCGCCAGGATCGACGAGGCGGAAGCCGAGCGCACGCTGGCGCTCCTCGCCGCTGAAGGCTCCGACGCGGTGGCCGAATTTGCCGCCGCCGGCGAGGACGCCGAGGCGCGGCCATGAAGCACCTCGACGAATACCGCGACGCCGAGACCGCCCGCCGCATCGCCGCGGCGATCCGACGCGAGGCGGACATCGCGCGCGGCTATCGTCTCATGGAATTCTGCGGCGGCCACACCCACGCCATCTTCCGCTATGGCATCGAGGATCTGCTGCCCGCCAATATCGAGATGGTGCATGGCCCCGGCTGTCCGGTTTGCGTGCTGCCCACCGGACGGCTCGACATGGCGATCCGCCTCGCCCGGCGCGCAGGCGTGATCCTGGCCACCTATGGCGACATGCTGCGCGTGCCCGGCTCGAGCGGCCAGAGCCTGCTCAAGGCCAAGGCCGACGGCGCCGATATCCGCATGGTCTATTCGACGCTCGACGCCGTGAAGCTTGCGCAAGCCAATCCCGACCGCGAGGTGATCTTCTTCGCCATCGGCTTCGAGACCACGACGCCGCCGACCGCGCTCGCGATCGAGGCCGCCGCCAGGAAGGCGCTCGCGAACTTCTCGGTGTTCTGCAATCACGTGCTAACGCCGTCGGCGATCGCCGCGATCCTCGAGGCGCCGGCGGTGCGCGAGCTCGACGCCGTCGAGATCGACGGTTTCCTCGGGCCGGCGTATGTCTCGGTCGTCATCGGCAGCCAGCCGTATGAATTCTTCGCCGATGAATACCGCAAGCCGGTCGTGATCTCCGGCTTCGAGCCGATCGATATCCTGCAATCGATCCTGATGCTGGTGCGGCAGCTGAACGCGGGCCGCGCCGAGGTCGAGAACCAGTACATCCGGGCCGTCACGCGCGACGGCAATATGCGGGCGAAGGAGGCCGTGTCGCGCATCTTCGAGCTGCGGCGCGATTTCGAGTGGCGCGGCCTCGGTCACATTCCCTATTCGGCGCTCCGCCTCAAGGACGCCTACGCGGCATTCGACGCCGAGCGCCGCTTCAACGAGACGTATGTTGCGACCGAGGGCAACAAGGCCTGCCTGTGCCCGGCGATCCTGCGCGGCGCCAAGAAGCCGACCGATTGCCGGCTGTTCGGCCGCGCCTGCACGCCGGAAACCCCGCTCGGCTCCTGCATGGTCTCGTCGGAAGGCGCCTGCGCGGCCTACTATACCTACGGCCGCATGCGGGAGGCCGCGCAATGAACGTCACGTCGCGTCCCGCGCGGCTCGCCGCGCGCCGGCTCGATCTTGCCGGCGGACGCGTCGACCTCACGCATGGCGCGGGCGGACGCGCCATGCTGCAGCTGATCGAGGAGATCTTCCGCCCGGCTTTCGACAATCCGCTGCTGTCGCGCGGCGACGATCAGGCCGCATTCGACGTCGCCGCCGGCCGCATGGCGATGTCGACCGACTCGTTCGTGGTCTCGCCGCTGTTCTTTCCCGGCGGCGACATCGGCTCGCTCGCGGTCCACGGCACCGTGAACGACGTCGCCATGAGCGGCGCACGTCCGCTCTATCTTACGGCCGGCTTCGTCATCGAAGAGGGCTTTCCCTTCGCCGATCTCAGGCGCATTGCCGCGTCGATGGGCGAAGCCGCGCGCTCGGCCGGGGTCGCCATCGTCACCGGCGACACCAAGGTGGTCGAACGCGGCAAGGCCGACGGCGTCTTCATCAACACCGCCGGGATCGGGATCGTGCCGCCCGGCATCGAGATTTCCGGCGATCGCGCCCGGCCGGGCGACGCCATCCTGATCTCCGGCAGCATGGGCGATCACGGCGTCGCCATCATGGCGCACCGGGCCGGACTCGAGTTCGAGACGACCATCGTTTCCGATTCCGCAGCGCTCGGCGGCCTCGTCGCCGACATGGTGGCCGCGGTGCCGACGATTCGCGTGCTGCGCGATCCGACGCGCGGCGGGCTTGCGGCGACGCTCAACGAGATCTGCCACCAGTCGAACGTCGGCATGCGGCTCGACGAGGCCGCGATCCCGATCCGGCCGGAGGTGCTCGGGGCTTGCGAGCTGCTCGGCCTCGATGCCCTGAACGTCGCCAACGAGGGCAAGCTTGTCGCCATCGTGCCGGCCGCGGATGCCGGGCGCCTGTGCGGCGTCCTGCGCGCGCATCCGCTCGGGCGCGATGCCGCGCTGATCGGCGAAGTCACGGCCGATCCGGCACGCTTCGTGCGCATGGCGACGCGCATCGGCGGCGAACGCATGGTCGACTGGCTGGCGGGCGAGCAGTTGCCGCGCATCTGCTGAGGGCGCGATGCGGATCCTGCTGCTCGCCACCAGCTTCAACGCGTTGACCCAGCGCATCCATGTCGAGCTCGCCGAGCGCGGCCACCCGCTGTCGGTCGAGCTTGCCGTCAATGACGGCGTGATGACCGACGCGATGCGTCGGTTCCGACCCGATCTCGTGGTGGCGCCGTTCCTGCGCCGCGCCATTCCGGAAGCGGTCTGGCGCAGCGTGCGCTGCCTCATCGTGCATCCCGGACCGGTCGGCGACCGCGGACCGGCCGCGCTCGACTGGGCAATCCTCGACGGCCGCACGACGTGGGGCAGCACGCTGATCGAGGCGAACGCGGATTTCGATGCGGGCGACGTCTGGGCGAGTCGCGATTTCGCGCTTCGTCCGGCCGCCAAGTCGAGCCTTTATCGCGACGAGGTCACCGAGGCGGCGGTCGCGTGCACGCTCGAGGCGATCGGCAAGATGGAAAGCGGCGTCGGCGCCGGACAGCCATTGTCCGCGGCCGCGCCGGGCGGCGGCACGTGGCGCCCGGCCATCAAGATGGAGGCGCGCGCCATCGATTGGGCGACGGACACGACCGACACCGTCCTGCGCAAGCTGCGGGCGGCATCCGGCGAGCCCGGCGTCCCCGATGATATCCTCGGGCTGCCGGCGCGCCTGCATGACCCCTGGACGGAGGACGTATTGCGCGGGTCCGCGGGCACGGTCATCGCCCGGCGCGACGGCGCGATCTGCCGCGCGACCGTCGACGGCGCGGTGTGGATCACGGCCATCACGCCCGATCCCGCGCCGGCCACCCGCCGCTTCAAGATTCCGGCGACCCTGGCGCTTGCCGACCGTCTCGCGGGCGTGCCGGAGCTGCCGCCGAGCGGCAGCGAGGCGCGGACATTTCGCGAGATCGCCTACGGCGAGGCGAGCGGCGTGGGCTGGCTCGCGTTCGAGTTCCTCAACGGCGCGATGTCGGTCGATCAATGCCGGCGCCTGCTCGACGCCTACCGGGTCGCCGCGGCGGGGCCCGCCAAGGTGCTGGTGCTCGCCGGCGGCCGCGAATTCTGGTCGAACGGCATGCATCTCGGCGTCATCGAAGCCGCGGCGAGCCCTGCCGATGCGAGCTGGGCGAACATCAATGCGATCGACGATATCGCGCGCGCCATCCTGCTCACGACCGACAAGCTCGTGATCGCGGCGCTCGAAGGCAACGCGGGCGCCGGCGGCGTATTCCTCGCGCTCGCCGCCGACCAGGTGCTGATGCGCGAGGGCATCGTGCTCAATCCGCACTACAAGAACATGGGCAATATCTACGGTTCCGAGTACTGGACCTATGTGCTGCCGCGCCGCGTCGGCGCCGATCGCGTCGAATCCGTCATGGGGTCGCGCCTGCCGATGGGCACGGCCGCGGCGAAGCGGCTCGGCCTCGCCGATGCCGTGCTGCCGAACGGCCGCGCCGCGTTCCGCGCGGCCGTGCGCGACCATGCGGAGCGGCTTGCCGCCGACCCGGCGTTCGAACGGTTGATCGGCGAAAAGCGGTCGCGCCGCGCGCGCGACGAAAGCGAAAGACCGCTCGATGCCTATCGCGCCGACGAGCTCGCGCGCATGCGGCTTGCCTTCTACGGCTTCGATCCGAGCTATCACGTGGCGCGCTGGCGTTTCATCACGCGCGAGCCGATCGCGCGCACGCCGCTGCATTTGGCGCATCACCGGATGTGATCGGCTCCGCGCCGTTCCCCGTCAATCCAGCGTCCGCCTGAACCGCGTCACCGCGATCAGCATCGCGACCAGCATCAGCCCGACGAGCGCCAGGGTGTCGTGCTGCAGATCGGCGAGCGTCGAGCCCTTCAGCATGATCGAGCGCACGATGCGCAGATAGTGCGTGAGCGGCAGGCACTCGCCGACGTACTGCGCCCATGTCGGCATGCCGGCGAAGGGGAACAGGAAGCCCGACAGCAGCATGTTGGGCAGGAAATACATCATCGCCATCTGCACGGCCTGCAGCTGGTTCTGCGCCAGCGTCGAGAAGGTGTAGCCGGTCGCCAAGTTGGTGGCGATGAACAGCGTGGTGAGGAGCGCGAGCAGCACGAGGTTGCCGACGATCGGCACGGCGAACAGCACGACGCCGGCGAGCACGATCACCGCCGCCTGCAGGAAGCCGACCAGCACGTAGGGCGTGATCTTGCCGAGCATGATCTCGAGCGGCGTGACCGGCATGGAGAGCAGGTTCTCCATGGTGCCGCGCTCGGTCTCGCGGGTGACCGAGAGCGCCGTGAAGATCAGCATGGTGAGCGTCAGGATGGTGCCGAGCAGGCCGGGCACGATGTTGAGCTGGCTCGACTGCGCCGGATTGTAGCGCGCATGCGCCACGATGGCGAACGGCAGCGGCCCGCTGTCGGGGATCTCGCGGTCGTTGACGAGCGCGGTCTGGATCAGCTGATTGAGCGCGCCGAGCGCGTTGCTCGACGCCACCGGGTCGGTCGCGTCGGCGGCGACCAGGATCGTCGGCTGGTCGCCGCGGCGCAGATCGCGCTCGAAATTCTGCGGGATCTCGATGCCGAACAGCACCTGGCCGGATTTCAGCACGCGGTCGAACTCGGCCTCGTCGCGCACCCGCCGCGTCACCTTGAAGTAGCGCGTGTTCTCCAGCGCCTTGAGGATGGTGCGGCTGACGTCGCTTGATTCCTGCATCAGCACCGCGGTCGGCAGGTCGCGCGGCACCGTGTTGATGGCGTAGCCGAACAGCACCAGCTGCATGATCGGGATCGAGATCATGGTCGCGAAGGTGACGCGATCGCGCTTGAGCTGCAGGAATTCCTTGAGCAGCATCGCGCCGGTGCGGCGCCAGAAGCCGGAGCGGAAGGCGAGCGCGGTGCTCATCGATGGGCCCTCATTGCCGGTTGTCCTTCGCGCGGCCCATCAGCTCGATGAACACGTCCTCCAGCGAGGCGTCGGATTTTTCCCACTGCAGCGCCGGATCGGCGCGATAGGGCGCGATCGCCGCCTCGAGCGCGCCGGCGTCGCGCCCCGACACGTGCAGGCTCGCGCCGAACGGCGCCACCATGGTGACGCCGTCGAGATGGGCGAGCGTCTCGCCGAGCCGCGTGAGATCGCCGCCGGAAACCGTGTAGGTCGCAAGATGCGCATCGGCGATCACCTGCGCGACCGTGCCCTGCGCGAGCAGCTCGCCATACGCGATATAGGCGATCTCGTGACAGCGCTCCGCCTCGTCCATGTAGTGGGTCGACACCAGCACGGTGAGGCCCGCCCCGGCGAGCGCATGGATCTCGTTCCAGAACTCGCGCCGCGCCTTGGGATCGACGCCGGCGGTCGGCTCGTCGAGCAGCAGGAGCTGCGGGTTCGGCAGCGTGCAGGCGCCGAGCGCGAGGCGCTGCTTCCAGCCGCCCGACAGGCTGCCGGCGATCTGCTCCTCGCGGCCCTTGAGGCCGAGCCGCTCGATCGCGCCGCGCGCCGCCGCGCGCGGATCGGCAATGCCGTAGATGCGGGCGATGAACTCGAGGTTCTCGCGCACCGACAGGTCGTCGTACAGGCTGAAGCGCTGCGTCATGTAGCCGACGTGGTACTTGATCTTCTCGGCATCGGTGCGGATGTCGTAGCCGAGGCAGGTGCCGCGGCCGGAGTCGGGCGTGAGCAGGCCGCACAGCATGCGGATGGTCGTGGTCTTGCCCGAGCCGTTCGGCCCGAGGAAGCCGTAGATCAGCCCGCGCTTGACCCGCATCGTCAGATTGCGCACGGCCGGATGACCGTCGAAGGACTTGCTCAGGCCCTCGACCTCGATCGCGATGTCGGCGGCCGCGCTCACTGCTTCGCCTCCGCGCCCGCCTTGGCGGCGAGCGTCACGTCGACCGGCTGGCCGACGCGCAGGTTGCCGGGATCGACCGGCAGCGCCTCGATCAGGTAGACGAGCTTGGCGCGCTCCTCCTGGCTGTAGATCACGGGCGGCGTGAACTCGGCGCTCTTGGCGATGAAGCTCACCTTGGCGGTGATGTCGCCTGCGCAGGCGTCGCAGTGCACCTTCACTTCCTCGCCATAGGTGACGCGGGCGAGCGCCGTCTCCGGCACGAAGAAGCGGATCTTGATGTTGCCGGGCGGCAGCATGGCGACGATCGGCTTTGCGGCGGTGACGACCTCGCCGGGGCGGTAGTAGACCTGCTCGACCGTGCCGGTCACCGGGCTCGCGATAGAGCGCCGCGCCAGGCGCGTCTGCGCCGTGTTCACCTGCGCCTGCGCCTGGCGCAGCGCCGCCTGGGCGGCGTCGAAATCCTTCTGCGTGCCGGCGCCGGTCTTCAAGAGCTGCTGGGCGCGATCGAAGGTCTGCTGCGCATTGGCGAGCGTCGCCATCGCCATGTTGAGGTCGGCCTTGAACAGGTCGTCGTCGAGCGTGAACAGCGGCGCGCCCTGGTTCACGTGGTCGCCCTCCTTGACCGCGAGCGTCTCGACCCGGCCGTTCTCGTCGGCGCCGACGAAGATCAGGTTGGCCTCGACCCAGCCCTGAAAGGCGGGCGGCTTGTCGTCGCAGGCGGCGAGCAGCGGCGCGAGCGCCGCGAGGAGGGCGAGACTGAAGATGCGTGGGCGGATCGTCATGGCGCGCATCCTTCGAACAGGGTGTCGACATGGGCGCGCATCATCGCCTCGACGTCGAACGAGGCGAAGCGGTCGAACAGGCCGCTCCAGATGATCGCCATCAGGCCGGGCGCGACGATGAGCTGGGGAAAGCGGATCAGCGTGTCGTCCCTGAGCTCGCCGCGCTCGCGCGCGCGCGCGAGCAGGAGGCGCATCGCCGCGATCGCGCGCTCGACCACGTTGCGGTAGTGGAACTCGGCAAGCTCGGGAAAGCGCGGGCCCTCGGTCATGACGAGGCGCAGCACGTTGCGCCGCGGCGTCGAGTAGATCTCGCGCACGAACAGCTCCATGAAGCGCGTGATCGCGGCGCGGATCGGGATGTCGGGCGGCGGGGCCTCGAGCGTCGCGACCAGGGGCACCAGCATGGTGGTGACGATCTCGCGAAACAGCGCCTCCTTGTCGTCGAAGTAGAGGTAGATCGTGCCCTTGGCGACGCCGGCGCGCGCCGCCACGTCGTCGATGCGGGTCGCCGCGAAGCCGCGCCCGCAGAATTCCTCGAGCGCCGCCTGCACGATCGCGGCGCGCCGCGCCTCGCTCTTGGCGGCGCGGTTGCTGGCCGGCTTGCGCGTCGGCTGCCGCGGCTCGGCGGCAGCCGGCCGCACCGGCGCCGCGCGGCGAAAGGCCCGCCGGGCGCCGCCCCGTCCTCGTGGTGTCGTCGTGCGCATCGCCTGTCTCCACGCCGGCCAGCCGGAATAAAATGACTGACCAGTCAGTCATAATATTGCACAAGACGGCCCGCCCGCCAACCCGTGAAGGATCGAAGTAGCCGGGATGCGACAATATGACTGACTAGTCAGTCATAAATGGGGTAAAGCGCGTTTTGGCAGAACGAAGCCAGGGCGAAAAGTGCAGGCATTTCAGCGGAATGACAAAGGCCCGGCGCGCTCAGCCTTTCACGTCGCACGCAAAGGCGCGGATCACGCAGTCCTTGCCGCCATATTTGTAGCAGCTCCTGAGCGCGACGTTCTCGGCCTCGCCGAGCCGGCGCGCCGAGGCGTAGCCGTGCGGGCCGCATGGGCGGTGGCCGTCGATCGCGAAGGCGCCGCAGCTGTGCCGCAGCATCAGCACGACCTTGCAGCCGGCGCCGTTGCACTTGCCGGCCGCGGCGGCGCGCGCCGCCTCGAGGCTGTGGTAATCGAAGGCGTAGCCATAGGCCGCGCAGGCGCCGATCGCCATCGCGCCCGCCGCGTGGCCGGGCGCAGTGCTCGCCGCCCATACGCCAATGGCGGCGGCCATGCAGGCCAACGCCCGCAGAAACCGCATCATTCGTCCCTCCCCCGAAGGAATGCCGCGAGACTAGGAGCGAATGGTTGCCAGTTGGTGAAAGGGCTGGGGGGCGAATGGCGAATAGCGAATGGCGAGTAGGGGAATCTCTTTACTATTCGCTATTCGCTATTCGCTATTCGCTATTCGCCACTCGCCCTATCCCTCAATCTCGGCCTTCACGGCACGCAAGGCATCCGGCGTGTCGACGTCGACGAGCGCGCCGCGGCCGGTCACCGCCACCTCGACCACGGCTTCCGGATAGCTGCCGATCAGGTGGCGGGCGCCGACGTCGCCGTCGAGCCGGGCGAGATCGGCGAAGAAGCGGCGCGACCACACCACCGGATTGCCGCGCTTGCCCGCGATGGTCGGCACCACGACGAGCGCGCCTTTTTCCGGATCGAACGCCGCGATCAGGCGATCGATCAGCGCGGCGTCGACCTGCGGCATGTCGCCGAGACAGACGATCGCGCCGTCCGCCTCCGCCGGCAGCGCCGCGATGCCGGCCTTGAGCGAGGTCGAGAGGCCGTCCGCGTAATCCGGATTGTGCACGAACCTGACCGCAAGCCCCTTGAGCGCGGCCTCCACCTGCTCGCGCTGATGCCCGGTCACCACCACGACCGGCCGCCCGCGCGAGGCGAGCGCCTGCTCGACCGCGATGCGCACCAGCGGCTTGCCGCCGATCTCGGCGAGCAGCTTATTCGGCCCGCCCATGCGGGTCGAGCGCCCGGCCGCGAGCACGATCGCGGCGATGCGGCGGCCCGCCGGCTCCTCGCTCTCGCGCGGCTGCGGCCGCGTCACGATCTCCATCAGCAGCCCGCCGACGCCCATGCCCGTGATGTCGCGCCGCCTCACCGGCAGCGCGCACAGGAGGCGGGCGAGAATCCAGTCGAAGCCGTTCTCCTTCGGGCTCCGCGCGCAGCCGGGCGCGCCGAGCACCGGGCGGCCGTCCGCGCTGGCCACCAGCATCAGGTTGCCGGGATCGACCGGCATGCCGAAATGCTCGATCCTGCCGCCGACCGCTTCCACCGCCGCCGGGATGACGTCGCGCTTGTCGGCGATCGCCGAGGCGCCGAACACGATGATGAGCTCGGCGCCGCTCGCCAGCACCTCGTCGAGCGCGCGCGCGAGCGCCGTCGTCTCGTGCGGCACCCGCCGCTCGGCGACGATCGTCGCATGGGCGGGCGCGAGGCGATCGAGGGTGACGCGCAGGGTCTTGTCGATCACCTTGTCGGCGAGGCCCGGCAGCAGCGTCGAGATCACGCCAACTTTTCGGATCCGGTAGGGCGCGACGCGCACCAGCGGCGCACCGCGCGCGGCCGCGAGCGCGCGGTCGCAGGCGTCCTGCGACACGGCGAACGGGATGATCTTCACGGTCGCGATCATCTTGCCGGCGACGACCGGCGCAAACGCCTCGAGCGTCGCCAACGTGATGTCGGGATCGACCTCGTTCAGCCGGTCGATGCCCGCTTCGTCGACGACGAGCACGCCGGCCTCCTCGGCAAACAGATTGGCCCGGCCCGTGAAGGCGCGATCGACGTGCACGCCCTCGCCCGCGACCGCGGCCGCGATCGCGGCCGCCGCCGTGTCCTCCGACACGTCGCCCGGCTCGAGCCGCGCCACCGTGATCGCCGGAATCCTTGCGGCGACGAGCGCCGCGATCTCCGGCTCGCCCACCACCGTGCCCTTCTTGAGCACGAGGCCGCCGGAGCGGATCGAATGGACGACGATCGCGCCCTTGGCGTCGCCCGGCGCGACGGCGCCGAACTTCATGCCGCCTTCTCCGCCTTCTCGGGCGCGAGCCGCAGCTGCGCCGTGATCTCGCCCATGATCGACAAGGCGATCTCGGGCGGCGACACCGCGCCGATCGGGAGCCCGATCGGCGCATGGATGCGCGCCAGCGCCTCCGCCGAGATGCCCTCCGCCTTGAGCCGTTCGATCCGCCGCGCATGCGTCTTCCGCGAGCCGAGCGCGCCGATATAGAAGCAGTCGCGCGCCAGCGCGTGGGTGAGCGCGGGGTCGTCGATCTTCGGATCGTGGGTGAGCGCGACAAAGGCCGTGTAGCTGTCGATGTCGAGCGGCGGCAGCGCGGTGTCGGGCCATTCGGCGATCAGCTTCACGTCGGGAAAGCGCTCCGGCGTCGCGAACGCGGTGCGCGGGTCGACGATCACCACGTCGTAGCCGAGCAGCTTGGCCATCGGCGCCAGCGCCTGGCTGATGTGCACCGCGCCGGTGACGACCAGCCGGACCGGCGGCACGTACACGGTCAAGAATGCCTTGCCCTGCGGCGTGTCGACGATGCCGCTCTTGCCCGAGCGCAACGCCGCTTCAAGCGTTTCGCGCAGCGGATCGCGCGCCACGTCCGCCTGCTTCACGAAGCGGTGGTTGCCGCTCGCCATGTCGGTGACAAGGACGATGGCGCGCCGCGCCGCGCGCTCGGTGTTGAGGACCTGGAGGATGTCGAGGCGCATCGGGTTCAATCCACCTTCTCGACATACACCCGGATGGTGCCGCCGCACGAGAGGCCAACCTTCCAGGCGGTGTCGTCGGCGACGCCGAACTCCAGCATCTTCGGCTTGCCTGAATCGATCACGTCGAGCGCCTCGGTGACCACCGCGCCCTCGACGCAGCCGCCCGACACCGAGCCGAGGAAATTGCCCTCCTGGTCGATCACCAGGTTCGAGCCGACCGGCCGCGGCGCCGAGCCCCAGGTCTCGACCACGGTCGCGATCGCCACGCCCTTGCCGGCTTTGCGCCAGTCCTCGGCGGCCTTGAGGATATCTTCGTCGCGCGCCAGGGTTTCCATGTTCATCTCTCCATCCATTCGCGTCATTGCGAGGAGCGAAGCGACGAAGCAATCCCGAGCCGTGGAACGAGATTGCTTCGGCGGGCTGCGCCCGCCTCGCAATGACGGAAGCGTTATTTCCCAATATATATTACGCGACCCGCCGCAGCCACTGCTTCGGATCGCCCGCATGGCCGCCTTGCGCCGACAGCGCCCGGGTAAGCTCGGCCATGGAATCGAGGTTGTGGATCGGGCGGAACTCGTCGACGTGCGGCAAGATCGTCTGGATGCCCTTGGCCTTGGCCTCGAAGCCCTCGAAGCGCAGCAGCGGGTTGAGCCAGATCAGCCGCCGGCACGAGCGGTGCAGCCGGTCGATCTCGAAGGCGAGGCGGTCGTCCGGGTCGCGCTCGAGCCCGTCGGTGATCAACAGCACGATCGCGCCCTGGCCGAGCACGCGGCGCGCCCAGGACTTGTTGAAGGCGTGCAGCGAGGTGGCGATGCGCGTGCCGCCCGACCAGTCGAGCACGCTCGCCGAGCAGAGGCTGAGCGCCTCGTCGGGGTCGCGCGCCTTGAGCGCCCGCGTCACGTTGGTGAGCCGCGTGCCGAACAGGAAAGTGTGCACGCGCTTCCTCGCATCCGTGATGGCGTGGAGGAAATGCAGGAATAGCCTCGTGTAGTCGCTCATCGAGCCCGAGATGTCGAGCAGCGCGACGACCGGCGGCAGCTTGGTCTTGAGGCCGAGATACTTGAGGTCGATGAAGGCGCCGCCTGCCTTCATGCTGGCGCGCAGCGTGCGGCGCATGTCGATGATGTGGCCGCGCCGGTCGGCGGCGAGGCGGCGCGTCTTCACCTCGTCGAGCGAGAGCACCATGCGCTTGATCGCGAGCCGCGCCGCCGCGATCTCGGCGGCGGTCATCTGCGCAAAGTCCTTCTTCTGCAGGAGCTCGCGGTCGGACACCGTGTAGGTGGTGTCGAGCTCGATCTCGCGCTCCTCCGGCTTGAGCTTGTCCTGCAGGTCGGCGAACAGCGCATCCTGCACCCGGGTCGCGGCGGGCGGCGGAGGCGGCGGCGGGCCGCCCGGCGCCTGCGGCAGCATCATCGCCATCAGCTGGTCGAGATAGCCGCGCTTGCGGAAGAAGATGCGAAACGCCTGCTCGAAGACGATCGACTGCTCGTGCCGCTTCACGAACACGGCGTGCAGGGTCCAGTAGAAGTCGTCCTTGGCGCCGACGCCCGCCGCCTGCACGGCTTCAAGGGCGTCAAGCACCGCGCCGGGTCCGACTGGAATGCCCGCCGCGCGCAGCGCGCGGGCGAAATGCACGATGTTGTCGGCGAGACGGCCGCCTTCCCCTCCCCCGCTTGCGGGGGAGGGACGTCCGGCGAAGCCGGACAGGGAGGGGGCAAGTGGATCCGCCATGGCTGCTGTGATGTCTTACCGTGTGGCTTCCCCCTCCCCGCCCTCCCCCGCACGCGGGGGAGGGGGCGAGAGGCAGTGCCTGCCCTACTCCGCCGCCCTTAGCTCCGCCCGCACCTGCTCGATCAGCTCCTTGGCGCCCGAGCCTTCCAGCCGTGCAATGTCGTCCTGGTACTTGAGCAGCACGCCGAGCGTATCCGACACGGTCGCGGGATCGAGCGCGACCGCGTCGAGCTCGGTGAGCGCGCTCGCCCAGTCGAGCGTCTCGGCGACGCCGGGCGCCTTGAACAGGTCCTGCTTGCGCAGCGCCTGCACGAAATGCACGATCTCCTGCGAGAGCTTCTTGCCGATGCCCGGCACCTTGGTGCGCACGATCGCGAGCTCGCGCTCGGCGTTCGGGTAGCCGACCCAGTGATAGAGGCAACGCCGCTTGAGGGCGTCGTGGATCTCGCGCGTGCGGTTCGAGGTGATCACCACGATCGGCGGATGCGCGGCCTTGACGGTGCCGAGCTCGGGAATCGTCACCTGGAAGTCGGCAAGCACCTCGAGCAGGAACGCCTCGAACGCCTCGTCGGTGCGGTCGAGCTCGTCGATCAGCAGCACCGGCGCCCCGGCGGTGTCGGGCTCGAGCGCCTGCAGCAGCGGCCGCTTGATCAGGAAACGGTCGGAGAAGACGTCGTGCGACAAGCGGTCGCGATCGATGTTGCCCTCGGCCTCGGCGAGCCGGATCGCGATCATCTGCTCGGCATAGTTCCACTCGTAGACCGCGGCCGCGACGTCGAGCCCTTCGTAACACTGCAGGCGGATCAGCCGCCGCCCGAGCGTCGACGACAGCACCTTGGCGATCTCGGTCTTGCCGACCCCTGCCTCGCCTTCGAGAAAGATCGGCCGGCCCATGCGCAGCGCGAGAAAAAGCACCGTTGCGAGCGAGCGGTCCGCGAGGTAGTCGGCCTCGCCGAGCAGATGCAGGGTGGCGTCGATCGAGTCGGGGATGGGGCGTGCGGCGGTCGTCATGATCGCAATGTATATCGTCGCGGCGCCGGTGTCGCGCAACTCAAAAAGCCCGCAAATGCATGCCCGGGCTGCGAAAACCGGCCGCCCCCGCTCGCTTTTCTGTGCCCGATCTGCTGTTAATGTCGCGCCTGAACCGGGAGCCGAACGGGGGAAGAAATGCCAATGGATCGTGGTCGGTCGCTTCTGCTTGCGGGTGCGCTGCTCGTGCTTGCCGCGCCCGCGCTCGCGCAGCAACCAACGCAGCAGCAGATCGATGCCATCCGCTCCGCCTGCCGCTGGGATTTCATGTCCAACTGCTCGGGCGTCCCGCGCGGCGGACGCGAGGCGGTGCTGTGCCTCAAGGAGCATCTCGCCAAGCTCTCTGCGGCCTGCCAGACCGCCGTGACCGCGATCATTCCCAAGGCTCCGGCGGCCGTGCCGGCGGCAGCGCCTGCCCAGGCGCCCGCCCCAGCCGCGCCGGCGCCCGCGGCCGCCGCGGCGCCACCTCCGCCGCCGGCGCCGGCCGCGCCCGCCCCGGCCGCGGCGCCGGCTCCAACCGCCAGCGTCGCCGCGCCTCCGCCGCCTCCACCGAAAAAGCGCGTTGCGGCGCCGCCGCCGAAACCCGCGCGCAACGCCACGCCGGTCCATGCCGTGACGGCGGCACCGCCGCCTGCCCCGCCTGCCGCCGCGCCGGCGGCGCCGCCGGCCGACCTCGGTCCGATCCCGCCGCTGCGTCCGCTCGTGCGGCTGCAGATCCTGCGCGCCTGCAGGGCCGAGCATGACGCCTATTGCGGGCAGGTGCTGCCCGGACAGGGCCGCATCGTCGCGTGCCTCGCGGCGCATGGCACCGAGCTCTCGCCCGGCTGCCGCGACGCCATCGTATCGGCCAAGCCGTAGCGCGGTGGCACCGCGCCGAAACGATTAAGGCGACGGCAACCCGCGCCTGCTATCCTGGCGTGTCATGAAGACCAAGGATTTCGTCGTCGACGGCCGGCCCAAGCTTGCCGCCATCACCAAGCACCCGAAGCTCGACTCGGTCGATTACGAGCGCCGGCTGCAGACGATGCAGTCGTCCATGCAGGCGATCCAGCAGGCCTATCTCGGCACGCGCGAGCGTGCCGTCGTCGTGCTCGAAGGCTGGGACACCGCCGGCAAGGGCGGCATCGTGCGCCGCCTCGGCTGGGTGATGGATCCGCGCAGCTTCAAGGTCTATCCGATCGCCGCGCCCCTGCCGCACGAGAAGGGCAACCACTATCTGCAGCGGTTCTGGGAGAAGCTGCCCGAGCCCGGGCAGATCGTGGTGTTCGACCGCTCCTGGTACGGGCGCGTGCTGGTCGAGCGGGTGGAAGGTTTCGCCAAGAAGCGCGAATGGCGGCGCGGCTACGACGAGATCAACCAGTTCGAGCAGATGATCGTCGACGACGGCATCCGCATCGCCAAGTGCTTCCTCCACATCACGCCGGCCGAGCAGGTGCGCCGCTTCAAGGACCGCCTCACCAACCCGCTCAAGCGCTGGAAGCTTTCGTACGAGGATTTCCGCAATCGCGCCCGCTGGGCCGACTACGAGACCGCGATCGAGGACATGATGGAGAAGACCTCGAAGAAGCGCGCGCCGTGGTACCTCATTCCGGCCAACAACAAGGCGTTCGGCCGGCTCGCGGTGTTCACCATCCTGACCGACGTTTTCGGCAAAGGCTTGCGTCTGAAGCCGCGCGAGCTCGATCCCAAGGTCCTCGAAATGGCGAAGCAGGTTTTCGATTTGGCGTAGCGTCGGCCCCGAGGATAGCGTCTGCACGGAAGGCCGCCGATCCAGCACGGAATTGGAAGGTCAGGCCGCCTCCGGCACGTAGTGCAGCACCAGAAGGTTCCCGCGCGGGCACGGCGCGACGGCGTAGGCCTGCCCCTGATCGTCGCTGAACTCCACCAACGAGGTTTCATCGCCGAGCTGCTCGACGACCGTTCCGACTTGTCCGCGTGCGAGTTGGTGCGCAGGCAGGTCCTGCAGCAGCGCAACGACATCGAAAAGAGACGGCCCTTGGTTCTCTGCACGCTTGTTAGCGGTCATCATAGCACCCAACACGTCACGAATTTCGGCACGTTCTCGCCTTCGCGGCCCAACCTAGCGCCCGGGCTGCGCGGCGAGAAGACCGGGTCTTTTGCCGGCGCCGCGTGTATCCTACATAAGGTCACAACCCCACCAGGACGCACGCCATGAACAAGCCGGTCGATATCGCGAAAGAAGCCTTGCGCTTCCCCACCATCGACGCCGGCGTGCGCATCGGCCACGTCCACCTCAAGGTCGCCGACCTGCAGCGCGCGCTCGACTTCTACTGCGGCGTGCTCGGCTTCGAGCTGACCACGAGCCGGCCCGGCGCCGCCTTCATCTCGGCCGGCGGCTATCATCACCACATCGGGCTCAACACCTGGGAAAGCCTCGGCGGCTCGCCGCCGCCGCCCGGCACGACCGGCCTCTATCATACGGCGATCCTCTATCCGACCCGCCGCCTGCTTGCCGACGCGCTGCGCCGGCTGATCGTCGCCAAGATTCCGCTCGAAGGCGCGAGCGACCACGGCGTCAGCGAGGCGCTCTACCTGCGCGATCCCGACGACAACGGCGTCGAGCTCTACTGGGACCGGCCGAAGGACAAGTGGCCGCAGCGCGAGGACGGCGGCCTGCGCATGTACACCCATCCGCTCGACCTGCACGATCTGCTCGCCGAGCTCGACAAGACGCCGGCGTAGCGAAAATCAGCTGGCCATCCGCGATGATTGTCTCGAACCGTCACCCTGAGGCGGCCGCGCGGAGCGCGGCCCTCGAAGGGCGACGGCCGGTGTGGCGCCACTTGCGTGCTCGCGGCAAGTCACTGGCCGATCATCCTTCGAGGCGCGCCTTCGGCGCGCGCCTCAGGATGACGGGACTTCTTCAGTAGAGTCCAATCGCTCACCCCGCCGCCGCGACGGCGCGGCGCGCCATCACGCCGATCAGGTGCGCGCGATATTCGGCGCTGCCGTGGATGTCGCTCGCGAGACCGTCCGGCGACACCGTCAGCCCCTCCAGCACCTTGGGCGAGAAGCGCTTCTTCAGCGCCTCCTCGAACTGCGGCACGCGGAAGACGCCGGAGGCGCCGGCGCCCGTCACGGCGACGCGGATTTCCGAGGGGCGCTTGGCGACGAACACGCCGACCAGCGCATAGCGCGAGGCCGGATTTCGGAACTTCTGGTAGGCCGCCTTCTTCGGCAGCGGGAAGCTCACCTTGGTGATGATCTCGTCCGGCTCGAGCGCAGTCTCGAACAGGCCCTTGAAGAACTCGTCGGCCGGGATCTTGCGCTTGGTCGTGATGATGGTCGCGCCGAGGCCGAGGCAGGCCGCCGGATAGTCGGCGTTCGGGTCGTTGTTGGCGACCGAGCCGCCGAGGGTGCCGCGATGACGCACCGCCGGATCGCCGATCATGCCGGCGAGCTGGGCAAGCGCCGGGATCGCCTCGCCAACGGTTGCGTCACTCGCCACATCCGCATGCCGCGCGAGCGCGCCGATGACGAGCGAGCGGCCCTTGAGCTCGATGCCGTCGAGGCCCTCGACCCGGTCGAGGTCGACGATGTTCGCCGGCGAGGCGAGCCGCATCTTCATCGTCGGCAGCAGCGTCATGCCGCCGGCGAGGAGCTTTGCATCCTCGAGCTTGCCGAGCAGGTTCTGCGCCTGGCGCAGCCCGCTCGCGCGGTGATAGGTGAAATTGTACATCCGCGTTCTCCGTTGACTGACTTATCGTTTGAGCATGATCTTTTGCGAAAACCGGCATCCACTTTTCGGGATCATGCTCTGGTTCAGGCCGCCTTGTGCGGCTTGTGGTGCTTCGCGATCGCCGCCCACACGACGGCCGGCGTCGCCGGCATCGCGATGTCCTCGCTGCCGATCGCATCCGTGATCGCATTCATCACCGCGGCCGGCGCCGCGATCGCGCCCGCCTCGCCGCAGCCCTTGATGCCGAGCGGGTTGCCCGGGCATTTGGTGGTCGTGGTGCCGACCGTGAAGGACGGCAGGTTGTCGGCGCGCGGCATGGTGTAGTCCATCAGCGAGCCGTTCGTCAGCTGGCCGCTGGTGTCGTAGACCGCGTGCTCGAGCAGCGCCTGGCCGACGCCCTGGGCGACGCCGCCGTGCACCTGGCCCTCGACGATCATCGGGTTGACCACGGTGCCGAAGTCGTCGACCGCGGTCCAGTGGGCGATCGCCACGATCCCGGTCTCCGGATCGATCTCGACCTCGCACACGTGGCAGCCGGCCGGAAACGTGAAGTTGGTCGGATCGTAGAAGGCGCCTTCCTTGAGGCCGGGCTCGAGCTGCGCGCCGGTGAACTTGTGGGCGATATAGGCGTGCAACGCGACGTCGCCCCACGCCGCCGACTTGTCGGTGCCCGCGACCGTGAACTTGCCGTCCTTGAACACGATGTCGTTCTCGGCCGCCTCGAGCAGGTGCGAGGCGACCTTCTTGGCCTTGGCCTCGACCTTGTCGAGCGCCTTGACGATCGCCGACATGCCGACCGCGCCGGAGCGCGAGCCGTAGGTTCCCATGCCGAACTGCACCTTGTCGGTGTCGCCGTGCACGATCGAGACGTTGCCGATCGGGATGCCGAGCCGCTCGGCGACGAGCTGGGCGAACGTCGTCTCGTGGCCCTGGCCGTGGCTGTGGCAGCCGGTGAGCACCTCGACCGAGCCGGTCGGGTTGACGCGCACCTCGGCCGATTCCCACAGGCCCACGCCGGCGCCGAGCGAGCCGACCGCGCTCGACGGCGCGATGCCGCAGGCCTCGATATAGGTCGAGTAGCCGAGCCCGCGCAGCTTGCCGTTGCGCTCGGAATCGCGCTTGCGCTTGGCGAAGCCCTTGTGGTCGGCGAGCTCGAGCGCCTTCTTGAGCGAGGCGTTATAGTCGCCGGCGTCATAGGCCATGATCACCGGCGTCTGGTGCGGGAACGACTTGATGAAGTTCCGGCGCCGCAGCTCGGCCGGATCGAGGCCGAGCTCGCGCGCGCCGACCTCGACCAGCCGCTCGACCACGAAGGTCGCCTCCGGCCGTCCCGCCCCGCGATAGGCGTCGACCGGCACCGTGTTGGTGTAGACGGCGTCGACCTCGCAGTAGATGTGCGGGATGTCGTACTGGCCCGACAAAAGCGTCGCGTAGAGATAGGTCGGCACCGACGACGAGAACGTCGACATGTAGGCGCCGAGATTGGCGATGGTCTTCACCTTCAGCGCCGTGATCTTGCCGTCGGCGTCGAACGCCATCTCGGCATGGGTCACGTGATCCCTTCCGTGCGCGTCGGCGATGAAGGCCTCGCTGCGGTCGGCGACCCATTTCACCGGCCGGCCGACTTTCTTCGCGGCCCACAGGCACACGACCTCTTCCGAGTAGATGAAGATCTTCGAGCCGAAGCCGCCGCCGACGTCGGGCGCGATCACCCGCAGCTTGTGCTCGGGCGCCATGCCGACGAAGGCCGAGATCACGAGGCGCGCGACGTGCGGGTTCTGCGTCGTGTTCCACAGCGTGAAGCTCTCGGTCCCCGAGTCGTACTCGCCGATCGCGGCGCGCGGCTCCATCGCGTTCGGCACCAGGCGGTTGTTGATGATGTGCAGCTTGGTGACGTGCTTCGCCGCCTTGATGGCGTCCGCGGTCGCCTTATGGTCGCCGAGGTGCCACTGATAGATGGTGTTGTGCGGCGCGACCTCGTGGATCTGCGGCGCGCCCTTGGCCTGCGCCTTGGCGGGATCGGCGACGGCGGGGAGCACCTCGTAGTCGACCACGATCTTCTCGGCCGCATCCTCGGCCTGGTCGAGCGTCTCGGCGACCACCACGGCGACCGGATCGCCCACATAGTTGGCGGTGCCGTTGGCGATCGCCGGATGCGGCGCCGCCTTCATCGGCGAGCCGTCCTTGGAATGGATCATCCAGCCGCAGATGAGCCCGCCGATCTTGTCCTCGGCCAGCTCGGCGCCGGTGAGCACCGCGAGCACGCCCGGCATGGCCGTGGCGGCCTTGGCGTCGATCTTCTTGATCTTCGCGCGCGCATGCGGCGAGCGCAGGAAGTGCGCATGCGTTTCGCCGGGCCGCGCGATGTCGTCGGTGTACTGGCCCTTGCCGGTGATGAAACGGAAGTCTTCCTTGCGGCGCACCGCCGCGCCGATGCCGGTCGCGTTCATGGCGGTCTCCTTGGTTGGAACGAGTCTCCCTATTCCCTCAGTCGGCCGCTCTCACGGGCGGCCTTGGTGTCATTGTTTGGCGCATGTCCTTAGCGGCGAACCGGTGCCCACTTCGCCGGGACATGCGCTAGCCCGCCATGGCCTTGGCGCCGGCCGCAATCGCCTTGACGATATTGTGATAGCCGGTGCAGCGGCAGAGGTTGCCCTCGAGCTCCTCGCGGATGGTCTTCTCGTCGAGCTCGTTGCCCTTGCGGCGCACGATGTCGACCGCGGTCATGATCATGCCGGGGGTGCAGAAGCCGCATTGCAGGCCATGGTTCTCGCGGAACGCCTCCTGCATCGGATGCAGCTTCTCGCCGGTCGCGAGGCTCTCGATGGTGCGCACATCCGCGCCGTCGGCCGTGAGCACCAGGAGCGTGCAGGACTTCACGGCCTTGCCGTTGACGTGGACCACGCAGGCGCCGCACTGCGACGTGTCGCAGCCGACATGCGTCCCGGTCAACCGCAGGTTCTCGCGGAGGAATTGCACCAGCAGGGTGCGGGGATCGACATCGGCGCTGACGGGCTTGCCGTTCACGATCAGCTTGACGGCGGGCATTGGGCTTCTCCCGGATTCGATGAAATGGCCTGCTTTTCGCGTTCGCCGGCAGCCCCGGCGAAATTCACGGGCGAAATCGCGGCGTTTTTGCCCGATTTTTCAGATCGGAACAAGGTCAAGTGTTAACCCCTTGCCCGTTCGGGTCAAGGCGGATCGCCGCAGGTCTGCGGCGACTACCCGCCGGCGACGGCGGCGGCGAACTTCGCGAAAAAGTCGTCCGCCATCTTCTTCGCCGCGCCGGCGATCAGCCGCTGGCCGAGCTGGGCGAGCTTGCCGCCGATCTGTGCCTCGACATTGTAGGTGAGCAGCGTGCCGCCATCCTTGTCGGCGAGCGCGACCACCGCACCGCCCTTGGCGAAGCCCGCGATGCCGCCCTCGCCTTCGCCGGAGATCTTGTAGCCGTTCGGCGGATCGAGATCGGTGAGATGCACCTTGCCCTTCCACTTCGCCTTGACGGGCCCGATCTTCGTCACCGCGACCGCCTGCATTTCGGTATCGGAGAGCTTGTCGAGCTGCTCGCAGCCGGGGATGCAGACTTTCAGCACCTCGGCATCGTTGAGCTTCGCCCACACGGCCTCGCGCGGTGCACTGAGCTGGACTTCTCCGGTCATCGTCATGGCCATGGCGGCGTTCTCCTGGTCTCAATCAATACCATTTCGTCATGCCCGCGCTTGTCGCGGGCATCCACGTCTTGGCGGCCGTGCAACGAAGAAAGACGTGGATGGCCGGGACAAGCCCGGCCATGACGACTTAGAGGGAATAGCCCGCTCTGGAAAGAGGCGGGCGGCTCTGCGCAGGGCGTACGTCTGTTCCCCCGGGGTTGGCGGCAGCCACGCGGGCCGCTAAGGGTGTGCCGCCGGAGGCATCTTTTCGCTCATGACCGAAGCGCTTGCGCCGTCCTCCCTGCTGCTGCCGATGTTTTCCAGCGCAGCGATGCGTGCCGTGGTCGACGACCGCGCCCGGATTGCGCGCATGCTCGATTTCGAGGCGGCGCTCGCGCGCGCCGAGGCGGCGGTGGGCGTCATCCCGCATGAATCGGTCGATCCGATCGTCGCCGCCACGCAGGCAGAAAAATACGATCTCGCGGCGCTCGCCGCCGCCGCACCGGCCGCCGGCAACGTGCTCGCGCCGCTCGTCGCGGCGCTGACCGCCGAGGTCGCCAAGACGAGCGCCGACGCCGCCGGCTTCGTGCATTGGGGCGCGAGCAGCCAGGACGCGATCGACACCGCGCTGGTGCTCGAGCTGCGTGCCGGCCTCGACGTCTTGCTGGCCGATCTCGACCGCGCGGTCGCCGCCTACGTGACGCTGGCAGGCCGCTACCGGCGTACCGCGACGGTCGCGCGCACCGGCTTGCAGCACGCGCTGCCGATGCCCTTCGGCCTCAAGGTCGCGGGCTATGCGGCCGCGCTCGGCCGCGCACGCGAGCGCCTGAAGCGCCTGCGCCGCGAGGCGCTGATCATGCAGTTCGGCGGCGAAGCCGGCACGCTCGCCTCGCTCTCCGAGCGCGGCTTCGACGTCTATGAGAGGCTCGCCGCGCTGCTCGACCTGCCGCTGCCCGACGCGCCCTGGCACAGCCATCGCGACCGGCTTGCCGAGGTCGCGGCCGCGCTGGCGATTCTCGCCGGCACCTGCGGCAAGATCGCGCGCGACGTGGCGCTGCTGATGCAGACCGAGGTCGCCGAGGCCTTCGAGCCGGCGCCCGCCGGCAACGGCGCGGCGCCGCCGCGCCGGCGCGCGCCGATCGCGGCCGCGACCGTGCTCGCCTGCGCCACCATGGCGGCACCGCTCGCCGCGACCATCATGAGCGCCGAGACGCACGAGCACGAGCGCGCCGCCGGCGCCTGGCAGGCCGAGTGGATGATCTTTCCGGCCTTGCTGCTCGCGGTCTCTGGCGCGCTCGCGGGCGTTGCCGACATCGGCGAGCGGCTCGAGGTCGACAACGAGCGCATGCGCGCCAATGTCGACGCGACCAACGGGCTGATCGTCGCCCCGGCGGTCGCGGCCGCGCTGGTGGAGAAGCTCGGCAAGTCGATCGCCGACCAGGTGATGGATGAAGCGGTGCAGAAGACGATCGCCGAGAAGCGCCACCTGCGCGACATCCTCGGCGAGGACGAGCGCGTGACGCTGATGATGACGCCCGGCGAGGTCGCCCGCCTGTTCGAGCCGCTGTCCTACCAGGGCGTGGCGCAGACCTTCATCGAGCGGCTGGTCGCCTCGGCGCAGTCGCGCGTGCCGCGGCGATAGGCACATCGACACACAACATCGCGTCAGGGAGGGAACGAGAATGCCGACGATCCAATCGCAGGGCTGCCCCATCAATGTCGAGGTCGAGGGACCGAGCGACGCGCCCGCGCTGATGATGTCGAATTCGCTCGGCACCGACCTGCACATGTGGGATCCGCAGGCGGCCGCCTTCGCCAAGATGTTTCGCCTGGTGCGCTACGACCGCCGCGGCCACGGCAAGTCGGGCGCGCCGAAAGGCCCCTACTCGATGGAGATGCTCGGGCGCGACGCGCTCGCCGTGATGGACGGGCTCGGGCTGAGACGAGTCAGCTGGTGCGGCCTGTCGATGGGCGGAATGGTCGGCCAGTGGCTCGGCGCCAACGCGCCCGAACGGATCGACAGGCTCATTCTCTCCAACACCCACAGCTACTATGCGGACAAGCAGATGTGGGCCGACCGCATCAACGGCGTGCGCGAGAAGGGCCTCGCCGGCGCGGTCGACGGCACCATGGAGCGTTGGTTCACGAAAGAATTTCGCGAGCGCGCGCCCGACAAGATCGCGATGATGCGCGAGATGTATCTCAAGACCCCGGTCGAGGGCTTCCTCGGCTGCTGCGCCGCCATCCGCGACATGGATCTGCGCCCCTTCCACGCGCGCATCACAGCGCCGACCCTCGTGATCGTCGGAGCCAAGGATCCCGCGACGCCTCCTGCCGCCGGCGAAGAGATTGCGCAGCGCATCAAGGGCGCCAAGCTCGCCGCGCTCGACGCCGCGCATATTTCCAACATCGAGCAGCCGCAGGCCTACATCGACACGGTGCTCGGGTTTCTGAAGGCGTCGTAGCTCATTTCACCGTCATGCCCGCGAAGGCGGGCATCCACGTCTTGCTTGCTGAATCGCCGTCAGGAAGACGTGGATGCCCGCATTCGCGGGCATGACGAAAAGGGGAACCCGCCATGGACGACAAGGAGCGTTACGCCGCCGGCATGAGGGTGCGCCGCAAGGTGCTGGGTGCCGAGCATGTCGACCGGCAGACCACGGCCAAGACCGCGTTCAACTCCGAGTTCCAGGAGCTGATCACCCGCAACGTGTGGGGCGAGGTGTGGACGCGCCCGCATTTCGACGAGCGCACCCGCCGCATCCTCGTCATCGGCACCATGGTGGCGCTCGGCAAGTGGGACGAGTTCCGCCTGCACGTGCGCGCGGCGTTGAGCCAGGGCGCGCTCACGGCCGACGACGTCAAGGAGATCATCCTGCAGCAGACCGCCTATTGCGGCGCGCCCGCCGGCAATCATGCGTTCCACGAGGCGGGCGAGATCGTCAAGGAGCTGGCGAAGTCCGCTTGACGCGGGCTGCCGCGCCAACACGGGAGCTATCCCCCGCCCTGCTCGCGGAAGGCCTGCGGCGTCGTCCCGGTCTGCTTGCGGAAGAAGCGGGCGAAATGCGACGGATCGGAAAACGCGAGGTCGTAGGCGATCTCGTGGATCGCCACGTTGGTGAAGACGAGCTGGCGCTTCGCCTCAGTCAGCACGCGCTGGCGGATCAGGTGGCCGGCGGTGACGCCGGTCGCGCGCTTGACGATGTCGTTGAGGCGATCGGGCGTCATCGCCAGCTTCTCGGCATAGAAGCCGAGCAGCCGCTCCTTGCGGAAATGCTCCTCCAACAGCCCGCGCAAGGCCTCGACGGTCGGATCGGCGGGCCGCAGCGTGATCGCGCCGGTGCGGGCCCGGCTTGCAGCGAGCCGCGCCACCGCGATCGCGAGCAGCGCGAGGTAGCCGCGCATGGCGAGGCGGTAGCCCTCGCGCGCGAGGAAGCGCTCCTCGTGGAGGTCGCGGCAGAGCGTCGAGAGCCGCGTGAGCTCGTCGTCGGCGAGCGGCACGACCGGCTCGGCCGCGAGCGCGCGCAGGCGCGCCAGCGCCTCGCCGTCGCGCCCGCCGAGCCCGTGGGTGACGTCCTCGGTGAAGCTCACCACCCAGCCCTCGGTCTCGCGCGGCAGAAAGCGGAAACCGTGCGCGACGGTCGCCGGCAACAGGATCGCGGCCGGCGCCGCGAAGGGCTGCGTTGCGGCCTCGACGATCATGTCGCCGCCGCCACGCTCGACCAGCAGGATCTGAAACAGGTTGCGATGGCGATGCGCCCGGATGGTCCAGTCATGCACCGAGGAGCGCGACGAGATCGTCTCGATGTGGATGAAGTCGAATGCCTGATCGTCCGGCGGATCGCCGTAGAGATGAAACAACGGCAGGGCGAGGGACATGCCCGCAAGCTTAGCGCAGGTCCGGCCGGCGTGGATATCGCTTCGCGGGCGTCACGCACAGCTTGTGTGACGCACCCAAGCCTCATCCCGGCCCGCTAAAGGCAAGGCCCCGCTCGTCGAGCGGGGCCTGCGAGGAGAGCATTGCGTCAGTTCTAGCGATTGCGCTCGGTGCTGTGCTGGCCGCCTTGCTGGCCGGCCTGTTGGCCGCCTTGCTGACCACCATGCTGGCCGCCCTGCCCGGGATTCTGCGTCTGCTGGCCCGGCCGTTGCTGGCCACCACCCTGCTGCTGACCGGGCTTTGGCTGGCCGCCCTGCTGGCCTGGGTTCGGATTCTGCGGATTTTGGCTCATTACATACTCCCATGCGACCCTGCCCCGTCGACCAACGCCCCAATGACACGAACGTTCCGCCGCCGCGAGGGAACAAAGGCGAGATGGTTCACAATGACGAAAGCGCGGCGCCGCAATGTTTAGTCAAAGGCGCGCGATGGCCGAGCGCGCACGCCGCGCTCACACCCGCTTGTAGGCGCGATCGTGGTAGACGAGTGCGGGTCCGGGCGGGCCCATCTGTATCGCTTCGACGGCGCCGAAGATCACGTAGTGGCTCGCGACCGCCTTCACCTCGATGACGCGGCAATCGAGCGCGACCACGGCGCTCGCGAGCACCGGCGCGCCGGTCGCGAGCGCACCCCACGCACCGAGTTGGAAGCGCGCCTCCGCCTGCGCGCCGGTGCGGCCCGCGAACATGTCGGCGATCGGCTCGGCATCGGCGCCGAGCGTGTTGACGCAGAACACGCCGTTCTCGCGCATCAGCGGGCCGCCCTGGCTCTTGCGGTTGATGCACACAAGAATGGTCGGCGGCGCATCGGACACCGAGCACACGGCGGTCGCCGTGAAGCCGGTCTTGCCGCCGGGCCCCGCCGTCGTCACCACGTGCACGGCGGCGCCGAGGCGGCTCATCGCCTCGCGAAACAGCTTCGGCTCGACGGTCGCGACATGATCGGGCCCGATCGCCTCGAAGGCGCCGGCCATCGCGTCGTCGGGGCGTTGGTCGATCCAGCTCATCTGATTGCGATCAAGGATAGCAGCAAGCCGCCCACCGGTCATGGGCACGCGTGGGCAGGACACCTGTGCGATTGGCGAATGGCGAATAGGGAGTGGCGAATAGCGAATAGTGGCGGGCCAAGAGGCGTTTAATCGCCTTCCCCACGCGCTATTCGCCATTCGCTATTCGCCACCTTCGGCTGCTCGCCCGGATTGAGCCAGGTCGGATCGGTCCAGCCGTTCTCGTCGTAGTCCGCCATGCAGTCCTCGGCGAGGCCGATCATGCGGTCGAGCGCGCCCGACGAGCGCGCGTTCCACATCGCCTGGATGCGGATGTCCTCGTGGTTGCCGGCGTAGTTGCGTTCATAAAGCTCGTGGCGCGCACCGAACTCGGTGCCGATCGCGTCCCACAGGAGCTTCATGATCTTGATGCGCTCCTTGTAGCCGATGCCGTGCGAGCCGCGCACATAGCGCGCGAGATACTTGTCGATGTCGGGATTCTGGAAGTCCTTGGCGGAGGACGGCAGATAGATGAGCGCCGAGGCAACGATCTTCTCGACGATCTCGCGGATGCGGCCATAGGCGTCGCCGGCGAACACGCGGTAGCTCGAGCCCGATTGCGCGTTCGGCAGCACGGTGTCGCCGACCCACGGCACCGGATTCATCGCCATGGCGTCGGACAGCGCCCAGAACAGGTTGCGCCACGCGATGATCTCGCCGAGCATCGCCTGGTTGCCGCGGAATTCGTCCGAGCCGATCGCGTGCAGCGCCTTGGCGATGATGCCGACGAGAAAGTCGAGCTTGACGGCGAGCCGGGTGCAGCCCTGGAACTGGTAGCCGGCGAGGAAGCCCGAGCGCGGATAGAACGTCTTGAGCTTCTCGATGTCGCGGTGGACCAGCACGTTCTCCCACGGCACCAGCACGTTGTCGAACACGAAGATCGCGTCGTTCTCGTCGAAGCGCGACGACAGCGGATAGTCGAACGGCGTGCCGACCGCATCCGCGGTCGCCTCGTAGGAGGTGCGGCAGATCAGCTTCACGCCGGGCGCATTCATCGGCGCGATGAACATCACGGCGAGGTCGGGATCGTTGATCGGCATCGCGGCGTTCTGGCCGAGGAAATTGTAGTGGGTGATCGCCGAGGAGGTCGCGACCACCTTGGCGCCCGACACGTAGATGCCGGCATCGGTTTCCTTCTGGATGGTGATGAACACGTCCTTGACCTGCTCGGCGGCCTTGTCGCGGTCGACCGGCGGGTTGACGATCGCGTGGTTCATGAACAGGACGTTGTCCTGCGCGCGGCGATACCAGCGCTTGGCGTTGTCGGCGAACTTTCCGTAGATCTCGTAATTGGCGCCGAGCGTGTTCATCAGCGACGCCTTGTAGTCGGGCGTGCGCCCCATCCAGCCATAGGTCATGCGCGCCCAGGTCGCGATCGCCTCGCGCTGGCCGACGAGGTCGTCGCGCGACTTGGCGACGCGGAAGAACTTGTGGGTGAAGCCGCCCTTGCCGCCGTCGGTCGGACAGGTCAGCACGCCCTGGGTCGCCGGATCGTGCAGCGCGTCGTAGAGCCGCGCCATCGAGCGCGCGCTGTTGCGGAAGGCCGGATGCGTGGTGACGTCGGCGACGCGCTCGCCCTGGATATAGACCTCGCGGCCGTCGCGCAGGCTCTCCAGGTACTCCGCGCCGGTGAACGGCCGGTTCTTGCCGGCGATGATGTCCTCGGGCCTGCGTTCGCTCATGGGGTCTTCTCTCGGGGCACGCGCCTCGAGCATGTTCCGTTCCTACGGAAACGGAACATGTTCGAGATTCTTTGGTTTGGCGCATGTTCTTATCGGCGAACCGGCGTCCACTTCGCCGGAACATGCGCTAGTGCCGCCGTTGTAGCCGACGCGCCGGAGAATAGCACAGGAAAGACGCAGACGCGGACGGATCATGCGGCGGCGACGCGACGCCGCTCGTTGCGCAGTGTTACGTCGTCGGCGACCCGATCGCCGGCGCCGCGGTGCCATCATTCGCCGGGGTGCGGAACGGCTGCGTCAGCAGCCGGTCGAGGCGCAGCTCGCCGGTGTCGCGGAAGATCGGCAGCCCGATCGTCATTGCGTCGTGCCCGGCGGCCGGTTCGGCCCGGTAGGTGCGAAACAGCCAGTCCCACCACGGCAGATTGAAGCCGAAATTGCTGTCGGTCTCGGCGCGCACCACCGAGTGATGGACGCGATGCATGTCGGGCGTCACCACCACGAGCCGCACGACGCGATCGAGCCGGAGGGGCAGCGCCGCGTTCGAATGGTTGAACACCGAGGTGGCGTTGAGCACCACCTCGAAGGCGACGACGGCGGCGGCCGGGATGCCGAACAGCGCGACGACCGCGATCTTGATCGCCATGGAGATGAGAATCTCGATCGGATGGAAGCGCACCCCGGTCGTGAGATCGATGTCGAGGTCCGCGTGGTGCATGCGGTGCAGACGCCACAGCCACGGCACGCGATGGAAGACGACGTGCTGGCCATAGATGACGAGGTCGAGGGCGACGAAGCCGACCACGCCGGCGAGCCAGGCCGGCCATCCGAGCAGGTGAAAGAGCCCGAACCCGCGCGCCGTCGCGATGAGCGCGACGCCGACCGCGGCGGTCGGAATCAGGAGCCGCACCGCGAGCGCATCGACGACGAGGATCGCGAGGTTGCTCGGCCAGCGCGCCGCGCGGCCGACCGACCACGCGCGGCGCGGGGCAAGAATCTCCCACAGCGTCATGGCGAGGAACACCCCCGCAAACGCCGCGAGTCGAATGGCGGGTTCGGTCATCAGGCGCACAGTATAGCGCAATCGGTCCCAAAATTCCGGCTAGCCGCCGCCGTCACGATCGAGCGCCGATCAGTAGTGGCCGCCGTTGCGCATGCAGAAATCGAGTAATACCCCGGCGCGCAGGCCCGGCCACCATTGTTTTTCGCCTCAGCCGATCTTGCTCAGCGCCGGGAACCACTCGAGCAGCCAGTTGCCCGCCTGGCTGACGAAACCGGTGAGGAACGCGATGCCGGTGAGCACCATCAGGGCGCCCATGGCGCGTTCGACCAGCGCGACATGGCGCTTGAACCGCGCCAGGAACGCCATGAACGGCTCGACCGCGAAGGCGGCGATCAGGAACGGAATGCCAAGCCCCGCCGAATAGACCGCGAGCAGCCCGGCGCCCTTGGCGACCGTCTCCTTCGACGCCGCGACCGCGAGGATCGCGGCGAGGATCGGACCGATGCACGGCGTCCAGCCGAACGCGAAGGCAAGCCCCATCACATAGGCGCCCCACAGACCGACCGGCTTTGCCATCCCCCAGCGGTGCTCGCGCATCATGACGGCAAGCCGGGTGAGGCCGAGGAAGTGCAGCCCCATCACGATGATGATGATGCCGGCCGCGATCGCGAGTTCCGCCGAATAGCGCTGCACCAGCACGCCGATCACGCTGGCGCTCGCGCCCAGCGCGACGAACACGGTGGAAAAGCCGGCAACGAACAAGAGCGCCGCGAACACCGTCTCGCGCCGGACCTGCAGCTCGGGCTCGGCGTCGGCGAAACGCTCGAGCGTCGCGCCGGCGAGATAGACGAGATACGGCGGCACCAGCGGCAGCACGCAGGGCGACAGGAAGCTGAGAAGGCCGGCGAACAGCGCGGCCGCGATGGACACGTTCGAGGACATGGCGCGCCTTGATGCGACGACGGGCGGCGCGATGCAAGCGGCCCGCGACGCGATGGCTCGATTGTGAACGCGCGTGAAGGACGAACGGCCGATTGACGGCGACGGCGAAACCGACACACTCGGGCCCATGCGTAACCTGATCACCGATGTTCCCGGCGTGACGATCGGCCACGCCCAGGATGCGCGGCTCGCCTCCGGCGCGACCGCGATCGTGTTCGATCGGCCGGCGGTCGCGGCGGTCGATGTGCGCGGCGGCGCGCCCGGCACCCGCGAGACCGACCTGCTCGACCCGGGCATGCTGGTCGAGCACATCGATGCGATCGCGTTCTCGGGTGGCTCGGCATTCGGCCTCGATACCGCCGGCGGCGTCCAGGCCTGGCTGCGCGAGCAGGGGCGCGGATTTGCGGTCGGCCCCGCGCACGTTCCGATCGTGCCGGGTGCGATCCTGTTCGATCTGCACCATGGCGGCGACAAGGACTGGGGCCGCTACCCGCCCTATCGCGACCTTGGCTATGCGGCGGCGGCCGCGGCGAGCGACGACTTCGCGCTCGGCAGCGTCGGCGCCGGGCTCGGCGCGCGCACCGTGAATTTCAAGGGCGGCATCGGCTCCGCCTCGGCGGCCTGCGACGGCTTCGTCATTGGCGCGATCGCGGCCGTCAATGCGGTCGGCAGCGTCGTGGTCGACAACGGCCCGTGGTTCTGGGCTGCCCCCTTCGAGATCGGCCACGAGTTCGGCGGGCGCGGCTTTCCCTCGCCGCTGCCGGTCGGCGCGCTCGACCCGCGCACCAAGGGAGCGGTGCGCGCCAACACCACGCTGGTCGTGGTCGCGACCGACGCGGTGCTGAGCAAATCGCAGGCCAGGCGCCTCGCCGTGATGGCGCAGGACGGGCTCGCGCGCGCGATCTATCCGGCCCATACCCCGCTCGACGGCGACCTCGTGTTCGCGGCCGCGACCGGCCGGCGTCCGCTCGCCGATCCGGTGCGCGGCCTGATGCGCATCGGCACCTTCGCGGTGCAGGTGGTGGCGCGCGCGATTGCGCGCGGGGTCTACGAGGCGGCCGCCGCGCCCGGCGGCGAGCCGCCGCTGCCCAGCTGGCGCGACACCTTCGGCGCCTGAATCGAGGCTGACGCAAGGGAACAGCCCGCTTTTTGCCGCAAATGCGCCCTCGCTTCAGCGCGTCATCTCGGTTAAAATAACCTTAATCCGACTTCGGGGCTGCTTGGGGGCTGAACGCTTGCGCCCGGGCGCGTAACAATCGCCAGCGGGTCGAGCCGGGTCCAGGCGGGGCATGCGCCCGGCCGCGGCGTAGCGGGTGCGCAAGTTGCGTTGAGGAGGGAAGTGGATGCGTGCGTCAGTTGCAATCGGCGCCCTGGTGGTCGCCGGATGCCTCGGGGCCTTCGGGGCCGTCGAGGCGCAGAAATACACGATCGCCAACGAGATCACGTCGACGATCCGGTCGGCCATCGCGGGTCCGAACGCCGCGACCAACGCGACCGCGCCGGTCGAGGCCCCGCCGATGCAGCCGCAAGCGCCGCGCGCCGTCGTGACCGAGATTCCGGTGCAGGCGCAAGCGCCGCAGGCAACACAAGCGCCGCAGGCCGTGCCAGCGCCACGCGCGGCGACCCCGGCCCCGCAGGCGGCAGAACCGGCGCCGCGGGCTGCGCCCGTCGCGCCAGTGCAAGTCGCCGCTGCGCAACCCGCTCCAGCCCCGAAGGCGGCGCCCGCGCCGCAGACGACGGCGGCCGCGCCGGCCACACCGGCTGCGCCAGCCGCGCCCGCCCCCGCGGCGCCGGCCGTGCGTGCGGGTCCGCCGCCGATCCCGATGCCGCCGCCGCCGCCGATCGTGTGCAACAATCCCAATGCGCTCGGCATTTCGCGCATCGTGCAGATCGACACCACCGGGGGACCGGGTTTCGGCCTCGAGCACTTCCGCACCCATGACTTCCTCAACGACCACGAGGTCGTCCTCACCTTCGACGACGGGCCGTGGCTCAACAACACCGACATGGTGCTCAAGGCGCTCGCCGATCAGTGCATCCGCGCCACCTTCTTCTCGATCGGCCTGCACGCGACCTACTACCCGGACATCCTCAAGCGGGTGGCGGCCGCCGGCAATACGATCGGCAGCCACACCTGGTCGCACAAGGACCTCTCCAAGCTGACCCCCGACGAGGCGAAGACCGAGATCGAGATGGGCGCGAGCGCGGTTCACTGGGCGGTCGGCGGACCGATCACGCCGTTCTTCCGCTTCCCGGCGCTGCGCCATCCGCCCGAAATGGTCACCTACCTGGGCGAGCGCAACGTCGCGATCTTCTCGTGCGACTTCGACACGTTCGACTTCAAGATCCATCGCCCCGAGCTGGTGGTGAAATCGGTGATGGAGAAGCTCGCCAAGCACCGCAAGGGCATCATCCTGATGCACGACTTCCAGAAGGCGACCGCCGAGGCGTTGCCGGAGATCCTCGCCAAACTCAAGGCCGGCGGCTACAAGATCGTGCACATGGTGCCGAAGGACCAGCTGCAGACGCTGCCGCAATACGACGAGGCCTTGCTCAAGGACCAGAAGATCCCGACCCTCGACCAGCGGCCGACGTCGAGCATCGTGCACACGATCACGCAATAAGTCTCAGCGGGCAAACCGCTCCGCCACATACGGCGCCGGTCCACCACCGGCGCCGTTTTTGTCGTGAGATTACTGGTACTGCCTTCTCAAATTCGCTCCCTGCAGGGCTCCGAAAAAACAAATGGCGTCAACGTCGTATTCGACATAATCTAGAGGCGTGAATAGTCTCAACGGGCGATTCCCCTACGTCATTGCGGCACTCACCTCGAGCGATGCCACATGAGCACACTTACGCTTCAGAACGTGGCACAAATTCGGAAAGCCGAAATCAACTTCGGCGACCTGACAGTCCTTGTCGGACCGCAAGCCACCGGAAAGAGCATTGCGCTCCAGTTCTTGAAACTCCTTGTTGATACTGGGCACGTTCAATACGAATTGACGCGGCATGGGCTGGATTGGTCCGGGCGCCTATCAGACTTCCTTGAGACTTATTTCGGCGAAGGGATGAGTTCGATTTGGAATTCGAGATCAAAAATTATCTGGAAAAGCGAAACTGTAGCTCTTGAGAATCTTGCTAAGCGAAAGCGAAGGAGAAAACCAGAAGAACTATTCTTTATTCCCGCTCAACGCGTCCTTACTTTGCGAGATGGCTGGCCACGGCCATTTACGGACTATTCATCGGGCGACCCATTTTCCGTTCGCGATTTCAGCGAGAAGCTTCGATTGCTCATGGAACAAGAGTTCTCCGGCGATGGCAACCTATTCCCAAGAGAAAGACGCCTCAAAAGCGCATATCGGCAGATGTTACAAAAGGACGTATTCTCGAACTTCAGGCTATCTGTTGAAAAATCGCGCAATCAAAAACGGTTGGTGCTTGGCGCCAGAGGAAAACCACTTCCTTATATGGTGTGGTCCGCCGGGCAACGAGAATTCGTTCCTCTGCTCCTAGGATTTTATTGGCTGATGCCACCTACAAAAACGCCTCGGCGAGGAGACCTGAACTGGGTAGTAATTGAAGAACTTGAGATGGGCATGCATCCGCGCGCCATATCTGTCGCACTCTTGCTCGTCCTCGAACTTCTGGGTCGTAAATATCGCGTTTGCCTCTCTACTCATTCTCCGCAAGTGCTAGAGCTCGTTTGGGCTCTCAATCGTATCCGTGAACGTGGTGGATCGGCTGGTGACGTTCTGGATCTCTTCGGTCTCCCGCAAGTCGTGCGACAACAGCTCCATTTGGTCGCACAGCGATCACTCGAAAAAAAGATGCGCGTGTACTACTTTGAGCGCGACAGTGGGGTTGTGCGTGATATCTCGGCACTCGATCCGACATCACAGGCGGGTGAGGAGGCGAATTGGGGCGGGCTCTCGGAATTTAGCGAGCATGCAAATGAGGTTGTCGCCCGCGTGAGCGCAAATTCTTGAGAGAGATATTGACCTGTGGGGTTTAAATCTGCCGTTCAACAAACCGAGTCAACTAGGGGCGCATACTGCGTTGGGCTGCAAGCCTTACGTGGGCCCGACCGAGCACGCGTCTCAGTAGACGACCCTCAAAGGCTGAGGGGTAGCATTGATCTCGATTTAACGCTCAAAGCGGTAGCTCCCAACGCGGCACGCTGGGATTACGGTATTGCATACAAGAAAGAAACGAATGATCCTGAGTTTGTATTCTGGGTCGAAGTTCATCCGGCGACGGGCACAGGAAATCTTGATGAAATATCTCGAAAGATCCGCTGGCTGAAAGACTGGTTGACGAATGATGGCTGGCGCATCGGAGGTTTACGAAGGCAATTTATATGGATTGCAAGCGGCCGATCGGCGTTCACTGCTACATCGCCACAGCTGAGAGCCCTTGCTGAGCAAGGACTCCGATTCTGCGGCCGCCATTTGCGAATTACGCGCGAGCGGTAGAAGAGGGCGGAGGCGTCAGTTGTCAAACCGCTCCGCCGCGAACGGCGCCGGGTCGACCACCGGCGCCGTTTTGCTGACGAGATCCGCGATCAGCCGGCCGGTGATCCCGGCAAGCGTCAGGCCCCAGTGCGCATGGCCGAAGGCGAGCCACAGGTTCGCCTGCCCGGGCGCGGCGCCGATCACCGGACGCGAGTCGGCAAAGCACGGTCGGCTGCCCATCCACGGCTTCGTCTCGACGGCCTCGCCGAGCGGAAACAGGCCCGCGGCGGCCGGCATCAGCCGGGCGAACTGCACCGGCGTCGGCGGCGCGTCGCGGTCGGCGAACTCGGCCCCGGTGGTGAGGCGGATGCCCTGCTGCATCGGCGTGATGCAGTAGCCATTGTCGGCATCGAGGATCGGGCGCGCCAGCGCCGCATTGCCGCGCGGCCGGAAATGCAGGTGATAGCCGCGCTTGACCGCCATCGGCAGCTTGATGCCGAGCGGCGCCAGCAGGTCGGGCGACCACGGCCCGAGCGCGACCACGGCGTCGCTGGCATCGACCGGCCCCTCGGCGGCATCGACGCGCCAGCGCGCGCCTTCCCGGTGCAGCGTGCGCGCGTCGCCCTTGAGGATCACGCCGCCGAGCGCGGAAAAACGCGCCGCATAGGCGCGCGTGAGCGAAATCGAGTCCGAGATGCTGGTCGCGCCCTCCCAGCTGAGCGCGTGGCGAAACACCGGGTTGAGCGAAGGCTCGAGCTCGCGCGCGCCGTCGGTATCGAGCGCACGGATCGCGATGCCGAATTCCTCCGCCAGCGCGCGCTCGCGCGCGGTCGCCGCAAAGCTTTCGTCGCTGCGATAGAGCTTGAGCCAGCCGGTCTTGCGCATCAAATGGGCGGCGTTCGCCTCCGCCATCAGCGCCTCATGCTCCGCGATGGCGCGGCCGAACAGCGGGCGCATGACGCGCGCGGTCTCGACCAGCTTGTCGGGCTGCGACCAGGTGCGGAACGCGAGCAGCCAGGGCGCGACCTTGGGCAGGAAGGACAGGTGATAATTGGCCTCCGGCGCCCGCTTGAGCGCGACGCGGGCGAGCGCCGCGAGACTGCGCGGAAAAGCCGCCGGAAAGATCGTGTTGCCCTCGATGATGCCGGTGTTGCCGTACGAGGTCTCCTCGCCCGGGCCGCGGCGGTCGATCAGCGCGACCGCGAGGCCGCGCTTGGCGAGGTGCAGCGCGATTGCGGTGCCGACGATGCCGGCGCCGAGCACGATGGCGTCGGTGCGTGCCATGAGATTTGTCATTCTTCACCCTCCCCTGCAG
>Ga0335081_10000383_pt1 | contig 80564 bp, 82 predicted proteins | sample Lox_Sample_35_FD_206713 | JGI IMG/M metagenome (GOLD analysis project Ga0335081, IMG submission 206713) | Soil microbial communities from Loxahatchee National Wildlife Refuge, Florida, United States - Lox_Sample_3.5 | ecosystem: Environmental > Terrestrial > Soil > Wetlands | place: USA... | reverse complement strand
GTAAAAACAAGCCGCTCGTTGATCCATGATTTATTCGGCAGATCGGCATAAGAAAGTTCCCGTGGGGAGAGCATGATCTGGAGGTAGTTACCGTTCACCGTATATCGATCGTTGTCCACATCGTTGAAGTGGTAGTAAGTCCTGATCTGCTGCAGTTGGCTGTAGGTCTTGAGCAGCGGTTCCTCGTCCCAGAGCCTGATGTTCTGGATCGTGGCAAGGTTTTTCCGAATATCGGCAAAGGTCAGTGGGCTGTTCGCGGCATAGGGTTGCAGATCCATGTGCTCCAGCCCGAAACCGAACCGGGTAAATTTAATGTGATTCGCGATGTAAGGTCGTTCCAGCACAATTTCGTTTGGTGAGACTTTGAAGCTTTGGATTGTTGAGGGATAGATTTGAAGACCTAGAATATAGGCACCTGCGACCACGGAGATCGAAACAAGGGATACCTTGAGGGATCGGCGCGAAGCGAAAAGAGAAATCGCAACTGCGGCTGCGACCGAGAGCGCAGCCATCAGGGAAAGCATCCATATCCTGACATGTACGTCGACGTAGGAAGCCCCGTACAACACGCCATGCTCGGTGGTCAACAGGCCATAACGGTCAAGAAAAAAACTGAGTGACAGGCTGAGGAGAGAGAGCGACACCAGCGCGCTAAGGTGGCGCTTCACGCCCGGCTCCACAGTGATGAGCCTGCCGATAACGACAATGCCTCCCCGGACGAGATAAACAGGAATAATCAGCAGTGCAGACAGAACGATCACATTTCGCAGTATATAGTTCAAAGAATCCAGGAAAGGATAGGTAAAGAGATAGAATGAGATGTCCTTACCAAAAACCGGATCAGTGAGTCCTGCAGTCTTTTGGTTCAAGAACAGGAGCACCTGTTCCCAGTAACCCATCCCCAGGGGAAACGTAAAGAGGAAGGCGAATATCGCACAGAGAAGTGAGATCCAGCCTATGACCCGGTCAAGGTCGATCCGCTGCAGTTGTGGTACCCTATCCCATATGGCATTCAGGCCAGCCAGAGCATAGGTGTGTTGCCGTGCGATGAAGAGGTTTGTGTAAATCATGAGAAAGGCAATTGCACCGAGAGCGGTCCCAGAGACCAACTTTGCCTGAAATGTCGTGATGAATACCGATCCATAGCCAACTTCTCGAAAGAAAAGCCAGTCCACCAGAAAGCTGATGACCTCCCTCGATCCAAGCAGGACCAGGAACATTGCTACGATGGCAATTAGGATGCCTTTGTGGCCGGCATTTTTAATATTCATCTTTTCTCCCTACTTGTTTTTTTATTGCGCATAAACACATCTCTTAACCGTATCTATTCCCACCATCTGACCACCTATGAGGTAACCGAACAGTGCTGTTACCATTTAGCGTCAGGGTTTTCGTCCTGATTTGCTTAAGCCCCGCTTTTTGGTGATCGGGAGAGCGCCCGGCCCTTTTCGGTACACCTGCCAGGTAGCCGTGATGATTGCGCTGTCGACCTGGTTGACGACCTTCTTTCACAATTTAGCAGAGCCTGGGGTCCTGTAAGGATAGCCGCACATAATAGACGTTGTGACAACCCCTACTCACCTTTAAGCCTGCACCAGTATTTCCAGACGGTAGGACTGCGAAAGAAGAACAGTACATTGTAAGCGACGCAAAGACATATCATGCTAAAAAATCTCAAGTTCATTCTTGACAGGAGCAATATTGTAGCTGCTCCCCTCGATTCCTCATATGTAGAAGAGGAGCAATTCTGGCTGACATAGGCGACTTGGAAGAACCCTGAATCCTTCTCGCTACGATAAGTGAAGTAGCTTCATGCGGAAAGATACCATAGCGTGATATGTAGTTTATATTACCTATGAGGGATATTTAAGTCGGTTGTCGGATAACAAAGCGACTCCTGCTCTAAACGCCTTCCGATTGGGCATGGTAAGAAAGTGAAATAAGTGGACTGGAAAGCATTCGTGCGTACGAAACACCCTGTTCCTTGAGAGATGCTTCTTCTAGAGGTCAAGGGTTCCGTGAGCCATAGATTTACCAATCCTTACTAATCTGTCCATAATTTTGTTACAAATATCACCGTAGGTCGCCGCAGTTTGTGGTACTTGGGCCGTTTTCGAATTGAACATGATCGGCTGAGCATCGGATATTTGGGGTTCAACTCCTCAAATTAGTTCGCACTTTGCTGATGCTATCCCTTCTCAAAGCGTATTAAGATAGGCGATAAGGTCTTCCATCTCCTCCGCGGAAAGATAGGCGAAAGACGGCATACGTCCCATGGGCTGTCGCAGTTGGAACCGTATACTCTCAGCAGTAGCAGGGTTCTTGCTGATTGGAAGCAACGGATTCCTGAGCAGGCCCTTGAGGCCCGGACCGACGATCGTTTTCGTACTCGATGGGTCGTGACAGCCCGCGCATCTTGAAGCGAACAGCTTTTTCCCCTGCTCTATACTCATGCGGTCCGTTCTGATAGCCATTATCCCCGGCGTACCCACTTTTTTCACTGAAAGGAAAGGCCCATACAGCGTATAAAAAACGCTTTTATCCGTTGTCCGGTCCTGTCCGAACCGGCTGATCGTAAGATAGAACCCACCTGATATGCCCACGAGCACAAAAGTCATGACACCCATCATGATACCAATAGTTTTTGCCTGACTGTAAAACTGTCGATAAATACGCACAAAGAGAACCTTTATCAGGAAGAGAACGATGATGGCAAGGGCAATTAATATGTGAAGAGCCGCCCGAGGCGATGGTTCAGTCTGAGATGCTGCTGCGAAGCCGATACAGAGGTAGGATAGAAGAAAAAAGATTAAAAGGTAAAGATAACCCGTGATTTTGTGAAATCGTTTTAGACGGTCGATGGCCGCTGTTGCTGCCCCCCCCCGTCCAAATATTTCGAACATGGAGTAGGAGGCCAGAACGGCGCCCACAAGAAGCGTTAAGGAAAGCAAGGATTTTAAAAGGAAAATTGTCACAAACAAGCCTCCCGAATCCAGGTGCTAAAAGTATATAAGTAATTATGATCAGCCTACGAAAAAACCTATCAGAACGGGGCGGGAATGTCAAACAGGAACAGGGAGAAAGGTAACTAATACAAACGTGAAATATTTTGATCCAGTCAAAGCGGACAACCTGTTGATTTCATTATACTACTTCAGCGACTTTGTCACAATATTCCGCGCGGTTGTATTAGTCTTCTCATGAGCAACGATTGTTGCCATCGGGCCTTGCTTCGCGAGCAGGAACGGAAGGCGCAATCTTATTTATTTATGCGGCTTTTCATTGCAAGAGGGTTCTTTGGTAGGAGCTGAAATTCCCGGGCCCGTTTGCACGCTGCATTTACCGCTTCTATCAGTTTGGCTTCAGTGTCAATATCCTTGCTTGACAGTCCTGCAACGCCGATACTCATCGTTATCTGCCTAGCATCGAGCCATGTGAAATCTTGGCATACCACAGTCTCCAGAATGCGTGCCGCAGCCTGCACAGCGTCACGGTGCATCGTGTTCGGAAGGAGGATGATTATTTTTTCGCCGGTCCACCATGCCGCGGTATCCACCTCCCGTATCGTCTTCTGGATCAGCCCGATTATCAACTTGACTAGCTCTTCGCCCGCCTTCCGTCCGATTTTCTCTCCGTTCAGGTCGATAATCATGCAGCTCAACTGCTGCTTGAAGCGCTGGGACCGTTTAAATTCCTTAGAGAACATTGCTTCGAATTGCCGCTGGTTGAACAGTCCAGTATTGGGATCAAGAACCGGCATCGTATCAGTCTGAGAGATCCTTTCTTTCAGCTGACGGGTCTTCAACTCGAGTTCATTCTGAAGCCTTTTCGTTTTGAGCACTGCGATGATTCTGCCCACTAGTTCGCTCTCTACATATGGTTTTCCTACGTAGTCATCAGGACCATCTGCAGCGTTGACAATTGATTCGGGCGTGTTGCCGCGGGCGGTGAGCAGGATAATCGGGACGGCTTTCGTTTCAGAACCTGCGCGAAACCGTCGGCACAAATCTCCCCCCTCTATGTCAGGAAGGGCAACATCAAGAATGATCAGGTCGATGACATGCTTCTTTGTTGCAGCAAGCGCTGAAATACCATTACCTGCCCAGACAACATCGTATCCAGCACTTTCAAGAAGCTGCAAGGTGCTATTATCATTATTTTGAGTAAGGGTGCTTTGAACGAGGAGTATCTTTATCTTCGCCATAATGAGTATCCGCTCTCTGAAGCACGGTTCGAAGTCCTATTTACGGCAAAAATATATCTTTTTAGCAGGTGGTGGAAAAAAACATGCTAGCCAATTACACACTGTAAGAAATAACGGCTACCCGTTGAAAAAATACTTTTTGATTTTATTGACATCCCGCAGGGCTGAGCGAATTAAGTTTATCCATAACCGTGTTATTCTTATAGCCAGTTGAGTAAAAAATACTCCAAAAAGTTGTAATGTCAAGTATTAATACGGTTTTATATTGTAATAAATTGAGGGTGCAAATATGGGGTCAAGGGGTTGTGACTAATAGCTCGGGTTCTGCCAATAGAAAAAGGTTATAGAGAAGAAAGCCTGGCTTATGACAAAGCCTTGGCTGGACAGATTGTTAACAACAAGTGGTTGGGTCAAGAGTAGAAGAGAAAATGATGGAATAAGTTATCTTCAGCGGCACCTTATCACTTCTGACCAATCACAGCGAAATTCAAAAGCCGACTTCAGTGTCAGACGCCGGATATTGCCTTCAATTTCGGACATTATTATACAGAAATTGAAAATGTAATCAGCCTCTTCCCAGTCGCGTTTGCTGAAAGATACTATTTCTCAACCCGGACAGAGAGGCGACGAATGAGATCCCGACGCAGGAACAGGGTAGACAAACACTTCCCCGGTATACACGTTGATCCTCATAATAGGGAGTGCCCAGATCGCATCGGGAAATAACCCAAGAGGCATCCGGCGACCAGGAGGGTTGAAATGCGACGTTTCGTCAGTAGTAAGTTTCCGGTGATTCCCACAATCACTATCCATGATCTTCCAGTAGTGTGATTTCTGGCTTGCGGATTGGAAATGCGATCAGAACGCCGTGAGGGGACCATTGGTCATTCGTGTTTTCCCCAGGTCTAATGGTTAACTGGGTAAGGATGCCGGTGTAAAGACTCCGAAAATGAATCTGGTAAACTCGGCGCTATACTTGCATGAAACGACAAAACGACTGACATCAGGCGCCCAGTCAGCACTGGTCGTATCAAGGTTTCCAGTTGTGACTTGCCTGAAGGCACGATCGGCAAGAGTAAAGATAAAAACATTAAAGCGCACAGAAGGATTATTTATTGCGCTATCCAGCTGTTTATAAGCCGCGTTTCGTTGTTTCCGTCTGGGTCAATGGCATAAATGTTATTGAACATCGCCTGGTTGTTTCCCTGGATCCGGGTGAACAATATGCGATTTTGACTCACGACTAAAGCCTCTTTCTAGCCGTTCTCCCCCTATGGTTGATGGAAAACTGAATGGAGATCAATAGTCTAGGAGAAGAATATTACGTGGATGAAGCAGAAAACAAAACGAGCATATCAATCAAATGGAGATAAATCTATAATCTCGCAGCGAATTCGACAATTTTTTTATGCGCTCAAGAAAAAAAAAGGAATCTGCCTTCAGCGCACCTCCCCTCCCAGTTTTCTCTCGGTCAGAGTCAATACGAAGGATCCGACCTTAAGCGAACTTTTGATAAGCAGCGGTATTTTCCGGTTGTCGTCGGAAAGCCACAAAAAGACCACTCCCTTGTTCAGGAAAACACCTTCATATCGTGGATATGTTCTGAGCTTGATCGCATCGAATTCACCGGCAGGTGTTTTTACTTTCTCCTTGCCTAGTACCTGGATTTCAACGGACCAGTTTTTGCCGCTTTCAAAAACAGAGAGTACCGTACTCTTGCCGACCGTGAAATTATCCATCATCCGTATGACGTAAAGCGCTGACAGAGGGTCCAGTACATGGACTGGCACAGGAAGAGTCTCCGTTGCATCATCGTTGAGTTTGCTGATGACGGTTCCGTGCGCGGAGTCGAAAGTCAATTCGCGTCTTCTCAGTTTCGAGCCGTATACTTCTTTGACTTTGTATGAGAGGCTTTGCCCGATGAGCGGGTCAAAGATGCTCCGGGCCATGTCATGCACGTGGTAGAGTTTTTCCACAATACCCGTGGAATGACCTGTTATAACGAAGGATAGTGCAGACCTTCCCTCTGGCAGTTTTTCGTCTCCAACTTTCAGAACAGCAATTCCGGCGGTGATAATGTTCGACCAACTGACACTGTAGGTCAGGGATTCGTTCGGCCGAAGCAAAGCGGCTGGAGGCAATGGAGCGATTGCCGACCGAACCTCGCCGCTGATTACAGCAGGAAGCAGCAGCATCATCACCAATGCAAATATAACGATGACGCTTTCTCTTCCAATCTGGCTGGCTTTGGCTCTTAAAATGCTTATCATGAGAATTGGCTGGAGTATTTCAATTCCCGGTCGCGGATAATAATAATGAAGGACTGGACAGGGTAATTCTCCAATTTACATTGACTATAGAATAATATTCTCCGGGTCGATTATGCAAACAGAGAATAAAGCCACCTTATGTTTATTCGCTTTTACAAGAAACTGAAACAGCCAGAAATGGTAGAAAGGGTGAAAAAGCTATGCTACCAGAATCTTATTACCCTGAAATTCCACGATCTGTCCTGAACGTATCTTACAACGTTTACGAAGTTCTACCTGACCATCAACCTTTACCAGTCCCTGTGCGATCATCGCCTTAGAGATACCGCCACTCTCGCAAAAACCCACGAATTTCAAGAGTCTACTCAACTCGACAAATTCACTGTTTTCGAGTTTGAACTCATACATAACTATTCCTCTGCAATGAATGGCACGACTTCATCATCCTGACTGTTTCTGAGACAATGAATGCGAACAGGGCTCCCCTCTTTTACATATTGAAGTTTTTCGAACGCAGAGCGGATACCAGTTTTTGAAACCGTAGTAGAACGTCACTGCAGCGAACAGGTAGGCTGCAGCGAGAAAAACAATAATAATCAGGAATGTTGTCATAATCCAGCCTCCTTATGCCGAACAGAATTTCCGCGCATCACCGCGACATCCTTCAATATAATAAGAATAACGCTGATGACGAGGAAGTCAAGAGAAAGAGCTGTGCAGGACTCCACAGTGAGTTAGCCCGACCTCGTTCTGATCAGAAGCTTTAGTAATCTTGTTTTTCACTTTCCCGTTTCTGCACTTGGTGTTGTTTAAAATTTTACCGTAGAATACTGTTATCATTTAGAGAGCAAAATACGCGATTCCAATCATGGATAACGAGGGAATCGAGGACGGCGTATCTCAATAACGGCGTTATCTCACAAGTCAGCTAAATCCGCCCGGATACTGCCAATTCCTTGCTCGTCACAAGCAAAAAACGGAAAGTCACTAGGATCACACGCAAGAAGCAATTACCAATGTTTAGGAGCACAAGTGGGGGGGATAAACTTATAAAAATTAATCCTTTTTCGATAGAACTGAGCCGCCGGCTAACGCTGTCTTGATGTCTGTCGCAACCCTGTCCCGGATGAAAACCCTGATTAATTCCTGATCCTGAGGTCTTATGGTGACAAATTTGAGCCCCATACCGGACTGTCTGGAAGACCCCTCAATAGCGGGATTGTAGTAAAGGACCGCGCCTACTGCTGAAATCGTCTGGTTCTTGATCTGGATTTGGACATTAATACGCCTGTTCTTAGGATAGGGTTTTTCCATTGGTAGAAACATTCCGTGCTCGGACAGATCGATCTCGCATGCGGATTTCAAAGAATTAATCGGAATATTGTCCACCGATACAGGAATGCGGGCGTCGATCCTGATGTCCATGCGGGGTTTGGACTCAATAAGTGCCTGGACAGTCCGGTAGAGTTCTTGGGGTTGGACCGGTTTGGAAAGATATCCAGCTGCTCCTATGTCGAGACATTTCCTCTCTGAAGCGGCATCGCTCAGTGGAATCAGGAAGACCACGGGAATCATTGCTGTACGTCTTTCCTGTTTGAGCAAATCATATAGATCAATGCCGTTCATACCGGGAAGAACCAGATCGGTTATGATGAGGGACGGCAAGGGGTTACGCATTCGCTCTAGCGCCTGGGCAACGGTGTTGACGGTCGAAACCTCATAATCGAACCTCTGCAGAAGCAGCGAGATTACGAGCATTTCCTGGGCTTTATTACCCACGAGTAGGATCGATCGGTTCTTGCGCTGTCGCAGGAAAGACGCAGAAGCAGTTACTTCTGAGGCGTTCATGTCTAATACTCACTTTTCCCGTATAAACTGGGTAATTCTGAATGCAAAATTTGGAATATAGAATATTTGCTCAAACATTGATAGTCGTCGATACATTGAAAATCAAGCTGATTAACGAAGCGCCCTATTAAGCTGTAAGATTTGGGGTAAATAATCAAGTCATAAACAGCTCTTCCTCCGAAGGAGTGGGGGCAGTCTCTAAATTGCTTTCTTCATTAATGAGTCTAGTTACTGATTTTACTTCTCGTGTTTGCTAGAAACTGATATTGCTAAGCTATAAAAGAATAATAGTCCACTAAATAGCAAATTACAATACAAAGTAAAGGGTATTTTGACGAAATTGTTTTGATCTAACAATTCCAAGAGGATGTCAGTATTGTTAATTAAATCTTAAAGCACAACATTTAATGTTATGCATTAATAAGTTGAATGATATAATTTCTTAAAATATCAATTAGTTGTCATATGGGTTCGGTTCTGTATAGATGGCTTTATGAGCGTCCACTCATACCTCTCAATATTCAACATATGCAAAATTTGGTTTTAAGTATTGATAGTTCTAGGCATTCTATATTGGGATATTGTCTAAATTTGCCCTTTTGAATCGTTGAGTAGAATATAAAAGAGTAATTAAAGTAGTAGCGATTTAAACAACAAATCAGAAACATGAAATCTTCTTTAAAAATATACCTAAATAAAGAACAAAAATGGCGACAGATCTGCGTCAGCAATTAAAACTCTTTCGGATTATCAGAAAAGCTATTATTTATCTTCGAACCATATCAATGCCGCAGCCATTAAACGCCAACTGCTGTATTTGTGCCAGGTCTATATTCTCCGTGGCATTTCGCAAGACCCGCGCGGTCTCGGACTGCTGATCGATGAGTTTTTCGATCTCCGGTCTCTCTTCTTCATTGTGTTTTATGGAACTTTCGGCGAAGGCATCATTGTTCCGAGTTTTTTCTTTCTGAATGCCTGCTACTCGCCTGAAAGTTGTCTTGTAATGAAAATGGCCTTGATTCGATTCGTCGGGAACCGGTTCGGGGAGAGCATCGTCGGATGCTGCGATCCATCCATCAGTTGGCGGCGGCATAGCCTTTTTCCCTGTCGTAATTGCAGGAATAACGGCTGCTGTGTAATATTATTTTTTCCCCTCTACTGGCTATATCCCGCCGCCAGCATGTATGGGTGCAGGCACCATGAGAAAAAAACACAAGGGGATCAGTAATTTCATGAAGCGGTTCTTAGTCTGTCACCTGGCATGAAAAATTCAGAATTGCTACTTCGGACGTAAAGATTATAGTCAGATATGATCACAGCAACATCTTGAAGAATGTGTCACTGCGAGAAATAGGGCGATGATACATTGCCCTTGTTCAAGTCCTGAAGTACGACCTGTTGTATTACTCAACCGGTATTATCCCATCGGTGACCTTTCGCTTGATGTACTGTCGTAATAGCTCCTGGTCTTCCAGCGCTATTTTAGTAAACTTAAGCCCCATACCGGGCTCTTTGAATGGTCCATTGCCATACTGGCGAATGTATAAGATCGTCGTATCAGCAGGTATCTTCCTGTCGCCCATGCTTACAGTAATCTGGAATTTTACGCACACGGAATAGGGGTTGATAGTCCTGTTCTAGAGCCCATGCGCCGAGATGGCCTAAATGCACTCTCCTGCAATAATGTAATAATGTTGAGGGGAATGTCATTAACAATCACCGGTAGGCTGGTTAGAACCCGAATGTGTTTTCTGAGCTTAGGTTCGATAGCTGCCTGGACTGCTCGGCATAGTTCCTCGGCATGAACGGGGGTTCGGATATCCTGAACATCCCTATCTGCAGCAATTCTGTGTGGTTTCTTCCGTGGGTTTTGCTGTCTTGATAATGATTGGCACCGATGCCGTGGCTGGCTGTTTGCGGAGCTTCCGCACGAGGTCAAAACCGTCCATGTCCGTAATGACAATTCGGAGATAATAAGTGTCGGCCTGACAATGGTGACCATGAGAGTCTCCTGACCGGTTTTTGCCATACAGGTGGTAAACTTCATCCGTTGCAGCACCATCTAGGAGTAAAAAAGTTCGTTGATATTGCTGTCCACCAGCAGCAAGAACTGGTTAACGCGGCTTGTCGGGTAAATGTGAATCGACTAACTTTTGAGCCATACAAGAGCTCCTTGTCGGATGCGGTTTCAGGGTGATATTTTGGGAGCGAATCCGGATACGAACTAAAATTTGTTACTCCATGAAGTGAAATCGAGCAGCAGAATCCATGTTTCGGTCTTGAATATTAATGATACTGCATGACCATTAACATCGCCCTTCAGACGTGGTTAAGAAACGGAAGTGAGAAAATTTATCTGGAGATGCGTACCTTCCTGAATTTTTTTAGAAAAAGACAGGATCCTTAGCTAAAACCTGTATTTTATGAATATAGCCTATTGACTATCTCTATGAGTTTGAAAATCCCCATTTCCCACCACATGCGTTCGTCGATGTTTAACTGCAAGTAAAGCAAAAAATTATAGGTCAAAATCGCACTTTCCCCACCACTTTAACTAATAGAAATAACAATTTCTTGACAATGAGGCGGTAATATCAGATAATATCATCTAAACAAGTACCCTTCCCTAGTTGCCGCGTCATTATGAGCGGCATATCTGTTTTTAAGAAAGAGATGGCTCGAGGAGTGCATTTTGCCGCAAGAATATCTCGAATTTGAAAAACCGATAGCTGAGCTGGAAAAGAAAATCGAGGAATTGACGCTTTTTACCTCAAATGGAGGTATAGACCTCGAAGAGGAAATTCTAAAGCTTCAGAAAAAATCGGATCAACTACTAGCCGAAATTTATTCGAAGCTTTCATCTTGGCAAAAGGTTCAGATTTCGCGCCATCCGAACCGTCCCTATACGCTCGACTACATTGAAGCGGTGCTTACGGATTTCGTTGAAATGCATGGTGATCGTGGATTTGGAGACGATCCTGCGATCGTATGCGGTCTGGCAAAGCTCGACGGTGCTCCCGTTGTTGTAATAGGCCATCAAAAAGGAAGAACTTTGAAGGAGCGCGTGTATCGAAATTTCGGCCAGCCAAATCCGGAGGGCTACCGAAAAGCGCTTCGGTTGATGCAGTTTGCCGAAAAGTTTAACCGTCCACTCATCACGTTCATTGATACGCCGGGCGCCTACCCCGGGATCAGTGCGGAAGAGCGCGGGCAAGGCGAGTCGATCGCCCACAACCTCTCCGTCATGTCAATGCTCAAGATTCCTATCGTAAGTATCGTAATCGGCGAGGGAGGGAGCGGCGGGGCGCTGGCTGTTGGAGTCGCCGATCGCGTGATCATGCTTGAGCACGCCACCTATTCGGTTATTTCCCCGGAGGCATGTGCGGCCATCCTCTGGAACAACGGCGCAAAGGCAAGCGAGGCAGCGGAGCTTCTAAAGCTTACAGCTCAGGACCTGTTCCAGATGAAGGTGATTGACGAAATGGTGGAAGAACCCATTGGCGGGGCCCATCGCGACCCACGGCGGGCAGCGGAGCTGGTGAAGGAGGCTCTTACCCGGAGCCTGACCGAAATCAGAAATACGAATCCCGCTGATCTTGTGAAATTCCGCTACGATAAATTCCGCAAGATGGGGATGTTCGACCAGATTTAGCGGATCATTCAATTTCTTTTTTAAGCAGCTCTGCTGCGGATTTAATTCCGGTCAAAGCATCCTGGACGTGGGTGTAGGCTGAGAGAAACACGAGCAGACAATATTCCCCTGCAACGGGCACGATCAGTTCATTCCCATCATCATGAGAAAAGAGCACTGCGTGAACGCACCCGAGTTCGAGTCGCTTTGCTATGTCCCGGACGTGATCCAGATGGATCTCTTTCCATGCTCCGAGTAGTTTCACATCCCCGTCGTAATGACCGGACTCTGCGATTGATTCTCCTTCATCGTCCAGGAATATGGCTGCCCGGGCGCCGCTAACCGTTGAGAGCATGTCCTGAAGAATTTTGTCGAGCAACTGCACCTCCGGGAACGCCTGTGGGAAACCGCAGACATAAGACGATGCACGATATTCCGCGCTTGCGGCAACTTCCTGCAGCCTTTTCCCCTTTTTCGCTTAGCCAAAAATATGAAAGAATAGAAACGTCACGCCGGCGCCCAGGAGAGCCCCGCCAATGACTTCCAGCGGCCGGTGGATTCCCATGGACCATCTGCTCCAGCTGATCATGCCTGCGAGCAGAAAAGTCAGGATGATGATTGAAAGCGATCCGGCCAAATAGTACGCGTCTATCCAGATCGAGAAAGAAACAGCCGCATGGCCGCTCGGCATACCCCCCCTCAATGGATCGCCCTTGCCGAAAATAGCTTTGATAAAGATGACCAGAATAATAACAACGACAAGGGAAACGAAGGCAATAACATCATCGGGTGCTTTCGTGAGATGCCAGTTTCTACTCAGGGCTGTTGTTTTCAGGGCCGGGTATAGAATGAGGTATGCGAGCATCAGCGAACCGATCGATGCAGTGAGCACAACACCGGCCGCGATGTCTTTGGCGATTTTTGCCTTAGGATGAAATTCCTCGCAGATCATATCCACCGTAGTTTCTATCGCTGTGTTTAGCATCTCCGTAACAAGCACCAGGATGATGGCCATGCAGAGCAGTGTGAATTCAATTCGGGATATATTGAGAATCAGGCCAAGGACGAGGGCCACAAGCGCAGCAATGAGATGATAACGCATATGACGCTGGGTTTTGACAGCATAAATAATCCCTTCAATGGCTACGTTGGCGCTCTGAAACCACGATTTCGGCTTCATTGGGCTATCCTCTGGCAGAGCCGGATTTCTTTGCGGCGCATCCTGCGGGCTTCCGTGGGACCCCGTTCATGGTCATACCCAAGCAGGTGGAGCAGTCCATGCACTAGAAGGCGTTCGATCTCGCGTCCGAGTGAATGGTTCCGCTCGCGGGCTTGACGAACTGCCGTGGGCACGGAAATGACAATATCTCCTAGAATGTCGGGACGGAGATCGGAAAACTGTCCTTCCCGCTGTGAGAAGGAAAGGACGTCGGTGGCATGATCGATACCGCGGTAGCGGCGGTTCAGGGCACGCATGCTCCGGTCGCCGGTAAAAAGAATGCTCAACTCCGCGTCAGGTATGCCGCAACTCTGTAAGAGGGTCGCGAGCTGCTTCCTTTGTTTTGGCAATGCCAGCCTTTTTTTCCTCTGATTGTTTTTTATCCTGATGGTCACTGCGTTTTTTTTCTCCAGGAAATTCCATACCGGGATAGTCGATGCGATGGTGATAGATGCCATTGAGAACGAGGTTGAAGCTCTTGGAGATATCCCGCAGGTCCTTGAGCGTTAGGTCACACATGCTGAGCTGATCATCAAGGAATATCCGGGTAATTACGCTGGTTGTCAGAGCTTGAATGCGTTGGGGCGATGGGTTGTCCAGCACTCTCGATGCGGCTTCTACATTGTCCGCCAACATCACGATTGCAGCCACTTTCGTCTGCGGACGCGGCCCCGTGTAACGGTAATCTTCCTCAGCTATTGTTACGTAGGGTTGTAGTTCCTTTGCTTTTTGATAAAAGTAGGTAATAAGTGATGTGCCATGGTGCTGCTGGATAATGTCGATGATTACGGAAGGCAGTTTGTGCTGTCGTGCCAAATCAACACCTTCTTTGACATGGGACGCTATGATCAAGCTGCTCATGGATGGCATGAGACGATCATGTTTATTTTCCGAGACGCGCTGGTTTTCGATAAAGTATTCCGGTTTATGAATCTTGCCGATGTCGTGATAATAGGCAGCTACGCGCGCCAGGATGGGATTCTCGCCAATGGCCTCAGCTGCAGCTTCCGCGAGGTTCCCGATTAGGATACTGTGATGGTAAGTACCGGGACTTTTGTAGACCAGCTCCTTTAGCAGCGAATGGTTGGGATCCAGGAGCTCCAGCAGCTTTATATCTGTCGCGATATCGAAAACGGTTTCAAAAAACGGCAGGGTGACCGAAACGATCATCGTAATCGATACCGCTCCGAGCAGCCCCGCGGCCAAATCACTTACAATACGAGTCAGGAGGTCTCCGCGATAGATGTCAATGCCAGTGATGACGATGAAACTTATAAGGGCCGTTAAAGCGCCTGCTCTGATGACGGCTGTCCTTTTTTTGCACCGGATGACACTGAGCGCCGCGACGATACTTCCCAGAAAATAGTAGAGTGGAATAAAAGGATCACCTTGGAACGCTATCCCGAGAAGAATGCTGACGACGAAGGAAAATCCCAGTGCCAAATGAAAATCTAGAAGCAGGCTCGTCAGCATGGCTCCGGCCGCCACGGGAAGAGCGAAACCGATGGTTACGATGTCAAGATGCAGCTTGCCCGCCAAGAGTGTGAAAACGGTCTCGGAAAACCGCGCAAGAGCGATTGTTGTAAGAAGTAGGAATGCGAGCAGGAGAATCTTTTTCGTGTCTCCTATAAGCGATGGCCGATAGCGGTTGATATCGCGATAAAAAAGGTAAAATAATACCAAGAGCAATGCTGCCAAACCGGAGTAGGCATGAAACCTGCTGCTGATGCTTTCCCGCCGTGCTATCTCATTAAGGATCCTAGCCTCTTGCTCTGTTACGCGCTGACCTGCACCGACGATGATTTCGTCCTTAATTACACGGTATGAGATCGTCGTCTGGTCGGGAGCAGGATATTCCATGGAAAAGGTGTAGGGCGAGGTGATGTTCCTCGTTGCCAGGTCCCCTGGTTCGAGCAGCGGAATGCTCGGCAGCAAGACGATCGCCAGCAAAGCCGCCGTCACGACGGCGATGACGGAATTGGAGAGCATAACAACGCGCGATGGTTTCGTAGGGAAGTCGGAGCGGTCGGGATCGTGGCCTTGGGTTTTAGGAAGAAGCTTTACAGCCGTCTCATTTTTTTTATTCATTTGAAGACTCATGGTGTTCATATGCTTTGATGATCTGCTGGACCAGTTTATGGCGGACCACGTCGCGGTTTGTGAAATAGACAAACCTGATCCCTTCGACGTTTTCGAGAATTTTTTGGACTTCGATCAAGCCCGAATTCCTTCCGCTCGGGAGATCGATCTGAGTGATATCTCCGGTAATGACGGTCTTCGAATTGAACCCGAGACGCGTGAGAAACATCTTCATTTGTTCCGAAGTCGTGTTCTGAGCCTCGTCAAGTATTATGAATGAGTCATTCAGGGTTCGGCCGCGCATAAAAGCAAGGGGGGCAATTTCGATATCTCCCCGTTCCACGAGCTTGTTGGCCTTTTCCGTTTCGATCATGTCGTAGAGCGCGTCGTAGAGTGGCCGCAGGTAGGGGTTGACCTTCTCATAAAGGTCGCCTGGCAGAAACCCAAGTTTTTCTCCCGCTTCGACCGCCGGACGGACAAGGATGATCCTGCTTACTTCGCGCCGCAGCAGGGCCGATACTGCCGTGGCCATGGCAAGGTAGGTCTTTCCTGTGCCGGCCGGGCCGATGCCGAAGACGACATCATAGCGCCTGATCGCTTCGACGTACTTACGTTGTGTTTCGTTCTTCGGAGCTACCGGTCGTTTACGGCTTGAAACAACAATACTTTTTTGAAAAATATCTTTTAAAGCGGCAGAAGGATCGGCGGAATAGGCGTTGATGGCGTCATTCACATCGTCTTTGTCGGCGATGATTCCCTGTGAGAGCATGTCGGCAAGCTGTTTGATAAGGTGCTCAACATTCGCAACGGACTTCCCATCTCCCTCGATCTGGATACGGTTTCCGCGGGCATTCACGACAACACCGTAGGTGTTCTCGATGAGCCGTAGATTCTTGTCCAGGTCTCCGTAGAGGCTCGGCAACGAACATTCGTTTTCTATTACGAGATTTACTGCGGTGGTTTTCATCGCGTGGATGCCGCCGTCTGTTTGGCAGCATTTTCCTGAACAATGTTAACACGCGCGAAAGCTAAAGTCAATTTCACTTTTTTAAAAGTCGATGCCTTGACTGGCAGAAATTCCACGATCATATGGGTGTTTGATATTTCGCATTTCGGTAACTAAGTCCGCGGCCACGATGACATCGGGATGGGCATCGCGTCCCGTGAGGAGAAGGTGCAACCTATCCGGTTTTTCTTGTATAAGACTGATGATATCCTGAACATCTATCAGACCGAGTGAAGCCGCCGTATTTATCTCATCCAGGATCAGGATGTCCCAGGAACCCGAGTGCATGCGTTGGCGAGCCATCCTAAGTGCTTTCCGGGCTGCCCTACGGTGCTCATCTAGGGGCATCTGGTCACCGCAACAGTTGACGAATCCCTTTCCCAGAGAAACGATTTCGACCTCAGGTATAAGTCTCTCGGCAGCCCGGGCTTCCCCGGTCAAAGACTGGCTCTTTATGAATTGAACTATAGATACATACATCTTATGACCGGCCGCCCGCAAAGTTATTCCGAGGGCAGCGGTTGTTTTCCCTTTACCGTTTCCAGTAAAGACAATAACCAATCCTTTGGCTGACACCAGTTTTTCACCTCAAAAGTATTATGAATGTCTATCAGGACTTGAATCATAACACCTTGTGAAGTAAAACACAAGGATGCCCGACGGGCATTCCCCTCTTCCTTGAAATTTTTCAGCATTGCAGCATTTTTCCCTTGCATGCCTGTACTTCTTATGGTATCTTATGAGCCGCTTTCAAACTTATTGTATTTTATGGAGGATTTCACTGTGGCAGGTACATGTCAGATCTGTGGAAAAGGGAAACTGAGTGGCAATAAAGTCAGCCACTCGAACAACAAAACCAAAAAGGTATCAAAACCGAACTTGCAATATGTAAAGGCCGTTGGTGCACATGGCTCGCATGTGCGCATGCATGTTTGTACGCGCTGCATTCGGTCTGGCAAAGTTAAAAAAGTCAGCTAATTTCTTTCTCCATTCGCATCATTTCCTAATCATCCACTCGCCTGACCTCAGGCGAGTGAGTTACTTTAAAGAATTCCAGGGAGCTTAAGGTGTTTGGCATCAGGTATGCTAGAATACTTGATGCCATTCTATCCGAACGGCGAATCGGGCTGCCTCCTCGGGAATTGATTACAATATAAAATATAAAATAAAACTGCGACTTTTCTCCGCTAAAATACTACAAATTGCAATCAATGCAATGTGCAAAATTATAATTTGAAGTTGACACCACTTCCCTACTGTACTATCATAACAACAATCCCGTAATAATCAAACATCTTTATTGCAAAAAAAGTTAGATTACCATAATGGTCGTATTCCCTCTTGGAAGGAGGAGAAGGAGGTGGACGGAAAGGACGATTAGAGAAAACGTCACATTCGGACACTGTCTTTGTTTGTAACTTAAACGAGCACGCAAAGTGCTCAAATTTCTCAAAGGGGAGGAACTATGAGTTTTATTAAGAAAAGTCTTGTAGTTGGTCTGTTGGTTTTAGGTGTCTTTGCACTAGTAGTGGGCATGGCTGACAAATCGGTGAGTGCTGCAAGCGAATGGGTAGATACAATGCATGGCACGGCGTACATTGCTGGTCACGGTGGACACCTTGCCATCATCGACCTCGCCACGCTGACGCCACCGACGGACATAGAGAAAGACAGAATAGTAATCACCGAAGCGGGCTCCGAGATGGAAGGCAAAATCGCCGGTATGGATTTCGCAGCCGTGAAAAAGGCCGGTGGGTCCCATGGCAGCGCCCTCATTGGGAGGACACTTTATGTGGGTCTGCTGAATGGGGACGTTGTTACGTACGATCTGGCAACGGGAAAGAAATCCGCGCCCATGCAGGTCGGGAAAAAATTCTGTGACGCCGTAGCCGGTCCGGATGGCAACATCTATCTTGAAGACATGGCCGACGGTCATGTGTATGTTTTCGATCCGAAGGGGATGAAGACAGTGGATTCCATTCCCGTAGGCGCGGCTGTGTGTGGAATTCAGTGGGTAAAGGGCACTGATAAGGCCTATGTCTCCGACATGCCCCAGGGCAAGATTTTCGTCGTCGACTGGAAGACCAAAAAAGTAATAAAAGATATCAGCGATCCTGAGATGACCTTTATCCATCAGATCCGTTTGACTAACGACGGCAAACAGTTGTGGGTGGCGGCTGCGAACGAATTTGATCCAGGTCTCAAGCCAGGAACACATAAGCCCCAAATCGTCGTGATCGATACGAAGACCGACAAGGTTGTAGAACATATCGTTCTTCCGGACACGATTAGGACCCATGACGTTAAGTTCACTCCAGACGGGAAATTAGCGCTTATCACGGGCCGCGATTATATCAATAAAGACGGCGTGCTCGCAGTTATGGACGTCAAGACCCGCAAGATCGAAAAGACAGTCTCGCTCTGCTCGAGCTGCCACAAGCCAAACGGTATTGCGGTAACGATCGATGATGGTGCTCCGCTCCTTTGCGGCATGGCTATTGACTGGAAGAAGTAAATCGTTTAAAATAGATGTAGCGTTAGTTTACGCCGAAGGGTGGGTTGACCCGCTCTTCGGCGTTTTTGTCTTACGCTGCAATACCCATCTTATCCGTGAAGGGAAGACCGCCCACCACCATGAATATCCCCTATGTAGCGTTCAGAAACCTGAAACGAAAAGCCACAAGGACCTGGCTACTGTTTGCTATAGTGGTAGTAGTGTCGTGTACCCTGTTTACCGCCACCCTCTTCCTGAAAAGCATCAACAATGCACTGAAACTCGGCACCTACCGCCTCGGGGCTGATATTCTGGTTGTTCCTGAAAGCGCCGAAACGAAGGCAAAGGCCGCGCTCCTGTCCGGGGAACCCACCCAGTTTCTCATGGACAAGTCCGTTCTTGACCAAGTAAAGAAAATCGAGGGCGTTAAAAACGTTACTCCCCAGCTCTTTATTAAGCCGACAAGTTTCTCCTGCTGCTTTAATGTTGATGTGTTTCTTATCGCATTTGACCCGGATACGGACTTTACCATAAAGCCCTGGCTGGAGAAACACTTGAGCAGAAAACTCGGTTTGAATGAAATCATAACCGGACGGGAGATCCCCGTCATCGTCGGAGACAACATCCCCTTTTTTGGAACGACCTTTCAGGTTGTCGGCACGATGGAGCCGACAGGAATGGATTTTTTTGACCGCTCGGTGTTTATGAGCCTTGATGCAGCGTATAAAATGGCCGCGGACTCAAAGGAAAAGGCGATTAAGCCAATTGAAATCGGTGAAGACAAAATATCCACGGTCCTGGTGAGGGTGGACGAAGATATTACCCCCGATCGTGTCGCCATAAGGATCGAACACAGCATTCCCGGGGTTAAGGCCCTTGTTTCCGATACGGTCATCAGTACGGTTAGAAAGCAGCTTTCCGGTCTGATTCATGCAATATTAATCATTAGCGGCATTCTCTGGTTTATCGTCCTTCTCATCATGGCTTTTGCTTTCTACATGATTGTCAATGAACGACGCAGAGAAATTGGACTCCTGCGCGCGATGGGCGCAAACAGATTTCACGTAGCGGAAATTATTTTAACGGAGGCCACCCTCCTTTCGGTCGCCGGAGGAGCTGTGGGCATCGCGCTTGGGTTTGGTGTGCTCCTCGGCTTCAAAAACCTAATGCTTCACTACCTTAAACTTCCTTATCTTTTCCCCTCGACCACGGAACTTTTCATCCTTGTGGCAGGTGCTCTAATTTTTTCCTTCCTAACCGGGCTGCTTTCAGCGTTGTTGCCGTCTGTTGCCGTTATTAAAACCGAACCCTATGAAGCCATAAGGAGCGCAGAGTGAGATACCTATTCTTGATCGTTCTTTTGTTTTCATTCGTATTCACCTCGTGTTCGCAAGAAAAAAAACAGAATCCGGAACCGGCCGCTTCAACAAAGAGCACTTTTGAGAAACTAAGGGAACAGATAAAAGCCAATCCAAAAGATGCTGACGCGTGGTATCATCTTGCCGAGATCTATGACCGCGCGGAGGCCTATGATGAGGAAATTGACGCTCTCAAACGGGTTATTGCCTTAAATCCCTCCATGGGTTACGCCTATTTCAGGCTCGGCACGACCTATAACAGAGTTGAGCGCTATCAGGATGCAGTGGCTAATTACCGTAAGGCAATTCAGTATGAACCCAAGCTGCCGATGATTTACAATAACCTCGCAATATCTTATGGTAAACTCGGGGAAAAGGATGAAGAGATTTCAATGCTCAAGAAAGCGGTATCTCTGAGACCGAAATACGGCATTGCCCGGTTTAACCTCGGCATGGCCTTCCTCAAAAAGGACAATCGTGCAGAAGCTCTGAAGCAATACAAAGCGCTGATGGAAATTGATGAAGGTCTTGCAGCCAACCTGAAAAAGGAAATCGATGCGACGAGGAAATAATGATGAAGCGATTTCTTTTTATACGCTTTTTTATTTTAGTCGCTTCCGGGTTTAGTGTGGGAAGCCACAATAGGTAGCGCCGACATGTTTAGGCCTCAGATTGTTTAAGTGGCTATGATCGCAGGCATTTTCACCTTAAGTGCCGGGGTTATGCTTTACTAAATATTGGGGCTACCACACTCATTCCTGAAGGAACTTATTTTAATATTGATGTTTTCCTGGTCATTCCCTGTATTCGCAAAGGCTCCATCCTGTGCCCAGTAAGGAGGGTACCTTACGCAGGGCAGGGGCGAGGTAAAAGATTATGGCTCTGGCGATTGGATGGATGTCCGCTAGGTCTTCTACGTAAGCGCTGCGAAAATGTTCAGTACCCCAATGGTATGGGATGTAGCAGCATTTCGAAAAAATAAACGTGCCGCAGAATTCGGCGAAGTGAGAATTTTAGCGATGCGGACAGGGTATTGAAAGGAGACCGTCAGTTTATGGTGGTCATCGGATATTCCCTATTGTTATTGGAACCGTGGCCTTGCGATATGAAAAGAAAGGAAATACATGATTGAACTGAAAGGCCTGTCGAAAACCTACACCGTTTCGGGGAAGGCTGTAAAAGCTGTCCAACCCGTTGACCTTAAGATCGAAAAAGGGCAGTTCGTCTCCATTGTCGGCCATTCGGGAAGTGGTAAAAGTACGCTCCTGAGTCTGATTGGCGGCATTGCCCGCCCCGATACCGGGATTGTAAACGTCGACGGAACGAACATATGGGAATACGATGACAAGAGCCTCTCGAAACTGAGAAACGAAAAGTATGGCTTTGTGTATCAGTTTGCAAGCCTCATCCCTACCCTCACCGCTAAGGAAAACGTACTGCTGCCAACCGTTTTCGGCGGAAACAAAACGGCTGCGGACGCGGAGAATCTGCTCAAACTCGTTGGACTGGGAGATAAAATAGACCGGTATCCTTCGGAACTGAGCGGCGGCGAACAGCAGCGTGTAGCTATCGCGCGCGCGTTCGTCAACGATCCCGAGATTGTTCTCGCCGATGAGCCGACCGGGGATCTAGATGAGGAGACGGAAGACGAAATCATGGCCTTTTTTGAGAAGATCAACAGGGAGAAAAAAGTCACGATGATTATGGTGACCCATAGTTCCGAGATCGCCTTGCGGGCTCCGGTTCGTCTCAGGATGAAGCAAGGCGAGTTGGAAAGGCTTAACTGAGTAAAAGGATCCCTATCCCCTTCCTGCACGCATTGCAGGCAGAAAAATAAAAGCGGCGGTCATTTTTGGCCGCCGTTTTTATTTTTCCTTACGTCATATAGAAATCCGACGCTATTTTTTCTTCTTTTTATCACCATAGAGATAATCATATTCCGCAGGATGATGGTGTTTTAGCTGGTCAATTGTCATTTTCCCGGTTAGCCACATCCAATTCATGGGGAACACTTCCGACCGCAGATGCTCGTTGTAAAAGTGGAAGATCATGATAAACACAATGGCGAGGAGCGCCTCGTCGCTGTGCATGGTGAAGATGACATCCCAGATCCATTGGACCGACCAGGCAGGGAAGATGTGCGATACGGTCACCGGGAAGGCGAGGCAGAAGCCCGATGCTCCGATAATGAACATGCCCCAGTACACTGCCCAGTAGTCGAATTTCTGCATATAGTTGAATTTACCAAAGTAGGGTTGTTCTTTCCTCAACCCGAAGAAATACATGAAATTATGGAATGCGTCGACCACATCCTTTGGCATTGGAACGAGGGTAAGCCTCATGCCGCCTTTGCGAACTTGGTTGAGAAGGTAGAACTGATGGTAAATAAAATCAAGAAGCATCGTGATGCCCGCGACGCGATGAATAATTCCCGCGCTTTTTGCGCCTCCCCAGAACCGGATCCAGGCGCTGGCCGGGTCCTGGTAGGCATACTTAAGCCCCCATCCCGTGAAGGAGAGGAGCAGAAAGGTTGTAAACATGATGACGTGCTGGATTCTAGCAGAGAGGTCGAACCTCTCGATTTCGTTCGGAATCGTATTATTCATGATCCCCCCCTTTTCTGAACAAACGGTTGCGGATGTCTGCGATGATATCTAAAAGTACATGGATGCAGATGAACGCAAACACCCCTATCGTAAGAATGATCAAGGCAAGTTCCGTAAAGTGAGCAATGGGTTGCTGCGGTTGATGAGTAATCGCGGCTACGAACTTTTCCGTTGCGCCGGCATGACACTTCCCGCAGGTCTTGATCTTGTTCGCACCATAGACCGGGGACGAAGGATCCTTCACATCCTTGATATCGTGAGCACCGTGACAATTGACGCAGGAAGGAGCGCCGCTGTCCCCAAGTTTGAGTTTGCGACCATGGAAACTTTCCTTGTACCGATCCATGACGTGTGGAGTGAGACCGTATTTTTCCGACATGAACGTTTCTTCATGACAGGTGCCGCAGGTCGCGACGACATTGAAATGATTGACCAAGGACTCCTTGCTTGTGTTCGGCTGGATGTAATGCGGAGTTCCATGGCAGCTCGTGCAAACCGGTCCATCGGATGATTTTTTTATTATGACATTCTGACCATGCACGCTCGCCTTGTAGGCATCGTAAACATCGGGGTGACATTGGGTACAGGCTGCCTGCGCGATAGGGTCGATTTTGCTCTTTGAGGATATAGCTGCAGCCAGTTCCAGGATTGCCTTGTCTGGCTTGCCTGACAGCCCCTTGTGCTGCTCTCCCTTGAGCGCCATATGGCACATGACGCAGTCGAAGGAACCATGGACGGATTTCGCGTACTTTTCCTGATTTACGTTGATTTCTCCCTCCATTGATCCATGGCAACCGAGACACGTCGCCGCATCGGGCGCAGCACTGGCTACTGGTATCAACACCAGGGTTAAAAACAACAGCACAACCGCGTTTAACCAAATCCTCATACGCTCTCCTTTCACTCCCTTTAGTATTCTCAACATTTATTACCCTCATAATGGCAAACAGCCGCAGAGAGAAACTCCTATTGTAGAAATCGCATTTCCTCCATTCTCAATTTTGCGCGGTGGATCTTAAAAACCCGGCATAAGAAGGTAGCATGCTTTTTTCTTGAGTTGTTGATAAAACGGATGAGGCGCAATGTAACAGGCCTGAGGATAATTGTTCATGCGGTGAATCGTCGCTGATGAAGGAACGGCCTTAATCGAATCCCCCCAGAATCCATCTATCCCTTCAAAGAGAATTGTGTGGCTTTTAGACATTGTGAGAAAGATAGCATATTTTGCAGAAATCCGCCAAATATTTTTTGCATGTATCATGCCAGCTATAACCTATTGAATTTATGGCACATCAATTCGGACTCTTTTCGCAAAAGTGAGAATTTAACTATTTTTATGCAACTCTGCAAACAAATAAAGGTTGATATTTAAACTAATAGTTCACGCTTAAAAGATAGAGACCTTGCGGAGGTGCAGTTTTTCCCGCCATGGTGCGGTCCCTCGCTTCAAGAATTTTCAACATGTCTTCAGGGCGGAACCTGCCGAGACCGACCTCAACCAGTGTGCCACAAATATTTCTGACCATGTATTGAAGGAATGCATCCGCCTCAAGCAGCAGCTCGATAAAATCGCCGTTTTCCCCTATTGTAACCGACTGCAGGGTTCTCACAGGACTTTTCGCACTGCAACCGGACCCGCGGAACGACGAAAAATCGTGTCTGCCCAACAGGACGGCCGCCGCCCTACGCATGCTTGCGACGTTCAACGGCAGGTTGACATGCCAGGCATAATCGCGATGGAGAGCGGTCTGCGCCCGTCTGTTTAAAATACGATATTTATAGATCTTGCTCTGGGCGCTGAACCGGGCATGAAAATCAGCAGGTACTTCTTCGGACATCAGCACCCTGATGTCGGAAGGCAGGAGTTGATTGAGCGCCGGAGCCCATGCCGGCGCCGCGATAGCTCTTCGCGTGTGAAAATTGGCTACGTGCCCCAAGGCATGTACGCCGGCATCGGTTCTTCCTGAGGAAAAGATCCTCGTTTCCTCATGAGACAACGATGTGAGTGCATGCTCAATCGTTTCCTGAATTGTCTGTATACCGCTTCCAGCCTGCGTTTGCCAGCCGTGATAATTCGTTCCGTCGTATTCAAGAACAAGTTTTATATTGCGCTGAAGCGAGTCCGTAGTGTTCATAGTCGTTGATCCTGAAAAAGGCATTCACCACTGAAAAACAGGGATAAACGCTGATAATTGCGGCTGTTAAGACGAAAAGCGACTTAACAGACAGGAGAGCGATAAATTTCTGCAAACCGGTAAATAAGATTGTTAACCTGCTGCATCGTGCTACCTATTGCTGTTTTAGATCATCAAACGCCGGAAACCTCTCGATAATCGTCAAAGGCAATTGATTATTCTCCGAGATAGGCTTTTTTTATCCCAGGATCTTTTTCAAGCTGTGATGCTGGACCTTCTATTACAATCCGTCCGGTTTCCATAACATATGCCCTGTTGGCGAGATGAAGTGCAGCCTTGGCGTTCTGCTCTACCAGCAGGATGGTTGTCCCCTGTTCGTTTACTTCTCGTAAAATTTTAAAAATCTTGCTGACTATGATGGGTGCGAGGCCGAGCGATGGCTCATCGAGAAGAAGAAGGCTCGGCCTGGACATGAGCGACCTGCCTATGGCAAGCATCTGTTGCTCCCCTCCCGAAAGGGTGCCGCCGAGCTGTCGTTGTCTTTCAAACAACGTCGGAAATATTTCGAATATTCGATTAATTCCGGAAGCATACTCCTGCCTGCTTCGGGAAAAGGCGCCCATTTCTAGGTTTTCCCGCACTGTCATGCGAGGGAAAATACGCCTGCCTTCGGGAACCTGTGATATTCCGAGCCCGACAATTTCATGAACAGGACGGTCGTCTATTCGTTCTCCCCGGAAAAAAACAGTTCCCGAACTTATCGCTGAAACCCCGGATATAGCCATCAGCGTTGTCGATTTCCCGGCGCCGTTCGCTCCGATCAGTGCAACAATCTCACCTTCTTTTACGGACAGGCTGACTCCTTTAAGCGCCTCGATTCTTCCATACGATACAGCTATATTCCTGAGTTCAAGCATGAATATGATCCTTGCCAAGATAGGCCTCGATCACCGATTGGTTGTTCTGGATGTCCCGGGGCATGCCTTCGGCAATTTTGACTCCATGGTCCAATACCAGCACCCTATCCGAAATCCCCATGACAACCTTCATGTCGTGCTCAATGAGCAGAATCGCCACGCCGTTGTCACGGATCTTGCGGATGAGCGCCATCAGTGCTAGGGTTTCCTGAGGGTTCATGCCGGCTGCGGGCTCGTCAAGGAGCAGGAGGTGCGGCTCCGTCCCGAGAGCCCGCGCTATTTCTAGCCGCCGCTGATCTCCATAGGAGAGATTCGCTGCCAAGGCGCCCTGTTTGTCTTCGAGTCCAACGAACTTTAAAATGTCGATTGCCCGGTACCCCATATCCCGCTCTTCTTTTCTAACTTTAGCCGGCCGGAATATGGCGCCAAAAATTCCCGTGCTGGTACGGCAGTGGGCCGCAACCATGACATTTTCCAGGCAGGTCATTCCATCGAAGAGGCGTATATTCTGAAATGTTCTTGCGATTCCCAGGGCTGTGATCGAATGGGGCTGCATCGCGGTAATGTCGCGGTCATGGAATATGACGGTCCCCTTCGTCGGACGATAGATGCCGGTAATGCAATTGAAAAAAGTGGTTTTCCCCGCTCCGTTCGGACCGATGATGCTGACAATCCTTTCGCGTTCGACGCGCATGTCGATATCGTCGACAGCCTTGAGACCACCGAAATGCTTGGTCAGATTTTTTGTTTCTAGTAAGAGCATAGGATAATCCGATTATAATTGCATTATTCCTTTATTGTTCCCAAAAGCCCCTGGGGCCTGAACACCATCATGGCAACTAGTGCAATTCCAAAGGCGAGCATGCGATAATCTTGAAAATCCCTGAATATTTCGGGAAGCGTGATTAGCAATAAAGCGCCGAGAATGATTCCCGGAATGCTCCCCATCCCTCCGAGAACAACCATGCAGAGGATCAGGACAGACTCGAAAAAGGTAAAGCTTTCCGGTGACACAAAAGCCATTTTGGCCGCAAAGAAAACTCCTGTAAGGCCGGCCAGAGCCGAACCCACGACAAAGGCGAGCAACTTAAGCCGGAACGTATTGATTCCCATGGCTTCGGCAGCAACCTCGTCTTCGCGGATTGCAATCCATGCTCTGCCAATCCGGGACGTTATAAGACGTTTCATGGCGAATACTGTAATGATGACAATAACGAGGATCACGTAATAGAAGTCAAGTGTGCTGTGTAGCAAATACCCTGCGAGGACCGGCCTGCCGACTCTTGAGATCCCGTTCGGTCCACCGGTCAAACCGTCCCAATTGTTCAGTATGATCCGGGTGATTTCCCCAAGGCCAAGCGTCACGATAGCGAAGTAGTCTCCGCGAAGACGAAGCGTTGGGAGCCCTATAATAAAGGCAAACAGCGCCGCGACTGCCGCACCGGCAAGGAGACCGGGCCAAAAAGCAAGCCCGAGTGTTGTAGAAAGGATGGCGTAGGTGTAAGCTCCGATTGCATAAAATGCCACATACCCAAGATTGAGGAGACCAGCCTGACCTACGACAATATTCAATCCCAGGGCTAGGACGATATAGATGCCCGTCAGTGTCATGATGTCCAAATAATAATCGTTGAGAAAGGCAGGCAGGAAAAGCAGAAAAACGATGAACCCGGTATAGGCAATCGGAGATCGAGTGATGTGGGACAGCGATGAAATCTTTTCACGAACAACCGTCAAATTCCGAGAAAACGAGCGGGTGACAGACAAGAAAGCCTCAGCCTTTGAGAACCTCCACAAGAACAATGAAGCAAACGCTGCGGTGGAGAGGCGCATCGCGTTCCGCGTTCCGGTAAACGGCAGAACAAGCAACCCCATCGAGAACGAGAAAAGGATGATTTTCACGTATGTATTGGTGGACTTAAGAAGGGTGTTCATTCCAAGACCTGATTATCGCACAAAAAAAACGGGTTTTCAAGGTTTTGTTCCGACTTCTATTAAGTCCCCACTTGGGTGGGTAATTAATAAGGCAAAGTCGTTCATTATGAGCGGTTCTGTTTTTTTTAGCAACACATGACCAGTTGAATGTGTAGCAAGACGCAACGGACGATCAAGGCAACCGTTGCGAACGAGGGACTGCAGGGAATTATCGATCTGCGTTCACAGAACAGAGCCCGTAATCGAGAACCCTGAGGAGGCCGCCTATGATCGGCAAAGTAAGTGTGAAAGATGAGCGTAACAATTGTTAGAGAAATCAAGGGCGCTGACACGTCTATCTTCGCTCGTTAACCCAGCAGAAACGACAATCCTCTGATAATTTAGACGGTAATGGCACAGAACAGCAGGACGGCCATACAGGTCACCCGCGTGCAGCCATTCGCTGTCTGACAGATGCAAAGATCGAAATAGCGCTAAAGCCTGATCTTTGGGTAATATCCCTTGATGAAAAGATCCGAGAGGTCAGTGATAAAAGAGTTTTATGCGGCGTCCTTTCGAAGACGAATCATACTCTAAATTACTTTTTAAACTATCGTAGCAGCGTTTAATTGTGCGCCCTACCCTTGTGTAAAAAGAGGACATGTTGCGTTAACGCCTCTTCCCCGGTAACCATATCATAGCTGGGACAATAAACAACACCGATTGATCAATCATAATTGACAATGCCTTTTGTTGCGGTTAACATAGGTTATCTTTGGCAGTCAGATGAACGGACTGCTGTAAGTGAACCTTATGCGAAAAAAAGTTATTAGCACCTTAATCCTTCTTTTCTGGTTCGGCATGGTCGTTTTGCTCGTTGAGCGCACCTACTTTCGTTCAACCTCGGTCATTGCACTCGATGCCGCCACGGAAGAAGGGGTGCGAGCCGCAGATGAATGGTTCGGCATTTACCAGCAGGGTAGAAAAATCGGCTATGCTCATACACAGACTATCCCCGAAGCGGCGACCTATCATCTCACGGAAGAGTCCGAACTCGACATCCTTATGTTCGGTTCGGTGCAGCGTGTGAAAACAATCATTAACAGTTACACAACAAAGAACTTTCTTCTAAAATATTTTGATTTTACTATGAATTCCGGGATGACTACGATGAAGATAAAGGGCGCGGTGACCGGAAAAAGACTCGTTCTGAATATCGAAACAGGGGGTCAACGACGTTCAGAAAAAGTAAGCATCTCTCATCCTCTTTATCTCACTCCGAACATCAAACCCGCTATTCTTTTCGCCGGGTTGGAACCTGGCAAGCAATATCGTTTTACTGTCTTCAATCCAGCTACCTTGTCTTCTGAAGATGATGTAATCAATGTGGAGTCAAAAGAGCACATCAAGATTGGCGATGGTGAACAAACAGTCTACAAGCTCAAGGAAACATTCCAGGGGATGGAAACAACGTCCTGGATTACGCAAAACGGGGAAACGATCAAGGAAGAAAGTGCCCTTGGATATGTTATCTTGAGGGAAGGCATGTCAGAAGCAAAGATCCGCGACAAAAGAGGTCCCGTTGTCGATATCATCGATCTTACGATGATCCCATCTGATCCTATTAAGGAATCTTCACAGGTAAAATTTCTTCGCGTCCGTTTAAAAGGTGTGGATCTGCGAGGCTTCCAGCTCGACGGCGACGGGCAACGGGCAACAGGTGATGTCGTTGAGATAACCAGACACGATGCAACCCCAGGGTATAACCTACCGTATGCAAAAAAAGAGTTCGCTGGATATCTCCAACCAAATGCATTTATACAGAGCGACGACAGCAAGATCGTAAGCCAGTCTGCAAAAATACTTTCCGGTGAAAAATGGGCAAGCGAAGCCGCCAGAAAACTGAATGAATGGGTCTATGGAGCGCTTGTAAAAAAACCTGTAGCGAGCATTCCGAGTGCCCTTGAAGTTTTAAATACCCGTGAAGGCGATTGTAACGAGCATACAGCACTTTACACAGCCCTTGCCCGTGCTGCTGGCATTCCCACACGTATGGCCGCCGGAATCGTGTATATGGAGAACGGTTTCTACTACCATGCTTGGCCCGAAGTTTGGATCGGGAAATGGCTGGCTGTAGATCCTACGTTCAATCAGTTTCCTGCTGACGCTACGCATATTCGGTTCGTTGCGGGAAACCTCGACCGGCAATCGGATATCATTAAACTCGTCGGTAAGTTGAAAGTCGAGGTTTTGGAATACAGATATGATCGACATAACCGAGGATGAATATGGTCCCTAGCAGGTTATCAAATGCACGGGTTTAGTAGCTGTTATTTTAATGAGGAATTCATCCGCGGTTTAGATAAAATATGATAAAACTCATCAACCTCACAAAAAAATACGGCAAACTCATCGCCGTTAACAATGTCAGCCTTGATGTGGCTCAGGGCGAGATTTTCGGATTTCTAGGTCCTAATGGCGCTGGGAAGACAACGACCATCAGAATTATTGCCGGGCTGCTTCAGCCCACGAGTGGAAGAGCCGTCATCGGCAGTTTTGACGTGCAAGAAAATCCGCTTAAGGCTAAATTTATTACCGGATTTATTCCAGACAGGCCCTTTCTGTATGAAAAACTGACTGCCGTGGAGTTTATGCAATTCGTCGCACGCTTGTATGAAATGACAGATGCAACGGGAAGACTTAATGAACTTCTTGATAAATTCGGATTAAGTGATTGGAAAAACGAGCTTGTAGAAAATTTTTCCCATGGCATGAAACAGCGTCTAGTAATGGCATCGGCCCTGCTCCACCGACCCAAAGTACTCGTCGTGGACGAACCCATGGTCGGTCTTGATCCCCGCGGTGCCCGATTAGTGAAAGATATATTTAAAGATCTTGCATCAACAGGTGTTACTGTCTTTATGTCCACGCATACGCTTGAAATCGTAGAGCAGATGTGTACACGAGTTGCAATAATCCATAAAGGTGGGATCATAGCCGAAGGCAGTGTAGAAGATCTCGGCCGTATGGCTCGGATGGAACATAGTCACCTCGAACCAATCTTCCTGAAGTTGACTGGTGGGGACGAAACTTTCGAGTGAAAGGGGTAGCATCCTGGACTCGGATACATATCATCCGTCCACGCCTTCAACGGATTGTGTCCCGGTTTCAAAACCAGTGGTCTCACAGCTTTTCTCGATTCTTCTGTTGGGAAAAACCGTTATTAAAGGCAGGGCAACTACACCATGTTTCTTCTCCTTTCACCTCGATATTATGCAGTAAGAAATAGGCTTACGAAACTGGCGCCGGGGGACAAGCTTAGGACCTGCGTGCTTGTCCTTCTTGGTTTCGCCTTCTGGGTCTTTCTATTCAGTGTGTCTTACCGCGTTCTCAGCTACTTCAGGACTATCGAAGGTCTCGGAGACCTGCTTGCGTTGCGGTTGCTGTCCATGATACTGCTGACGTTTTTTTCTATTCTCTTATTCAGCAACGTTGTCACCGCGCTTTCCACCTTTTATCTTTCCGGAGAGCTCGAGATTCTTCTTTCCGCGCCAGTCAGGATCGAGACCATTTACCGCGCTAAATTCATCGAGACTATCATTGACTCGTCATGGATGACGCTGATTTACGGCTTGCCGGTCTTCCTAGCATATGGCATGGTGTTTAAAGCTTCTTTGTTATTTTATCTTGGTCTGATTTTCACCATCATCCCTTACTTATGCATTCCGACAACCTTGGGTATAGTCGTGACCATGCTCCTGGTCAACGCTTTTCCCGCGCGGAGAGCAAAGGACATAATAGTGTTATTCGGCTTGCTCTCTTTTGTAATCCTCTATATCCTTTTCCGTTTGCTTCAGCCCGAAAAACTTGTTGACCCCGACGCTTTTCCCTCGATCGTGCAGTATCTTACAGCCATGCGCGCTCCCATTTCCCCCCTTCTGCCGAGTTCCTGGGCAACGGAAATTCTCTCTTCCCTGCTTCGACGGACGAAGGGTGAATCATTTTTTTATCTCATGATGCTATGGAGCACAGCGCTTGCCGGCATCGTGGTCGGGGAATGGTCGTGCCTGAAGATCTACTACTCCGGCTGGTCGAGATCCCAGGAGGGGAAAAAGTCCCCAATCTCTCGATCAAAGGCGGCAGATGCATTTTTCACAGCCCTTTCCAGCCCCTTCCCGGGTAAGATGCGCGCGATTGTACTGAAGGACGTCAAGTTGTTCTTTCGCGATACGTCACAGTGGTCCCAACTTTTTCTTATTTTCGCTTTGATGGTGGTGTACATTTACAGTTTCAAACTTCTGCCGCTCGAACGTGCGGCTATGCCAAGTTATTTCCTCCAGAACCTCATTTCCTTTCTGAACCTCGGCATGGTCGGCTTCGTAACCTCTGCCGTTGCCGTACGTTTTGTTTTCCCTGCAGTAAGCCTTGAAGGGGCTTCATTCTGGGTCGTTCGGTCGGCCCCAATTTCCCTGAAAGACTTTCTCTGGTCAAAATTCTGGAGCAGCCTGCTCCCGCTCTTGGCGCTCGCCGAAGCGTTAATTGTTCTATCCAATATCCTGCTCAAGGTCACACCGTTCATGATGGTTCTCGGCAGCATCACCGTTTTCATGACGACCTTTGGAATCACGGCGCTAGGCGTGGGTATCGGTGCAATATACCCTAAATTCAAGTATGAAAACGCGGCGCAGATCCCGACAGGCTTTGGAGGGATTGTTTATATGCTTCTGACGATGCTGTTTATCGGCTGCGTCGTTACTTTCGAAGCTTGGCCCGTATACAAATTATTTATGGCTCAAACTGCTGGATTCAGAATTAAAGGGATTGGGTGGATACCTATCATTCTTTCATTTTGCGCTGCAATAATCGTCAATATTCTGGCTATTTTATTGCCCATGAACATAGGCTTTAAGCGACTTTTACACCGGGAAATCTAGACCCAACCACCACAATATATTGTATATTTCATCTATCCAAACACTGTGCCTTGTTATTTTTCCCTTTACAAATCACCAGACTTATGCTATAAAAGCGATTAAACAATGGCATTAACATAATTTCCAAAATCACGTTGTATTCGGAACTCCGAACTTTGAACTTATCCTGTTACCGGGAGGCTTATGCAGCTTAAAACCCTTGAAATGATCGGTTTCAAATCCTTTTCAGACAAGACTACGATCACTTTTCAACCCGGTGTGACTGCCGTGGTGGGTCCCAATGGCTGCGGCAAGAGCAACATCTCAGATGCAATACGCTGGGTTCTCGGTGAACAAAGCGCTAAACATCTTCGCGGCGACAAGATGGAGGATGTAATCTTCAACGGTAGCGAAAACCGCAAGCCGTTGGGTATGGCTGAAGTGACGCTCAGGCTTACGAATGTCGGCGGTAGTCTGTCTTCGGAATTCGGGCAATACGAAGAAATCGAGATCACCCGCCGTCTCTATCGGTCTGGCGAGAGCGAATACCTCATAAACAAGATTCCTTGCCGCCTTAAGGATATACGCGACCTTATGATGGATGCGGGCGTCGGCGCCCGGATTCATGCCATCATCGAGCAAGATAAGGTGGACCAGATCCTTTCCTCCAAACCGCAAGACCGCCGATTTCTGTTCGAGGAAGTGGCTGGTGTCATGAAGTACAAAGCCCGCAGACAGGAAGCGTTCTCCAAACTCGAATCCACCCATCAGAATCAGCTCAGGGTCAACGATATCATTATTGAAGTAAAGCGTCAGCTTAACTCCCTCGAACGGCAAGCGAAAAAGGCAGAACGGTACCAAAAGCTCCGTGCCGAAATAAAAGACCTCGATTACCGACTCTCCTCCGTTGATTACTCGAACCTCGGGATCGAATGGACGGCGGTAACAGAGGAATTTAAAAAGGCCGAGGATGACGTAACAGAGCTTCATGCCGACCTCGGGAGGATGGAGTCGACAATCGAAGAGTCCCGGGCAGATGCCCTATCTGCCGAGCATGAACTCGCGGCGTTGAGGCATAAAATCCATGAAACGGAAAACACTCTAAGCCGTGCAGAACACCGTGTTGAAATGTCACGGAGCCAGATTGTCTCTCTCACGGAACAGCGCGGTCGCGACATCTCGGAGATGGAATATCTGAAACAGGAAGCTATTCGGGTGACTTCACAGAAGGTGTTGCATGAGGATGAGTCCCGAGTACTGGCCGCTTTGATCTATGAAAAGAACGCTTTGTTGGCCGATAGGATGGACCACTTGGAAGCCCTCTCCCGCGCACTCAGAGAAAAAGAACTCTTTATTGACGAGACGCGGACCGATGTCCTGAACGCGATGGCGGCTACTGCCGGAGAGAAAACCCGCATATCGAATCTGCAGACGCGGACCTCACAGCTCGACGAGCAGGATTCACGTGGTTTGAATGAAAAACAAGATCTGGAATGGAAGCTCCAGGAATTGACGGGCCTTGTAGCCGCCAAAGAGAAAGAGCTCGATGAAATCGCTGCGCGAAAAAATGCCGCTCAGGAAGAGCATGCTCGAATATCCGACCGCCTTGAGCAGACCCTTGGCAAAAAAAAATCAGCAGAGAATATTTTAAACGAGACGAAGAACCGTTTTGCGGCCCAGAATTCGAGGCTCCGCTCTCTGATCGAGCTGGAACAGAGTCTCGAAGGCTATCAGAAGGGCGTTCGGACCGTCATGTCGGCGAAAAAAGAAGGTTCATCGAATGAACGGCTCGGCACAATCCATGGTCTTGTCGCGGACATGATTGAGACCGAGCCGCAGTATGAAGTCGCAATTGAAGCGGTCCTCGGCGAGCGGCTTCAATACGTTGTTGTTGATTCCCATCACGATTCTCTCAAAGCCATTGAATACTTGAAAACGAAGAGTGGCGGCAGAAGTACCTTCCTACCTAGGACCCCGCGGGAAGTCAGTTCCGTGCCTTTTGTCAAAAACGGTCATGCTGGTGTTATCGGCTCGGCGCTCAATGTTGTACGTTGCAACGAAAGCTACAAAAGTGTTGCGCATTATCTGCTCGGTGATGTGGTCGTAGTCGACACCATGGATACCGCCCTCTATTTGTGGAATAAGGACGGATTCGACAAGACTGTTGTAACCCTATATGGGGAGATCCTCGATCCCTCGGGAGCGGTAACCGGAGGGACTGTAGAAGCCCTTGGAACAGGCATGCTTACCAAGCGCCGAGAAATCAAGGACCTCGAACACGAAGTAGCAGACTTGACCGTCAATGTTGCAAAACTTGAAGCGGATCTCTCTTCCCTTGATGCCTCTATTGAGTCGGACAAAAAGTTTGAAGCTGAGGTTGCCCGGCAGATCCACAGCGCCGAAATAGAATTTATTAATAAAGAAAAGGATTGTCTCGGTGTTGGAGAGGACATCAGCCGCGCGAAAGAACGCATTAAGGCGCTAGATGCGGAGATGGCGGAGCGCGCTGTGTCACGGCAGGAATTCAATGCGGAGATCGCTGAATCAAGCAAGCTTCTTCGCAACCTCGAATCCGGACATACGAACGCCCAAGCAAGCGTAGAGGCTCTTCAGATCGAGCTCTCGCAGCGGAAAGAAGAGATGGAGATCGAGAGAGCCTCGATTACCGAAATCAGAATGGAACTGACGTCGCTTCAGGAAAAACAATCCGCTGCTGTGAAAAGCCTAGAATCGCTCATAAAATCAGAGGCTGACTTTGGTGACCGGCTCGTCAAACGGGAATCCGAACTTGCAACCATTGCCGTTAAGCTCAGCGAATTCGAGGCTTCCATCGCGGAGGCCGAAACCGAGATCAAGGAACATATTGAAATTCTTGATGCAGAACGGCTGGTTCTCCTTTCCGAACAGGAGGCGCATACGTTCAAAGCGCAGGCCCTCCAAGCGGCGGAAGAACAGGCAAAACAGATCCGACATGCCATCGAGTCCGCACAGAAGCGTCTTTCTGCCGGTGAGATAAGGCGCACCGAACTCCGCATGAAAATCGAACACCTGAGAGACCGCATATGGACCACTTATCACACGGAACTCGATTCCGTAGTACAGGAGATGGGACAGTTCGAGATCGATGTAACGGAAGCCGGAGCTAGGCTCTCAGAATTGCACGAAAAAATCGACCAGATGGGACCGATTAACGTCGACGCGCTTCAGGAATACGACGACCTCAGGGAGCGGTACGATCTACTCTCAGCCCAGCAGACCGACATCAACGAGTCCATCGTTAATCTGAAGGCAACCATTGCCAAGCTCGACGGAGAGACTATGGAACTCTTTACCGGGGCATTCAACACCATCCAGGAAAAGTTCAAGGAGGTCTTTTCCCTCCTCTTCGAAGGTGGCCGGGCAGAACTCGTGCTCCTCGACCCTGCGAACATCCTCGAATCGGACATCGAGATCATCGCACAACCCCGGGGTAAGAAATTCCAGAGCATCACGCTCCTATCGGGCGGTGAGCGGGCCCTTACAGCCATTGCGCTCCTGTTCGCGGCATTCCTGGTCAAACCGAGTCCCTTCTGCATGTTAGACGAGGTAGACGCACCGCTTGATGAGGCTAATGTTACCCGATTCACACGCCTCATCCGCGAGATGAGCAATCGATCGCAATTCATCACGATCACACACAACAAACGGACTATGGAAATGGCCGATGCGCTCTATGGAATCACTATGTCGGAGCCCGGCTGTTCCCGCGTGATCTCTGCAAAACTTCGTGAAGCAGCGCTGGTTTAACGACAATTGTGAGTTTGTCGGATATGGTTCAGACAGGCACAATCACTATATTTCCATGAACGTTGAACTTTAGATTTCTTATTTCTGGTGTCCCGTGCTATCCTCCCTCCCATGCTCAGCCTGTTGCTACTGATAAGGACCAAGTACTCTGAATTTATTTCCCGCTTCTCCTGCTTTCCATTCTGCTCTTCCTGCCTGCCCTTCTATTCGGAACGTCACTAACCTCTGCAGATCAGAAGCAGACTGATCCGCAAGATGAAAAATTTCAGCCTATCAAACTCGTATTCGAACCAGATGCTTATTACTCGGATATTGATCTTCTTATCGCTCTCGCCAAATCACCAATTCGTTAACTTGGTGAAGTGACTTAACTCCAAATATACCATACGCTGCTCTCGAGGGCAGCTGTTCTCCCGCAATTTATGGTTATCGAAGCAAGTTACAACCCCATGCCTAACCTCGGCGTTTATCTCAAGAAGCACGATCAGGATTTCTACAATCATCGGATAGCTTCAACTGGGTCCAGGTCCTTACAGCTGGGTTCGAGGAGCTTTGGGCCTTCTCGGTATTGGCCGGCAATGTGGTGAATTTCTACGACGTTGGCAGCAAAGACACCAAGGGCCTCGGATACAGCGGGTATTTGCTCAGCGCAGGTAATTATCAAATTAAAGACAATGAACAAATCGGGGATAACTAGAAGGAATTCGAGTGGAAAATACGAGGTGATCGAAAATCGCCGATCAAAAAACTAAGCTGGAGCTTCCGGATCGGCACCAAAGTGCATGGCAATACAGACATCACGGACATTATCTATGTATCTGCGAGAAGAACCGGGTGGATTATAAGCCGGAGGAAAATTCCCTCTTCAACAACATCGGATTCGAATACACCTATGACATGGACCGCAGGAAGTTTAGCCCGATCCAACATTATTTTTTCGTCGATAAAAAATGGCCTTTACCTAGCAGACAAATAGCTCTTTCCCTAGCGATCGGATTTTTGTGGGAATCAGCGAAAAAATATACCGGCGTCCTCGCCGCCGGTAGCGACAAAAACAACCTTCAGTTCATTCTCCGACCGAATATAGAGTTTTAATGAGACAACCCCAAAGTTCCCGTTCCGGCTGACGGTAGAATGATCTGTTCACGAGTGAGGGAGTCGGCTGGTAGAACGCTGACATCGTAGACATTGATTGGCAGTCCAGGGATCTCTAAATGTGAACGAATCTCCGATTCCTGACCCTCTGTGCAAACAATCGCCCTTACCACACCCCCCTGCCTGACCACGGAAATTGTCCCGTTCTCTCCGAATCTGGCGTTCTGCGGAGCATCGATCTGTCGATGTAGATCTTCTTGGAGCGGTTTATCAAGCGTTGTCCGTATCGTCAGGCCGCTGCGGTACAATGCCTGGTCCCCGTAGAGTGACAAGAGTGTCTGCTCAAGAGCGACTTGATAACATGGACGCCTGTTTTGGTCGTAGAACGCGGAAAAATCGAAACTTCCTTTGCCTTCTTGCCGGAGGTTGATCGGCGCCGAAAGTGCCTCATTATATTCCTCATCGGTTAGCAGTTTTGCCTGATGCATGTTAAAAAGAACCTGTTCCTGTCGATGTTTGGCCTTCCCTATTCGTTTATAAGGGTTGTAGTAATGCGGATTAGGCAGCATGCCTGCTAGAAGCGCAGCTTCAGACGGTGTTAGTTGTGACGAATGTTTGTCGAAATAATACCTGCTGGCCGCCTCGATGCCGTATATGTTATCGCCCCACTCTACTTCGTTCAGGTAGATCTCAAGTATCCTGCGTTTTGAAAGTATTTGTTCTGCCTTCTGCGCCAGAACATACTCGCGCAACTTGCGCGTTATGGTTTTTTCCTTGGACAGAAGAACATTCTTGATCATCTGCTGCGTAATCGTGCTCCCTCCCCGTGCAAACCGGCGTTTCTCGACATCGCGGACCAATGCATCCCACGTAGCCTTGTAGTTGACCGCGCCGTGTTCAAAAAAGGTATCGTCTTCCGCAGTAATAACGGCACGGATAACTAGGTCTGGCATGGACGAAATAGGCACCCAGACACGGAATTTGCGCTCATAGTAGTGAGTCAGGATGTTACCGTCCTTATCGAGTACTTCGGAGGCCGCCGCCGGGCGGTAGTGTTTGAGCACGGAAACATCAGGGAGACTGCGAAGAACGAAAAAAAACCAAAGGACGATGAGGATAACGAAAGCCGCGATAAATACAAAAACCGTAATTAGAATCTTTTTCATGGTAGAATACTACTTTTTACTCTCGTTTTGAGAATCGTTATCTGGCTTATCCCTTCTACAGAAGGAACCGGGGGCTGTTCTTCAACCTCCTGCGACTCCGTTACCAAGATGGATAAGAGCGAGACAGGAAATTACAATGATCAGTATTGTTAATAGGTTATCGGACATTAGATGAACTCCTGACTTTTTCTTACCCGTTTATGATCGGTGGACTCGCTATCAAGAAGACATCATATCCTTTAAAAGCTTAGCCGTCGATGGATCGCGCCAGTTGCCGGGACCTATAATTTTATACCGCACGATACCTTCACGGTCGAGTATATATGTTTCGGGGAATTTGAAGGTGCCGTAACGCGTCGCTGTTATACGGTCGGGATCAAGCAGTACCGGCACGTTCAGCCCCTTTTGCCTTAGAAAAGATCCCACGGCCTTGGCGCCGCCTTCGTCTACACTGATTGCCAGCATCGCGAAATTCCGTCCTGCCAATTCCTGATTGAGATAGGCAAGCGTGGGAATCTCCTCAACGCAAGGCGGACACCATGTTGCCCAAAAATGAACAAGAACGATTTTTCCGCGCAGATCAGAAAGATTTACGAGTTGACCGTTCAAGTCAGGGAGCTTGAATTCCAATGCCTTATCGCCCGTCGTAATGATTTTTCGGGCGTTCTTCATATCTTTGGCAATAAATCCGAGAACGAAAAGAACTACCGCAATAACTAAAACAATGAGAAATACGATCTGTTTCACGTTTCCGCTTTTTGATGCCTGTGATTTCATATCAGCTAACACATCTCCCCTATCAGCATCAGGTACTTTTGGCTGATCAATTACTGCAGCTTATTATACGATTTATTACAATGAGTATCAAGGGAGAATAACTGAGGGTTCACCAAAAAACTGATTGCAACGATGTTATGAAACGATCATATCTTCGCACTATGAAGGTCGGCACAGTATTCATAAAATACGGTTTTTTACGTCGTAATGCGTTATTTCTATTTAAAAAAACATGTCAGTTTGCTATAATGAATAGCTATGATCCATGAAATTAAACTTCACGGTAAAGCCAACGATAAAATTGATTATTTCGTGACAATTATGGGCTCCGAACTGAGCAGCAGGTACTGTTATGAGTCACTTGCAGAAGGGGATCGGTTTTTCTCGGGAAGAAACGAATTTATTATCACACATACGGGTATCAGCTATACTGGGACGGGTGGCAGTCTCTGCGAATACATGTTCGGTGTAGATTTGCCGCTCAAAGACCTGCTGAGAAAGGATGTCTCGAACCGTCTGGTCATGTACGGCGCCTTCTACGACAAAACCGATAAAATCACCTTTACGAACAAAACCGCTGGTAGGGAGTCATACGATCATGTCTTTCTGACCGGCAACGCGGTCTCCAATTATTATTTTTTCGTCCATACATCCAGAAAATCCGAGATCAGGAGCATTCAACGTGATATTCTAAAAAACATCGGTAAGAATCTCAAGAGAAACCCTACCGTTGGCGCTGCCGATGATACGCAACTCTGTAAGGAGATCCTCGAAACCCTAGATGACTCAAAGGCCCTCGTTTTTCTTTTTCGGCTACTCAACCTACACAACCAGGAGTACTTTAACACATTCAACAAGTATTACTCCGAGCAGAAACCCCTCTCGGACAAAGCGCATAAAGCGCTAGAAGTGCTGGCGAAACAATACGGAATTGTCCCCTATCAGCAGGAACGAATCAAGATAGATGGTATGTATAAACTCCCCGAGAACAAGAAAATTGTGGATGAATATAAGGATATCCTGATCTCTGTATCGGAAGAGGGCGAGGTGAACCCTTCCGTTTTGGCCAAACTCTCCCGGCTTCGAACCCTAAGTCTCAGGCTCAATATCCCTCATAACCTTTTCGACACGCTCGACGAACTTCTCCTTAAGGATATGAACATCGTCGAAATTGAAGAACCCAACTACGTACTGGAAATCCGGGCAATCTTCGAGGGGCTTTTTTTCCAGGTTGACAAACTTAAGGGGCACATCTCGCAGGAGGATCTCATCAAACTCCTCATGGCAAAACAAAAATCGACCGTTGTCCGAGACCAGGCATTTGAAGGTCTATTGCTCGACACAGTCCGCGCCTGCGACGAGCACGCCCGCGATACAAATGATATGAGCGTACTCGAGGCTATGAGCCGTATTCTGACTTATTTCGACCGTTATGACAGCACAGCGACCATGGTAAACAACATAGCCTTCATGGAGGACGCCACACTCAGCGAGGATAATATCCGGAGTATCTTCGGCAATAAAGAAATTTTTGACGAGATCAGCGCCGATTTATTCCGCGATCTGTTTATCGGCACGCTACGGGACAACCGTTACTTGACGCGCTACGGCCGTAAGAAAGTCGACATGCTTTATCTTGGTCTTCAGCGGATCAAATCGGGCGATACAACGTATCGTGATCTTTCTGCGTCCATTTCGAAGATCAACGACTACGATAAAATGTATATAGCCATTCATCGTTATATTAAAGACCGGTTCAAAAGCATATACGCTGAGATGAACTCAAAAGAAGATCAGGAAATTTTTATACAGGACCTCAATCGTGAAATCCAGTCCAAGGGAATCGTTCAAGGACCTGTGCCGCATAACGTGTTCGAGGAGATAATTCTTGATATCCGGAAAGAATCGTTCTATCTCAATAACCTTTTGCCCCATATCATTGTTTCCCGGGACAATCGGGTTCGCGAAGATTTCCTGATCAACAGCGGATTGGACCGCTTCTATGTCGAGGATCTTGAAAAAGACTATTTCGACATGAATAAAATAGAGCAGAATATCCTTGAAGAAATCAGGAAATAATCATGTTTCGAACACTTGACCGATACATTTTGCGCGAAATGATACCGCCCTTTATCATGACCATGGGGGTGCTCCTTCTCGTGCTTTTTCTCGACAAGCTGTTCCGGCTGGCCGATCTCGTCGTATCCAAAGGAGCCGGCCTGTCGGCGACGATAATGGTTCTCATTTACGTCGTGCCGAGCTTCCTGGTCATTACGCTTCCCATGTCGCTTCTTGTCGCGGCGCTGACCACCTTTACCACGATGAGCGCCGACTCCGAAGTGACAGCCATGAAAGCATCTCGCGTCAGTCTTTACAGCATGATCAGGCCAGTTTTCTTTCTTGCGGTCCTTACCTTCATAGTCACTGCGGCAACGTCGCTTATCCTCGTTCCCAGCGCCAACACATCTCTCAAAACTCATCTGTTCAATATGGTAAAATCGAGTGCCATGGTCGGTATCGAACCCGGTGTTTTCAGCAATACCTTTGATGGCATGGTGATCTACGTCGATAAGATGGATTCGCTCAATAACATGGAGGGTGTATTCATATCCGATGAACGATCTGTCAAAGAACCTTATACCATTCTTGCAAAACAGGGAAAGCTCATCGCGGACCCGCAGGCGCTAAAAGTTACCCTCGCCCTTCGGGACGGCACTATTCATACGGTGCCGCGTGATGAAAAAACCTATTCGCTCATGGGATTTACAACTGCAAAACTCTACCTCGACATAAAAAGTTCCCTGTCAGGTAAGGGGGCCCCCGGCAGAAGTTTTGAAGATATGAGCAGCACCGAATTGCTTCAAGACATAAAAACAGAGCGAAGTGAAGGAAAACCAACCTATCAACAGGAAACGGAACTGCATAAGCGACTTTCCATCCCCTTTGCATGCCTTATCTTCGGCCTCATTGGTGCGCCGCTTGGCATAAGACAGAGCCGCTCAGGGAAATCGACCGGCGTTGCTGTAGCATTTATGGTTTTTCTTGTTTATTATATTTTATTGGCTGGCGCGACGAATCTTGCCGAAACCGGGACGGTTAATCCCATCTTCGCATTCTGGATTCCAAACAGTCTCATGGCGATCGCCTCGCTTCTTTTCGTCATCAAAAAAGGACGTGATATCAACCTCAGAATGTGGGACACCATTGTTCTATACTACTATAAAACGAAAGAGCGCCTGAGGAGCAAATATCGAAGGCGCAAACTCTCCTGACCGACATGACGCTTATTAGCAAACATATTCTTCGCGAGTTTTTCACTCTTCTTCTGGGTGTTCTGCTCGGCATCCTAATTGTTTATCTTTCTGTCGAGTTTCTCCAGAAGGCAGACAGACTCATCAAATCTCATGCTTCCCTATCTCAAGTCTCCCGTTACTTTCTTTTCAGCATTCCCAGCATGATTACGATTTCACTTCCGATGGCTACCCTCATCGCCGCCCTCCTCGCGCTCGGGAACCTGTCGCGTCACAATGAGATCATTGCCATGCGGGCAAGCGGTGTGAGTCTGGGGAAAATTATTGCGCCTCTTATCGCAGGTGGTCTGGCCATATCGGCGTTCGGTTTCATCAATAATGAATTCATAATGCCCAGATACAGTTATTTGGCAAATTACATCAGAAACGTCGAAATCGAAAAGAAACAACAGCAGGTTATGTTCCAGCAACAGAAATTGTGGCTCCGCGGGCCCGATAACAGCATCGCCAATATCGAACTAGTTTCACCGAACCGCACGGAAATGATCGGTCTTAACATCTACAAATTAAATCAAGACTTTTCTGTCCGTGAGCGCATCAAGGCAGGCAGTCTTGTGTGGGAAAATGGCGCATGGCGGCTCAGGAACAGCCGCACCTATGCCCAGAATGGAGACGCTATCCGTTCCTACCCCTCGGACGGTGAGGTATACAATATTGTCGACAACCCAAATGATCTTGGTATGATTGTCAAGGATGCCGAAGAAATGAGCTTTTCGGAAATGTGGGATTACATAAAGCGGCTTAAGACGAGCGGGTACAACGCCGCCCAATACGAAGTGGATTTATACAACAAAATCGCCTTCCCTGTTTCCAGCCTGCTCATGGTACTCATCTCGGTACCTTTTTCCATCCATAAGGTCCGCAGCGGTGGCGCAGGCAAGGGTTTTGCCTTTGCCGTACTGGTCGCCTTCATGTACTGGACGCTTATGAGTATCGGTGCGTCTCTCGGAAAGTCCGGGACCATCCCACCATCCCTGGCGGCATGGTTTGCGAACATTTTTTTCGGTTTTATTGCTCTTGTTGTGTTGGTGCGTATACAGCGGACCATTTGATTTGTCGCTCTATGAAGTTTATTCTCCCCGACAGTCAACTTATTCATGGCTTGCTTTGTCCTGTAGGACGGAATCAGGACCATTATAACAAAATATTTTATTCATAACGAATCCTCAACAGTCTGATTGATGATAAAAAATTAAGCTTAACAAAAACATTCTCATTCCTTTTAGCGGACACTGCCCCTCTTTCGAGTGAGCCAGCCTATCGAATCCTTAGCACTGCAGGCAATGGTCGAGTTCTGCACCGCTTCGTTGGTCAGATTAGATACGGCAGAGAGGAAAAACGATGGGTCCAGAAGATTTCTTTAACTCTTTCATTTATCAAGATGTCGCATATAGGGTTGAGACGGGTTCATCGGTGAAAAAAAGGAACGCATTGATCGTTATTCGGATGCCGATCTATCTTCTAGCTCAATTCAATCTGGAGAATTTACTCTGACCTCATGACGAAAAGGATTGTTAAAATTCTTCTTGGTCTCACACTCATCCCCTTTTGCCTGGGATTTTCCTGGGAGTTTGGTGTTGCGGTTTTTTCTCTTGTCTACAAACCTGCGGCACCGTATTACTTTATTGCAGGCGTATTGACTTACTGTGTCATACATTTTCTTTTTAAAAAACCTATTTTTACGTATGTGATTGCTCACGAACTCACGCACGCACTTTTCGCAGTGATCTTTGGCGGCTCGGTTAAATCCCTGCATGCCAGCGAGCACGGTGGACGGGTAACGGTGACCAAATCGAATTTTCTCATCACCCTAGCGCCCTACTTTTTCCCTCTCTATACGTTTATTGCACTTCTCCTCTATGGGGCCGCTCTTGCGGCTCACGCCAGGGATGTTGCAACTAATATACTCATCGCGCTCAGCGGCGCTGCATTTACCTTTCATCTCGTTCTGACTTTCGTATTTCTTCATACAGACCAGAGCGACATCAAGGAACAGGGCGCTCTCTTTTCGTATCCACTGATTTACTTGTTCAACATTGCTTTTGCTGCGTTTATCGTCGATATTTATCTGGCAAAGGATATGGATTACCTGAAATTCTTGCTGGGTGGTATAATAAAAAGTACAGGCATTATTACCCTGTTCGCCAAAAAGGCATATGCCATCATCCAGCGGTAAAGGAACACAGAATTCGATTTGCTGTTTTCAGAGAGTAAGCCATGTTTCTGGTAGGATTAACCGGGGGAATTGCAAGCGGCAAGAGCCTTGTGGGGAGGGTATTCCGAGATCGGGGAGCCCATCTCGTCGATGCTGATCGGATTGTGCATTGCCTCCTGGAGCGAAACGAGCAGGCATGGAAGGAGGTGCTTGATCATTTTGGTAAGGACATTCTTCTCCCCAACCAGGAAATTGACCGGAGAAAGCTCGGAGAAATCGTTTTTAACGATGCGGAGCAGAGAACATGGCTCAACAGGTGCCTGCATCCCAAAGTATTCGAAGCTTTTTTCGCATCGGTCCGGAATTTGAGAAACCAGCCTCCTAATACGATCGTCGTGTTGGATGCTGCACTTCTTATCGAAACAGGATATTATAAAAAAATGGACCGCACTGTTGTTGTATATGCCAACTCAGAGCAGCAGCTCGAGCGGCTTATGCAGCGCGATAGTTTTTCGAAGGAGCAGTCTCTTGCGCGGATTCTGAGCCAAATGCCGCTTACTGAAAAAAGGGGATATGCCGATTATGTCATCGATAACACGGGATCTAGAGAACAGTCTGAACGTCAGGCTCGGGACGTCTTCTCCAAACTAAAACAGGAAGCGGAATGCTGTACATGAAGAGAGCTGTTTCTATGAAAATACTCCCCATGACCCGAGCCCACATCCCTGCATGTGCTGCAATACTTTCCGCATCCGAACCCTGGAAGAGGCTCGGGGAAGGGTTCGACTTTGACCGGGCGTTTTCCCGGAATCAGCAAACCAACAAAGCTTACGTCCTTATTGTTCAAAAGGAAACAGTGGGATTCATCGTATTTACCCCACAGCCGGTATTTGCACGGGGAGGATATCTCCGCGCAATAGGAGTAACTACGTCGAAACGCAGACAGGGCATCGGCAAAAACCTCATGCGTTTCGCAGAAGAAACAACAGCCCGGCATTCGCCCAACTTTTACCTTTGCGTCTCCTCATTTAACCGCAAAGCACAGTCTTTTTACAGGAATCTTGGGTATCAAAAAGTTGGAAGCATTCCGGATCTGCTCTTGAAAGGCGCATCGGAATATATCTATTGGAAACGGTTGTCACAATTCAAGAAAAAAGCAAAAGATCGTAGGTTTTATGATAAATTTAAAGAAAATTGACCTGTTTAAAGATCTCTCTGATGAGGAGTTAAATGAGCTAGAGCCCTATCTCGTATCGACTGCTTTCAAAAAGAAGGAGGAAATATTCACGGAAGGTGATCAGCCGGAATGGTTTTACATAGTGTTAAAAGGAAAAATCAAAATTACCAAGCTTTCTCACGAAGGCAAGGAGATAATTCTCGAACTTATATCGCCAACCGATATTTTCGGTGGCGTCGCGGTCCTGCGCAACTTCCCCTACCCGGCAAATGCCATAGCTATGGAGAATAGTGAAGTAGTAAAGATTACCAGAAAAAACCTGATGCGTCTCGTTGACCGGTTTCCGAATCTCATGTACTGCATAGCACTCCAGATCGGAGACCGGATGAAAAGCTCCTACGATTCACTCAAAAATATAGCACTCGAACGCGTGGAAGCCAGGATAGCAGCCTTGCTCCTGAAACTTGCAAATAAGGTAGGCATCGAGACCAGGGACGGAATCGCGATAGATATGCGTCTTACCAAGCAGGATATTGCCGATATGGTCGGCACCACAGTGGAAACCTCAATCCGCACTTTCAGTAAATTCAAGAAACATGGCCTTCTGTCTGACAGGGACGGCAAGATCATCATTAAGGATCGTGACGGACTGATGTCCGTCGCATCGTAATATCCACTGCTTTGAGTGGAGTGCTGAATATATTGCTCAAAGAAGCTAAAAACGTAGTCTGCCTCTCTTGCTGTTCATAAGTCCTGTTATTCTAGTGCGGCGGTTCGGCCTTCGTAAGCAGCGTCATGAGCATGTTATAGACGAAAAGAAAAATCGTCAGAGCTTGGACCACCCCAGATGCCACTGTAATCATCCAGAAAATATCATTCGGGTTATAGATGTTCAGGGTATAAAAGACCAACATAGAAATGAGCGATAGGTTTGCAAGATAGAACTGGGTTTCGGCGACTTTATTGCTATAAAGAGGCCTACCCATAAACCGAGGCAGGATGTGATATCCCACGCCGAAGATCATCATAGACACCCAACCCAGCATATTAAGATGTGAGTGTACAAACTTTAGCGCTAAAACATTAGGATTGCCGAGCATCACGATCCCCAAAACTGCCGCAAGTCCAAGATACACGACGCTCATCACGATAAACCCCTTTACAAATTTATCCATTGCTCTGTCCTCCTGATATTTTATAATCTTTTTCGTGATTTTAGTATAGCGCCAATCCGGCCTAAGAGCTATGATATGTCTCATATTCTACCACGGCTGAGTATATGATGCAGGTCATACCATAGTTTTTCGATTTTTGGTAAGGTATGTCAACAACAAACAAGGAGGACTTATGATTACTGATAAAAAGAAAGTCACAAAAGATTCCATAATAGGTGATATTATAAAGATGAGCCCCGGTGCCAAGGCAGTTATCCAGAAACATTTCGGGAATGGATGCTTCACATGCCCCGGAATCAATATGGAGTCCCTATCGTTCGGCTCGATGATGCACAACATAGATCCAAGCAAAATCGTTGACGAAATCAACGCAGTGGAGGAATAATATGGTGAACAAGGAAATAAAATGTTTTGTCTGCAATAATGATGACAAATCCCGTGTTTACCTGCCTTGCTACCACGAAGGCAAGGAAAAAGTGGTTTGCACCCGCTGTTTGCCTATTTTGATTCATGGAGCACATTAACTACTCCCTTATCCTCGGCGGCGCAGTAATGGTTTTCCATTGGGTTTTTTCCCACTCATAAATCTACTGGAAAAGTGATAGAAATTCTTCTTTTAAACTGGTAAACTGCGCCCATGAAAAGAGACCTTGCGATAGTACTCGTTAGTGGTGGAATGGACAGCTGCGTCTGTGCTTCCATGGCTGGCATAGATTATCGGCTGGCCTTTCTTCACGTGAACTACGGCCAGAGGACCGAAGTGCGGGAGTTACGGGCGTTCAATGAAATTGCCGATTATTTAAAAGCAGAGAAGCGTCTCATCGTCAGCATCGAACACCTTAAAGTAATCGGCGGTTCCGCGCTGACCGATGTGAGAATTCCTGTCCCTGAACCCGGAAAGCCTAATCCCGAACACGGGTCTGTTTCTATTCCTTCAACCTACGTCCCCTTCCGGAATGCTCACCTGCTGTCCATAGCCACATCTTGGGCGGAGGTCATAGGAGCGAAAAAAATATTCATCGGCGCCGTTGAAGAAGACAGCTCGGGTTATCCCGACTGCCGGGAAACTTTCTATCAGGCATTTAATAAGGTTATTGAGATAGGGACTAAACCGGATACACGTGTACAAATCGTAACACCACTGATTCATCTCAAAAAGTCGGAAATCGTTAGGGAAGGCGTCAAGCTAGGCGCTCCTCTCAATCTGACTTGGAGCTGCTACCAGAACAGTGACGAAGCCTGCGGACGATGCGAAAGCTGCGCACTGCGGCTGAAGGGATTCAAAGAGGCCGGGGTAAAAGATCCGATCCCGTACTTATAGCAAAGATTCACATACATACACTAAATTGTTTATTACAACTTCCGGGAAAACATAGTCAGAATCCGTCCGTGCAAAGTATGCATAAGGTACATGCCACGATCACTTCTATCATGTCTCTTTCATTCTATTATATTCTATAGCGTTCTCAGCCCCGGTATTAAAGCTGGACCAACTTGGTGCGAATGCGTCGATTTTATTCGGAAACGACACTAGTGAGGGGAAGACCTTTCTGCCGAGAAAATTTATCCGCACCGACGCAAAAGGAATAGGATTGTGCCATTTCTTTCAAGGAGTTTCATCGCTTTATATGCTTTAGCTTTATATGACTAGCGGTCCTCCTTGTGGCATGTTCCCACGACAACATTTTCCCAGAGTTCTTCCACAGTTATCTTCCTTTATCCTTATTATTGACTACTTATTTGATATATACCATCCGAATGCCTTTGCTTTATTTTGTCAAGCATGTATTCAAAGCCATGCGATGGTATATAGTGATTCAATTAGGATATACATTTCCGTCGAATTGTCGAAGAGCGGTGAAGCTTGGGTTCCATATCATCTTCGCGTTCTTAGTAGCTGAACATCATCGATACTCTGGGATACGAATGGAAAACCACAGATATATCCGAACCAATATTATTCTTATCTGATGCTCCGCTCAAAAAACCTATAGATCTTCGAGAAAATCGACATAAGTGTCGGCGGTATATTTTAGCAACTGCTCGTATTTTCGCTCGACTAGCTGATGCAAGGTTTTACTACGTTCCAATTATCTAAACGACACTCATTTACCGGATGGCATTTAATTTTATTGGAGTTTTTTATGAGTACACAGATTCGATTAAAAGACAATACATCAGAATGGGAAATATATAAAACATTAAAATATCGGTATAAAAATATTTAACATGTCTTATCAGCCGTTTTCTGATATAGTTGCCTATATTTTTCGCCTGTATCCCGCTGCATGACGGGAACATTGAAAGGAGCGCGTCTCATATGGCGGACCAGACTGTAAAAGACCTGAAAAAAGAAATATACCTCGTGATGCACAAAGCACAGGAAATGCTCGAACTTACTGAGGATGGGTTTATGAAAAGCAAACTGAGTTCCCTCGACGAAGCCGATGACCTCGTCGATGAAATTCATGCGAAAGAGGATGCCCTCACAACAACGCTCGCTAAAATGGCAGCGACCAACAACGAGGCCCGGGCGATTCTGTCTGTACCCGCTCATGTTGAAAAGATCGCAACGAGCATAAAACGCATAAATGATAATAGCCGAAGCAGAATCAAGGAAGGCCTTCTGTTCAGCGATAGAGCGATACTCGAAACAGGCAAGCTGTTCGTCAAGAGCAAGGATATTCTCAAAAAAACCGGTGAGGCTGCCGTAACAGGCTCCTCTGCGACTTTCAACACTGTCTTAGCTGACAGCGACGCGCTCGAGCGAATGGCAAATGATTTCGCAACCGCCCATGAAGAGAGGCTTGTCTCCGGAGAATGCTCCCCCAAGTCATCATCAACCTATTTGTGCATTTTATACGCTTTTGAAGATATGGGTTCACATATTAAGAACACAATCAAGAAGCTTTCCGAAAAATAAGTTTTAAGCAGCTTTTTTTCTCTCCATTATTGGTCAATCGATAGGATCGTCATTCTCTGATCCTGTCGAAGGCTGACATTTTCCCTCTTCTCAGTATTTGTTTTCACCATCAGCTCAACATCCGTGCCTTTTTATGTGGAGGTACGTCTGTGCCGGAGTCCAATAAACCCATAATCGGCGTAGCGCTTTCGGGTGGTGCAGCGCGCGGTATTGCCCATATTGCCGTCCTGGAGACACTCGAACAGGAAGGTATCCCCATTCATGTACTTGCAGGCACAAGCGTGGGTAGCATCGTGGGAGCCCTCTATGCCTCCGGTATACCCCTCATAGAAATCCATCGGATTATTCTCAGTGCGAAATGGAAAAATGTCCTGAAACTCACTGTCCCAAAGCTTGGCCTAGTATCCAGCGAAGGGATCTACGAGTTCATGGACTCGATCCTTAAAGGAAAAAAGTTTTCTACTCTCCAAATACCTTTTGCAGCCGTTGCGACCGATTTAAGGAATGGCGAAAAAGTTACCATAACGGCAGGGTCCGTTGCTCGTGCTGTTCAGGCGAGTTGCAGTCTCCCGATCATTTTTACGCCTACAGAAATCAACAAACATATGCTCATCGACGGCGGCTTTTCCAGTCAAATACCGGTTCGATCCGTGCGGGAGGTATTGGGAGCGAAAAAGGTGATTGCTGTCGATGTGAATTACAGGGCCATTGAAGCCGACAAGTTCAATAATGTCGTGAAGATCGCTACGCACCTGTCAGCGCTATGGGCTTCGCGGAACGCTCGAGATGAGGAAAAGCTTGCTGATGTGGTAATTCAAGTAAGCGGTCGGGGAATTGCTCTTTACGATCTCTCTAAGTCAAAAGAACTCCTTTGCCGGGGGAAAAAAGCAACCGAGGATAAATTGCCGGAGATAAAAGCCTTACTGTGAAAATAAACAGATGCGTTTCCATCTGTTTATATATTTTCTAAGAAACATGCCCGAAACAGTCATGATGGTGACAAATGGCGATGAAACGTCATGATATTTTGTTTGTCGTTTTTAGGACCTTTTTAAAAAAATCTCAGTCGTCAGTTCAGGCTAGTTAAGCTAAGGTTTGAATACCGATTACGGGGCTCTAATATGTCAATTAATGCTTAAACACACGCTGCCCTGTGAAGACCATGGTCACTTTCGGGTTCGCCTCGTTACAAGCCTGAATAGACTCGAAATCACGATCAGAGCCTCCGGGCTGTACGATTGCCGATATCCCCTCTTTTATGCCTACATCAACGCCATCGCGAAATGGAAAGAATGCGTCGGAGACCATGACGGAACCGATGAGACCTCCTTTGTCCTTTTTGGTCTGCTCATCAATTTCCTTGAGCGCGACCTTCTCTCTTTTTCCCTGGCTGGTTTCCAACTCGAATTGCTTGTAGGGTATGCCGTATTTTTTGAAGCAGAGTGCATCGGCGTATTTTGTATACGCCTTGAAAATCGCAATTTCTGCAACACCGACCCTGTCCTGTTCTCCCGTGCCGATGCCGACAGTTACACCATCTTTCACATAAATAACGGAATTGGAAGTAATTCCCTGCTCCACATTCCAGCCGAAGAGCATGTCGTCGTATTCCCTTTCCGTAGGTTTTCTCTCTACTAGGTACTCCCGGCCTTTATAAATCGTACTTGCTCCCTGGAAATCCTCTTTTTTGCGAATCATGTTCTTTTGCGACTGCTGCACAATAATGCCACCGTCTATGAGGGCCTTGAACTCCACAAAACTCATGTCACGGTATTTTGCAAGATTGTTGATCTGTTGCAGTTTAATAATTCTTAAATTCTTCCGTTTTGAGAGAATTTCAGCAGCACCATCCTCATAATCGGGAGCGGCAACGACTTCTAGATAGTTAGCATTCGCCATTTCAGCGGTCTGCCTATCAATCGGACGGTTCAGGACGAGACAACCGCCGAACGCTGCGATGCGGTCGGCCATATTCGCCCGTTCGTAGGCTTCCGCCGAATTCTTGCCGTATGCTACGCCGCAGGGATTATTATGTTTCATAATGGCCGCAGCGGGGCGATCCATCAGGAACTTCAGGATATTAAGAGCGTTGTCGAGATCAGTAAAATTCGTTTTCCCCGGATGTTTGCCTGCCTGAATCATTTGTTCCTCGTTAATGCTGCTCACGAGGCCATTGCCTGGATCGATGAATTTTACTCCGGCAAGAGCGAGATTGCCCTTTACAAGCTGATACATTGCAGCTTGCTGATCGGGGTTTTCACCGTAGCGGAGGCCTTTCTCGATGATTTCGCTACTCCCTTCGTCAGCGAGTTTCCACGCCCTTTTTTGGTAAACAAGTTTCTGATCACCAAATGATATGGTCATTTCTGGCGGGAAATTATCCGACATGATGGTTTTATACATCTTTTTAATATCAGACATTAATTCCTCCTTAAACAATCACCCTGGAACCAATTGTCATCATAGGGCAGCTGATGATAATATTCATCCTACGAACAGTTATTTTCTAAACGCTTCTCAGGACGGCTACCAATACGTTATAGCTTGATGGTCAATAGGGAGTTTTTTGTGGTGATCCTCTTATACCTTGTCAACCGATTTTTGTCCCAAAAGGCCGGCTGGTCTTATAATAAGCGTAATTATAAGGACAGCGAACGCAAAAGCATCTTTATAAACGCTCGAGACATAGCTGGCGCAGAAATTTTCAATTAAACCAAGCACGAATCCGCCGAGCATGGCTCCAGGGATACTCCCGATGCCACCGAGAACAGCCGCCGTAAAAGCTTTGATACCGGCTAGGTAACCCATGAAAAAATGCGCAACACCGTAATAAAGCGTTACCATGACTCCTGCAACCGCTGCCAGTGCCGAGCCGATCATGAATGTAATAGAAATAACCTGATTGATATTGATTCCTACGAGTCCCGCCATGACGCGATCCTGCGACGTGGCGCGCATCGCTTTTCCGAGCCTGGTTTTTGCGACGAAAAGATGAAGTACAATCATCAACAAAATTGACGCGCTCAGGATGAAAATCTGGACTGGTGAAATATTAGCTCCAAAGATCGTAATCCCTTTCGAAGGCAGCATAGGAGGCAAATTTTTATATTCCTTTCCTTGGGAAAGCATTACAACGTTCTGTAAGATGATCGACATGCCCACAGCGCTGATGAGCGGCGCAAGTTTTGTCGCATTTCTAAGCGGTCGATAGGCGATCCGTTCGATTGCAGCGCCATAGGCCGCGCAGAAAGCAGCGGACCCGAAAACGGCAATCAGCAGTGAAAGAGGCAGGCTGTAAGCAGTTAACCCCAGATAAGTCAACGCGCCTAGGATAATAATGCCCAGATAGGCCCCGAGCATGTAGACTTCTCCATGGGCAAAGTTGATCAACTGCAGGATTCCATAGACCATGGTATATCCCAAGGCGATGAGGGCATATACCGCACCTAGAGCCAAGCCGTTTATAAGCTGTTGAGTAAACATAGAATCAAGAACGATGGTCTAGAGTATAGTTGAATAATTTGTTCAAAGCGTTGTCCTTATTGTCTAGAATCTTTTTTTATGAACACATCAACATGCGCATTATTGCACTTCAACGAAGCTACCATTCTGAACGACCCAGATAACATAAGGAGCCTTTGTCACATCTCCATTCTTGTCGAATGAAATGTCGCTGAAGGCGCCATGAAATGTCGTTTTAGAAATATACTCTGCGATCTTTGTCCCATCTGTTGAGCCCGTTTGTGCGATTGCGGTTAAGATGATATTTGCCGCGTCATAGGCATAAATCGAATAGGGACCAGGATCTCCATACTTGGCTTTATAATTTTTCATAAAAGATTGTGCTGTAGGAAGTCCTGACGGTTCTTTCCCAAAGGTTATAAAGGTTCCATCCGCAGCAGGCCCCGCAATGCTGATGAAGGTCGGGTCATACACTCCATCTCCCGTGATCATGGGAATGTTCAAGCCGATCTCTTTTGCCTGGCGCACGAGTCTTCCTGCTTCTGGATAAATACCTCCGAAGAAGTAAATATCGGGTTTTTTTTCCTTGATGGTTGTGAGTACTGCTTTATAATCGGGGTCCCGTTGAATGATGCCTCCGTAATATACTATTTCGACATTGTCACCTAACGCCTTTTTGAAAAAATCAGCAAGGCCCTGTCCATATGCCGTTTTGTCGTGAATGATCGCCACGCGTTTTGGATGTAGTTTTTTTATTACAAAATCAGCAGCAACACGGCCCTGCTGGTCATCGGTGCCGCAGACACGGAAGACGTGTTTAAATCCCTGCTGGGTGAGCTGCGGGTTCGTTGTCGCCGGAGAAATCATGACAATATTGGCGTCATCATAGTATTTAGATGACGGGATAGAACAGCTTGAATTCCAATGACCGACCAGCGCTACCACCTTCTGGTTAATAAACTTGTTCGCGATGGATACGGCTTGTTTGGGGTCTGCCTGGTCGTCACCGGCTACAAGGACTATTTTTTTGCCCAGAACGCCACCCTTTTCGTTCCATTGGGTTACCGCGAGTTCTGTCGCATTTTTTAGATCCATTCCCATTTTGCTCTGGTCGCCGGTCATTGGACCAGCGGCTCCGATTCTAATTATGTTTTCGTCTTGGTGAGTGCATCCCAAGAGTATAGTCATCACAATTACGCACAAAATGTTTATCATCTATCCCCTCCTGACTTCAGTATTGCCTGTTCCGGCCTTCGCGAGTATCCGTATCATCTCACTCGCTGCTTGCTGTAGATCGTTCGCGGATAGTATTGCCGATATCACGGCTACTCCATTCGCCCCGGAACCTATCACCTCCGAAGTATTTGAATGATTAATGCCGCCGATGGCGATGATCGGTGTTGTTACTGTTTGCTTGATGATCTTAAGGTTCTCAATTCCCTGCACGGCTCCGGTAACCTTCGTTGTAGTTGAAAATATTGGACCGAATCCGATATAATCGGCGCCTGCCCGTTCCGCGTTTATGGCCTGTTCCACGCTGTGCGTCGATATGCCGATGATTTTATCTTCGCCGACGATTTTTCTTACCACTTCGATTGGAAGATCGTCTTGGCCCAGATGTACGCCGTCGGCATCAACAGCCATCGCAATATCCGCATGATCGTTGACGATAAACAAAGCTTCCGCTTGTCGAGCTGTCTGGGCCAAGAGATGTGAGGTTTCCCATATCAACTTGCGCGGTCCGCTCTTGTTCCGATATTGGAAAAATCGGACTCCTGCAGCGAAAGCTTGCAACATCGCCTGCTTCGGCCGTACGCGCAGAATATCCTGATCGAGAATCAAACAGAGTTGCGGGAAATTACTTGGACGGATGGCCGTACCTCTCCATGAATTTCGTTGAAATGTCCCCTTTTTGAAAATCGGGATCCGAAAGAATTTTTTTGTGCATAGGAATCGTCGTTTTAACGCCTTCAATAATGAACTCATCCAGAGAACGCTGCATGCGCATAATGGCTTCGTCACGAGTCGACGCATGGACGATGAGCTTCGCAATCATCGAGTCGTAATAAGGCGGGATCACATACTGGGTATATGCTGCGGTTTCAACCCTGACGCCCAAACCTCCCGGCGGGTTAAATGCTGTTATCGTCCCGGGAGAAGGGGTAAACTTATCCGGATCCTCAGCATTGATCCTACACTCGATGCTGTGCCCCTCCACTCGGATCTGGTCTTGAGTGAACGAGAGCGGCATTCCGGACGCAACGCGAATCTGCTCCTTGACCAGGTCGATGCGCGTGACCATCTCCGTCACCGGATGTTCAACCTGGATGCGCGTATTCATTTCCATGAAATAAAATTTATTGTTTTCGTCCATGAGGAATTCAATGGTTCCTGCATTGCGGTACCTGACGGATTTCGCGATGGAAACAGCCATTTCCCCCATTTCCCTGCGCAGACTCTCATCAACGATAACCGATGGTGCCTCTTCAATAAGTTTCTGATGACGCCGTTGAATAGAGCACTCGCGTTCCCCTAGATACACGGCATGCCCCTTTTCATCGGCCATGATCTGTATCTCGATATGGCGTGGCTGTAGGATGTATTTTTCTATATACACATCTGCGTTACTGAAAGCGGCCAGAGCCTCGGCTTGGGCCATGACAAAAGCATTGGCAAAATCGGCCTCGCTCATGACCACCCGCATACCTTTGCCGCCGCCACCGGCAGCGGCTTTGACGATGACCGGGAACCCCAGGTTGCGAGCAATCTCGATGGCGCTGCTTTCCTCGGTTACTACGCCGTCGCTGCCAGGAAGTACAGGTACTCCCACTCTCTGAGCCGTTTCCCTTGCCTTTGCCTTGTCTCCCATGAGTTTGATGCTCTCCGGGCTCGGACCGATAAACCGGATGCCGGTGGAATTGCACACTTCGGCAAAGCTTGCGTTCTCGGCCAGAAATCCGTAACCGGGATGTATGGCTTCGGTGTCTGTGATCTCAGCCGCGCTGATGATGCTCGGCACATTGAGGTAACTGTCAGCGCTTTTCGCTGGACCGATGCATACACTCTGGTCGGCAAATCGCACATGAAGCGAATTGGCGTCAGCCGTCGAATGAACCGCCACGGTTTTTATGCCCATCTCCTTGCAGGCGCGAATGATCCGAAGCGCTATCTCTCCGCGATTAGCAATTAATATTTTCTTAAACACTCAAACACCTCAAGCCATATTAGATTATCCTAAATCCCCGATTATTTGTTCTACATCGGCTCGATCGCGAAAAGAGGCTGGCCATATTCTACCGGCTGGCCGTTTTCCATCAAGATCTGAACGATTTTCCCAGAGGTTTCCGATTCGATCTCGTTCATGAGCTTCATCGCCTCGATGATGCACAGGACCTGGCCTTTTTTCACGATGTCGCCAACCTCAACATAAGGCGGCTTATCCGGCGAACTGGCTCGGTAAAAGGTTCCGACGATCGGGGCCGTCACCTTGATCTGGTTGGTCTTCGCGGGTTCAGCGGATTTTTCAGCTGGAGCAGGCAGCGCGTCGTTCACTACAGGGGCTACGATAGATGCCGGCGGGTATTCCATGCGCGGCATAACGGGATGAAATGTAACGTCACCGCCTTTTCTGAGACGAACCTTCACGCCGGAACGCTCGATCTCCAGCTCCGAGATATCAGTGCCCTTTAGCATCTCGATGAGTTCCTTAATTTCCTTAAGGTTCATGATGACTCCTTCTACCCGACATGTATGTCAAACGTTGTTAATCAAACTGTTCATGTGGTTTTACAAACTTGGCATAAATGGTAAATACCTATGCTATCAATAATTTCACGTTTTCCTCCAGTTTTTCGAAAGCAGGCATCTTTTACTTTTTAACTCGCTCGATGAAGGTTCCCGTACGGGTATCTACTTTAATTACATCGCCCTCGTTCAGGTAGAACGGAATCTTAACCACGGCTCCTGTTTCCAGGGTGGCTGGTTTAGACCCTCCTGAAGCGGTGTCGCCCCGCACACCCGGATCGGTCTTTGCAATAGCCAGTTCAACAAACATCGGTACATCAATGTTGATAGGCATGCCCTTATGATAGAGAACTTTTATTTCCATGTTTTCCTTTAGATAGTTGATGCTGTCGCCGAGTTGCGATTCGTTCAGCGATACCTGCTCATACGACGTCGTGTCCATGAAAACGCGGTCCTTATCCGCTGCATAGAGATACTGCATGGTTTTCTCTTCCAGCTCCGGGACATCGACTTTTTCTCCCGAGCGGTAGGTGCGATCAATGACGTTTCCTGACTTGAGGCTCTTCATTTTCGTCCGTACAAAGGCACCGCCTTTGCCAGGCTTCACATGCTGAAACTCCACAATCACAAAAGGCTCACCATCAATTTCTATTTTCAAACCATTTCTGAATTCCGCTGTTGATACCGGCACCTTCTACTACCTCCATTTCATGCTGCAAGTTGTTTTTTGTCTCGTTATAAAAAACTGATGATCGCTAAAGGCTCCGGGTTTCCCGGTCTTTCGGCACTATAAGCTTTTTAAAATATCTAATTCCCGCGGTAGCGTGGTCAGCAACTTTGCTCCGTTGTCCGTTGCCAGCAGCATGTCTTCAATCCTGACACCCCCCCAACCCGGGATATAAATACCTGGTTCCACGGTGAAAACCATGTTAGCTTCAATGATGTCCCGGGATAGCGGCGACAATGAGGGTCCCTCGTGGATCATGAGACCGACACCGTGTCCCGTTCCATGCCCGAAGTGTTTTCCGTGACCGGCCCTCCTGATTACCTCACGGGCAGCCTTGTCCACCGTTTTGCATTCCACGCCGGCACGGGTGTTCTTCATGGCCTTGGCCTGAGCAGTCAGCACGATGTGGTGGATTTCCTTTTGTCGTTCAGTCGGCGATCCCACACAGAGCGTCCTCGTAATATCGCAGAAATAACCTTGTGCCTCGGCGCCGAAATCGATGGTAACGAGATCACCCCTCCTGATGCGACGGCTCGTAACAGAAGCATGAGGCATGGCTCCGTTCCCCCCTGATGCGACGATCGTATCAAAAGCCGCTTTGCGGGATCCCTTTTCTCTCATAAGGTATTCGAGTTTTAGACCAAGTTCCCGCTCGGTCGCTCCGGGTTTGATAAAACGTTTCAATTCCCGGAAGGATTCTTCCGCTCGGGAGATGGCTGTACGGATATGTGCAAGTTCGGTACGGTCCTTTTGAAGCCGCAACTGGCGCGGGAGATCACGATGCTCCCTTGCGCGGAGACCTATTTTTTTCAGTTTCTTGATGATCTCGACGGTGAGAGAAGATTCATCTAAGTAGATGGTTGTTATACCCCGATCGTAGGCAGCCTCCTGAAGTGCCGTGAAGAAATCCTTTTTTTGTATAAGAACCGTCACGCCGGCGGATTCCCTGCGTGACTGCAGCTGATATCGGAAATCGGTAATCAAGCAGGGTTTACCGTTAGAAACTAGCAATGAGCCCGATGAACCAGTGAATCCCGTAAGATACCGAATGTCTTCACGGCGGGTAACGAGCAGCGAATCGACCCTTTCCTTTTTCATGAGTTCTTTGAGCCGCGAAAGACGACTCAGTGTAGGTCTTTTCTTCATTTTATTTTTCCGGTGTCTGAGGTAATTGCTGCAGCTGCTCTGAGGGCAAGAAGGTAGCTTTCTGGTCCAAACCCCGAGATTTGGCCGACAGCAACGCCGGAGATGTAAGAAGTTTTTCGGAACTCCTCACGTTTATAGATATTCGAGATGTGAGTTTCTATCGTAGGGATCCCGGTCGACGATATCGCGTCGCGAAGGGCGATGCTAGTATGGGTGTAGGCTCCCGGGTTGATCACGATTGCCTGGTATACACCCATGGCGTCCTGAACTTTTTGCACCAGCTCTCCTTCGTGGTTCGACTGGAAGAAGGAAACACTCACTCCGAGTTCTGCAGCTAACGCCGTGATTCGCCCATTGATGTCATCGAGTGTGCATGAACCGTAAATAGAAGGTTCCCGTTTGCCGAGAAGATTCAGGTTTGGGCCGTTAATGAACAAAATCTGCATGAAACCCCCATGAAAAATAAAAAACTGCCTTAGGCAGTTTGAGATACTGACCAAATAAAAGGATAAAGTCTTTCCTAAAATTCCTTGAGCAACTTGGGGGCGGACATACGAAGAAGAAACCTTCCTTTGCCGAAGTTACCTTCAGGTTTGATGATGAGCACGATAAAATATTCATCGTTCAACCGTCGGAGCATGATCATGGCCTTGTCAGCAATGACTGTAACCTCCCTCGTGGATCCTATCTGCGCTGATTGCGATCCTTTTTCGATCTCTTTGAGGAGTGCGGAATATTCAACAGTCATTGATTGTATATCCATTTCTTTGCTTATTGAATATTCTTCTACCGGAATGCCATCCAGTCCTACGATAAGTGCACCTACTGCCCCTTCCGTGCCGTTTACAACCTCCTTCATGATATCGGAAAAAGGCATTTATCTCTCCTTTTTAATGTTTTTAAGCCAATTTTCGAGACGATCAATGGTCTCTTTTCTGGACGTAATCGACTGCCGTGGAGTTAGGTGTACTTTTTCATCCTTGGTTACACGAGGTGATGCATCGGGAGGTATATATTCCCGCGGTTCAAAATCAAGTGATGCCTCGGTCGTTTTCGATGATTCCCGGGCGAGAGAGGACGCAAAAATATCACCCGATGGCGCTTCGGTAACGGCTTGAGCATGCTCTTCAGTCACTGCTTCCGGCTTATTCTCTTTTGATTCGTCAAGTATATCGTCAAGTATACTTGTAGCTTTGCTCTCTGCTCCGATCGGTGCGACTGTTATACCTTCCTCTGGTACTTCCTTTTTAAGTGCTAAAAGGACGCTGTCCTTTTCAATAGCTTCAGGCGGAGGAGATTCCTTATCGCTGGTCAACATATTCGACTTCGTAATCTCTCCTAGTGATTCTGCGGCGGGCGCTTCCTCCTGTTTTATCGTTTCCTCTTGCCAATTAGTATATTCCTTCTTCTGCTCTTCCAAAGCGCTAGTTTCTTTTTTCGTTTCGAGCGCTTCAATAGACTCCATGACAGCTGATGCATATTCCTCAGGTGGATTTTCCGAAGCCATTGCCCTGACCCGTTCCAATTTCGCCTTGAGTCCCATGCTGTCAGGACGGTCAGCCATCATCCGTTCGTAGATGTCGATAGCCTTTTCATAAAAACCCTGAGCGATGTAAAGCTCCGCGAGCGTATCTGTGGTAAAATCATCGGATTCATCAGCTGCCAGTTTGACATTAAGTTCCGTCTCTGAATTTCTTGCAGTGAGAACCTCGAAAGGTTGCCTCGGAGATTCAGGTGCTACGAGGGCCGCCTCCTCCTGTTCACCAAACGGAACAGGTTCCTCCTTCGGCCGTTCATGGTCGGCAATCGATATATCGGCTACAGAAGAGGTTTCCTTGTCTGATGATATAATCTCAGGCACTCTCTCACCGGCATGCGGTTCCTCAGCGGAGGACGGCTCTTCAGGAGAAGGTTCTTCATCTATTGGTTCAACTACAAGGACCTCTTCAGGTTCCTCCATTTCCGAAGGGACGATGAAAGACTCTGGAGCTTGTTCTGGCTCGGCAAACATATTCTGTTTCTCAGGCATTGGAGAGAGGGGAGTTGTATTATCAGCAGATTCTGAAATCTGTCCTTGTACTTTCAATATATCCGCAGATTCCTTGATTTCTGCGGTCTTCTCCTCTGCCGGTTGAGGTGTTTGGATCTGCGGCTCTTCTTTGAGGGGTGGGGTATGCTCTTTCGGAGGCTGCTGCTGTTCTTCAACCGTTGAAGTCGCCAGAGGCACCGAAGCCGTACTCGCTGACTTATCAGGAGTTACCAGCCCTTCTGGTTCCTTGGCTGACCCTGGTATTGTCGGAACAGGCCCCTTTTCCCACTCAGGCTTTGTTTCTGCACCTACGCTTTCCTCGAGTTTCGAAACCAGTGCGGCAAGAGATTTATCGCTCGAGTTCAAAGCAAGGGCAATTCTATAATGCTTGAGAGCCTCAGTGTGATGGTTCTGCAGAGAATAAAGTTCGCCCAGTTTTGTTTGGGCCAGCAGGTTATCCGGGATGGCCTTAACGACTTCTTCAAATTCCTTCTGAGCGGCAACCAAATCGCCGTTCTCATACAATAGCCTCCCGAGCAAAGATCGCGCTGTCACATAGACCGGATTATTCTTAAGGCCCTCCGACAGTACATGAATAGCCATCTCGATGTCGCCAATCTTTTTGTACTCTTCAGCCAGTGGTACAAAAAGTTTTGACTTCGGGTCCTTCGAGATCCGCTCCGTTAACTTTACTATTTCGGAGGTGTCTTTATTCATGTTTTTCTTGTGTTATCAAATCGATACCAAAAAAGTTTACCAAATAAAGGGGTTAAAAGTCAAGGTAATACTTTATCTCCCCTTTTTTTATAAAAGCCGTTTTCCTTAAAAAATACATATATATATAAGCTTACTACTACTATTTCAAACAATCATTTCATGCAATCTAGTATACACCAGAAATGCCCTGATAATGGTAAACGCAATTTATTACTTAAAAAAGTATCAAAGTATCATTGAAGAGGGAGTGGAAATACAGACGGTTGCGTTAACAACGCCTTTGAGGGGCCTAAGGAGGACATGAGCCTCCTGATGTGCGCTCCATTCCATTATGGGGATTACAGGTGACTCAACATCTGATACCCGCAATGAAAGAACTTACAATAATCATCTCTGAGATAAGCCCGCCGCAAATTTTCTCAGGAAAATCATCCGGTGCCGCATACGTCCGCACCGCGCTTTAAAGCGCTTTCATTTAATGGAATTAAAAAATGCCTTCGGGGAGGAAGTACCTGTTTGAGAGCGGCTAAGACCGAATCCAACGCTACGACACCTGTTTTCCTAAGAAACGCGCCGAGCATCACCATGTTCGATATGCGGATGTCTCCTAGTTCCTCCGCAATGTCATTTGCGCGAATCTCAATCCGAGCTATGTCAAAACGTTTGGATGGCGCATGCACCAAGGAGGTATTCAAAAAAATTCTTCCTCCACGCATGATTCTTGATTCGAACTTTTGGAACGACGCTTCGTTGAATATAAGCATCGTCGAGGGGTTCTGCACAACCGGAGAACCGATTTCCGTGCCGGAAATGATGACCGTACAGTTCGCCGTCCCTCCTCGAATCTCTGCTCCATAGGAAGGGAACCATGTTACATGCTTGCCTTCGAGCATGCCGGCATAGGCAAGCAGTTTTCCAGCGACGAGCACACCTTGTCCGCCAAAGCCCGCTATCATGACATCTTGATACATGCTCACTGCCGGCCTCTGTTCTGTTGTTTCGTCCCGTTATCCTTCTCCAATCTGTCTTTGAAAACGCCGAGAGGATAGTACTTCATCATATGGTCCCGGACCCACGATACTGCTTGCAATGGTGTCATTCCCCAATCTGTCGGACACATCGAGAGTGTTTCTACGAGTGAAAATCCCGCGCCTGCAACTTGATATTCGAAGGCCTTCCGGATCGCTTTCTTCGCGGTAAGAACATTCCGGGGACTGTCGAGTGATACCCGTTCTATATAAGCCGGCCCGTCAAGCACCGCGAGCATCTCACTTACTCGAACAGGGCTGCCTGCATCGCGAATGTTTCTCCCTGTGGGCGTGGTTGTTGTTTTTTGACCCGGCAGCGTTGTCGGCGCCATCTGACCTCCGGTCATGCCGTAATTTCCGTTATTTACGAAAATCACAGTTATGTTCTCGCCGCGGGCGGCTGCATGGACAATCTCTGCCGTCCCGATAGCCGCCAAGTCTCCGTCTCCCTGGTAACTGAAGATCACGGATTCCGGCCGGGACCGTTTCATGCCGGTGGCTATTGCTGGAGGTCTACCATGCGGCACCTCGATCATGTCGATGTCCAAGTAGTCATAGGCAAAGACTGCGCAGCCGACCGGCGCGATTCCGATGGTACGGTCACGAATGTCCAGGTAGTCTAGGGTCTCCGCTACGATCCGGTGCAGAACACCATGACTGCAACCCGGACAATAACGAAACGGTTTGTCTTTTAAGCATGATGGACGTGAGAAAACTTTATTCATTGGTTATCGTAATGCAGCAAAAATTGCTTGACATTTTGCCCCTCACTCTGCTATTTTATCGTCCTGCCATATTAAGCCCTCATAATGCCGAGGTAGCTCAGTTGGTAGAGCAGAGGCCTGAAAAGCCTCGTGTCCGCAGTTCGATTCTGCGCCTCGGCACCATTGTTTCGCTTCTTTTTATTACCGCAGTGATATCCCTTCCCCCGGGTTGAGAAGCTTCTTGTTTCACACATTCGTCTATGTCCGACTTGTTCATCGCGTATTTTGATGTTCGTCTCATTCCTTATCAAACAGCCCGAGTTGAAGCATCTTCTCGCCGGGGAAAGGAACGGGATACTCGCCATCGAAGCAAGCCGCACAGTAGTCCATCCGGTGCGGTACGACTTTTTGGATTCCTTCCATACTGATATAGCCCAGCGTGTCTGCAGTTATGTATTTTCTAATTTCCTCGATACTGTGCGATGAAGCAATAAGTTCCTGCCGCGTTGGCATATCGATTCCGTAGAAACAGGGATATGAGGTTGGCGGCGAACTGATCCGTAAGTGGACCTCAGACGCCCCCGCATTCCTGATCATTTTGATGATCTTTTTGCTAGTGGTGCCCCGAACAATCGAGTCGTCTACGACAACGACCCGCTTGCCCTTGAGTGCGTCTCTGACGGGATTTAGCTTTATTTTGACGCCGAAGTGTCGTATGCTTTGCCTCGGCTCGATGAAGGTGCGCCCGATGTAGTGATTTCTGATTAGTCCTGTGTCAAAGGGAATCCTCGCTTCTTCCGCGTATCCCAAGGCGGCGGGTACGCCGGAATCTGGAACGGGAATGACGACATCCGCCTCAATGCTGGTCTCGCGCGCGAGTTGTTTCCCAAAATTTTTTCGGATGGTATATACATTCTGGCCAAAGACCATACTGTCAGGCCGAGCGAAATAAATGAATTCGAATATGCAGTGGGAAGGATCTTCCTGTTTAAAAGGGAAGGTCGAATGGATGCCTTTGCTGTTGATTACAACCATTTCACCCGGCGCGATATCCCGGATATGTGTTGCTTCGATAAGGTCGAACGCACAGGTCTCCGAAGCGACTACGGAAGCGCCGTCGAGCTCTCCGAGTGAGAGCGGCCGGAACCCGTGTGGGTCACGGATAGCTATGAGTTCCTCTTCCGTGATGATAAGCAGGCTGTAGGACCCCTGGACCTGCCTGAGGGCGTCCACGATCCGTTCATGCAGCGTCGCTGCCCGGGATTGGGCAATCAAGTGAACTATCACTTCGGTGTCCGTTGTCATGACGAATATGGAGCCGTATGCTTCAAGCTCGTCCTTAAGCAAGCCCGCATTCACAATATTCCCGTTGTGCGCAACTGCTAATCCTCCCAATGCAAAGTTGACGAGTATGGGCTGTATGTTTATTGCGGAACTTTCTCCAGTGGTCGAATAGCGGTTGTGTCCGATGGCCATATGCCCAGGCAATTTTTTAATCCGGTCTTCAGAGAATATATCTGCCACCAGCCCCATCGCCTTTTGTCCATGGAGCTTTTTGCCGTCGGAAGAAACGATTCCCGCGGACTCCTGGCCCCGGTGCTGCAGCGCATAAAGCCCCAAGTATGTAAGATTCGCCGCATCGGGATGGCCGTAGACACCGAATACTCCGCACTCTTCATGCATCTTATCAAACATAATTCTTATACCTTCTTTTTAAATACCCGCATGAATATGTAATCTACCTTCTCAAGCGTATGCGAGAGATCGAAACAATCGTCAATTTCACGGTTGCTCAGATATTTTTTGATATCCTTGTCGTTCAGCAGATACTTCTTAAAGTCCCCACCCTTTTTCCATACCTCCATCGCATTTCGCTGTACGTAAGAATAAGCGGTCTCACGGGTCAGCCCTTTCGCCACAAGCGCAAGCATGACCGTCTCGGAATGGAAAAGCCCCTTCGATAATAACATGTTCCGCTTCATATTCTGTGGATAGACGAATAATCGGTCAATCAGGTTGTTGAATCTCATCAGCATGTAATCAATGAGAATCGTGCTGTCGGGGATGATAATGCGTTCTACCGAAGAATGGCTGATGTCCCGCTCGTGCCAGAGTGCGATGTTCTCCATAGCTGCAATAGAATTAGACCGGACCACGCGGGCAAGACCAGACAGGTTTTCCGCCGATATGGGGTTCCTCTTATGCGGCATCGCTGATGAACCCTTCTGACCTTCAGAGAAGAACTCCTCGGCCTCAAGCACTTCGGTTCGCTGAAGGTGCCGAAGTTCTACAGAAAACTTTTCAAGCGATGAGGCAACGAGTGCAAGAGCGGTGAGAAATTCCGCATGCCGATCCCGTTGGACCACTTGCGTCGCCGCCGGTTCCGGTTTGAGACCCATTTTTCTGCAGACGTATGTTTCTACAAATGGATCGATGTTTGCAAACGTCCCGACCGCGCCCGAGATCTTGCCTACGCTGATAACATCTCGTGCTCGCGTCATGCGGTCTAGTGCACGGCTCATTTCCTCATACCACATGGCCATTTTGAGCCCGAAAGTTATTGGTTCCGCATGTACTCCGTGGGAACGGCCGATCATGACCGTGTTTTTGTGCTGTCTGGCCTTCCTCTTCAACGTGGTCATCACTGTGCATATATCTTTGATGATAATGTCCGACGCCTTGCGCATAAGCGAGGCGAGAGAGGTATCCAGCACATCCGAGGAGGTAAGTCCCAGATGGATGTAACGAGAATCAGATCCTACATGCTCTCCGACAGCAGTCAGAAAGGCGATGACATCATGCTTCACAATCTTCTCGAGAGCATCGATGCGTTTGACATTGAAAGTCGCTTTTCTCTTGATGTTTGCAAGCGCTTTTGCTGTGATCAACCCGAGCTTCGCGTTCGCTTCGCATGCGAGAATCTCCACTTCGAGCCAGGCACGGTATCTGTTTTCGGATTCCCAGAGGCCCGCCATTTCGGGCCTGCTGTAGCGAGGGATCATTCTTGTCTCCTATTGATCAATTTGCTTTCGTGTGCAGAACAATCTATAGTTTCAGGGTTTTTTGAGTGACCTTTCATATTTCAAGCAAACAAATTCATATTAAAAAGGAAAGTTGACACAATGCCTTATTATGAATTATGCCGGTAGCACGTGTCTAGGGATAGAATGATGAAGTCCAGACTTCAATTCATATTTGCCGAGAAATTTGATTATATGCAGCCTTGTCCAATGCCACAAGAGAGATTGACAGATTACATTCTCCCGCCCCTTCTTTCAGGCCTTCTAATAAAGTGTGAACACCTGTTTTATAATCGTCATCTGCTAGGGAAAAGTATTCCATCGCGGCAATTACATCTCCGGCGGCAATTACGCTTGCTGCAGTCATTCTAGCCACATTCTTAAGCGCCGCGTAAGAGAACTCCGATCGTGGGCCGAGACCTATTAAAAATATTTTTCCCGCCGGGATTTTGCCGCGGCTGGTAAGCAGCGCCATTTCGCCCAGTGTGCCGTGCAGCTTTTTCTCAAGTATGAGGCGTGACAAGGAGCCGCACAACAGCCAGTCGAGCTGGCCTGCAAGGTTCTTAAGCGGTCTCACATCTTCATAAAAACCGACGACGACAGCATCGCTCTCGATCGTTCTAATGTCCTGAAATATGATTTTCATCGCTAAATCGGACATATCCTCGCTAATCCTCAATCTTACTCTCTTCCAATTTTCCCATCAATCGTGCCACACGATCCAGTATCCCGTTTACAAAAGCTCCAGACTCTTCAGTGCCAAATTTTTTCGCGATTTCGATGGCCTCATTGATTGTTACGCTGGTGGGTATGTCGATACGGTAGATGATTTCGTAGATGGCCATTCTCAGCACATTGCGGTCTACCACGGCCATACGATCGAGGCTCCAGTTCTTCGCACATTGATGAATCAGGTTGTTAATCTTGGGAAGATGTTTGTATGTTCCCTTGACGATATCTTCCGCGAAATCCCTGACCTCATCGTCCGGATTGTATTCCGTCCAGAAACGCTTCAGAATGACCGCCGAAGGCTTCTCTTTTCTGATATCGAGCTGAAACAGAATCTGGAGCGCGTGCTCCCTGGCCTTGCGTCTTTTCATACCCTCTCGTCCGACTGCCGTCTTTCCGAACGCATCCGACCTTATATCAGCTGTTTCACAACATTTGCCATTTCGATCGCGGACATTGCTGCGTCCCAGCCTTTATTGCCGCTCTTCGTTCCCGCGCGCTCGATTGCCTGCTCGATGGTATCCGTGGTGAGTACTCCGAAAATAACTGGTACGCCAATATCCATGGATACCGTTGCAACCCCTTTACTCACTTCAGCGCTCACATATTCAAAATGCGGAGTAGCCCCGCGAATCACAGCTCCGAGACAGATTACCGCGTTGTACTTCTTTGACTGTGCCATTATTTTCGCCACCAGGGGGATCTCGTAAGAACCAGGGACTTTTACGATTTCAATATCATTTTCCATCACACCATGGCGCTGCAATCCGTCAAGAGCGCCTTCCAGCAGCCTGCCTGTGATAAAGTCATTGAACCGTGCCGCGACAATTCCGACCCTCAAACCTTTTCCATTCAGGTCTCCCTGGATGATTTTCGCCATCGATTCCCTCCGAGCTTTTAACTCTGAATTTATTAGACTTTCTCGAGCATATGCCCAAGCTTGCTTTTCTTCACCTTAAGATAATGGATGTTTTTTGCGTGAGGATGCATTTCTATCGGTACCCGGGCAACAACGGTGAGCCCATAGCCTTCAAGCCCGACGATTTTTTTTGGATTGTTCGTAAGCAATTTGATTTTGCGGATACCCAGGTCTCGGATAATTTGAGCTCCGACGCCGTAGTCCCGGAGATCAGCCTTGAACCCCAACGCAAGGTTCGCCTCGACCGTATCTTTTCCTTTATCCTGTAGTTCGTAGGCCTTCAGCTTGCCTTCAAGTCCGATTCCACGTCCTTCTTGGCGCATATACAAGATTACACCCTTACCTTCCTTATCGATCATCTGCATAGCGTTATGGAGCTGTTCCCCGCAGTCGCAGCGCATCGAACCGAATACGTCGCCAGTCAGGCACTCGGAATGGACACGAACCATAACCTCGTCATCGGGCCTGATGTCTCCCTTGACCAAGGCGATGTGGTTCTGACGGTCGATTTCGTTCGCATAGAGAATAGCGGTGAATTCATTGCCGTAGGATGTTGGGAGTTTTGTCACTGCAACCCGGCGAACAAGGGATTCCTTCTTTACCCGGTAGGCGATGAGGTCCTTGATGGTGATAATTTTCATCCGGTGGATCTTAGCGAACTCCATGAGCTGAGGAACACGCGCCATAGTTCCGTCATCATTCATGATCTCGCAGATAACACCTGCTGGGATGAGACCGGCTAACCGCGCCAGGTCGACTGATCCCTCGGTCTGGCCCGCGCGCTGGAGGACGCCACCCGCTCTCGCACGGAGCGGGAACACGTGCCCGGGGCGCGCCAGATCCTCGGGTCTGGACTTCGGGCTGATCGCTGTCTTGATCGTCGTAGCCCGATCGGCAGCGGAGATACCGGTTGTTACACCTTTCTTCGCTTCGATGGATATGGTGAACGCCGTCCCGAAGGAGGATGTATTATCCGTTGTCATCATCGGCAATTGCAAATGCTCAACTCTATCTGGTGTCATGGAGAGGCAGATAAGACCCCTACCGAACTTTGCCATAAAATTGATAGCTTCAGGTGTTATGGTTTCCGCGGCCATGGTAAGGTCGCCTTCGTTCTCGCGATCCTCATCATCCACGAGAATGACCATTTTCCCGTTCTTGATATCCTCTATGGTTTCTTCAATTGTGTTGAATTTCATAATGTCACCTCAATTATTCAGAGTCAAGCGGCAACGAGCTGGAACAGGAGAAAACATTTCCGAACCCCAGTCTCCGGCAGCCTTGTCTGTCCCCTAGGCAAATCCGGTTTTCTTGAGCAACTCCAGATTAACCTCGCTCACCATCCTTCCAGACAAGAGACGTTCGATATACTTGCCGATGAGGTCGCCCTCCAGGTTCACGCTGTCGCCAGCGGATTTGAACCCCAGCGTTGTCAGCTTTGCCGTATGAGGGATCACTGCGATGGAAAAACCGGCTTTATCTACATCCGCAACGGTAAGACTGATGCCGTCTACTGCAATGGAGCCCTTTTTGATTACATACTTAAGGAGCACTTCCGGCGCGTCGATGAAAATTCTCCAGCCGTTCCCCTCTTCCCGTTTTTCCCTGATACGGCCCACAGCATCTACATGTCCGCTCACCAAGTGGCCGCCGATGCGAGCGGAGAGTTGGAGCGCCCGCTCCAGATTCACCTTCGTGCCGATATTCAGGTCTCCGAGATTGGTAACTTTAAGTGTTTCAACGGCCACATCAGCGGAAAACTCATTTTTGCCAATGTCCACGACGGTGAGACAGACACCGTTTACGCTGATGCTTTCTCCAATGGCCGTATTGTTTAGTACTGCGGACGCCGATATGGTAATGCGAGCTGTGCCTGCGCCACGCCGCAACGCCTTGATGTTCCCCATTTCTTCAACAATGCCGGTGAACATTGATAGCCTCTATTTTAAAAGTGGAAGGAGCACGATTTCTATTCGGCGGTTCTTGTGTCTTCCCGCATCGGTATCATTCGGAGCAACAGGCTGGTATTCACTGTAACCGGTGGCTGAAAGCATCTGTGGGTCAATGCCGCCGTGTTCCTGGAGATAGCGGACCACCTCGGTAGCCCTTGCTGTCGAAAGCTCCCAGTTCGTCGGAAACGTGGCCTTCAGCGTACTCACGATTTTCATGTTATCGGTATGACCTTCAATCTGAATGCGTTTGTCTTTAACGTCCTTTAGGATGCTTACGACTTTGTCCAGGACCTTTTTCCCATCCTTACTGATCACAGCGCTTCCTGAAGGGAATATAATTTTGTCTACCATAGTCATGGTCAGACGATTCTTCATCTCTGTAATCTGAACCTGCCCTTCATGAATCTCTTTTTCGAGCTTCGAAGTCAAGTCCTGGTAGGTCTGGGTCGCCTTCTCAAGTTGCTCAGCCTTCTCGGCTTTTTCCGACAACTCGTTAACTTTTTCACCAAGCGCCGCTTTGTCCCTGATAACCGATTCCTTTTCTTTTTCGAGAGCTGTTTTCTCCTGTTCGAGGGTATCTATCCTTTTCTGAAGGGACTCTTTGTCCTTCTGGAGCGTTTCCCTGTCCTTTTTCATGTTGTCAAGTTCCGTGGAAAGGCTCTTAATCTGCGCATGAAGGTCTTCAGTTTTCGCTGATAAAGCGGCAGCCTCTTTTGACTTCAAATCATAGGTTGATTGTGATACGCACCCGGCAAAAAACAATAAGGCAAATAACGGAAAAATAAGCCGTTTTTTCATAGGCGCACCTTCACTGTTTTTATGATGGGAGATAGGACGTTGAGCCTGGTTATAATAACTTCGACTGCCTATATTGTCAAGGACATTGTCGCAGAAAGAGACTGAATTTAAAGGCAAGTCTTATTGCCATACGAGACAGTGTCCATGACAAACCAAATAAGTTAAACCAGTACATACAGCGTACCTAGAAGCCATTGAAAAACGAAAGTCAGGGAGATTGCGATCAGATAGAGTATGGGTGACATTTTTCCACTTGGGTATTAGGTGTACGCCATCACCGGAGAGCTACTCATTTTCGGATTCCCATTTGAATCGACAAATGTGATATAGATATCGAGATAGTCAACTGCAGCAAATTCGAGGGCGATCTTTTTAAGATTGCGGTTGGCATCTCGGATGATGTTATTGCCTATTCATAGCAGATCAACGGGCAGGATGCTTTGGACGACAACTTTTGATTGTTTATGCCAAGGAGTCGGATTGCGAACCACTTATCGATAGGTTTCTGTTTACCGTTACTGATCGTTCGCAGTATTGTTGATTCCAGTCATGAGGAACACATACTCGGAATCATCGGTTTGCGAGCAGATGCTCTCTCGGCGAGCAAGAAGTCCTTCGATGGTTTCATCAGAAATGCTGAGGTTGGTTACATCATAAGCAGGAAATCTCCTCTGCAAGTCGAACCACTACGTAAGAGAATCACCCATGAAGACGAGCTTCAGGGCGTATGATTATCCTGACTAATGTCTTTCAATCGCCTGTTTCAACATCTCCACGGACGGCACGTTATTGAGTCTCCCAGACTCATCCATGTAGGTTCTTCAGGTGATGCCCGGGGAATTACCGCCATCAAATGCGTCCTTCCCGTTAATCCAGATTGAGGGGGATCCTTTGATCGACAGGCTGATGGCATCATCATAATAGATCGTATGGTAGTTTATCTCGACCGGTATGTCAGCAATGGCAGCAGCACTTTTGATATTGCCTCTAAGTTCGTAGTAGGACCCGCAGAACTCGGACATGTATATATCGATCTTGACAGGCATATAATATATCTCAACTCCAACATAAAACAAAATAGGTGCAAAGTTAAGAGATTTACCCTGAAATATCTTTTTTGAACGAACCATGCACCTATGTTTGATAATATTTTATGTTTTATCCTACCTGTATGATCTGGACCGGGCAGGAATCGGCAGCTTCTTTTACCTTGTCTAAAAGCTCCGTTGGTGCGTTCCCTTCCGCCTGGTTGCCTCCGATTTGGTACTTTGCCGTTACCTGGCTCCAACTGTCTGTTGCGTTTTGCTCGAAAAAATCAGGGCAAACGGTCCAGCATGATTCACAGCTGATGCACTCTTCTCTCCTGATCGTTACTTTAGTATTTGCCATTATTACAGCCCCCTCATCGTTTAATTTCCCGGTTTGGTGTTGGCGTTTTTGTCCAACGGTTTAATGCCGGTTTTTTGCGTTCAAGATTAAACAAGTCTTTTCTGTTCAAGTACATCATCGACCCACGAGAGGGCAGCCGAAACATTGGGAAATCCGATCGTGCTCGTGAGCAGGATAACGGCATGACGTATTTCTTCAGGCTTCGCTCCCGCAGCCAATGCACGCCGTGCGTGGGAATGGACCGAACCTTCAGACCGCACTGTAGCCGCCGCAGCCAGTTGGATCAGATGCGCTGTTTTTTTGTTCAGCGGTCCTGCCGCCTTTGCTTCCTTACCAAGATTTTCTACAGCCTTCATAAATTTTCTATATTTTTTTTGTATTTCTGCATATTGATTGGGCAGCTTCGGCATATGCCCTCCTCATCAATTATGATTTATTTTGGTCTGAATCAAGACAAGATTACTTTTTTTGCATGAAAACTATTATTCTTAGTTTAGGTTAAACCAAGTCAATAGTCAAGCGCGCCCAGTCAGGAGCGCAGGCTGCGGCAGAAGCAGCCATTCGGGCGAACAATCGTTCATCAAGAAATGTTATGTGTTATCATGGAGGTATAAACCATAAAAAAGGCGGCATGGATTTCCATGACGCCATCGCTGATACATCACACCCACGAAACGCTACGATGCTGCGTATACACTTACCTGTTTTCGGGTCTTGTCTTTACGCTCGAACTTTACAATACCATTGATCTTAGCAAAAAGCGTATCGTCACTTCCCTTCCCCACATTGGTTCCGGGATGGACCCTGGTTCCACGCTGACGAATAATGATTGTTCCTGCATTCACCTTCTCGCCGTCGTACCGCTTTACTCCGAGGTACTGCGGGTTGCTGTCTCTGCCGTTTCTTGAACTGCCGACGCCCTTTTTATGAGCCATGACTCATCCTCCAAATTCTTTTTACGCTTACGCGATGATTTCTTTTACCCTGATTGACATATAGTTTTGACGATGACCGTTGGTTTTGCGAAAGCCCTTCCTTCTCCGGTGTTTGAAAATAAGGAGTTTCTCTCCTCTGCCTTCTCCCAAAACCTCGGCTGTGACTTTGGCAGAAGCGAGCGCAGGTTTACCTACGGATATCTTGTCACCGTCGGCAATCATGAAGACGTCCTTCAATTCGATGGTATCGCCCTTCTTGGCATCAAGACTTTCCACCCTAACAACATCTCCGGGGGAGACTTTGTACTGCTTCCCTCCGGTAGCGATTACTGCGTACATGTAAAACCTCCTTGACCTATTCAAACCTTCATTAAGAGTGCGTAAAATACCACGTAACTTACGGACTTGTCAAGGGAAAAAATAGGCACCCCTGATTTTCTTTACCCTCTTCATTATTCAGGGCGGCTCTTGAATCATCCAGTTTTACCCGATTCCATCCTTTTCCCTCACAGGTGGCCTTAAGTTGCCGGGAAGAACAAGTGGAACACCGTCCCTTTGCTGATATCTGATTCGATGGTAATCAGGCCGTCATGCCTTTTCATAATCGCGTAGCAGACAGCAAGACCGAGCCCCAGGCCTTTCTTGCTGTAGGTATCCTTAGTAGAATAATAGGGATCGAACACTTTCGCCAGATTTTCCGCGGGGATTCCCGCTCCTATATCCCGGATTGATATCCTCACGTATTTTCCCGCTTTTATCGGCAAACTATCCTGCTCTGAAACATTCAGATTTTCTCCACTAACCGTGAGAGTGCCTCCGTATGGCATGGCCTCTTTTGCGTTTATTACCAGATTGTTTATAACCTGTATTATTTGCCCTTCATCAACGGCTGCCCGATAGAGATCTTCCGGAAGTTGAAATTGAAGAGCGATATTCGAATCCTTAAGCGAGGTGGCTATCGTACCCCTGAGCAATCCTGATAAGGGGATGATTTTTTTTATGGGATCTCCCCCCGTAGCAAAAGTCAACAGCTTTCTGCTCAACGCTCCGGCTATACCGCAGATTTCCTCCGCTTGGATCAGTCGGCTGACCGCTTTATCGTCCGGCGGAAACGAAGCTTTTGCAATATCAATATTACTCAGGATGATGGTGAGAAGGTTGTTGAAATCGTGGGCAATGCCGCCTGCAAGGAATCCGATCGATTCGAGCATGTGGCTCTTCAGGCGTTCTTCTTCTGCTTTTTTATGCTCCGTGATATCCTGACGAATTGAGATCCACAAAGTCCCATGTGCATGGTGTTCGAAAGTAGAGACAATGTCATAGCACCAAAAAAGGGTGCCATCCTTTTTGACGCTGAGGACTTCTCCGCTCCACATCCCTTTTTGTTTTAGAAGGGCGCTCTTTTCGAATGCCATTTCTTTTGGACTTTTCTCCGTCGGGGCATTGACACGAGAGATATTTTCTCCAATAAGTTCTCCTCGTGAATACCCAAACATTCCATCCACTTTGGGATTGGTATAAACAATCACGCCATCATTAGCCCGGATGAGAAAAACCCCTTCCGCCATATTCGCGGCTATCTTTCCGTGAAGTTGGAGTTCCTCTTCCGCGAGCTTACGGTCCGTGATGTCCAAAGTATACTCTATCATCTGGCGGACGTTTTCTTTTTCGTCAAGAATCGGATAACCGTGAATTTCATAGAATCGTGGCTGACCCTGACTGTCATAATGGATATGTTCCAGTACAACTGGTTTGTGGGTCTTCCTGACCTCGGCAAGCGGGCAGGGATGATCCCTTTCATGGCATGGATCCGTCTTATTGTGAGTATGAGCATAACACGTTGTGTTATCCGGTGGTCCTTGTAACGCCGAAGCCCGATTGGCGATTTTGATATCATGACTGTCCGCATCAAGAACATAAAAAGGATGAGGGAGGGAGTCGATGACCAGTTTTAGGAAAGAATTCTGTTGTTTGATCTGTTCTTCAGCTTTTTTTGCCTCTGTAATATCTTTAATAACAATGACAGCACCAATGCACTCCGTTCCCCGGTAAAAGGGTGAGAAGGATATCTGGGTTTGCTTCACCTCTCCACGTTTTGTTTTGGTTTCTGCTTCCCGATGCAAGATGGGGGCAATCCCCCTCATTACCGTTTTGGGCGGACATAAATCCAAGCAGCGGTCCGACATTTCGCAGAATATATGATGACATTTTTTTCCGAGCGCTTCTGACGCAGTATAGCCAGTCAGATCCTCAGCCGCCGGATTTGAATACCGTATATTCATATCGCGATCAATGACATACACTGCTTCGCTCATACAGTTCAGGATTTCTTTATGGGGCAAATCTAATTCCATGGAGGACACCTCATTGTTGCAACCGGCAACGAACCTGATGAACAAGTCCCAATCGGCGAACATGAATAAACGTGGCCAGGATTTTCAGCAACTATCATAATTTTTAATGCGTTCATACAACTGTTTTCTCCATGGTAAAATCGTCCATGACAAAACCGCTTCCGATATCCTGTATAAGGGATCCCGAGTTCTTGAAGCCTATCTTTTCATAAGCCATGATTGTGTTCACATTATTCTTATTCACCGTGAGGACAATTTTGGTTAAAAATTTATCTTTGGCAAGTGCTTCCGCAAAATGAACGGCTTTTCTTCCGTAACCTCTCCTTCGTTTGGACAACTTTACATAGATTTTGCTTAAGAATAATGCGAGTCCTTTCTGCTGTACAGCGAAATAACCGATGAATTCGTTATCTTCCTGCATCAAAAAATAGAGCATTCCAGACGAGATCTGCTCCGAGATGGCCTCTTTTGACTGGAATCGGCTAAGCATGTAAGCTACCTGCTCTTTGCCGATAATGGAAGCATAATGTTCAGTCCAGATATCTCTGGCCAGTGATTCGACGATTTCCAGTTGATTTTCAGTAGAGACAAAAAGAAACATAGTAGTTGATCTGATTTCTCAATAACGGAGCCCTCTTCCGAGCCCCGATACTTTTTCAGCATGTACTGCGGTCAATTATCGCACCTGCCACGCACCGATGTCCAATTCTTTTGACAAGTACCCGCGATTTTCACCCATCGGTGCGTTGTCCTATGTCTAGGATTCTTCCGGAGCAGGAAAGCGGAGATTGAATATAATTGAACCAGGACTGTCACCCTTCATTCGTTTAAAAGTATGTGACGAGACAGACTTACAACGCAGAGAACACAGGAAAGCATAATGCGAGATCACGATCTGTCCGCACCAAACATCCAACTCTTCCTCCTTAAGACTGCGAAACTTTTCTAGCACTTAAGCCTGAGGCGTAACCCAGAATTGGGAGAGAATTTTTAAGAATACAACTAACTTAGTATCTTCGTCAAGAGCATAAAACGGGGGCGGTGGGCTGGTTTTTATACCGCTCATAATATCTTAATAATCTCTTTATGACTAAATTACCTTTCATCAAACAAAAATGAAAGCCAATACGAAATTTGACAGAAGCTCATGCTGCCTGATACAATGGCTCAGCTTATTAATCAAGTTGGCCTGAATGAACTATTTTGAATTCATCATAAAAATCGCTGAACCCTATAGAGATACGTTGATCCACAAGCTTACGAATGAAGGTTGCCTCGGAGTGATCGAGCAAAACGAATCCTTTGTTGCATATTTTCCCGATACTATTGATATTTCTGCGCTCACCGAAGATCTTTCAATCCTGAAATCGCTGCTTGGGAAATCTGGACTGAACGGGCAACTAACTTTTCACCACACACTCATTCCGGACGAGGACTGGAATGAATCATGGAAAAAAGGATTTCACGCCATCGATGTTGGAACTCTATTCACTGTTCTCCCACCCTGGGAGTCTGAACGCATTGGCCGCATCAATCTTATCATCGACCCTGCCATGGCCTTCGGCACCGGACATCACGAAACCACGAGGTCCTGCCTGGTACTCTTAGAAAAACATGCCGGCCGTTTCGGGCGCGCGAACTTCCTCGATGTCGGTACAGGCACAGGTATTCTGGCCATTGCCGCAGCCAAGCTTGGCTATAGCAGAGTGGTTGGTGTGGATACGGATATTCTTGCCATTGAGGCAGCGCGGTTAAATATAGTCCTTAATCATGCTCCGGCAATCGAGATCCGGGAAGGTAGCATTTCAAACCTGAATGAAACCTATGATTTCATAACGGCGAACATCATTTCCGGGGTTTTAGTACTGATTGCTCCGGCAATCGCAGCACACCTGAAGCGGGGAGGCATCGCTGTCCTCTCGGGAATCCTAAGGGAGCAGATTGTAGAAGTCATTGAAGCAATTACCCGGGTAGGATTGACGATTGTCGAGCGCTATCCTGATGGGAAATGGGTCTCGCTCGTCGCAACCCGATAAGACAGGACCCGAAGAGATACAGCAACTGATTTGGCCCTTTGTCTACCATGATATTGGATGTTGCCGGGAGATAGAGTTGACACGTAGAAGGATTTTGTTTCACGTTTTATATCTATGAAACAAACCAATAAATTTTGTCGTCGCGCTAAACCTGATCATTATCGCATCGTGCGCTCGCGCTCTGCCCCTGTTTTGATTCGCACTAGCTCTGCCACACTTGAGCAATCGTGCGAGACAGGAATCGCATACTGACATTGCCATGTCAATCAGATCGGCGACGGGTAACTGACGGAAGAAGGCAGGGTTTTTCTCGACGATAAAAAAACAAGTCAGGTACCAGTCTCTTTCTTTCATTCGACATGTTATGCTCGCCTTGTTATGAGTTGCCTATACATGTTTTCGACCATAGCCTGTTCGGCACCATCCTGTATGTCCATCTCCTCTCGACCGGCTTATGCCTCAAAGGGACTTTAAAAATGCGAGTTGCGGTTCGGGTGGTTTACCATACTTGTGTTCCTCGGTATATTTCTGACCATCCCACAAATCTCTTTGTGTCGTTTTTTTTATATAACCCGGGTCGGAGTTCTCCTCAGCATAAAATATTTTTGTTATGATCATGTTCTCAAGTACTACCGTTGTTACCATCTATGTCGGTCCGCGTCTCAGACGTCAGAAGGTTAGAGCTGCTTTTCCCGAATCACGCTAGAAGAATTAAACCATTTTGAAGGGGAAGAAGACTAGCCGGCGCACGTTGCTTATAAAAGAATCCTCTATGATGTTAACAAAAGCAAGCTTTTGAAAAATATCACATGTCATGAAACATACTGCTGTAACGATCTTATGGAAATACTAAACAATGTTCCTCATGGGGAAGATAAAAATCTTGCCATGCCTTAGGTTGACCATCTGCTCGTTATGGGACAGACCGCCGTGCAGCCGTTCATAAACTACTGTTTTACGTTTTTGCCTACATGAACCTTGTCCCCGTTCATCGCTTTATGACGTTAGTGGTGAAAACCTTCCAGAAGATTTCCAGGTCGGTCCTTAAGCGTGCCAACTAGGGCACGGAGATCTCCCTAACTAAAAAGCCGGTTTCGTCTTTTGCTAAATGCTTAGAGGTGCCAAATATAGTAGTCTCGATGAGACAAATCCCGATTGATTCTGAAGGTCGCTCACCAAGAGCAGATCAAGGATCAATATTTACAAGAGGCATTCTGTTCAATCAAACCAACGAAGAGACTCTGGGACATCCATGAACTTTCCCGTCAATAAATCGCTTGCGAGATTGCAATGGGGCGAGAATATTTCTATTGAAATCTCTGACAAAGAAAACCTAAACTTAAACACCCTCAGGATAAGCACCATTCTTCTCATGGATGTCTGATTCGTATGATGCAAGTCATAGATGGCTTGCGATATTTCATGGTACCATATATATTATATAGTTTAGCAAAAAATCCGACGCCGGGAGGCTCCTATGGAAATACTCGATCTCAAAAAACTCATGAAATTTAGCCCTGACAGAATTATTCGCGAAATGCTTTCGGACAAGCCTGAGATGCGAATTGCACTTATGTGTCTCGAATCTGGTCAAAAACTGGAGCCTCATAAGGCACCGCTGAGGCTCATGATGTACTGTGTCCAGGGGAAAGGAACATTTACAGTCGGTGATGAAAAAATTGAGGCAGATGAAAAGACGTGCATCCTCTGCGAACCAAATATTCCCCACGGTTTTGCCGCAGACAGGGACGACAAGCTCGTGGTCATGGCTGTTGTCACACCGGTGGATTAATGCATATTGCATCTCTAATTCAGCCGTAATACAACTGTCTGCGCGAAATATCGTTAAATACCTTTTTTTAATTCGTTATTGCAACTGTTTGTGAATGGCCTGTCGAAATCGTGCTGCATTTGCAGTCAGCGTCCATCCGCAGATATGCTTCCCCTTAAGGGCGACTATTTTGACGGACTTCCCACTACCACATTTTCTGGGAACAGGTTTGCTCAGTTCACAGACACCGTAGTGTCAGAAAACTACAGCGTCTTTTTTAATAGCGAGTAGAAGATGCATAGCAGTGAATTCGGTGCTGCATTTTGTCTTTGCCTGGCTTACTGGAAGCGGTATTACTGGCGTAGTTATTCTTTCAGTTGCAGACGTAGTAGCTTTATTTATTGATAGCGATGACTATGCCCAGCCAAACAATCAATATTGCTACAGCGAACAACATAATGCTGTAATATTTTACAGTTAGATATGATGCAACATATTATAGCTATTTCCTGATCACAACTCCCTTTATCGCCGCCAGTTAATCGAACTAAATCGATTCCCGTGTTACTACCTGCTTTCACGGTTTATACGAAACGGTTTTATTTTTATCCTATCTTTGTGTTATAATCCCGATGTCTATGATAAAGAGGCCATATCATGGGTAAAGTTCTTTTAATCGATGATGACATAGAGTTTCTCAAACTACTTGAAAATTACGTTGAAGTAAACTATCCCGGACTCCATGTTCTTACCTGCAATGATCCCATAAAGTGTCTCGCTTCCGTTTCACAAGACCTCGATCTTTTGCTGGTCGACTTGGAAATGCCCGGTCTCGATGGATCCAAAGTCCTTTCCTACGCCTTATCCAAAGGAGTGAGCAAGAACAGGATCGTCATCCTATCTAGTCATGATGCAGATTACCTACACGTGTGCTTTCCCATAGGG
>Ga0335081_10000379_pt1 | contig 81650 bp, 59 predicted proteins | sample Lox_Sample_35_FD_206713 | JGI IMG/M metagenome (GOLD analysis project Ga0335081, IMG submission 206713) | Soil microbial communities from Loxahatchee National Wildlife Refuge, Florida, United States - Lox_Sample_3.5 | ecosystem: Environmental > Terrestrial > Soil > Wetlands | place: USA... | reverse complement strand
AGAAACCGGACGAGAAAATCGACGAGACCTGGGGATTGATCTTCGACCCGAAGAAATCCATCGGCTCGTTCCTGATGATCGACGACACTCGCTCCTGCATTGGCGCGGCGCTCAAGTACAAAGGCTACAGCCTCAACACGACTGACAAGAAACAGTTGGTCCAAGCGCGCAACCTGCTTCTCGATGCCAAGAAGCGCTCCCTCGGATTCGAGGGCGGCGTGGGCATCAAGAACAAGGTGCTGGCCAAAGTCTGCAAAATCGGCATGGTCTACAACGGCGACGCAGTCCGCGGCATGAAAGAAGACCCCAGCACGTACTTCTTCGTTCCGCGCGAAGGCACCGAGATCTGGCTCGATAATATGGCCATCCCGGCCAAGGCGCCGAACCGCGAGATGGCTGAGAAATTCATCAATTACATTCTCGATGCCAAAGTCGGAGCACAACTCTCGAACTTCAACCAATACGCGACGCCAAACATTGCTGCGCGGGCCTTCATCAATCCCGCGGATTTGAAGAATACGGCAATCTATCCGACCGACGAACAAATGAAAGTGCTCGAGTTCGTCAAGGACCTCGGCGCCAAAGGCCCGTGGTACGACGAGCTTTGGACTTCGATCAAATCGAAGTAATTCTCATCACTCGCAGGGGCGAGCGTAGGAGCCCGCCCCTGCGAGCATCACAGCATCATCGATCATAAATCGCTGAAGAGGTCGTCGATATCGACATCATGACCGTGTTTCGGGCGCAACCGCCGTTGCATCATACTGGCAGTCAGGCCATCATCCCGCCGCGATACCTCAGAACCTGACCGCCACAAAAAAGCCCGTTTACGCCTTGATCAAATCGAAACAGCGTTGCGAGTTACCGGACGTGCTACTGATTGACGTGAACGACCTCCGCCGGGGGGAAACCGTTGAAGTACGTCGACGACGCCTGGCTGTAAGCGCCGATGTTTTCGCTATAGAGCAGGTCGCCGAGCTTGAGGTTGGCCGGCAATTCTTCGGTCATCGAGACGACATCGAGCGCGTCGCAAGTGGGGCCGAACACCGAGCAGATTTGCGTCGGCCCCTTCTTGAACGACTTCAGGTGATAGTGGCAATGATCGAAGATGACGCCGGAGAAAGTGTGATAGACCCCGTCGTCGATGTAATAGCAGAGCTTGCCGTCCCGCACAGCTTTGCCGATGATCTTCGAAATTGAAGTGCCGGCGGACGCCACCATGAATCGTCCCGGCTCGGCTAGAATCTGTACGTTCCTCGGAAACAACCGATCCAATTCGCGGTTGATGATCTTGGCCAATTCCCGGAAGGGCTTGACTGCGGCGTCATACGGAGCCGGGAACCCGCCGCCGATATCGAGCAGATTCATCTTCTTGTAGCCGCGATCCTTTGCCTCTTTGAAAATGTCGGCGGCGAGATTGATGGCTTGGACGTAGTTCTCAAAATTCGTTGTCTGGCTGCCGACGTGGAAACTCAGGCCTTCGACGGTGAGGCCGACCCTATCTGCCTCAAGGATCAAATCCACCGCCTCGCCCGGCGCCGCGCCAAACTTCGAGGAAAGCTCAACCATCGCCCCGGTGTTTGCGACTTTCAGGCGTAAGGCCAGGCCGGCGTTGGGCGCGTACTTGCGAATCTTTTGGATTTCTTCGGAGTTGTCGTAGGTCACCAACGGATTGTAACGGTCGAGTTCCGCCAGCGTCTCATTGGCCTTGATCGGGTTGGCGTAAATGATGCGATCCCAAATCCATTGCTGCCGCTTTTTCGCGGGCAGGTCTTTGATGTTTTCACAAACGACCCGCAACTCCGGCAGCGACGCCACATCAAAGCTCGCGCCTTCTTTGAACAGCGTGCGGACGATTTCAGGATCGGGATTGGCCTTGACCGCGTAGTAAGCCTGTACTCTTGGGAGATGCTTCTTGAACGTCGCGTAGTTGCGCCGCAATTCGTCGTGGTCCACAACGAATAACGGCGTGCCGTGTTCCTTTGCGAGTTTTTTCAATGTGCCGAGCGCGACCATCTTAGTGCTCCATGGAGGGACGCGCTCCGTCGCGTCCGTGTCGGTGCGGAGGCCACGACGGAGCGTGGCCCTCCAGTTGGTGAATGTACGTCATTTAATCTCCGTCGGTAATCAGGAAATTTTTGAACTGCCACGGATCGGTGCGATCAATCGCTGGATTGTTATGCCCCCGAAACGCGTTGGTGTAATGTTTCAACGGCGTCCAGTCGGCCGGTTTGGAGATCCATTTACCAAGGTAGGGCTTGGCGATTTTGAGAACGTAATCATGCGGCAGATCGTCGGGCACGCAAACACCCCGGGCCGGGTTCTCGATCATCCACGCCGCAGCGGCGACAACGGAGACGGCGACCTGCATGGTGGTGGCGTTCTGGTGCGGAACAAGCCGCCGCGACTCTTCAATGCTCAAATCGCTGCCGGTCCACCACGACTTGTAGGCATGACCCATCAGCAGCGCCCCGAGAATATCAGCGCCGCTGGTGATCTCGTCGTTCATGATCCGCTGATTTTCGACGAGTCGATAATCATAGCCGCGCAACTCGTTCAACGAGGCGATGGCACAATCGCACGGACAATACGCATAGTGCACCGTCGGCCGGTAAATCGCCTTGCCGTTCTTCCACACGGTCAGACGGTCGGAGATGGTGAACGCCTCGCCGTGCCGCACCACCATGCCGTGGATGCAATAGTTCGGTACCCACGATGAGACCCACGTGTTGATCCCCATCCGCGCCAGACAAATCTGGTTGCGGGGTCCTTCCTTGTGCTCGTAAGCCAACGGCGGCAGTTCTTTCTCGTGGGTCCCCCACCCCATCTCCGCGGTCGTGGTGCCTTCCTCGCGGAAACCTTCCACGCTCCACGTGTTGACAAACTCGTCGACCTGTTTCGGCTGGTCGGTAATCTGCGTATCGCGCTCGCTGCAGTGAATTACTTTCACGCCGAGTCTCATCGCCAGTTGATTGAATACCCGATCGGTGATCAATTGCCGAATTTCATCTGCCTTCCGACCTTTGACCTTCTTGTCGGCAATGAGCCGGCGCCCAATATCGATCAAGCCTTGCTTGGTGAAATGCGAGATGAGACCGGGATTTGCCCCATGCTCCAGCACCGCAGTCGGACCGGGCACGCGCCATTTGCTGGTCATCCGACGGATGTTCATGTGCCGCCAATACAACGTCATCTTTTGTGGCGGTGCGTTCTTCGCATTCTTGTACGGATCCCACAATTCCACCGAAGTATTGACGTACAATACTCCGCGGTCATGGCACCACTGGAGAATCTCACAACAGTCGATGTTCCAAGCCAAATCGATCAACACGTCGCCGGCGCTCAGATATTTACCCAGTAAGCTGCCGAGATTTTCGCGCGTGACGCGCTTGCGCTCGAACCGCACGCCGCGTTTCAACCACGGCTGCAATATTTCCTGACGGTCCTCGAAATCCATCACGGTGATGTTCTGGCACGGCATATCGAGGTGTTTTACCAGAATCGGTAAAGTGCACTGCGCCACGGAGCCATGGCCAACGAATAAAACACGATTTCTGAATTCGATCATGATCCTCCTGCAAAACTCGCGGGTCCGCACTCTGGCGGAAATTGGATTCCATGACAAGTGTTTAGTTGTCGTTTTTCTTTTGCTTTGGCGCAGCTCGATCCTGCCGCCGTCAGCAGCGGAGATGTTTGTGGGAGCGCCCTTCCGGGGGCGACCGGTTTAAGAAGGCGCAGTTAACATCCCGCCCGGCGGGCGCGTGGTGTAGTGCCAGACAAGTATCTTTCCGCTATACTTCCGGCCGTGAACGAGTTTGTCACGATCACCTGTCCGCATTGCGGCGAAGACTTTCAGATTCCTTATGACCCCGACGAAGGCAGTGCGGAGTTCATTGTTGATTGCGAAGTCTGTTGTCGTCCTATGACGGTGTCTCTCAAGACAAAGCCTGGTGAAGTTGTGAGCGTCGACATTTCTGCCGCCTGAATGCGCGTTAAGTACATGGAGAAACAGTGAAAAGCTACCAACATGTTGGCACGGCTCTGCATGCGGCTTTGGCTCGCCTTCAAGCGGCGTCATTAATCGTCTCTGCGCTGCTCTGTGTTTGCGTGGCGCATTGCTACTTTTGGCGAGGCGACGCCTATGCAGCGATAACCATCTGGCCGGTGTGGATCTGGGCTTTGCCGGGCTTGTTCTTGGCAGGGATTGGCTGGCGTCGGTCCCACAGATGGTCGGTGTTAATAGTCGTCGCGATTTGGCTGCTTTATCTCACTTGCTTTAGTGAAGAAATCTGGAGCCTCACACGCTGGCGGCGCTGGCCGTCTGACGAGTGGCAAACTGCACGGCGGCGTGGCGAAGCACTCAGGATCGTCAGCATCAATTGCGCGGGGGGCAATCCGAGAGCGGCGATGGAAGTCAAGGCTTATGAGCCCGATATTGTTCTGCTTCAGGAATCGCCTGAACGACGCGCGCTGCAAGAAGTCGCGCAGCAACTTTTCGGAACAAACGCTGCCGTAGTTGCCGGTCCGGATGCGTCGGTTATCGTCCGCGGCCAAGCGATTCCACAGCCGCTCTTGGCGACAATGCGCATTCACTACACCCATGCTCACGTCCGCTTGCTTTCGGGTGCGGAAACTGACGTGATTAGTTTGCGACTACCGCCGGCACCGTTGCGTGATGATCTGTGGACGGCGGACTGTTGGCGTGACTACGCCAATGACCGTCAGATGCGACGAAGGATGTTAGAGGCACTATGCCAACAAATCGCCTCTACGGCCCATTCGGTTCCATTCATCATTGGTGGCGATTTCAACACACCCGGCGGAGATGCCATTTTCCGCCTGTTCCAACCACTCTTCCATGATTCCTTCAAGGAAGGCGGTTGCGGTTGGGGCAACACCATCGTCAACGAATATCCGCTACTGCGTATCGACCAGATCTGGCTGAGCAAACAATTTCATGCCGTAACAACGGTGGCCCGCCGAACACAAAACTCAGACCATCGTATGGTACTCTGCGATGCGCTGCTGAAACGGAAAACCCAGTGACTTCGATCGAACAATCCAGTTTTTGGCTGGCATCACGGCGAGATTACGTGCCCAGCCCGGCATTGGAAGGAGGACACAAAGCCGATATCGCAATCATCGGTGGCGGATTTACCGGGCTGTGGACTTCGATCTTCCTGAAGGAACTTGCCCCTGAAGCGTCGGTCGTCGTTCTTGAACAGGCCATTCTTGGTTACGGCGGCAGCGGGCGAAATGCCGGACAGGTCAGCGGTTGCATCGATCATTCGCATCAGCACGCCATCGGGCATTTCGGCAAGGAAGAAGCCCGCCGCATGGCCCGCGTCGGACTGGAGAATTTGAATGCGCTGGCGCGCTTCATCAAAGAACGCGGTCTCGCGTGCGACTTCGAACAGCCCGGCCAACTCTTGGTTGCCTTGACGACGGCCCAAGCCGAAGATGCCCGCTCACAAATCGAGGCTGCGGCAGAGTTGGGTGTCACAGGGTTGCGCCTGCTTTCGGCGGAGGAAACGCGCGCCGAATTGAATAGCCTGCTTTATCTGGGCGGTGCCATTGATCCCGGTTGGGGAACTGTCCACCCAATCAAACTGGTAGATGGATTGAAACGTGAAGCGGTCCGGCTCGGCGTGAGGTTTTTTGAGCGGACACTCGTGACGCAACTGGACGTCGCGGACGACGGTGTTCTTGTCAAGGCCGCCATGGGCTGCGTGAAAGCTGACAAGATCGTCCTGGCGACCAATGCCTATACGCACCTCATCTTCCCGAAACTTCTCCACCGCTACATCCCGCTCTACGATTACGTGTTGGTGAGCGAACCGCTTAGCGGACAGCAACTCGCATCGATCGGCTGGCGCAACCGGCAGGCGATGATCGATGGTCGCACGTTCTTCAATTATTACCGGCTTACCGCCGACAACCGCATCCTCTGGGGCACCAGCGAGGCGAAGTATTACCCGCCGAACCGCGTGGATGAGTCATGCGATCATTCCCAGCCGCATTACGATGCGCTGCGCAAAAGTTTCCAACGCCACTTCCCGCAATTGACCGACTTGAAATGGGAATACGCCTGGGGCGGACCCATCGCCTCCACCAGCCGGTTGACGCCGTTCTTCGGCTCTGACGCGGGCGACCGCATCTATTATGGACTTGGTTACACGGGTCTCGGCGTCGCCAACTCACGGCTTGCCGGGCAAATTCTCGCCAACAAAGTTCTGAACCGGCCGAGCGAACTGCTCGACCTGGCCATTGTGAAGAAGAATCCATTTCCCTTCCCACCAGAACCGCTGCGCTCGCTCGCCGTGAAGGCCGTGACGCGTTCCCTGCGCCGCGTTGATGCCGGCAAAAAACCCGGCTTCTTGTTGCGCGTGCTCGACAAAATGGGTATCGGTTTCTCCAGTTAGGTGTCGCTGGTGAACCCCAAACCAATTCGTGGCCGCGGCGCGGCGGAGAATCCCTCGAACCGCTTCGAGCAGATCGTCTATGAACGCGATGACCAGTGGAGCGAACCGGATGATCCAGCACCGAAGACGCAATTTTCCTGAGATACCAGCGCCTCGATCATCACTTACAACGAAAGCCCCGATGTTGGATTCGATGCGAGCATCAATCCCTACCGTGGCTGCGAACACGGTTGCATATACTATTTGATTATACCATCAATCGAACAGCCAGCCCATTGTAAGATTTCCAGTCAAGCGATTGGTAACGAAGTTCTTACTAAGTAATTAAGAATTGTGCGGAGTTGTGGCTCCCCAAGTAGGACTCGCGCCTTGTTAGCTCAATTTTCCTAAGAATTTTGCAGGTTTTTATTCGGGAATCAAAACTAATCGCCATTGCTCATCCAATGCTCAAACCTACTCCTTCAGTACTTTTCCCCGACACTCCATGCTGAACATCCCAAGGCGATTGGTAAATGTCTATACAACATTGCCGCCACCAGATGGGACAAGTTTCGAGGTCTAATGCGAGCCAGGCTGCATGAGTTTTTACATGCTACAGGGTTTTGACGGATTGCTTGAAGAGGCCCACTTCGGCGAGCGTCGGTTCGAGGCGCGAACTGGTGATGCGGATGCGCACTTTGCCGGTGGTCACGGGCGACTTCAACCGAATGAGCCGGCGATGACCAACGGTGGTGAGGTCGTCCGACGGAATTCTTTCCGCCGCGACCCATGCCGAGCCGTTCCACGTCTCGATGGCAAAAGATTCAATTCTTTGGCTGCGGTGATCCACCGCTTCCTGCAACGAAACGACGTCGAACGTGACCGGCTTCGGCAGCGTGAGCGTAACTGTGCCGGTGGTTTTGCCCGGCGCGGCTTCCCACCAAGTGTCAAGGTTACCGTCGAGCGCCAGCGCTGGACTGTTCGTTGCGTTGGAATTGTCCGCCGTGACTTTGCTGCCCTTGGCAAGGTCGGTGGCGAAGGTTTCGTTGATGATCTGCGCCGTGCGGTTCAACGCGTCGAGTTGGTTGTCCGGAACGAGACCGCGTTTATCGGGCGACAGATTCAGGATGAGATTCCCGTTGCGACCGATGGACGTGTAGAAGATGTCCACCAACTGCGTGACAGTGCGCGGCTGTTTGTTGTGCGCCCAAAACCATTGGTTGTTCTGGAGAATGGTCGTGTTCACTTCCGCCGGATACCACCAGAGATACGAACCGGGCACGAGTTTGGCGCGACTGCCGAAGTCTCCTGCCTGCATGTCCGGCCAATTGAAGTCATCCGGCGGCACCGGCAGCGGGATGACGCTCCATTCGGTGGTGCGGCCAACGCCACCTTCATTGCCTACCCACCGCACGTCCGGCCCTTTGCCCATGATGACCGCTCCGGGTTGCAGATGGCGGATCAAATCATACCACGCGGCATAGTTGTAAGTCTCTTTGACACTTGGATCCGGGTTTGCGCCGTCGAACCAAACTTCGGCGATCGGCCCGTATTCGGTCAGCAATTCGTAAAGCTGGTTCAGAAAGTAACGATTGTAATCGTCCACCTCGTAGGTGTAATTCGTGAAACCCGCCGGCGGCGTGCGGCCCTTTGAAGGATCACTCTTGAAACTGGCCGGATCAGTGGGGATGACCGAGAGAACATTGCTACTGCCGTTGCCGTAATAGCCCGCCGAATTTTTCGGATTGGTCCTCAACTGGTAAAGATCCGCCGGCGAAAGATAAACACCCAGCTTGAGACCGTGCGCACGGGCGGCGTTGGCCACTTCCCGCACCAAGTCACCCTTTCCGTCACGCCACGGACTGGCCACCACCGAGTGCGGCGTGTAGCGCGTGGGCCACATGCAGAATCCATCGTGGTGCTTGCAGACCAACACGATCATCTTGCCGCCGAAATTCTGCATCGCGTCGAGCCATTGGTTCGCGTCCAGTGCCGTGGGATTGAAGATTGCCGGCTCTTCGCGACCGCTGCCCCATTCTACTTCATTGAACGTGTTCACGCCGAAGTGGAGGAAGAATGTCCGCTCCAGCCGCATCCAGTCCGTTTGATTGGCGCGCGGCAAAACCTTTGCCGCCTTCTCCGCAATGACCGCTGTCGAGTCGTCGTTGGAGATGATCTGCAACGTGGAATACTCAATCCGCACAGACCCGGCAGCGCTGGCCGGCTCCAGACGAACTGAAGTGAGGTTCATGGCTTTCCAGCTTGCGGCATCTTTGGCGCGAACGCTTACGACAACTTCACCGGCCTGTTTGATCTCCACCGAACCGATGTCCAACGTAGAGAACTTGTCCCAACCCTCTGCTTGCGAGACTTTGGCCGGGAGGGTTTTGTCGCCGACGCCGACGACAAATTCCCCGCCGCCGTCGACGGCAGCAATCACTACACTGACTTTGTAAATGCCGGGTTTGGGAATACGCGCTTTCCACGAAATCCACTCGGCCGGATTGAACCAATAGCCGATGTCGGGGTTGCCGCCTTTCTCTTCCAACTGCAAAGTCGTGCCGTGCAGGGTGGCGGCATCGGCGTTGAAGACAAGCCGGCCCTTTTCATCCGGCGTCACCACCACCGAAAGATCCGGCAAAGGTGTCGGATTCAAGTTGCTGCCGGTAATGCGCAACGCGCAGGTGAGATCACTCAACTTTTCGCCAGGCACTTCCACGAACAAGCCGTCCGCCGTCTGGTTGAACTTCAACTTGCCGGAGCGGCCGAGCATTTCGACTTTCTGGATTTTATTCTGCGCCGGGTCGTCGGTCTCGGCGAGCGAGCGGATGAGTATCTTGCCATCGTCCGGCCAGCCGAGCGCAATCGCGTAGAGTGTCTTGCCTTTGGTCGTGAAGCGAATGTCTTTGACGCTGTATTGGAAGTCTTCCTTGAAGGCGCCGCCGGCACCCCGCACTGTGCCTTCGCCGTAAACCTGCCACGGACGCGTACCGTAAATCGCCTCGCCGTTCACCGCCGTCCAGTCGCCGAGTTGATGCAGCATCCTTTCCACTTCTGGATCAAGTGAGCCATCGGGCCGCTGTACGATGTTGAGAAGAAGATTTCCGTTTTTGCTGACGATGTCCACGAGCATATGGACGATCCATTTCGTCGGCCGGTAGCCCCAATGTTTATTGTAGAACCAGTCGCCGATGGAGGTGTCCGTCTGCCACGGGTGCGGATCAATCCCGGCGTTCACGCCGCGTTCGTAGTCGTGCACCCAACGTCCGACGGAAGGTTGCTTGCACGTGTAGACGGCCATGCACTTGCCGTGATGTTCGGCAGCGCTGAGGTTGTAGAAATTCGCGATCTGACTCAAGCCGACCTCGTTGTCGAACGCCACCCCGCCATCGGTGTAAAGCAGATCGGGTTTGTAGTTGTCCACCAGTTCCTCGATCTCATTGAACCACTCCTGCTGCCAACGGGGATTATTGGAATACCAACTGCGGTCGCCAGGCTCGGCGGGAAAATGATAAAGGTCCCAGTAATTTGAATTGGCCCCGTCGTAAGGCACGCCGGCCAAGGGGCCATTCGTGTCGGCGCCGTGGCTGGTTTGGAACCAGGTGAAGCTGGCGCCCAAATGTTCGGAAACGCCAAAGGGCAAACCATACTTCTTCGCCGCCTTCTGCCATCCGCTTACCACGTCGCGGTGCGGTCCCATCTGCACCGAATTCCAGCGGTGCAACTGGGAGTTCCACAAAAAGAAATTGTCGTGGTGCGACGCCATGCTGACGAAGTATTTCGCGCCGGCTTTTTTGTAGAGCGCCATCAGCTTGTCCGGATCCCATTTCTCGGCTTTCCAGAGCGGGATGATGTCCTTCCAGCCGTTGGTGGACGGATGGCCCCAACGTTTGAGATGATCTTCGTAGTCTGGATCGCCTTGCTGATACATCTTGCGGGCATACCAATCGCCCTCCATCGGCACCGACTGCGGACCCCAGTGCGCCCAGATGCCAAACTTCGCGTCGCGAAACCACTCCGGGCAGGTGTAATTCGTGAGCGAATTCATGGTGCCGACAAACGGGCCTTTGGCGATCGGCAGTTGGAATTGGAATGAGTTGGTTTGCGCCATCGCTGTCGCAAGCGAACAGGCCAGCGCCAGCGCGGTCAATTGGATTCGATCCAGTATCATAATTCCAGGTCAACTCACGGCACGGAAGGATGCGGCGGGCCCGGTTGTGTTTGCACGACGGCCGTCGCCGGTGTAAGGCCATCGGCGCTGGCGGTCAATTGGAATTCCCCGGCATCCTCTGTGGATTGCACGATGATCTGCGCCAAGCCGTTGAACAAGCTGCGCGACCATGGCGGCACGCTCGGTTTGCCAATGATGTCCACATTCACGTTGGGATTCAGACCGCCTTGGGCATAACTGTTAGTTACACTTACAGCGATGACGTTGTCGCCGGCGTGCAGGAGTTTCTTGACGTCGAATGCCGGTTGCGCCTGCCAGTCGTGCGATTCGCCGACGAACTGGTTGTTCATGAAGTACCAGCCCTCGTCGTCGCAGCCGGCGAAACGAATTTGCACATCGCCGTCCTTCAGGTCTTTTTCTGTCAGCGTGACATGGGCGCGGTAGATCGCCGTCGTGTTCTCCGTTTTGATCGTCGATTCTTCCCCGCCGGTTTTGGCGTTCAGAACGTTCCAGGCTGAATCATCAAAATCATTCGCGTATTCCGGCACCGCGCTGCTGTCGCCCGGAATCGTCGCCAGTTTCCAGCGCCACTCATTGACCGGGAGGCTGCGCATGGGCAGGATCGAAAGGTACTTGTCCGGTTCGTGACAACTCGGATCGCCATTGCCCACGCCGAGGATTTTTCCCGCGCCTTCGATGCGGAAATTGATTTTGTTCTGCGCCACCGGCACCACGCGGCCCTGCGCGTCGAGCGCGGCCACGGTGAACACCGCCACGTCTTTGCCGTCGGCGGCGATGGTTTTGCGGTCGGGCGTGAGTTGAATTCGCGTCGTGTTGCCGGTCGTCTCGACTTTCGTTTCAGCGATGAGCTTGCCGGCGGCGTCGAAACCTTTTGCGGACAAGGTCCCCGGCGCGTAGTTCACTTTCCACGTCAATTTGGAGTTCGGGTTCATCGTCTGTTTGCCGAGCGACGCGCCGTTCAGAAAGAGTTCCACCTCTTTGCAATTACTATAAGTATCCACGCGGATTTCCTGACCTTCCTTGCCCGGCCAGTTCCAATGCGGCAACAGGTGCAGCACGGTGTTCGTCGTCCACCACGATTGGTAGTAGTAGAAAATGTCCTTCGGAAAACCGCACGTGTCGAGGATACCGAAGTGCGAGTTGATGCATGGCCACCAATACGGCGTCGGCTCGCCGCGATAATCGAAGCCGGTCCAGACAAAGCCGCCGGAAAGCCACGGACGGACGGCGAAGAAACTCCACCAGCCCTCGGCGGTCGTGTTCCAGCCGGACCGGAGAACGTCGTAGGCGGTGCAGTAGCCGTGCTCCTTGTCGTTCTCGTAAATGCCGCGCGTGCTGACGACGCTGGCCTGTTCAGTGCCGACGTTCGGCTGGCTCGGATGGGCGGCGTGATAACGGTCCATCTGCGGACCGTAATGATAATTCCAGCCGCGCACTTCGATGACGGAATTGATGCCCACGAACGCGTCGTCTTCCGGCGAGGCGTAGGTGACGGCCCGCGTCGGGTCGAGCTGCTTCACGTAATCCTGCATCGTGCGCGCGACGTTTGCGGCTTGCGGCGAATCCTGCACCATGAACTGCTCGTTGGCAATGCACCAGATCGCCACGCTCGGATGATTGCGGTCGCGGCGAATCTGGTCATCCCACTTTTTCATGTTTCCCGAATCGCTGCCCATCAAGCGGCTCTCGTCCATAACCAACATGCCGAGCCGGTCACAGACGTCGAGCAACTCCGGCGTGGGCGGATTATGGGAAGTGCGAATGGCATTGCAGCCGAATTCCTTCAGCTTCTTGACGCGAAACTCCTGCAACGCATCCGGGATGGCCGCGCCGACACCGGCGTGGTCCTGATGATTGCACGTGCCGTAAAGCTCGTAATGCTTACCGTTCAGCAAAAAGCCTTTGTTCGGGTCGAAGCCCACGGTGCGGATGCCGAACAACGTTTCTTTTTGGTCAACGATTTTGCTGGCGACGGAAACCGTCGTGATCAGCCTGTAAAGTTTTGGATTCTCGGGAGACCAGAGAATCGGCGAGGAAAGCCTGGACTGCAGTTTTACAACGCCGTGAGATTCGCGTTTTACTTCTTCCGACTCGGAAAATTTCTTCAGCGATTTGCCGTCGGGAGAGATGATTTCGCAATCCACGGTTGCCTCAGCAGCATTCGTGAGCGTGTTGAGCAAACGAACTTCGACGGCAATTTCCGGACTGCCTTGCGGAATGTTTCCTTCAAATTCGCTCCGCACAAAAATCCCATCCGGCGCGATGGCGATCAGCGCGGTTTTATCCAACCAGACGTGGCGGTAGATGCCCGCGCCTTCGTAAAACCAGCCCTCGGTTTTGGTCGCGTCCACGCGCACGGCGATGGTGTTCTGGCCGCCGAAATGCAACACGTCTGTGATGTCTTCGCGGAACGGATAGTAACCGCCCTCGTGATGCCTCACGCACCAGCCGTTGACCCACACCGTCGCGTCGCGGAACACCCCGTCGAACGTCAGCCAGATGCGTTTGCCTTCGTCGGATTTCGGCAGTTCAAATGTGCGGCGATACCACGCGATGCTGTTCGTCGGATACCTGACGCCGAGCGTGTGAAAACCGTGACTTCCATCCGCGGCCCAGTCGAACGGCAGTTCAACCGCCCAATCGTGCGGCAGATTGACGACGCGCCAGTAGCTGTCGGAGAACTTTTCCGACGCCGGCCCGGAACCGGTGCCGGAATTTTCCAGATGCAGCGCATTCGGCCAGTCGTCGCCGAGATGGAATTTCCAGCCTGCGTCGAGGGAAAGATGTTCGCGCGGCGAATCGGCAGCCGCAAACGGCGTGACAAACCCGCCGACGGACAGCACACCCAGAATCAGCGGAAGCAAACGGTGAACCCCGAGCAGCGGGCGCAACTCAGCCAAAGAACGCTTGATATTGTAGAAGGACACCTCTGCTGGTTACAGCAAGCCAACAATTCCAACTAGTCGTTAGTTTTCACGACTCCGGTCACGCTGGGACCAGTATTCCGTTGCGCGATACGGGGAGCCACGATTTCGTCAGAATTTAGCATTACTCCCTCACCGCACCGTTCGTTCCGGCGGCGAGCCGGGGCAGGTAAAGATTCCTCGGAGCGGATCGCTGAGATTCGTTCCCGGCCAGTAACCCGCCGCCAACGCAGCGGACAAATCTCACCTGCCTCACTGAACAAGTAAGAATAAAAATCCACGCCAGTAAACACGCCTCAGCCAGTTCGACCCAACTCGACCTCAACCAATTCGCAAAAAATAACTGCGGGTGCTTTCGGATCGCTACAATCTGAAACTAATCTCCCTTGGCGCAATAGCTACGGTTGAGACAGCAGGTAAGGGGACGACGTATCTGGCGATTTGGTCAACTGAGACGAACGAGCAGGGAAGCAAGCAGTGAAAGAGTAATGACGAAGCATCAACGAATTCTAACGGAGTAGTGGCTCCCAAGGTAGGAATGTAGTTAGAACTGACGATTGTTGGGTTGATTGACTTGCAGTAAATTATGTGGATGTCCTCCTTCAAGATCAAGAATTGCGTGGGAGAGTTTCGCCCACTTTCTGGGACAGTGCGTTTTCTTCTGTTGATTCTGAGTTTGCTGTCCGGCAGGGGGGACAACTCGGAGACGCCCGACCGGGCGGGATTCGGAAACTCAAAGGAAAACAGAAAAACGAAGAGTCAATTAAACACTTCACTTCTTGCGATCATGGGTCTCCTGATGCTTCCGTTGGGCGCGTTCGCGCAGTTGCCAACGCCAACCTACGGGTGGAATCTCGGAAATACGTTGGAGCCGCCTTGTGGCGAAGGCTGCTGGGGCCCGCCGGCGACCCAGGCGCTGATCAACGGAGTCGCTAACGCCGGGTTTAACACCATTCGTATCCCGTGCGCGTGGGACAGCCACGCCAATCAGTCCACGTACCAAATTGATCCTGCTTTTATGGCGCGGGTCAAACAGGTGGTTGACTGGTGTTACGCCACGAACCTGTACGTCATTATCAACGACCACTGGGATGGTGGCTGGCTGGAGAATAATATTGGGACATCTGTGGACCCAACGATCAACGCGAAAATGAACTCCTACTGGACGCAGATCGCGACCAACTTTGCCGGTTATGATAACCACTTGCTGTTTGCGGGTGCGAATGAACCAAACGTTACCAATGCCGCACAGATGTCCACGTTGACGACTTACTACAACACTTTCATCAATGCGGTTCGCAGCACGGGCGGCAACAACACCAATCGCTGGCTGGTGGTCCAAGGGCCAAACACCGATATCGACACAACCTATAGCTTGATGAATACCTTGCCTACGGACTCAACGCCCGGTCGCCTGATGGTCGAAGTACACTATTATTCCCCGTATCAGTTTTGCTTGATGTCAAGCGATGCGGACTGGGGCAATATGTTCTACTTCTGGGGAGCGGCATATCATTCTACCACCCTGCCCTCGCGCAACCCTACCTGGGGCGAAGAATCCTATTTGGACGCGGAATTCCAAGAGATGGCCGACAAGTTCGTAAGCCAAGGAATTCCCGTGGTGCTTGGGGAGTTCGAGGCCATGAAGCGCACGACCGCTGACTACCCGGATCTTACGGGGGCAAACGTGGACCTGCATCTTGCTTCGAGGACCTATTTTGATTGGTACGTCGTCGATTCCGCCCACAGACACGGATTGAGTCCCTTCTATTGGGACACCCCGGGCGATGCGCAATTGTTCGACTGGACCACGGGTGCGGTCGATGACCCGGACGGCGTGCGTGCGTTGACGGGAGGCGCGGCGCTGCCGCCCCCGGGCGCCCTGCCGCCAGTGCCTCTGCCCTGGATGACGCAGGACATCGGCACGGTCGGCGTCTCGGGCACCGCGGGTTTCACCAATAGCGTGTTTACGCTGGTTGGAGCCGGAGGAGACATTCAAGGCACAGCCGACGCCTTCCGCTTTGTCTATGTGACGGCAACCGGAGATTGCACGATCATTGCCCGGGTCAGTTCCGTGCAAAATGTCAATCCGTGGTCGAAAGCCGGGGTGATGATCCGCGCCAGCCTGGATGCCGGAGCGGCCAACGCCTTTGTCGCCATGACGCCGAGCAACGGCGTGACTTGGCAATACCGTTCGAGCGCTGGCGGCGGGACGACCTGGAACAATACAGGCGGACTGAGCGCACCCTACTGGGTCAGGCTGGTGCGCAGTGGAAACACGTTTACGGGATACCGTTCCTCGAATGGCACGACCTGGACGCAGCAAGGCACAACGAACATCAGCATGGGGTCCACAGCGTATATTGGCTTGGCGCTCACCAGCCATAACAGCTCAACCCTGTGCACGGCCACGTTTGACAACGTAGCTGCGCCTGGTTGGCCGACCTCGCTTCCGCCCGCCGCGCCAAAGGGTTTGACGGCTGTTGCTGGCAGTGGAAGCGTCGCCTTGAGTTGGTCCGCTTCGGATACCGCCACGAACTACTACGTCAAACGCTCGACGACGAGCGGCACCGGCTACACGACCATCGCGACCAACGCCAGCCTCGCATTCACCGACATCGGCCTCAACAACGGCACAACCTACTACTATGTCGTCAGCGCCGTGAATGCTTCCGGCGAAAGCACCAACTCGTCCGAAGTCAGTGCCACGCCGTTGTCGGAGTTTCAATCGTGGCAGTTGACGTACTTCGGCAGCACCAACTGCGCGTCATGCGCAGGCAACGCGGACTTCGATGGCGACGGGACGAGCAACACGAATGAATTCCTCGCCGGCACCGACCCGACTGACAGCGCCTCCGCGTTTCGCATACTCTCGATCCTGTCGACCGGCAACGACGTTGTCGTGACCTGGCAGGCCGGTGTCGGCAAGACGAACGCCTTGCAGGCCGGCACGCTGACGAATTACACCGACGTGTCCGGCCCGATTGCGATCACGGTCACGCCCACCAATGCCACCGAGTTCGGCGGCGCAACCAATGCCGGTCCGCGGTTCTATCGGATCCGGCTGATCCCATGACCGCAGTTTTATGCGCCGCTTCGTGCGCGCTTGCGAATTGATTATTTGCGTTTTCCGTATAGCGTCACCTCTGAGATGCAAGGTGCTAAACCAATTCGCGGGCGGGGCACTCCCGATAATCCGCCCAACCGCTTTGAGAAGATTTCGCTCGAGCGCGACCTCGAAGCGAGCGCCGAGGATGTAGAGGATCGCCCTCCGCCACAAACCGAGTATTATCGGGACACTTCAGCTTCGATCATTACCTATAATGACAGCCCGGATGTTGGCTTCGATGCGAGTGTCAATCCCTATCGCGGTTGCGAGCACGGCTGCATCTATTGCTACGCCCGGCCCTACCACGAGTATCTGGGATTTGCGGCCGGACTCGATTTCGAAACGAAAATCGTCGTGAAGGAAAATGCGCCCGAATTGCTGCAACGCGAGTTGTCGTCGAAAAAATGGAAGCCGCAAGTGTTGGCCATGAGCGGCGTGACCGATCCGTACCAACCGGTCGAACGCCGACTGCAAATTACGCGCAAATGCCTCGAAGTGTTGGCGGAATTCCGCAATCCCGTTGCCATCGTTACGAAGAATTTTCTGGTCACTCGTGACATCGACTTGCTGGCCGACTTGGCACGCGATAACGCCGCCGCGGCGTTTTTATCCGTCACCACGCTCGATGCCGAGCTTGCGCGGATCATGGAACCGCGCACTGCCCAGCCGGCCGCACGGCTACAGGCAATTGAAAAACTGACCAAAGCCGGTGTGCCCACCGGTGTGCTGGTGGCCCCTGTCATTCCTGGCTTGACCGACCACGAGATGCCGTCAATCATCAAAGCCGCTGCGGAAGCGGGCGCGCGATTCGCCGGATTCGAGCCGGTGCGGCTGCCGTACGGCGTCAGCGAATTGTTCGTGCAATGGCTGGAACAACATTTCCCCGACCGCAAAGTCAAGGTATTAGCTCAAATTCGAGCGATGCGCGGCGGTAAACTGAACGATCCGAATTTCGGCTCGCGCATGCGCGGGCAAGGCATCTTCGCCAAACAATTGCGCGACTTATTTGACGCCGTGACACGTAAAGCTGGTATTGCTGACGGTCGATTGGAACTCTCGACAGCGGCGTTTCGGCGGCCAGCCGGGGCGCAGTTGGAATTCTTCTCATCCGGAAAAGACAGATGAAGCGCTCGCTTAATTTGCAGATTCTAGTCGTACGGCACACCGCATTGGTAAGGTCGTTGGTAAGGGCCGACCGCCGGGCGGCCCGCGTTCCAACAACTCGGCGCGCCCGGCGGTCGCGCCCTACCCCTCAAATCAAGTACATCGCGATACTGGCTGCCGTCTCGATGTTAACCGCCACTGCCTTTGCCACGCCGCAACCCGGCCTGATCAAATCCGAATTCATTTTCGAGACTGCCCCGTTTCCGCAGTGCCACGCCTCGACCATTGCCGAAACAAAGGGCGGGCTTGTCGCCGCGTGGTTCGGCGGAACCCGTGAACGCAACCCGGACGTGGGTATCTGGTTGTCGCGATGCGTTGGCGAAAAGTGGACGCCACCAGTGGAGGTCTCTAACGGGATCATTTCGCCCACGAACCGGTTCCCCTGCTGGAATCCGGTTCTATACCAGTATCAGCCAGTCGGCGCAGGGCCACTCCTGCTTTTCTACAAGGTCGGTCCCAACCCCAGCACATGGTGGGGGATGTTGATGACTTCGACCGATGACGGCAAAACGTGGTCCAAACCGCGCCGGTTGCCCGATGGAATCTTCGGTCCGATCAAGAACAAGCCGGTGCAGTTCGGCAATGGGGACCTTCTGTGTCCTTCCAGCACCGAGGGAACAAACGGTTGGCAGGTGCATTTCGAGCGCACCAGCGACTTTGGTCGCACTTGGACGTCCACGCCACCGGTGAACGACGGCAAAGAAATCAGCGCGATTCAACCCGCTATTCTCTTTTGCCCCGGTCGCGGGCTCCTGGCGTTGGGAAGGACGAAGCAGGGAAAGATATTCGAGATTTGGTCAAGCGACGGAGAAACCTGGGGCAAGATGACTTTGACCTCGCTGCCAAATCCGAATTCGGGAATCGACGCGGTCACACTCAAGGACGAACGGCAGATTCTGGTTTATAACCACAATGCCGTGCCGAAAGGTCGCAGCCCGCTTAACGTTGCCATCTCGCGCGACTGCAAAACGTGGCAGGCGGCTCTTGTGTTGGAAGACGAACCCGGCAGCGAGTTCTCGTATCCAGCCGTGATTCAAACCAGTGACGGCCTCGTTCACGTCACTTACACGTGGAAACGCCGGCGCATCAAGCACGTCGTGATCGACCCGGAAAAACTCGCACTGCGTCCGATAGTAAACGGCATCTGGCCGAAGTGAACCAGCTTCGTCTGTATGGCCTCGCGCGCATGCTCGACGGTGAAATAGCATTGCGCCGTCCCGGCGGCCTCGTTATATTGCCACCGCCGATGGCACGCGGACGTGGCGGAATTGGCAGACGCGCAGCCCTCAGGAGGCTGTGACCGCAAGGTCGTGGAGGTTCAACTCCTCTCGTCCGCACCAGTTTGAATAATATGAAACGAGGAAGGCTTTTGCTGCTCACGGTTATCGTTGAGAGCACATTACTATCTTTGGCCGGTGCTCAGGTTTTGAGGCCGATCGATCCGAGCAAGAAGGCGGATGTCGATATGAAATCGTTAAGTCTGGGTGATGCACAATTCCAGACGGTTACACAACCGACACGCGATCAGCCGGCAGCGACACTTTCGAAGGGAACCCTCAGTCTGCAAGACATCCAGGAAAAGCAGATTGATTTTCAGACTTTGGAGAAGCCTACGGTCGAAAAACCGACCTTGCACCAGCCAAATTTCACCGCCAAACGCATTCCTGTCGAAATCAACGAGGCGAGTAACAAGAACCTCGATCACGCCAAGAAGAAGGCGCCCATCACGAACCGCCAGATCCGTCCTTTCGCTCCCGGTGGCGAACAGGAGTTGAAAAAGCAGTTGAACGAGCCGCACTGATCTTTGAACGATGAAACGATTTCTTTCGCGAACCACGGCATTCTTTGTTGCGTTTTTTCTAGTTACGGGTTGCGCGTCGCTGATTCCACCCGCGCCGGAAGGATTCCTGAAATCGGCTAACGACAATTGGAATCAATGGGCCAATCAAACCATCGACGTTGATTTCACTGATGTGCGCATTACCCATCTTCCGCTAACCGATGCCTTCACGGGATTGCACTTGGTCATTGCCCGGGCGGACGCTCCAATTGGCTCACTGCCAGTGACGCTGCACGCCCAGCACATCACGCGTCGTCAGGCGCTCTGGCTCATTTCAAGAAAGTACGGTTTGAAGTTGACGCTCGAAAACGTGCCCGGTCAGCCGCTTTATCTTGGAGTTGCGAAGCAATAGGGTTGTGGTCGCAGGATTTGGTGACATCTGAACTGACAGAAAAGGTGGGTATCCTTGCCGATTGAACGTCAACCGGTCGTCTCCAGCGACATCGCCTCGATCGGCTACGATGCGGAGAACGAGACGCTCGAAATCGAATTCAAGGCGACCGGTATCTACCGCTATTTCTCCGTTCCGAAGAACGTCGTTGAAGAACTCCAGCGGACGCCTTCACCCGGGAAATTTTTCCGGCAAAATATTAAAGGCAAGTACGCCTGGGAAAGGGCCAACTGAAAATGGAATAGTGGAGTGTTGGGCAGACTCACCCGCGATCATCGACGGCGGCGCGCTGAGGTCACCGCGCCCCACCAACAACTTCGGTAGGGCGGCCTGGCCCGGCCCGCCGTTCCTTGAGACTTATGAAGCCGGCTCTACTCCCAATACTCCAGCCCCAGAATTCCAGAATTGACCTTTACTTCGCCTTCGCAAAGCGCGCGGCGATCTCGTCCCAGTGGACGACATTCCACCACGCATCGAGATAATCTTTGCGCCGGTTCTGATACTTCAAGTAGTACGCGTGCTCCCAAACGTCGACTCCAAGAATTGGTGAACAAGGACAATCAACCACATCTTTCATGACCGGATTATCCTGATTGGGAGTCGAACAAATGCAGAGTTTGCCATCCTTTACGCCGAGCCACGCCCAGCCGCTGCCAAACCTTGTCATACCCGCTTTGGTGAACTGTTCCTTGAACTTGGCGAAGTCGCCAAAGCTGGCCTTGATGGCGTCAGCCAACGCGCCTTTGGGTTCGCCGCCACCACCCTTTTTCATGCTGGGCCAGAAAAAGCTGTGGTTCAGATGGCCACCTCCATTGTTACGAATTGCTCCGCGAACATCCTCTGGTAGCGCCTTGATGCTGGCCAGCAAAACGTTGAGAGGCTTGCCCTGCAGGTCGGCATGTTTCTCCAGCGCTGCGTTCAGGTTCGTAACGTAGCCTTGATGATGTTTCGTGTAGTGAATTTCCATCGTGCGGGCGTCAATGTGCGGTTCCAGAGCATCATATGAGTAGGGCAGTTTCGGCAGTTCGTGCGGCATTGTCAGACTCCTTTCATAAGTTAGAGTTAACCCTGCGAAAAAATCTCGCCACCGTCTGCATGGTAGCGCGAGCCAAGTGCGCTGTCAAATCTGAGGCCGCAGGAAAGGAATACTTGCGGCTGGTGATTGAGACGGGAAATGGTACCTTGGCTTGAGTTCATGAACTGGCTTGTTCACCACGGGAAACGAGTGGCCCGCATCACGGCGGGAACCGTGGTGCTCATCGTCGGGATTTTTCTGGCTCTGCCCGGCGTTCCCGGACCGGGCCTGGTCGTCATGTTCATCGGCCTGAGCATTCTCGCTGTGGATTTCGTCTGGGCCCGGCGCTTGAAACGTCAACTCAAGAACCAGGCGGGCCGAGCCCTTAGAAAAGTGCGCGGTCAACCGAAGAAGAATGGCGTGCCAGCCGAGAAGGTCTAGCGCGCCGCCTTCTCGTACCAGTGTTCGCAGTATTCCTTGCTGCGGATTTTTTTCTGCAGCCCAAAGGCGAAACCCAGGAGCTTCCCAAGCATCACCAGCAAGGGCGTCTGGTCGATTTTGCGCGTGGAGGTAATGATCCACCCTTTCTTGAGCAGGTTAAATTTCTGACCGCGCGGTTTGCCGAGTTTCTTCAGGTCGTAAGCGAGTTGTACGTCCTCCGCGGCATAGATCGTTTCATCGAACCCGCCAAACGAATCAAAGTCCGCCTTCCGGCAATGCATCATGCCGACCCCCACGCGGCTAAGCCTCACGTAAACGCCCCAGATGAAATAAAAGAAACTGATTTTCAGGCTGCGTCGTTCCGGTTCGATCCACGTGCCACCTCCCGCAATTCTCGGATTCTCCAAGTGGTCGTGAATTAACACCAATAGATTCTCGGTCACCTGGTTGTCGGCATCGCAGAACGCCAGATAACGCCCCCGGGCGACCCGCACGCCGGCGTTGCGCGCTTTGCCGATATTGTTGACGGGCTCGAACACGACTGTGGCCCCGTGCTGGCGCGCCACTTCCGCCGTCGCGTCGCCGCTATTGTTGTCTACCACAATGATCTCGGCGGTGCCGCCGCGCTCGCGTTGGTAAAGGGACGCGGCCTGTTGCAGGGAGTTGACGGTACGACCGATATACTTCTCCTCGTTCCATGCGGGAACGATGATGGAGAGAGTTGGAGATGACATGAGACTCACGACGCGGTGAGCGACCCACCCTGCCGATTGGGTGAGGCGCGCAGCCCCGGCCCGCCGTTGGTCGTTATTTCCTTGGCTGTTCCGCTTCGTTGATCAGCATCACCGGAATGCCATCGCGAATCGGATAGCGCAACCCGCATTGCGGGTTCTGGCAAATGATCCGGTCGCCTTCCAACTTGACCTCAGCCTTGCATTGCGGGCACGCCAAAACCTCGAGCAATTCCTTGTCGATCATCGGTATTCCTCCACTTCCATTCTCGATCAGCGAACGTCTTCCCATCTCGCCGCTTGATGTGCGCGGGCCACGAGACGCGCGCTCAACCAACTGTTTCCTGCGGTTTGGCACTCACGAGTGGCTACCGCGGACCGCTTCTTCGTAAACCTCCTTAACGCTCACGCCGGCATGCGCTGCTGCCCGTTTGCAGGACTCGAACTCCGGCGAGCGCGACACGATTTTGTCAGCCAATCGTCCGATCTTCACCTCGATGTCGCCGAATTTGGTGACAATCTTGACAATTTCTCGTGACAATTTTCGCCGCTGCGCCTGATAACAGCGTAGCCCAAAACTCGTCGTATGTGTCAACAGCAACTCCGCCATGCGATCGACGTCCGAACTTTCGCACAACAGCGTTACCAAGGTGCCGGGCCGATTCTTCTTCATCTGCACCGGCGTCAGATAAACATCGAGCGCTCCCGCCGCCAGCAGTCGCTCCATGACATCGCCAAACAACTGTGGATTCATATCGTCGATATTCGTTTCGACTATCGCGATCGTATCCGTCTCGGTGTGGCCTCGGCTGTCTTCTGCCGGCTCGCCGAGGATCGCCCGCAAGACGTTCGGCGTGTTTTCCAGGTCCCGCGTGCCGGCGCCATAGCCGATCTTCTCGACGCGCAGGGGCGGCAACGTTCCAAATCGCGTGCAAAATTCCGCCAGTAACAGCGCGCCGGTCGGCGTGGTCAACTCGACCATCTCATTCGAGTGTCGCGTCGGCAAACCTTTCAGCAACTCCAGCGTGGCGGGTGCGGGCACCGGGATTCTTCCGTGAGCGGTCTCGACAAATCCCGAACCGAGCGGCGGCGGCAAAGCTTGTATCTCCGTAACGCTCAACAAATCCAACGCGATGCAGGCGCCGACGATGTCCACGATCGAATCCACCGCGCCGACCTCGTGAAAATGAATTTTCTCCAACGGCACGCCGTGAATGTGCGCCTCGGCTTCGCCGAGTCGGCGAAACGCACTTAAGGCGCGCCGCTTTACGCCGTCCGAGAGCTTGCTTTCCGCGATCATCTCGACAATCTCCTTGTAGCCGCGATGATCGTGTTCATGTTTCTTCTGATGTCCGGGTTGGTGGCGAACTTCCTCAATCAGCACGTCGAATTTTGTGGCTGAGATATTCTTTTTCACCACGCGCCTAGCCGAGATGGAATAACCCGTCACCTTGAGCTTGGCCAATTCGGTGCGCAACGCCTCTTCGGACGCGCCGAGATCGAGTAGCGCCCCAAGGAACATGTCGCCACTGATGCCGTTAAAGCAGTCGACGTAAAGCAGTTTCATGGTTCAGCTCAATTGAAAAGTGCTTGTGCTCTGCTCAAGGTTCGAACGTCTCGGACGGCGTTTGCATCCTGCGAAATCTTCCTCGCGCATAACTTGCATGATCTGGCGGAACATTAGCAGATGTTTGGATGCGACAGCAACCCATTCCAGAACGAGGATTTGGCGGGATTCTTGGGGAGGCGAGAACAAATGCAGACACGCAAATGTTCCCTCTAAACAAGAGCAGGACGTGGCTGCTAAAACCACGCCCTGCCCCAACCAGAAACTTCGTAGCCGCATTACGCAACCCGCAATTCGAGCAAGGCTTTCGCGCACTCGTAGTCAAACATGCGATTCGTTTCCGTACGGGGAAAACGGTCGGCAGAATGGATGGTTGTCGCCGGCAGGAGGACCGGCTATAATGCGCTGGGTCAAAGCACGAAAGGATTTTCATCATGCGCTCTGATGTCATCAAGAAAGGCGACGAACGCGCACCGCACCGCAGCCTGTTGCGCGCCACCGGCAGCATCGAGTCCGAGGACGATTTCAACAAGCCGTTCATCGCCATCGCCAACTCGTACACCGATTGCATCCCCGGCCACGCTCATCTCAATGAGATCGGCGCGCTGGTGAAACGCTTCGTGCGTGAAGCCGGCGGCGTCCCTTTCATCTTCAATACCATCGGCGTGGACGATGGCATCGCCATGGGACACGGCGGGATGAAATACTCGTTGCCGTCGCGCGAACTCATTGCCGACAGCGTCGAGACGATGCTCAAAGCGCATTGTTTCGACGGCATGGTTTGCATTCCGAATTGCGACAAGATCGTGCCCGGCATGTTGATGGCCGCGATGCGCGTCAACATCCCCACCCTCTTCGTCAGCGGCGGGCCGATGGCCGCCGGCATTGCCGAACAGAAATCCGCCGATCTGCCGGATTATCTCGGCGCCGCGACCAAGAAGTCCGACCTGATTACCGTTTTCCAAGGCGTCGCTGAACTCCAGACTGGCAAGATTACTGCCGCAGAATTGTTGAAACTCGAACAGTCGGCTTGTCCAACCTGCGGTTCCTGCTCCGGCATGTTCACGGCGAACTCGATGAACTGTCTGTGCGAAGCGCTCGGCATCGCCCTGCCCGGCAACGGCACCATCCTCGCCGTTTCCAAGGAACGCGAAGCCCTCTATCGGCGCGCAGCACAGTCGATCATCAAGCTTGTGGAAAAGGACATCAAACCACGCGACATCGCGACCGTCGAAGCCTTCGACAACGCCCTCGCGCTGGATGTGGCCATGGGCGGCTCGACGAATACGGTCCTCCACACGCTGGCCATCGCTCGCGAAGCCGGCATCCCGTACGACATCGCGCGCATTGACGCCATTTCGCGGCGCGTACCGTGCCTGTGCAAGGTTTCTCCGTCGTCGAACTACCACGTGCAAGACGTCCACCGCGCCGGTGGCATCCACACGATTCTCGGCGAGCTAAAACGCCTGGGCGCCTTGAACCTGAAATGCCGAACTGTGACCGGCAAAACCATCGGCGAGAACATTGACGAGTGGGATGTTCGCTCTGAGAAATGCACTGCGTGGGCGAAAGCGACCCGCGTTTCGGGCGCTTCGGCGCTGGTGCTCGATCCCAACGACAAACTGGGTCCAGCCGCCCGCACGGCGAGCGGCCATCTGATTCCCAAGCCGATGCTGTTTTTCCCCGGCGACGAACGGGCCATTTCGCTCTGGCGCAAAGCCGCCGCGTTCAACTCCGCGCAATTGCCGGAGCAAGTCGTGCTCTTTGCCGCCAAAGCCAAGCTCGACATCGAAGGCCAGGAAAGCTTGGTGGGCCGCGACGCAATCGCTGCCTGGTTGGAGAAGACTCTCAAAGAATCCGGCGGACGGTTGCGCGAAGAACTCGGGCAACTGCGCAACGATCCGGTTTTGATTGTCTGGCGGTACGAAAAATCCGGTAGCCGTCAAGCCGTGGCGATCTTTCTCATCAAACGCTTGAAGAATTGGGAGATCACGCGGGCCAGCATTATCACCAACCCGAAGAAACTGGCCAAAGTACAGTCAGCCGGTTTGATGCCGTACGACGCAGCATTTCTGTTCAACGCGCAGGACTGCATTCGCAGCAAGGACACCGCCTATATGCCGGAGGGCGGCTTGGCGATTCTCTACGGCCAGCTCGCGCCGCAAGGCAGCGTCGTCAAAACCGCCGGCATCAGTAGCGACTTCAAGAAATATTGCGGCGACAACTTCGTTTTCGAAGGCCCGTGCGTCATTTTCGAGAGCCAGGAAGACGCCTGCGCCGGTATTCTCGCTGGTAAAGTGAAAGCGGGCGACGTGGTGATCATCCGCAACGAAGGACCGCGGGGCGGTCCCGGCATGCAAGAAATGCTCAGCCCGACCAGCTACATTGTCGGCATGGGACTGAGTGACAAGGTTGCGTTGATCACCGATGGCCGCTTCAGCGGCGGCACCGCCGGAGCCTGCATTGGTCACGTCAGCCCTGAAGCCGCGGAAGGCGGCCCCATCGGTCTCCTGCGCGCGGGCGACCGACTGCGAATCGATTTCCCGAATCGCAAGATCGATATTCTCTTATCGCAAGCGGAACTGGCGGAACGAAGAAAGACATTCCAACCCGTCAAACGCGACCTGAGCGGCTGGCTCGCCCGTTACCAGAGGATGGTCACCAACGCGAGTTCCGGAGCGGTACTTAGTTGAATTGATGTAGGCCGACTCTGTGAGTCGGCGAAACTGGCCGGAAAGCTTGCCGTCCCGAAAGCATTCGGGACGGCCTACAGGAGGAGTTATATGCGCAAACGTTTTAACATCATTGCCGTCGCCATTGTCCTCGCCATCCTGAGTTTCGCCTATGCGCGGTACCGCTACAGCGAGCGCAACAGCGCGACACTGACCAATCCGTTCAACAAGTCGGAGTCGACTCAGGTCTCCAATCCATTCATGAGCCATGATTTATTCGGGGATTGGATGAAGGACGAACTCGTCTTTGCCATCATCGTGCCCGTGGCGTTGATCGCCGCCGGGGTCGTCTTGGCGGTGAAACGCAAAAGCTGAAGTTTGTTGACGGATGGCGTGGGGCCTGCTATACATAAGTACGAAATGAACCGCAGCCTTAACCTTCTAGCTTTGCTGGCTCTGCTGCTCACGCGGCGGACGGCGGGTTGAGGTCTGCGTAGGATTCCGAACCCACTGTCGCCGCGCGACAGTGGGTTTTTTGTTTGTTTGCCCTCTGTCCACGGCTAGAATTGAAAGATCGTAGGCTGCTTCTGTGAAGCGGCGCGCAGACACGCCGACTCGCAGAGTCGGCCTACAGTAGAAAGGATGAGATGAGCGAACAAATCTTTATCTTCGACACAACGTTACGCGATGGCGAGCAATGCCCCGGCGCGTCCATGAACATCCGCGAGAAACTCGAGGTCGCCCGCCAACTCGCGCGACTTCGCGTGGACATCATTGAAGCCGGTTTCCCGATTGCCAGCGACGGCGATTTCGAGGCGGTCAAGGCCATCGCCAGTGAAATCCAGGGCGCCCGCATCGCGGGCTTGGCGCGGTGCGTGGACAAGGACATCGACCGCGCCGCCGAAGCCGTGAAGCCCGCCGGTGATCGCGCCCGCATTCATGTGTTCCTCGCCACCAGTGCGATCCATCGCGAGTTCAAGCTCAAGATGGCGCAGGACGAAATTCTCAAGCGCAGCGTGGAAGGCGTCAAACGCGCGCTTGGTTACTGCCAGGACGTGGAGTTCTCGCCCGAAGACGCTTCGCGCACCGAGCCCGAGTTCCTGGCGGAGGTGACGCAGGCGGTGATCGAAGCCGGTGCCGGTACGGTGAACATCCCGGACACCGTAGGCTATGCGGCCCCGCACCAGTTCGGTGGGCTCATCAAATATCTCTTCGACCACGTGCCAAACATCAAGAACACCGTGATCAGCGTCCATTGCCACAATGACCTCGGCCTCGCGGTTGCCAACTCGCTCGCCGCCGTCCAGAACGGCGCCCGGCAGGTCGAATGCACCATCAACGGCATCGGCGAACGCGCCGGCAACGCGTCGCTGGAAGAAATCGTCATGGCGCTCAAAGTCCGCAAGGACGCCTTCGGCGGCTACGTCACGAACGTAGATTCTTCCCAGATTTACCGCAGCAGCCGTCTCGTCTCCCACATGACCGGCATGGTCGTGCAACGCAACAAGGCGATCGTCGGCGACAACGCCTTTGCTCACGAAGCTGGTATTCATCAGCACGGCATGATGCAGAACCGGAACACGTACGAGATCATGCGTGCCGAAGACGTGGGCCGCTCCAGCGAACTCACGTGGGGCAAACACATGGGCCATCACGCCGTCGGCAAGAAGCTCGAAGAAATGGGTTACAAACTTAGCGACGACGAAATTCGCCGCGTGACCGAACAGATCAAGGCGCTCGCCGACAAAAAGAAGAGCGTGTACGACGAGGATGTGATGGCCATCGTCGAAGGCCAGTTCACCGAAGTGCCGCAAGTTTGGAAGCTTGACTATCTCAGCGTCATGACCGGCGGCATCCCCACCGCGTCCGTGCGTTTGATCCGGTCGGAGAAGAAAGAGCCCATCGCCGATGCCGGCACAGGGGACGGCCCGATCGACGCGATGCTCAAGACCATCGACCGCATTACCGGTTTGAAAGGGAGCCTTGCTGACTACAGTGTCAATAGCGTCACGCGAGGCAAAGATGCCATTGGTGAAGTTACCGTTCGCGTCCACTTCAACGGCGACGACGGGAAGATCGTGACCGGCAAGGGGTCTTCAACCGACATCATCGAGGCCAGTGCCCTCGCGTACTTGAACGCCCTCAATCGCTATCTCTTCGAGCAACGTTGCTCTGCCGAGGCCGAAAAACCGACGCTGTGAATTGCAGAGCGACGTGGGCGCGCCAAAGATTATCAGCAAAACGCCGATGAGACTCCGAAGATGATCGGCGTGCTCGGTCACGGTTCCGCTGGCTGTGGCTTGAGGAACCTGTTAAACGCTACGGTGGGAATTGCTGGATGGTGGTTTACACGAATCCCATGCCGAAGCTTGAGTGGCATTACTTCACACCGGCCACCTGAAATCCTTCGGCTTCGAGCAGCGCGCGGATCTTGCCGGGCTGGTCGCCTTGGATTTCGATCGCGCGCCCCTTGACTGTGCCACCGCAACCGCAGGCCTTTTTGAGTTGGCTTGCGAGGGCTTCAATTCTGGTGCTCGTGATCTGAGGGGCGAAATCGTGGACAACAATCACCGTCTTACCGCCACGATGCGCTTTTTCGCGACGCAACACGACCCGCCCAAGTTTGACCTGCGCGGGTTCCGAAGTTGGTGGCCCTTTCGGCAATCCTGCCGAAGATAGTTTTTCAAAGGGATTGTTATTCACCCTGCCTTCATTATGCAATTCCGCTTCACTCCCAGCCCGGAGAGGAACTGAATTGCAGCTCAATTATGTGTGCGCATCAACAAGGGCTTCGGATATAATCACCCGGCTCAAGTAACTGAAACCATTAAATCAATATGAGAATCCAATTCAATTGTTTTCCCGCGTTAGCCTGGGCACTTTTTCTGATAGCCCCATTGGAAACCGTTCGGGGTGGCCAGTACACCAATTTCACTGTCGCGATTTATACGCCGGTCAATGTCGTCCGTGAGCTTGGCGATCCGGCGACGTTGAGCAATCAATGGCAACTCATCAGCAGCCAATTGAAGGTGGACAAGGTCTATCTGGAAGTGCAGCGCGACCACGACCTCGCTAGCGATGACACAATCGAGTCGGTCAAAAAATTCTTCCTCGACCGCGGCATCAAGGTGGCCGGCGGCATGGCGTTGTCGGACGGCAGCGTCGGCGGACAGTTTCGTTCCTTTTGTTATACCGATCCGGCGGACCGCGAGTTCATAAAGAAGGCCGCGGAACTTGCCGCGCGCCATTTCGACGAAGTGATCCAGGACGATTTTTTCTTCGTCGCAACCAAGTATGATTCAGACATCGCCGCCAAAGGCCATCGAAGCTGGACCCAGTTCCGTCTCGACTTGATGGACGACGCTGCGGAAAACTTGTTGATCAAGCCGGCCAAAGCGGTAAATCCGAAAGTGAAAATGGTGATTAAGTTTCCAAATTGGTACGAGCATTTTCAAGGGCTGGGCTACGACCTAGAAAAGGAGCCGAAACTCTTCGACGGCATTTACACCGGCACCGAGACGCGTGATTCCGAACTCACCGACCAGAATCTTCAACCATACGAAAGCTATCTGATCCTGCGCTATTTCGATAATATCGCGCCGGGACGAAACGGCGGTGGCTGGGTGGACACCTTCAGCGTGCGCTATTTGGATCGCTACGTCGAACAGCTTTGGAACACGGTGTTCGCCAAGGCCCCCGAGATGATGCTGTTCAACTGGGCCGCGCTCGCACAGGAGATTCGTTCCGGAGATCGCGCTGCCTGGGAACACCTGCACACCAGTCTCGATTACAACCAAATGCTCCAGTCTTACGACTCCAATCCTCCCGCCGGCGCACCGCCGGAGCCGACGATGGCCCGCGTGGCGGGTTGCGCGTTGGAGCAGGCGGACCAGTTTCTCGGCAAGCTCGGCAAGCCCATCGGCATCGCCAGCTATCGACCCGATCACGCCTGGGGTGAGGATTTCCTCCACAATTATTTCGGCATGATCGGCATTCCCATCGACCTTTACCCGACGTTTCCGACCAACGCGAATCTCGTGCTGTTGACCGAAGACGCAGCATTCGATCCTGAAATCGTCGCGAAGATCAAAGGCCAACTGACGGCGGGCAAAACCGTCGTCATCACATCCGGTTTGCTCCACGCACTGCAAGGCAAAGGCATTGAGGACATCGTGGAACTCGAATATACTGACTGCAAAATTCGGGCGACGCAATATTTGAGCGGATTCGGTCCGGGCAGCGGCTCGGCACTTGACGACGAGAACGCGGGCATCCTGTTCCCCGACATTCGCTTCCTCACGAACGACTCGTGGCCCATTGTGCGCGCGTTGGCCAACGGACACGGCTATCCGTTGATGTTGTTGAACCGTTATTCACGAGGCCTTCTTTACGTCTGGACCATCCCAGACAACTTTAACGATCTCTATCGTCTGCCGGTATCCGTCACGAGTACGATCAAGGACTACGTAACGACCGGTTTCCCCGTGCGTCTCGATGGCCCGAGTCAGGTGGCGCTGTTTGCCTACGACAACAACACCTGCATCGTGGAGAATTATCTGCCGACGGAAGCCGACGTGAAGGTTTCCTGGCTCGGTGAATTCACCAAACTGCGCAATCTCGTCACCGGCGAGATTGTCAATGGTCAACCGCCCGAACAAGCTCCGGGTGGCCGCCGCGGATTTCGGGGCCGTGCCCGCGAACGGCGCGTGACCTTCTATGCGCATCTCCTACCCCACAGCTATGGCGCTTTTGCAGCGGATAGATAAGAGCCGCTAACAAAACTGTAGTCGCAGGCTTTACCCTGCGCGGGGAAGAGGCACCCATAAAGGGTGCGGCTACAGGTAAATCAGTTTTGTTGGGCGCTTTAGCTCCGGCTCTGTTATCATCAGCTCATGAAACTCATCGTATCCCTCTTGGTTTCAGTTTTCCTGGCTGCAAATGCCATCGGTGTCAGCTCGCCGCGGGAAAAACTGCGGATGGATTCCGGCTGGAAATTTCATCTGGGTAACGAATGGGGCCTGGGCCAAAACCTCTCGAAAGCAGGCAGTGGCACCGGCCCCGCCAGCGCGTCATTCAGCGATGCAAGCTGGCGGACCGTGAATTTGCCGCACGATTGGGCCGTGGAATTGCCCTTCGATCAGCACGCGGATGGCTCGCATGGATTCCATCCGGTAGGACCCGGCTTCCCGCAAACCAGCGTCGCGTGGTATCGCCGCACGTTTGATTTGCCACAGAAGGACGCGGGCAAACGGCTGTGGCTGGAATTCGACGGCGTGTTCCGCGACTGCACCGTGTTCGTCAACGGCTGGTTTGTTGGGCATCACGAAAGCGGTTACAGCAGCTTTCGTTACGACATCACGGATGTGGCGCATTACGGCGGCAGTAATGTCATCGCCGTAAAAGTGGACGCGTCGGAATTTGAGGGCTGGTTTTACGAAGGCGCGGGGATTTACCGGCATGTCTGGCTGGTGAAGACCTCTCCGCTGGCCATCGCCCCGGACGGCGTTTTTGTCTACGCAAATTTTGAGAATAATACGCCCACGAAAACAGCGCCTATCCAGATTGAAACGCGGCTGCTGAACTTCATGACGAACGCCGCTGAAACCACGGTCCGGTGTAATATTGTTTCGCCCGACGGAAAACCAGTGGCAACCGCCGAGAAATCGGAAACGATCGGTGGAGCGGCGACGGCGACCGAGAAACTCGAGGCCAGTATTTCCGCGCCACAACTCTGGTCGCCCGAATCACCAAAGCTCTACAAGCTCGTTACGACTGTTGAAAGCAGTGGCGGAATCGTGGACCGCGAGGAAACCGAGTTTGGCATTCGCACGGTCGCGTTTGATCCAGACAAAGGGTTCCTACTGAACGGCCAGCCTTATGAACTCAAAGGCACGTGCAATCACCAGGACCACGCCGGCGTCGGGTCGGCTTTGCCGGATGCGCTGCAGTATTTTCGCGTCAGGAAATTGAAGGAAATGGGCTGCAACGCCATCCGCACGTCGCACAACGCGCCGACGCCGGAGTTGCTCGACGCCTGCGACCGTCTCGGTCTGCTGGTCATGGACGAAAACCGGCTGCTCGGCAGTGATGCGGCGAATCTCCATCGATTCCAAGGCCAAATCTTCCGTGACCGCAATCATCCAAGCGTCGCCATTTGGAGTCTGGCCAACGAGGAATTTGGCGTGCAGGATACGCCTGCCGGCGTGCGCGTGGCGACCACCATGCAGGACCTCTTCAAACGTCTCGATCCGACGCGTCCCGTCACGTACGCCGCGCCCGTCGGCAACGATTTCACGAACAGCATCAATTCTATCATCGAAGTGCGTGGCTGGAATTATCACGTCGGACCCGACATGGAGGCTTATCACCGCGAGCATCCGCAACAGCCCAACGTTGGCACCGAGCAGGGCAGCACCGTGAGCACGCGCGGCATTTACACGAACGACGCGGCCCGCGGTTACGTCAGCGCCTACGACACCAATGCACCGAATTGGGCGCACACCGCGGAAACGTGGTGGAGTTATTTCGCGGAACGCCCGTGGTTGAGCGGCGGATTCGTCTGGACCGGGTTTGATTATCGCGGCGAACCGACGCCGTATGGGTGGCCATGCATCAATTCGCATTTTGGCATTCTCGACACGTGCGGTTTTCCCAAGGACAACTTCTGGTATTACCAATCGTGGTGGACGACAAACACCGTTTTGCACCTACTGCCGCACTGGAACTGGCCGGGCCGGGAAGGCCACGACATCGATGTCTGGTGCTACAGCAATTGCCGTAAAGTTGAGCTCTTTCTTAATGGCTCGAGCCTCGGCAAACAGACAATGAAGAAGAATTCACATCTCGAATGGAAAGTGAAATACGCGCCCGGTGTGCTGAGCGCAAAAGGCTTTGACGCCGACGGCAAAGTCATCGCCGAAACGAAAGTCGAAACCACCGGTGCACCCGCGGCGGTTCAACTGAAGCCCGACCGGGCCGCCATCGCCGCCGACGGTCGCGATGTATCGGTGATGACCGTTTCCGTCGCCGATGCGCAGGGACGGATTGTTCCCGTGGCGTCCAACAAGGTTTATTTTGCGTTAAGCGGTCCTGGCAGGATTCTCGGCGTTGGCAACGGCGACCCGAGTTGCCATGAGCCGGATCAGTTCATTGCGGAGCCGACATTTCGCACTTCGCCCGTGGACGATTGGCGTTGGAAGAAGATTCGCAATGCTTATCAGCCGAATCTGCCGGAGGAAGCCGAACAATTTGACGATGCGAGCTGGGAAACGGTAAACGTGAATTCAGGAAGAGGTGTTTTGGAGGGTGTAGCGCAGGCGATGTTTCGCGGACGGGCGAACCTCACAGCGGAAGACCTCGCGGCGCCCTCGGTCGAGTTGATCTTCGGCCGGATTGGCGGCGACGGATCCGTTTATGTAAACGGCCAAAAAGCCGGCGAATCGCACAACGGAGAGATGGCGATGATTTTCGACGTAAAACGCTTGCTGCATTCAGGCGAAAACACGATCGCCGTGGCGGTCGCGAACTGGGGCGGCACCGGCGGCATTTATAAGGGCGTATCGCTGCAATTTCAGGAAAAAACCGCGCCCGTCGAATGGCAGCGCAGCGTCTTCAACGGCGTCGCGCAAATCATCGTGCAGTCCACGAAAGAGCCGGGCGAAATCAAACTGACTGCCAGCGCGGACGGTTTATCACCGGCGGTTCTGCAATTAGCAACGTACCCGGCGCAAATGAGTCCGTCAGCTCCTTGATCTAAAAAAGCATTGATTTCGGCCGCGAATTCCGGCGTTCTACGCGATATGAGGCAAAAAGGGTCAGGTCTCAACATAAAACATTACCGTTGGCAACGCTTTGATAGTGGGGCGCTTTAACGGAGATCGTGCAACCTGTCAGGATTGAAGCAGCCGCTGGTTGGCATTATGTGACCGGAAGAACGAAGCGAAAGGAACGACAGAGACCCTTCTCCCGCTTCAGCGGGATCAGGGTGACAGCCGTGGGAGTAGTAAAGGCATTTGCGTGACAGCACGCTAGTCCAGTCAAATTCACAAATTACGGCAACAAGCGCACGTGGTAGAAATGCTGGGGCTGAGAAGCGGCTCCCGGGTTCACAACCTGAATCAGGCCTCCAGTACCAAGGACGTTGTCGGCTACAGTCGTCCACACTCCGGTTTTCAGATCATCGCAGCGCTCGACGCGATAGAATTTGTTGTTAGCGGATTGAAACGTGATTACGAAGTCGCCGGCATCGGGCCGCACCTCAACGATGCGCAGCGCGCTCGATGAATCCGTGGGACTCGTGCCGGCCAGACACTCCTGAAGATTCGAAAACCCATCTCCATCGGCATCGTCGTTGAAACGCGATTGGTCCGCAGCCAGTCCCGTCGCGTGGCCGAAGTATTCCATCATCCACCAGTCGGGAATGCCGTCACTGTCGGAATCCAACGCGCTGAACCGCAAGAGCGTGGCGCTGTATGCGGGAAAAACAAAGCTGGTGGTCGCGGACGCGTTCGTCAGGTCCGGCTCTTGCAGAATGGCTTGCAGATTGGCGGCGGAAAGTTGCCAGACGCTTGCGGTCGGCGCGGGAATGTAATTGGTGAATTGAATTTGCGTGCTGTAATCGAAGTCAGGATTCTTGTTGATGACGATCAGAAGCAAGTCACCGGACTGACTGTCTTTTGATGCGTAGGCGGTGAGCAAATTCGGATCGGCCGCGTCGGCGAACACCGACAGGTCGCCGAACCCGGAATGGTTCCCATCGTAATTCCGGTACAACTTGAACGCGTTGTACGCCGGACTCATCGCATCGGGCGCGGTCCAATGGGTGGCCAGATACAAATCTTCGCGTCCGAAGATCCCGAGCACATCCGCGAGAGCGAGCCCACCGGGCAACGTGTCTTCAGCGCCCCAATTGTATTCAGTGATGGCCAACTTCGTGCCGGGGTAATGTTGCGCGATCAGGGTCTTGAAACGCGGGATGATTTCCGGCTGGTTCCGGTTCGGCTGGGTTTGCGTCGCCCATTGGTCGGTGCCGATCCCGCCTTCGCTGGTGTAGGAGGCGTCCCAGAGTTCGCGCGTGGACCGGAGTTGCCGGGCGGGATCGCTTCCGTTGTTGTTCGCATCGGCGTAATAATGGATGTCGAGCACGTCGAGCAGGCGTTCGCCGGTTTGCACTTCGTTGTTGTAGGCCATGTCGAGAAACCACGGCAGAAAATCCTCGCCGCCGTGCGCGGCCTTGTCGTCGCCGCCGGCCACGCTATTCCAATAGAACCACCAGCAACAACTGACCGGCGCGAGAATCTGAGAAGAGGGCGACTCGGCGCGGACCATCGGCGCGTAATTGGTGAACACGCCCCATATTTCGTCGTAGGTCATGTCGGCCGGATGCCAGTCGCGGTGCGTGCCCGTCCAGATGTCCATTTCGTTGTCGAGCGCGATGAACGGCAGAGCCACGGAGTTGGACAAGAGGCTGCGCAACCACTGGGCTTGCAGCGTGACCGTGTTGGTCATGCCGGAATCGAGCGGGTCATTGACGATGTTCTGGCCGTTGGTGCCGACGCCGTTGCCGGCGTTTGAATTGTACGGATCGGTGGCTTGCTGCGGGCCGTACTTGGCGACAGAGAAACTGACCGAATTGGAATCTTTCGCGATGAATGGCAGCGTCGCAATGCTGAGCAATGTCGCCGCGCCCGCTGCGGCGGTGTCGTTGGCGAACTGCAGGGCGCTGGAGTTTCCGGAGTTCTCAAAATACCAATCGGCGCCGGCGTTGCTGGTGTTGGCGATCCAGTTGTACGTCGAAACGCGGTTGCCGCCCCAGCGATGGACGGTCGCTCCGATGTCGCGCAGGTAGTTGGTGGACGGTGCCCATGCCACTCCATAGATCAGCGGGCTGATGAGATGATTGCTTGCTAGCGCGCTGACCTGGACGGTGTGATTGGACCAGCCGAAACCACCCGACGAATCCGCGACAATTGCGATGCCGGTCTCGTTGGTCACATGATTGACGTACAGCGTGTAGCGCGCGCCGACGACGAAATCGTTGGCAAAATTCAACGCGACTCTGAACCGCGCCGCGTCGTATTGCGCGCTGCTGGCGGGCACGCGATTGGTGTAGTTCGGGTCAGTCGCGCTGAGCAATTGATAATTGGCGGCGTTCGAGGCGGACGCACCGCTCAGTCCCATGTTGAAGAACCCGACGACCGACCGGCTGTTGGCGGACCGGACGGAGGTCATGACCGGCGGGTCCGACACTTGATCCAAGATTATCGAGTCAAGGTAATATGGTGGTTGGGCGGTGCCGGTGCGATCCTGGAGGTTGATGCGCGCAAAGTTGTCGGCTCTCAGATGAAAATCGGCAAACGGAATGGACACCAGTTTCCAGACTCCCGAGGCCACGCCCCCGCCGTCGACGAGGTAATCCTCAAGATTTAGATTATCCGTCACACCTGCGTTGTTTGTGTCGTCGAGCGCAACGCTGAGCAGTTGACCACCTGTCGTACCCCCGTGGATATAAAACTCCAGATGATTGTACGCGTTTGACGCGATAGCGTTGTGATGGAGAGAGAAACCGCTCCAACCCGATAGCGGAATCACTTTGATCGACGCAGCGCTGCCGTTGTAGGTCGGGCTCGCATTGTTAAACACATTCGAGGTGCTCCAGGACCAGTCCTGCCAGCCAGAACCAAGAGAGTCGAGATACACGTTTTCCGTTTGGGCGAACGCAACCGTCGCTTGAGCAAGCAGCGCGAACACGGTGAAGGCGATGAACCCCAGCCCGGGCGTTCGCCTGTGGGCAGAGTCCGGACCAGCGAATGCGCCATCGGGAAAAGCTCGCGGTAAAACTCGTTGAATCTTCATGCGTCTCCGTGGACATTTTGAAGCATCTCGTGTGCACTAGCAAGTCCCGGAAGGAAATATCTGGCGATTCATCAGAATTCTTTGCGTCCATTTTGGGAACGGCAAGGCGTCACATCCTGAGAGGCCGTTGAAAAAGTGCTTGAGCCTGCGGATCCGGTTGTCGGCCGACTCTGTGAGTCGGCGATCCCTTCGAGAATTGCGCCGCTTCGCAGAAGCGGCCTACAGTTAGACGGCCGGAATGTGAGTTTTTCAACAGCCTCCTGAGCGACAACGACGTTAGCCCGTTCGGCGGCATGCGTCAGACCGGTCACTCGCGCGAACTTGGCGAGGAAGGCCTCGACGAATTCCGCGAAACCAAGCACGCCCACCTCGACTACAAGCAGGAAATCAAGCCGTACTGGTATCCCTACTCGAAGTACAACAAACTGAGTTCGTAATTGTGGGAGCGGCGTCCCCGCCGCGACTGGCCTTTAGCCAGCCTTCTAAGATTGCTGCGGAAGTTCTACAGCACCAAACAAATGCTGTGAATCTCGGCAATTAACTGCCTTTCGGAAGAAAGGTCACACCAAGGCTGTTCAGATGCGATCGAGCTTCACTGGAGAGCGGCTTCAGGCACGCAATGCATAGCAACTCCATCGCACGCGAGAAAGCGACAAAGCCAAGACGGCATTGATCTTGTTTGTCAGCATTGCGCTTAACTCGATCAGTCTCACACCACTTTTGAAGCTCGCCCAAGCCTGACGCCACGACTAGAACAGCATTTGCCTCCAACCCCTTTGCTTGATGGATTGATGATGACCAATCACTATCTAGCGGTTGCCGTTCGATCAGAAAAGCATTTCGTAAATCTTCGAATGCGTCTGCGACCGCTTCACTTCGCTCCCCCGTATCTGCAATTCTTAACCGCGGCAACCACCGCTGGGCGAAAGTAGTCACGTCGACCACGCAGCCGTCCCTCAATTCGCGCAGTACATCATCATTAAAGCCGGAAACGGGGTGCACGACAACCAAACTGTTGCCACAACCGTTCCGGCCATTCTTCCAACGAGCACGATCTTGTGCTCGGTGGCGAGTTTGTCTAGCATGGGTTTAAGAATTGTTGGAAGGCGCTCAAGAAATGTTCCTCACGTCGGATTCAATAAGCAGAAAGTTTGCATTTTTCCTGTTAGCGCTAACCTGGGCGCAGCTATCCGCGCTTGCGAACTCTACTTCCGCCGAGCCACCGACCGAGTGGATTGATTCAGCTACGGGACATCGAGTCATCCGTTTGTCCCGTGAACCGGGCAGCGCCAGTCTTTATTTTCACCAAAACGCCTATTCTGCCGACGGCCAGAAGTTGGTCATCAGAACTCCGAGCGGATTATCCACGGTCAACCTCAAGACGCACGAAATCGAGCAAGTCGTCACGGGTCGCGTGCGCCCGCTCGTGACCGGCCGAAAAACCGGGCAGATTTATTACATCAACAGCAACACCGTGTACGCCGCCGACCTGGACACCCATGCAATCAGAACGGTCGCGAAACTTCCATCCGATTTGGAGCCAAGCGCAAACATTACCGTCAATGCCGATGAGACGATGCTCGTTGGTATCGCTGTCGATCCTCACGGCAAAGCCGTGCCGAGAAAGTTGCCGCCCGGCACACGCAGTGGCGGTCGCTTGGGACCGCGTTGGGCCCAGGGCCTGCCGATGGTTCTGTACACCATTGACATCAAAACTGGCGCGGAACGGCGGATTTATACCTCAAATGATTGGCTCAATCATTTGCAGTGTTCGCCCACGGACCCGAAGCAAATCATGTTCTGTCACGAAGGCCCGTGGCAACTTGTCGACCGCATTTGGACCATGCGCACTGATGGCACCGGACTGAAACTGATTCACAAACGCACGATGGACGGGGAGATTGCCGGGCACGAGTTTTTTGGGGCTGACGGGAAAACCATCTGGTACGACCTGCAAACGCCGCGGGGCCTGGTTTTCTGGCTGGCGGGCTACAACCTCGAAACCGGCGAACGCACCTGGTATCACCTGCAACGTGATGAATGGTCGGTGCACTACAACGTGTCACCCGATGGGAAACTCTTTGCCGGGGACGGCGGCGGTCCGCACAGCGTTGCCGCTCCCGAAAACGAGAAGTGGATCTACCTGTATCATCCGGAACAGTGGTCCAGAACAGGGTTGCCGGAAGCAAACGCCGGACTCGTCAAGGTCGGCGTGCTCAAGGCAGAACGTCTGGTGGATTTGTCGAAGCACAATTACACGCTCGAACCAAACGTCAGGTTCACGCCGGACGGAAAGTGGGTGGTTTTCCGCTCCAACATGTTTGGTCCCACTCACGTCTTTGCCGTAGAGCTGGCCAAGAAATGACAAACAGACGGACGCGCATGATTTCGACCTCCGTAGAACGCTGCTACCGCAAATTGTGCTGACCGCGATTCTTTTTGCTGGCGTGGCGGCATGGATCGTTGTTATGTCGTGACGAATAATTCAGCTTTCACCGGCAGTTCGCCAAGAGGAGGCCTCATGAAAAGGAGAATGGACCGTCACAATCAACAATCTATTTCCGTGTCGACCGTCTTTCGGTTTCTGCGAGCTATGGTGCTCATTCTAGGGATCGGCATCTGGGCCGTGGCGCCGCAGTCGTCTTTCGCCGGGTCGAAAACTTACGATGTCCGCGCATTCGGCGCGAAAGGCGACGGCAAAACGCTCGATACGGAGGCAATTCAAAAAGCCCTCGACGAGTGCGGCAATGCCGGCGGTGGAACGGTGCTTTTTCGTGCTGGCACCTACGTGAGTGAGCCGCTGACGTTGCGCACCAAGACGACGGTGCTTTTGGAGGAAGGCGCGAAACTACTGGCAACGAGCAATCAGGCAGCGTTTCTGAAGTCGGGCACGGATTGGCTGCAGGCTGAGAGCAGCAGCGACTTCGTTCCGTTCATTAGCGGCAAACGACTTACCGACGTCACCATCACCGGCAAAGGTATCATTGACGGAAACGGCCAGTACTGGTGGCCCGCAGCCGAAGAAGCTCGGCAGAAACGACCCGGCTACACACTGCCACGTCCAAACTTGATCGTCCTGAATTACTGCAAAAATGTGCGTTTGGAGAAGATCACGCTGCAGAACTCGCCCAAGTTCCATTTCGTGCCAACGGATTCTGAGGGCGTCGTCGTCGATGGCGTGACCATCCTGGCGCCACCACGTGCCGCCAATACCGACGCCATCGATCCCAGTCGCTGCAAAAACGTGCTGATCACCAAATGCCTCATTGATGTGGGCGACGACAACGTGGCCATCAAATCCGGCAAGAAGATTCCGGAACGGGAGTTCGCTTGCGAAGACATTACGGTCAGCGACTGCACTTTCCGGCATGGCCACGGGATGTCGATTGGCAGCGAAGTCGTGGGTGGCGTGCGCAATGTAACGGTGAAGAACTGCACGTTTGAAGGCACCGAGAACGGGCTGCGGATCAAGTCACGGCGCGGCAAGGGCGGGAAGGTGGAAAACATCGCTTATACCGATATCACCATGAAGAACGTCAACCCGGCCATCCTGCTAAGCTGCAGTTACGGGGGCACGTCCGCGGGAGACGCTGTGCAGGTGTCCGCTGCCAAGGCGGAAAAGTCGCAAGCCGTGACCGAGACGACACCGATCTATCGCAACATTTACATTCGTAATGTCACGGCCACCGCAGAAAAGTCGGCGGGTGTCATTGAAGGCCTGCCCGAGAGCCCCATTTCAAATGTCGTTCTGGAAAATGTTCACATAACCTCTGCCACCGGCCTGAAGGTTGAAAACGCCAAGGGCATTCAACTGAAGAATACGCAAATCACCACGAAGGAAGGCCCGCCGTGCATCCTGTTGGAGAACGCACAGGTTGAAGGTTTGGAAAAGATAGGCGACAAGAAGTAAGCGTGGTACTCTGGCCGTTGGCGCACCGCGGTTTTGCCTTGCGCGGCTCAGTGCCGCGCCTGAGGTTGAGCCGATTATTTAATCAGGAGGCAACATGAATCACATCAGAGCAATTGTTGCTCTCGGTTTGCTGACAGCGCTACCGGCCCTATGCAGTGGCGCCACGAAACAGCTAACTGTCAAAGCCGTCAACAAACTTCAGTTCGCCCGGCCCAGTCAGACCATCGAGCTTTCCGCCGAAGCGCTGGCGCCGCTCGGTGAAAAGCAACTGGACAGAATTCACGTCAAGGATGCCGCCGGTCAGGAACTGGTCTGCCAGGCCGTGGACAGCGACGGTGATTACAGACCCGACATGGTGATTTTCCAGGCCGACTTCGCGCCCGGCGAAACAAAATCTTTCACGGTCAATGTCGGCAAGAAGCAGGAATACACCAAAGGCCAGTTCAAGGCGTTCGGACGTTTCGTGCGGGAACGGTTCGATGATTTTGCCTGGGAGAACGATCGCATCGCTCATCGCATGTACGGTAAGGCGTTGGAGACCTGGAGGGATGAACCGTTGGCGAGCAGCACGGTGGATGTCTGGTCGAAGCGTGTCTCGCGGATGGTGATCAACGACTGGTACATGCTGGATAACTATCACGAGGACTCCGGCGAGGGCGCGGACTTCTATTCTGCCGGGTTGACGCGCGGCTGTGGCGGCAACGGCCTGTGGGCTGCCGACAGGCTCTGGACCTCAAGGAATTTTATCCAGTCGCGTTCGCTCGCCAACGGCCCGCTTCGCGTGATGTTCGAATTGACTTATGAACCCTTCGACATGAACGGCATCAGCGTTGCCGAAACCAAACGCATCACGCTGGACGCGGGTCAGAATCTTGACCACTTCCAGAGTTTCTATCGGCCGTACACGAAGCCGGGAAAACCGGTGACGCTGGCGACCGCCATCGGGCTCAAGAAAGTTGCCGGCGAACAGATGGATTTCAATGCCGACCACGGTTGGCTAACCAGTTGGCAGGACATGGAGATGAACGCCGGCCAACAAGGCGTGGCGATTGTTTTCGACCCGAAATTGTTTGAGAAACAGGCCGAAGACAGATTGAACCATCTCATCGTCGCCAAGGTTTCGGAGAAAAGCGTGGCGTCGTACTGGGCGGGATTCTGTTGGGACAAGACCGGCCAATTTCCCATTGACGCAGCCTGGAAGGCGTACGTGGACGAGTTTGCGCAAGGTCTGGTTTCGCCCATCGACGTCACCGTTTCAGCCGAGTAATCAGTGTGAATGATCGCCGCCGCGCATTCTTTTCGCAGATCGCTGCGTCTGTAATCGCCGCCGTGCTATCGGCGGGTTGCGCCACTCCGTACCCGACGCAGCACAATGACTTTACCGATTGGCCCGAAGGCGCCACGCCTGCGGAAATCGGCAAGCGTGTGGCTGAAAATTTCGTGGCGCGAAAACTCGATTACCAGACCAACCCCAAACGGGGATCTGTCATTTACCCCGAAGTCTGCACCTGGTACGGGGCGCTCACGGTGGCCGAGTTGACCGGCGACCACGATCTGCAAGCCCGGTTGATCAAGAAGTTCGATCCACTGCTGACGCCGGAAGGTGACCGGTGGATTTCGCGGAAGGCCCACGTCGATTTCCGCGTTTTTGGCGTTGTGCCTCTGGAGATCTATCTTCAGACGAAAGACGAGAAGTTTTTGATGCTGGGTAAAAGCTTTGCCGACAACCAGTGGGCGACGACCACGGCTGACGGGATCACTTCCGAGGCGCGTTACTGGATTGACGACATGTACATGATTCCGGCGGTGCAGGTGCAGGCCTACCGCGCAACAGGCGATGCGGTGTACCTTGATCGCGCGGCGTTGACGATGACCGCGTATTTGGACAAGCTGCAGCAGCCCAACGGGCTTTTCTATCACGGTACCAACGCGCCGTTCTTCTGGGGACGCGGCAATGGCTGGGTCGCCGCCGGGATGACGGAATTGCTACGCTCGCTGCCCAAGACCCATCCGCGGCGTGCACGTATCATGGCCAGCTACAAAAAGATGATGGCGGCTCTCTTGCGATATCAGGGCGAAGACGGTTTGTGGCGTCAACTGATCGACCATCCCGAAGCCTGGCCGGAAACTTCTTCCACTGGCATGTTTGCCTTCGCCATGGTCACCGGCGTCAAGAACGGCTGGCTCGACCTCAAAACTTACGGTTTCGCCACGCGCAACGCTTGGCTGGGATTGGTGGCTCATCTCGACGACGAAGCCAACGTCCGCGATGTCTGTGTCGGCACGGGCAAAGGCGGCACTGTCGAATACTATCTGAAGCGCCCCCGCAAGACCGGCGACCTCCACGGTCAGGCGCCCCTCCTTTGGACCGCCTCGGCCTTATTGCGATAGCGTCTGTCTCATTTTCGCCGGCGCGGAACTGCTCGCCAACCGAATCTGTGTTTTGATAGACTCCCGACCCAACAGGTTGAGTAGGATTTCTGGAGGGAATGAACCACAATGGCAGCATTGAAAATCAACCGACCACGCAACCGACTCGTGGGTGAGAACCCGAAAGTCGGAATTCGACCAACGATTGATGGACGACTCGGAGGCGTGCGCGAGTCGCTGGAAAAGCAAACGATGGGTATGACCAAAGGCGTGGCCAGATTGCTCGGTGAAAAACTCCGGCACGCCGATGGGACAAGAATCCAATGCGTTATCGCCGACCGTTGCATTGGCGGCATCGCCGAGGCTGCGATGTGCGCCGAGAAATTCGCTCGCGAGGGCGTCGGAGTCTCGATCACGGTCACGCCGTGCTGGTGTTACGGCTCCGAAACGATGGACATGGATCCGCTGATTCCGAAAGCCGTTTGGGGGTTCAATGGTACCGAGCGCCCCGGCGCAGTGTATCTTGCTGCAGTTTCGGCTGGCCATAACCAGAAAGGCTATCCCGTCTTCAATATCTACGGACGAGATGTCCAGGATGGCGGTGACACGACAATTCCGGATGACGTACAGCAGAAACTGCTGCAATTCGCGAAGGCCGGGCTCGCCGTCGCGACCATGCGCGGCAAGAGTTACTGTGCCATTGGCGGGACGTCGATGGGCATTGCCGGCTCCATTGTCGACTGCGCATTTTTCGAAGCGTACCTTGGAATGCGTGTGATGCAGGTCGATATGGTGGAGATTGCCCGGCGCATCGACCGCGGCATCTTCGACCCCAGAGAATTTGGCCGGGCACTAAAATGGGTACGCGAGAATTGCCGGGAAGGCTTCGACGCCAACGATTCCAGGAAGCAGCGTTCCCGCGAGATGAAGGACAAGGAATGGGAATATTGTGTGAAGATGGCCATGATTGCCCGTGACTTGATGATCGGCAATCCGCGTCTCGCCGCGATGGGCTTTGGCGAAGAAGCGCTGGGGCACAACTCCATCGCGGCTGGTTTTCAGGGCCAGCGGCAGTGGACCGATCATTTGCCCAACGGCGATTTTCTGGAAGCAATCCTGTGTTCGTCATTTGATTGGAATGGCATTCGCCAACCGTTCATCGTCGCCACGGAAAACGACGCGCTCAATGGCGCCACCATGTTGCTCGGCCATCTGCTCACCGGCGGCGCGCAAATCTTTGCCGACGTGCGCACCTATTGGAGCCCGGAGGCGGTCGAGCGCGTCACGGGGCACAAGCTCAAAGGCGAGGCCGAGGACGGTTTCCTCCACCTGATCAACAGCGGCCCGGCTGCGCTCGACGGCACCGGCCAGCAAGAGATCGGCGGTAAACCGGCGATGAAACCGTGGTGGCAAATCACGCCCGAAGAAGCTGACAAATGCCTGAAAGCCACGGAGTGGTGTCCGGCCCTTTACGAATATTTCCGCGGCGGCGGGTTTTCCTCGCGTTTCACAACTCGCGGGGGCCTGCCGATCACCGCCGCGCGAATCAACATCGTCAAAGGCCTCGGCCCGGCGTTGCAGATTGCCGAAGGAGTAACGGTCGAATTGCCAGAGAAGGTCCACGACACACTCGACCAGCGGACCAACCCAACGTGGCCGACCACCTGGTTTGCGCCCCGCACGTCAGATAGCGGTGCGTTTCGCGACGTGTACACCGTGATGAACAACTGGGGGGCAAATCATTGCGCGTTCAGTTACGGTCACATCGGACACGAACTGCTCACGCTGGCGGCTATGCTCCGCATTCCCGTGTACATGCACAACGTCGGCGAAGAGCGTGTTTTCCGACCGAGTGCCTGGACAGCATTCGGCGCCAATGAACCTCAGGCCGCCGACTTCACGGCGTGCCGCAACTTCGGACCTCTCTATGGCCGGTACTGACAAACAAGAACGTCTGCAGTCGTTGTTGCGATTGTCGCATGAATTGGGCAACCCGCAACGGCCTTTGGCAATTCTGGGCGAAGGCAACACGTCGACCCGTCTCGGGCTCGAGACATTTCTGGTCAAGGCGAGCGGCAGCAATCTCAGCACGCTAGCCGAGCCCGATGTCGTCGAGTGCAAATCGGAAGAGTTGTTAACTCTGCTCAACCGCAAAGGTTTGTCCGACGCCGAAATTGATAGTGCCTTGATGGCGTCGCGGGTGGATGCGAGCGCGAAAAAGCCATCGGTCGAAGTGTTGTTCCACGCGTATTTTCTCGGTCTGCCCGATGTGGAGTTTGTCGGCCACACCCACGCGCCGAATGTGAACGCCATTCTGTGTTCGCCACGCGCCAACGAATTTGCGATCAAACGGGTTTTCCCAGACGAAGTGGTCTGCTGCGATGTCGAATCGGTGTTTGTTACCTACACCGATCCCGGATTGCCGCTGGCCCGGGCCATTCGGCAGCAAACGGAGTCCTTCGTCAAACGGCACGCTCGCGCACCGCGGGTCGTGTTGCTCGAGAACCATGGGATTATCACGCTTGGCCGCTCCGTCGAGGCGGTCCTCGCCGCGATGTTCATGGCGGAAAAGGCGGCGCAAATCTGGCTCGGCGCGGCGGCGTTGGGTGGCCCGAAATTCATGACGCCGCAACAGATTCGCCGCATCGCCGGGCGACCGGATGAGGAGCTTCGCCGCAAGGCATTGAAAATGTGAGATGAAATCGTACATCCTCAACGAGAATGAGTTGCGGGTCACCGACGAGTACGCCCAAGCTCGACGCGTGTACGGCGCGGTCGGCGTGGACACGGAGGCCGCCATCCAACATGCGCTGGCCCTTCCGATTTCGCTGCATTGCTGGCAAGGCGACGATGTGGCCGGTTTTGAAGCCAAGGCCGGCGCGGTGGATGCGGGCGGTTTGCTGGCGACCGGCAATTACCCGGGCCGTGCCCGCAACGGCGACGAACTTCGCCAGGATCTCAGCCAGGTCCTGTCGTTGCTGCCCGGCACTCAGCGCGTTAATCTCCACGCTTTTTACGCCGAGACGGATGGCGAAAAGATCGACCGCGATGCGCTCGAACCAAAGCACTTTTCGCGTTGGATCGCATGGGCCAAGACGAACAAGATCGGCCTCGACTTTAACCCGACATTCTTTGCTCATCCCAAGGCTGCGGACGGGTTCACACTTTCACATTCTGATGCAACGATTCGTCAATTCTGGATTCGCCACGGAATTGCTTCGCGGAAAATCGCCGCCGCCATTTCACGCGAGCTGGCCACACCTTGCGTCATCAATCACTGGATTCCCGATGGCGTGAAAGATTCGCCGGCGGATCGTTGGTCGCCCCGGGTGCGCCTCATTGAATCATTGGATGCCATGCTGTCTGAAAAGCTGGACGGCTGCGTCGATGCGGTGGAAGGGAAACTGTTCGGCCTGGGCAGCGAAGATTACGTGGTCGGTTCACACGAGTTTTATAGCCATTACGCATTAACTCGCGGAATCTTGTTGTGCCTCGACATGGGACATTTTCATCCAACCGAGACCATTCACGACAAAATCTCCGCGCTGATGCAGTTCCATAAGCGGCTGCTGTTGCACGTCAGCCGTCCCATCCGTTGGGACAGTGACCACGTGGTGATCTTCAACGACGACCTGCGTGCGGTGTTTCAGGAAGTGGTTCGCGGCGACGCGCTCGAACGGATTTTTGTTGCGCTGGATTACTTCGATGCCAGCATCAACCGCGTGGCCGCATACGTCATTGGCGGGCGCGCTACGCGCAAGGCAATCCTCTACGCGCTGTTGGAGCCGACGCAGACGTTGCGCGAATTGGAGGCCAGCGGCAAGAACGCGGAGAAGCTGGCCTTAATGGAGGAACTCAAGACGTTGCCGTTCGGCAACGTCTGGAATGAGTTATGTCGTCGGGCGCGTGTGCCGGTGAGCACCGCCTGGTTGCGGGATGTCGAGACATACGAAACCAAGGTCCTTGCTCATAGAAGGTGAACGCCCATCATTACATCGCTTGTGATCTGGGCGCGGAAAGTGGTCGGGTAGTTCTCGGTACTCTCGCCGATGGCAAAGTCGGGCTGGAGGAGATTTATCGATTCGCTAATGGCCCCGTGCGTGTGAACGGAACGCTGCGTTGGGATGTCTTACGCCTGTTCGATGAACTGGAGACCGGTGTTCGCAAAGTTGCGGCCCGCGGAATCAAGCCCGACGGCTTGAGCTGCGACTCTTGGGGAGTGGATTACGTGTGGCTCAAGGACGGCGAGCCGTTTCTCACGGCACCGTTTCATTACCGCGATACCCGAACGGACGGTGGACTCGAGCGAGCTTTTGCGGTCATACCAAGCGAAACAATCTTCGCGGAAACGGGCATCCAGTTTATGACCATCAACACGCTTTACCAGCTCCATGCCGATCAACGGTTGCGACCGTGGGTGTTCAAAAGTAGCGACCGGTTTCTCAATATAGGCGATTATTTCAACTATCTCTTCAGTGGAGTGGCGAAATCTGAAGATTCTCTTGCCAGCACCACGCAGCTTTACAATCCGCGCAGGCACCGCTGGTCGAAAAAACTGATCCGCGGCTTTAAATTTGCGAAGAAAGCGTTCCCCGAGGTCGCTCCCTCCGGTACGGTTCTCGGCCCGTCGTTGCCTGAATTCGATCTGCCGGGCACACAGGTGATCGCCAGTTGTTCACACGACACCGGTGCGGCGGTGGCGGCCGTACCAGCACAGGGCAAAGGTTGGGCGTATTTGAGTTCGGGGACATGGTCGCTGCTGGGCCTCGAATCTAAAAAACCGATCATCAATGAGAAAAGCCGACAGTACAATTTCACCAATGAAGTCGGCTTCGGCGGCCGCATCCGGTTCCTGAAGAACATCATCGGCTTGTGGATCCAGCAGGAATGCCGGCGGGCCTGGCGAAAGGAGGGTCGCGAGTTTTCGTACGAACACCTCGGCGTGCTGGCCGCGCAGGCCGAGCCTCTCAAAGCGTTGATCAATCCCAATGCGGAGCCGTTCGCCAAGCCCGATAACATGCCGCAGAAGATCGCCGCTTTCTGCCGAGCCACGGGTCAGGTGGCACCCGCCAACGAAGGCGAGTTCATCCGCTGCATTTTGGAAAGTCTTGCCTTGCTGTACCGTCAGACGCTCGATCGAATGGAGGATGTGACCGGCAAACCGATCGCGACGCTCCACATTGTCGGTGGTGGAAGCCAGAACAAATTGCTGAACCAACTCAGTGCCAACGCCACGGGCCGGATCGTCGTCGCTGGCCCGGTCGAGGCGACCGCGACCGGCAACGTTCTCATCCAAGCCATCGCGCTCGGGCATCTGAAAGATCTGGAGGAATTGCGCTCGGTTGTTCGCTCGTCATTCGAAGTCACCACATTCAAACCACAGGACGCCGACGTGTGGACACAGGCGTACGCGCGTTTTCAGAAGTTGACGTGAAGTAATGCGTTTGGGCGAACAACTCGAAAGGCAACTCGACGATTTCGATCCCGCCGTGCGGCGTCGGGCATTGCAGGAGATCAGCGAGCAAGGGCATTGGCCGCAGCCCACCGCGCAGGTGAACCTTCACAGCCACACGTTCTTTTCCTACAATGCCTATGGTTACTCGCCGACCCACTTCGCGGTGCTGGCCCGGCAACGTGGGTTGATGGCCGCAGGCATTGTCGACTTCGACGTGCTGGATGGACTGGAAGAATTTCTCGAGGCCGGTCGCCTGCTGGAACTGAAGGCCTGTGTGAGTCTTGAGTCGCGGGTGTACGTCCCTGAATTTGCTGACCGCGTGATTAATTCGCCGGGCGAGCCCGGCATCTCCTATCACATGGGCATCGGGTTTCCTCGTGAGATCGAACATCCGCTGCTGACGCAAATGCGTCGCACCGCCGAGCAACGCAACCGCGAACTTTTGGCCCGAGTGAATGCGTTCACCGCACCGGTCGTGCTTGACTACGACCGCGATGTGTTGCCGCTCACGCCGAAGGGAAACGCTACCGAGCGTCACATCTGCGAGGCGTATTCGAAAAAGGGCGACCAGGAGTTCTGGCGAAGTAAACTTGGCGAATGCCCTGACGAACCCGCCAAACTTCAGGCGCTGATCCGGGCGAAAACGATGAAACGCGGCGGAGTTGGCTACGTTCAACCGGGCAAAGGCGCATTTCCACTGATGGCGCAAATGAATCAGTTCGTGCTCGAAGCCGGAGCGATCCCGACCTTAACCTGGCTTGACGGCACGAGCGAAGGCGAGCAGTGCCTCGAAGAACTTTTTGAGGTAGCAGAAGTATCCGGGGCTGCGGCGCTCAACATCATTCCCGACCGAAATTACACTCCTGGCGCGAAGGACCAGAAGTTACAGAATCTGCGAGAAGTGATCGCGCTGGCGGAGAAACATCATTTCCTGATTGTCGTCGGCACGGAGATGAACGCACCCGGCAACAAATTCGTGGACTCATTTGAGACTGCGGAGCTGAAACCGTTCTTGCCGGTCTTTCTCAAGGGCGCCTACATCGTTTTCGCCCACACACTGCTACAACGACATCTCGGACGCGGGTATCTCAGCGACTGGGCCAAACAACGGTTTCCGGGCGTCGCTGAGAGGAACGACTTCTTTGAGCGGCTCGGACGCGAGTTGTCGCCAAACGTGACAACCAAGGAATTGCTCGCTAGAGTTCAGTAGCAATGACCTCGGTAACCATCCCGAATCAACAACGCGCCGTCCAATTGGTTGGACCGGATCAACTGCGCCTCAACGAAGCCAAGCCCGTGAGCAAGCCAGGTCCGCATCAGGTATTGTGTCGCGTCGAAGTCTGCGGCTTGTGTTTCTCCGACTTGAAGTTGCTGAAACAGTTTTCCGCGCACGCCCGCAAATCTGAAATCAAATCCGGCATTGACCAACAAGCACTGCTGGAAATGCCGCATTACGTACCCGGAGAAAAGCCGACCGTGCCCGGTCATGAAACCGTCGTCCGGATCGTCGCCGTCGGCTCGCAGGTCAGACAATTCCAGATCGGCCAGCGCTACCTTGTGCAAACCGACTACCGCTGGCTTCCCACGGCCAACTCGGCCGCGGCGTTTGGCTACAACTTCGAAGGCGCGCTGCAGGAATATGTTCTGGTGGACGAACGCGTCATCACCTCACCCGCTGGTGAGTCCATGTTCATTCCTGCGCCGGAAGATTTGTCTGCATCGGCGATTGCACTGTGTGAACCGTGGGCCTGCGTCGAGGACGCGTATGTCGAGAAGCAACGCCGCACGTTGAAGATGGATGGTAAATGCCTGGTGGTTGGCAACGGCAAAGTGGACGCGCCCCACGCCATCCGCTGTCAGCCCAATGCACTTCCGACCGGTCCATTTGACGAAGTGATTTATTTCGGCAGTGATCCTGCCGTTGCTGAAAAGCTGTTCTCCAACGTTGGCACCAAAGGCTTGTTCGTTATTTGCCAGTGCGGTGGCAAGTTTGGCAAGCTGGTCGTCTCACAAATTGGGCGGGTGCATTACGGCGGTATCCGCATTGTCGGTACCACGGGAAATAACGCAGCCGACGCTCTGGCGGCGATTCCAGCTACTGTGGAAATCCGTCCCAACGACAAGATCAACATCGTTGGCGCAGCCGGGCCGATGGGCACGATGCACGTCATTCGCGATCTTTGCCAGGGCGTTCCTGGTGTCACTGTTTTTGCTGGTGACCTTAACGATGAACGGCTCGCCTCGCTGCAAAAACTGGTTGAACCGTTGGCGCAGAAGAACAAAGTCACTTTGCGCCCGTATAATCCGTCCAAAGACAACCTGGCCGAGAACTTCAATTATATCGTTCTCATGGCGCCCGTGCCGGCGCTGGTTGCACAGGCTGTCAGAGACGCTGCGCCGCGCGCGATGATCAACATTTTCGCCGGCATCCCCGCCAACGTGACCGGCGAGATCGATCTCGACGCCTGCATTGAAAAGCAATGCTATTTCGTTGGCACCAGCGGTTCGACCTTGGAAGACATGAAAGCTGTACTTGCGAAAGTGAAGGCGCGCACCCTCGACACGAATCTGTCTGTTGCGGCGGTCGCGGGTTTGGACGGCGCCATCGACGGCATCCGCGCCGTCGAGAAAAACTTGATGCCCGGCAAGATAATCGTGTATCCGTCGATCAAAGGCTTGAAACTGACACGCGTCGAACATTGGGATGCCGAAGCTGAAAGATCGCTTTTGAGGAACCATGACGCTCAAAGATAAAGTTGCCATTGTGACTGGTGCCGCGCAGGGCTTGGGAGCGGCCATTTGCAAACGCTTGGCGAACGAAGGCGCCCGCGTCGAGCCCGCCGACATCAAAGGCTTTGATGTGTCGGTGGATGTGACGAACGAGACGCATGTTAAAAATCTGTTCGACCAGACGATTGCCCGACATGGCCGGGTGGACCTCGTGGTGGTCAACGCGGGCATTCTGATTGCCGAGCCGATTGCCGAAGCCGATCCGGAAAAATGGCGGGCAGTGATGAACGTGAATCTCTTCGGGAATTTCCTGACGATGAAACACGCCTGCCGGGTGATGAAGCCGAAACGCAGCGGCGTTATCATCCAGATCAATTCCAAATCCGGCAAGAAAGGCAGCGCGGCCAACTCCGCTTACGCCGCCACCAAGTTCGGCGGCATCGGCCTCGTGCAGAGCGTCGCGTTGGAGATGGCCCCGCACAATATCCGCTGCAATGCCATCTGCCCCGGTAATTTGCTCGACTCACCGTTGTGGATCGATCCGAACAAGGGTTTGTTCGTCCAATATCTCCGGGCGGGAAAAGTCCCCGGCGCCAAGACAGTCGAAGAGGTGCGCCAGCATTACGTCAACGAAGTGCCGATGAAGCGCGGTTGCAGGTATGACGACGTCTGTAATGCTCTGGTCTTCCTTGCCTCCGATGCTGCCAGTTATATTACCGGCATTGCCCTCAGCGTTACCGGCGGTCAAGAAATGAGTTAGGCGAAGTGAGCATCGCGAATTTATGCGGTCGCTAAAGGGCAAAACAGCGATTATCACTGGCGCGAGCCGAGGCATCGGGTTGGCCATCGCTCGGGCGCTGGCGCGAGAGGGAGTTCTACTTGTCTTGCTATCGCGCACGAAACCGGCCGTGCGCGGCAAGTTCATTGCGTGCGACCTGGCAAACCCGGATGTCATCCCCGCGACCGTTGCTCGGGCCGTGAAACATTTGGGCCGTTGCGACTTTCTTATCAACAATGCTGGCGTTTTCCTCGAAAGGCCAGTCACGGAAATCTCGCTGTCCGATTGGGAACGGGTGCTGCGCATTAATCTTACTGCGCCCTTCCTGCTTTGCCGGGAAGTCCTGCCGCACATGATTGGACGCAAACAGGGACGCATCATCAACGTCGTCAGCACGTCCGGCTTGCAGGGGTACCTTCACCAATCTGGCTACTGCGCGAGCAAACACGGGCTGCTCGGTTTCGCGCGGGGCCTGGCCGTCGAGGCCAAACCGCACAACATTCATGTCTATAATCTCTGCCCCGGCGGTGTGGACACCGACTTCATCAAGGGCACTTACCTGGGCAGACGATTGAAAGGCCAACCGATGATTGCCCCTGCCGATATCGCCGAGACGGTTGTCTTTCTCTTGCGGCAACCTGAAAACATCGATCTCCCCGAACTCATTGTCCGACGGTTCGCACCATAATTTTCGCAGGGCTTGCCGTTGTCATTTTTCGCCCTATCAACAATCTAATGGTACACGACCCCCACCCGGGTCGTGCTCTAATGGATTGTTGTTTTTGCATAAGTGACAAAGCGGCTGGCTTTGTTACAATCGAAGGTGTGAAATGGGCAAAACCCTTATTTACTCGCGCCGACGTTAATGACGCCGCTAGGATATTGCTGGCGCCTTCACCAGATCATGCCGATGTCGATCAGGCTCTTAGCGCCGTGAACAACTGGCGAGCTATTCACGCGTATCCCCTTCAGGCCGTAAAAATGACTCTTTCCAACAGGGCAAAACACGTAGAGCGCGCAGCTCTTATTGCGCAGCGAACCAAGCGCATTCCTGCGATAGTATTGAAGCTACAAGAGAACCATGCCGCTGGTCTTGATATGCAGCTTACCCAAATGCATGACATCGGAGGCTGTCGCGCAATACTGCGTTCAGTTGGACAGGTTGAACAACTCGTAAAGGTGTATGCGGAAGCCACCGCCAAAAATGCTCTCCGTGGTGGCAAATTCCACAGGAAATACGATTATATTGCCAGCCCTAAACCAAGTGGGTACAGAAGCGTTCATCTTGTCTATAAGTATTTCACTACAACTGAGACCCACTCTGTCTATAATGATTTGAAGATAGAAATCCAGATTCGATCAAAACTTCAACATGCATGGGCAACAGCAGTTGAAACCGTTGATTTTTTTACAGGGCAGGCACTGAAATCCAATATCGGCGAGGCATCTTGGAAGCGATTTTTCGCTCTTGTATCCAATGAGTTTGCCCGGCTGGAAAAGCGGCCTCTCGTTCCCGGGGTTCCACAAACAGAAGCCGAATGCAAACGCGAGCTAAAGTCATGCTCCACACAAATAGGACTTCTCGAAGGCTTAACTGCCGCAACCGGATTCGTGGAGCACAAGGAAGGACAGCTATTCCTATTGGAGCTTGATCTCCAGAACAAAACCGTTACGACAACAGGATTTCCACGAGAAAAAGCCTTAGAAGCACAAGACAAATATCTTGAAGTTGAACGAGCCAACAGGGGCAATCCTAATAAACAAGCTGTTCTTGTGTCGGTTGACTCTTTGGCGGCACTTCCAAAGGCGTATCCCAATTTTTACTTGGATATTAGCGAATTTATCACTGTTCTAAGGAAGGTTCTCGCCTAGTAGCTTCCTCAATCAGCCGCTCAATCGTCCATGCTCCATCAGTAATGCCAGAAGCGTGCGCGGGCGTTGTGCCAAGCGTTCTGTGCACTTTGCAAAAGTTGAACACCGCCACAAACAGGCTTACTGCTCTGCGGTGGTTGTCCAGCTTCCGCGACCAGCCTAAGCCCAGCCGAGCGAAGCGTTTGTTAAAGTGTCGCACGGTAAGATTTGTTCTCTCAATGTGGCTCGTGCAAATCTTGGTTTCATCTGGAGCGCCGATTATCCGTTTCACGAACACAGAAGCGTAGGGCGCTGGCGAATAGCGCCGGTTTGGGTCGCTACCGTTGTAGGTGTCTTTCTTGAATATCTTTTGCATCACAGCGAGGTCCAGCCGCCTGTTGAAGAATGAGTTTAGGACGCTCGGATAGGGGTGGAATGAATCACAGGTGATCTGCACTTGTCCGGCAATCCGAGAAGCTGCGTCTGCGGCGAAGGCAAACGTGCTTTCAGCGTTCCGCTTGCCGGTGTAGTAAGACACAATCAGCTTGGTGTCGGCAGCGATGCCAAGAAAGGTGTATTGATCGCCCCGCTCTGTGTCTTCTGGCGTGGTTCGGGCTTGCCGAATCCCTACCCGCGTCCACAATTCATCGACTTGGAGCGAATCAATAGTCACGTTGCGCACAAGTCGGTCATGCAGATACTCGCAGCGTTCACCCACCACGCGCAAGACCTCAAGAACAGTGTGCTGATGGCATTGCGCGAGGCGGCTCACGGCTCGAATGCCAATACCTTCAGATAGCAGTTTTACTATCTGGACAACCTTGTCATGGCTCACGCGGAGCCTACCTAGCGGCTGATCTTCAGAGAAGGTCTTACCGCATTTAGTGCAACGGAAACGCTGAACAACTCGATTCTTGTTTTGGAAGGTTCCAAATCGGCTGGCTTCACCACTGCAACAGTAACATTTCACTTTCGGCTCGACTTTCTGTGGCCGAGCGCGTACTGTGCAGTCGTATCTGCAAGGATATGCGACCGCTTGGCTCCGGCCATCGGTTGCGCCCCGTGGTGCTAGTAACACTACGGGGCAATTTTTGAGTTACGGGATCAGGGCGTGGTGTCCGGCGCTAATGATGCGCCTTAACGGTTTTCAGGCTCCCCCCTCCACGCCCGTTCCCGGGCATCTTACAAGACTTCCAAAGAACCACGCGGACTCTACCGGAACCCGGCGCAGAAAGCAAGAGCTTTTTATCTTGCTCTAATGATTTATTTTTATCTGCCAAAATCATATAACCATTGACAGGTGGCGCCGATAGTGTTAGGTTGGCGCTCGAAAGAAAGGAGCATTTCGATGACCACTGAGCCAAAGGAACCGAAACAGAAGCGCGTTAGAAGCCCATCCTATCCCGGCATTGACCTTGAGGAATCGCTTAATAGAGCGCGCATTCTGTGGGAAAAGGTCAATCGGCACCCAGTTTCTGTGGACGTAGCCGCGCGATATTGGGAACTTGCTCCGCAGGGAAGTCAGGCGCTCGTAACTATAGCCGCGCTCAAGAAGTTTGGCTTGGCTGAAGAATCAGAATCCACCGCTGGACGCGAGATTAAACTAACCGATTTGGCCATTTCCTTGGTTTACAATCCAGATGTTGGCTCTCCAGAGTATAAAGCACTTCTTGCACAGGCGGCGTTGTCTCCACAGATTCACGACGAACTTTGGCAGAAATATCAAGGAACTCTACCAGACGACAAGTTGATAGAGCGCTACTTAGTGATCGAGCGCAAGTTCAACCAGAAATACGTGTCTCAATTTATCAGCGAGTTTAGACGTACAATTGAATTTGCCAAACTGAGGAATTTTGATAAAGTACCAGCAACAAGCAGCCTCAAAGTGAATCAGGCAACTGAGAAAACCGAAAGCCGCCCAACGCTAAAATTTGTACCGGGGTACATAGGCGGCGGGGGGAAAGCGCACGAAGCAACGGATTCAAACATAAGTGAGGTGCCGATCTTCTTGGATGAGGATAAGTATGCAAAGGTACCATTCCCGTTGACAGAAGAAGACTACCAGCTACTACTTGAGCAGTTGAGGCTCCTGAAGAAACGATTAGTACCAAAAGCCAAATAGCATGTCTAACAGACCATTCTCGCGGGGTCAGCGCAATGAGTTTAACAGACGCACCGGATGAACAACCCATACGTAAGACAGGCCGCAGTCATCAAAAGCGATTCTCAAGTCCGTTTCGTCTATGTCTCGCAAATGGTGGTCTGAAGTTACCAAGGCAGGATATTCAAGGAGCGAGGTTTCTGCCAGTATCATGCCGTCGTTGCATTCGTCTTCTGGCAAGAGCTTTCGGTCAATAAGCGTTTGCGCAAAACGCTCGGTTAGGCCATGTCCAACTGGAATCAAATTAACCGGATGAATCTGCCATGCGAGAATGTTCTGAAGAGCGACCAACGCAATTTCCTTTTCGCGTGGTTCTCCTCGTTCAGACAGAACGTGAATCTCCTGAAGCGCAGTTGGAGTGACGAACAGTTCGTATCCGCGCCGAAGAAACTCTGTGTGAAACGCAATTACGCCGGGATCTTCTGAGGCGAGATCGAGTGGAACGTTAGCGTCTAACGCTAACTGTTTTCTTGCCACTGGAGCCATAGATTATGGCCAGCGCTTTGTGGAGATGGCTTTCCCGTTTGTCGTCGGAAAGAGAATTGGCTAACCGGCGTGCTTTTTCGGCAAGCCTGCTGCCAACAGTTTCAGGATACTGTTCCTTTTTCTCTTTATCCATCGCGACCTTTTTTTGACGAGATTTCATTGCGAGTCTAATTTCGAGATATGCTGTGTCAACGACTATTTTTATCGGCGACACGGTCGTATATCTCTTGCTTACAACTAATTAGATTGCAGACAGCGTGCCACGCTCAAAATTCAACCTTTCTTACGCAAATTAGGATGCTTTTGGCGTAGTTTCGGTTCTAACATTGTCGTAACTGCGCAAAAGTAACCACTGAATGTGTCAAAAATGCACCCACTGACCCCAGATTCAATGAGGGTAGAAGCTGACTATAAAATAGGAAGAATGCTGAACGGAATGATTTGACTGTGGTTCCAGCCTCGCACAGCATTATCAATCGTCGATTTAGTTCAGGAATGTCTCGTACCGGATAGAGCACAGATTGATACTTGATCGCTGAACTTCCGGCTAAGCGTCTAAGTAAAAGAGAAGGGGCCGGTAACCCCCCGGCCCTTCTGCCAATCCCCTGCTGTGCTTTGCGTTGCTATCCTTTGTCCCTTTCACGGCTAAGGCACAAAGAAGATCACGAAACATATTGTAGCGCAACCCCACGCCTTTCGCAAATTACCAACAATCTAATAGAGCACGACCCCCACCCGCGGCTTGATATTTGCTGATTGACCATGATTGTTTGTGCGTGTATATAATCACTATCAATCATGAAGCCTCTGGACCAGAAAGACCTTGCGCCGCAAAGACAAGACCGGCTGCGGGCCGCGTTGCGCGAAAACCGGGTCGTCCGCGTCGAGGATTTGTGTCTGGAATTGAACGCTTCCCCGGCCACCGTGCGGCGCGATTTGGATCGTCTCGAAAAGCTCGGCGAAATCCAGCGCGTGCACGGCGGGGCGGTGAGCATGGAGAGCCGGCTGCAAGAATCATTGTTCGACGCCAAAACCTCGATCGCGATCAGGGAAAAGCGGCGTATCGCGCAGGCGGCACTGGAGATGATTCGGCCCGAAGACACAGTTTACCTCGATGGCGGCAGCACGGTGCTGGAATTGGCGCGGCTGCTCCGCGACCGCACCAATGTCACCGTGGCGACGAATTCGCTGCGCGCGGCGAACGAACTGGCCGGGCACGGACCGCGATTAATTCTCATCGGTGGTGAATTGCGCCGGTTGAGCCAGACGTTGGTCGGTCCTCTAACGCGGCATGTTCTCAACGAACTTCACCTCGACAAGGCGTTCATGGGCACCATGGGCCTCAGCCTTCGCGAGGGGCTGACGACCACCGAACCCAGCGAGGCGTTCACGAAAGAATTGGTGATGGAACGGGCGCGCGAGGTGATTCTGTTGGCCGACAGCAGCAAAGTTGGCAAAGTGTCCTTTGCGCGGGCGGGCGGATTGGAAAAAGTTCACACCCTCATAACCGACAAGAAGATCGATCGTCAATTTGCGCGCGAACTGAGCAAGAGCGGAGTCAAGGTTCTGCGCGTTTAAGAGTTTTCAAAGGAAGCCCATGGATAACCCGGTTCACTTGAGTAACAGTCGGCCCCAATTCAAGCCGTTCGTCATCGATTGTGGCAAGATTCCCGCGTTTCAATACCTCGGCAATCTCCAGCAGGAATTGGCTGCGCAAACGATCACGGCTGACGAGGCGCTGGCCTTGTTCGAGGACATGCTAATCATCCGCGAGTTCGAAGAGATGATCGTCAAGCTCCGCTCGGGCGCTTATCAGCCGTTGCCGAAATACAATTATCGTGGCCCGACACACGTTTCCATTGGCCAGGAAGGCTGTGCCGCGGGCGCGTGCAGCATGCTGACCATCGATGACAAAATCACCAGCACGCATCGTGGCCATGGCGAGAGTCTGGCCAAGGGTACGGTGTCCATTCGGGCGATGAGCGTGTCCGAACTTCGTCAACGAGTGCCGAACAGTGTGGCTCAGAACCGTAAGGAACTCATCGAGGCTGCGCTTGAAGAGCATCTTTACCGAACCATCGGTGAACTGTTCGGCAAAGATGATGGTTACTGTAAAGGTCGCGGCGGTTCAATGCACATCGCCGATTTTACGGTCGGCCACCTCGGGGCAAACGCAATTGTCGGCGGCAGTACGCCTATCGCCACGGGCGCGGCGCTGGGACTGCGGTATCTCCGCCAGGACGCGGTCGTGTGCTGTTTTGCCGGCGATGGCGCATTCTCCAACGGCGTGGCGCTCGAAGCCATGAACTGGGCCGCGCAACAGCAGTTCACCAATCATTACGCGAAGGATCATCAGTTCGGTTTGCCGATCATTTTCCTCGTGATCAACAATCATTACGGCATGACCGGTCGCACGGACGATGAGGTCACCGGTATCGAACGCATCGCACGTCGTGCCGCCGGATTCGCCGACAACAACATGCACGCGGAAGTCGTCAACGGCATGGACGCGCTGGCGGTTCGTGATGCCGTCCGTCGCGCCGTGGCGATCTGCAAACGCGGCGACGGGCCGGTGTTTCTAGACGTGGATTGTTACCGGTATTTGGGACATTCACTCAGCGATCCACGGGTGGAATACCGCACCAAAGATGAGGAGGCGGCATGGAAAGCGGTGGATCCGATTGCGAATTTCCGATCTCAAATCGTTGCCGCCGAGCTGCTCGAAGAGAGGGAACTAACCGAGTTGGAGCAACGCGTACGCGACCGCAATGCGCGCGCCGCCAAACGCGCCGCCGCAGCGGCCGACCCACCCGCCGAAGATGTGATCAAATACATGTACACTGGCACGAAGGCGGAGGTTGTTCCGGAAGAGTTTCGGAAGGTGCAGATCATCGCATCCTTGCCGGAAATCAAGCGCGTCAACGGCGAGTTGACGTACAAGGACGCGATACGCGAGGCGATGGTCGAGGAAATGTTGCGCGACAAACGCGTCATCTTCTACGGCGAGGACGTGGCCGATTATGGTGGAGCTTTCAAGGTGACGAAAGGCTTGCTCGAAGCGTTTGGACGCGACCGGGTGTTCAATGCACCGATCAGCGAGGCTTGCATTTGCGGCACCGCCGTCGGCGCAGCCATGATCGGCTTAAGGCCCGTGGCCGAGTTGATGTATTTCGATTTCGCGCTGATGAGTTCCGACCAGATCAGCAATCAGGCGGCGAAATGGCATTATATGTCCGGCGCGCAGACGGAAGTGCCGCTGGTTTATCGCGTCAGCGCTGGCGCTGGCAAAGGCTACGGCGGGCAGCACTCGCAGACGTTGGAATCCATGTTTTGTCATATCCCCGGCCTCTACGTTATCTACCCGGCCACGCCGGCCGACGCAAAAGGATTGTTGAAATCCTCGATCCGCGACAACAATCCGGTGATGTTCATCGAGTCGCAGGCGCTCTACGGCATGAAAGGGCCGGTGCCCGAAGGTGATTACCTTGTGCCCCTCGGTGTCGCCAACGTGGTGCGCGAAGGGAGTGACATCACTTTCGTCGCTTGGGGCCCCTTGGTCCACGACTGTCTCAAAGCCGCAGACCAACTCAAGAGCGAAAAGGGAGCGTCTGCCGAGGTCATCAATCTGCGCACCCTTGTGCCATTGGACATGGATACGATTCTGTGCTCGGTGAAAAAAACCGGTCGCTGTGTCGTAGCCAGTCAGGCGATTCACATTGGCAGTTACACCGGCGAAATCGCCTCGACGATCCACGACCAAGCCTTCGATTACCTGGATGCCCCCGTCAAACGTGTGGGAGCAAAGAACGGCATCGCGCCGCAGTCGCACATCTTGGAAGCTGCGTTCTTGCCGAACGTGAACGATTTGCTGAACGCAGCGAATGAGATTTTGTGAGAATGATGATTGTCTTGCAGATCGTTGTGGTAGGGCTGGATCGCCGGGCCAGCCGCAACCAAACCTCTGCGAATGGCGCGCCCGGCGGTCGCGCCCTACCTACGACTTAACTCATGCCCACGCCCATAATCATGCCGAAGTTTGGCCAAATGACCGAGGAAAGCACCATTATCGAATGGCGCAAGCAGGAAGGCGACAAAGTCAGAAAGGGCGACATTTTGTTCACGGTCGAAACCGACAAATCAGTAATGGAAGTCGAGAGTTTTGAGGAAGGCACTTTGCTAAAGATCGTGGTCGAAGCCGGCATTCCAGTGCCGGTGCAGACTACGGTCGGATTCATCGGAAATCCGGGCGAGGCGATGGCGGGAACAGGGGCGACAGCGCCGGCGGGAGTCGATGTAGGCCCGCTGACCTCAGCGGGCACGGCCGTTGACGGGGCACAACCAAGCATCACGCCGCCCCGTGAAGTCACGCGGCCTACAACCGAATCGACAGCGTTTCGTATCAGTCCCCGTGCCGCGACGCTCGCGGAAGATCACGCGGTTGATCTGTCCAAGATCACCGGCTCCGGACCTGAAGGACGGATCGTCGAGAAAGATGTGCAGGCCTATCTGGAAGCGCACAAGACCGTCCCGGTCCCCGAAGAACAGCCCCAGCCGTTGAGCAAAATGCGACAGATCATTGCCCAGCGGTTGCAGCAAAGCGTGGTCACCGCACCCCACTTCTTTGTCACAGTTGAAGTTGACATGACCGATCTCATCGCCTTTCGTGCACAACTCAAGGAACAGGGCGCGCCGTACACGATCACTGATTTCATTTCGCAGGCGGTGGTGCTCACGTTGAGAGAGTTCCCAGACGTCAACAGCACGACCGACGGCAAGACGGTGCTTTGGCACAGCCGCGTGCATTTGGGGCTGGCCGTGTCGCTGGAGCAAGGCTTGGTCGTGCCGGTGATTCGCAACGCTGATGGATTGACGCTCACCGAGCTGAATATGCGCTCCCGGGAACTCGCGGAGAAGGCTCGGGCAGGGAAGCTCACGCCGGACGAAATGAGCGGTGGCACGTTCACGATTTCCAACATGGGCATGCTAGATGTAGAGAACTTCACCGCAATCATCAATCCCGGCGAAAGCGCCATCCTCGCGGTGTCGAGCGCCATCAAGAAACCGGTCGTGCGCGACGACAACGTGGTCGTGCGTTCGATCATGAAGCTGACGCTTTCCTCCGATCACCGGATCATCGATGGCGCGTTGGCCGCGCGGTTCTTGAACGCGATCAAAGCGAAACTGGAAGAGATGCAGTTGTGGAAAGGGCTGGTCGGATGAGACCTTAGCCGGGTTTCTGACCGTAGGAAGCTTGTGGTCCGTGTTTGCGCAGGAAATGTTTGTCGAGTAACGCCTGCGGCATGGGTTTGCTCGACGGACGCAACCGCAAAGTCTCGCTGGCCAATCGTGCGCAATATTCCACGGCCACAGCATTGTAGACCGCGTCCTGCAGTGTCTGCCCCCACGCAAACGGCGCATGGTTCGCGACCAGGACCGCCGGCATCTGGAGCGGGTCCAGCTTCCTAAACCGCTCGACAATCGCTTGGCCAGTGTTCACTTCGTAACGGTCGCGAATTTCCTTTGCGGTAAGCAATCGCGTGCAAGGAACCGCTCCGTAGAAATAATCGGCGTGCGTTGTGCCCAGCGCGGGGATCTCCCGCCGGGCCTGCGCCCACGCCGTCGCATAAAAACTATGGGTGTGAACGACGGCCCCTATGCCTTTGAAGGCGCGGTAGAGAATCAAATGCGTTGGGGTGTCGGAACTGGGACGCAAATCGCCTTCAACGACCTCGCCGGTGGCGAGCGACACAACAGCCATCTGCTCCGGCCGCATCGCATTGTAGGCCACGCCCGACGGTTTGATTACGAAATGACCGCTGGCCCGGTCCACACCGCTGACGTTGCCGAAGGTCTGAATGACGAGACCTTCGCGAACAAGCTGGAGGTTTGCTTCACAAACTTGCTGTTTCAATTGCTCAAGCATTTCGTTTCCCCTCACAGGAGCGAGCGTGCTGCCGAATCTCGATGAGCTTCTTCATCACATCGTGCAGATTGCCATTCCAGTCCTTTGTCCCGAAAGCATCATGCAGCTTGCGATACAGCGGGTAAAGCTCCCTGTAGACGGCCTGGGCCAGCGGATTGGGCGTGAACACGCGCTTCTTCACACCGGTCATCGCTTGTTGCGCTTCGACATAATTCTTGTGCGCGCCGCCTACGACCGCTCCGGCAATCGCGGCGCCAAGCGCACACGTTTGCGCCGAGCGCGAGACTTTCATGGGACGCCCCGTCGCGTCGGCATAAATCTGCATGACCAGCGGATTCTTTTCGGCAATGCCACCGCAGTTGACGATCTGCTCGACCTTCACTCCGTATTCCTCAAAGCGGTTGATGATCGTCAACGCACCAAACGCCGTGGCCTCGATCAGTGCCCGATAAATCTCGGCTGGTGTCGTGTACAAGGTTTGGCCGATTACCAACCCGGTCAATCGCTGGTCGACCAAAATTGTCCGGTTGCCATTGTTCCAATCCAACGCAAGCAAGCCGCTCTCGCCGGGTTTCAGTGTGGCAGCGGCTTTGCTCAATTCTTCGTGGCTGCCGACGCGAATGTAATTCACGAACCAGTTGAAAATGTCGCCAACGGCCGACTGGCCGGCTTCGAGTCCGTAATATCCCGGCAGGATGCTGCCGTTGACGATACCGCACAGGCCGGGAATATCGGGCAGCTTTTCGGTGGCCGGTGCCACCATCATATCGCAGGTACTGGTGCCGATGATCTTGACCAGTGTCCCGGGCGCGATCCCAGCGCCGACACCACCAAGATGCGCATCGAACGCGCCGACGGCCACGGAAATACCGGCGGGCAGGCCGGTCCGCTTCGCCCACTCAGCCGTCAAGCTGCCAACGGCGCGGTCGATCGTGCATGCCTTCGGAGGAAGCCGCGAACGCAGTTTGCCCAGCTTCGGATGCAGGGAACCGAGGAACTCCGCATCCGGGTAGCCGCCCCAATCAGCGTTGTACATCGCTTTGTGACCGGCCGCGCAGACACCGGCCGTGAGTTTGCCCGGTGCGTCGGTGCCGGTCAGCACCGCGGGAATCCAGTCGGCGATCTCCACCCAGGTGTGCGCGGCATCGAAAACTTCCGGCGAGGTGCGCAGGCTATGGAGGATTTTGCTGAAGAACCATTCGCTGGAATAGGTGCCACCGCATCGGGCGAGGTAGTGTGGCCGGGTTTGCTTTGCCAGTTCGGTGATTTCCGTTGCTTCGTCGACCCCGGTATGATCTTTCCACAGCCAGGCCATCGCCGCCGGGTTCTTCGCGAACCTTTTATCGAACGCCAGCGCCCGGCCAAGCGCGTCGACCGGCAGCGGCGTGCTGCCGGTAGTGTCCACGCCGATCCCCACAATCTGTTCGGGCTTGAAACTTTTCACGTTGCGTTTGGCCGACGCCAACGCCTTCTGGACGGTGATCTCCGCGCCCGTCAGGTAATCAGCCGGGTGCTGTCGTGCCAAGTGGGGGTCGCGCGACAAAATCACGCCGTGCTCGCCGTGTGCGTACTCCCAAACAGCAGTGCCAACCTCGCGCCCATGGTTGACGTCTACGATCAAGCAACGAACCGAGTTGGTGCCGTAGTCCAAACCGATGGAGTATTTCGCGCTCATCCGTCGACACACTAGAAGACCTCAAAATCAACGAAATGAGAAGTCTAATTGCGTCGGTGGTTTCCACGAAAAACCACGCGTCCGGCCTTGAGTTTCAGAACGTGCGTGATGCATCGCGGCAACTCTTTTCGAAGATGAGTCGCGAAGACGAGCGCCGCGCCGGTCTGTTCCACAACCCGATCGACTGCCGCCAGCAGGCCGTGACGGTGGACCGCATCGAGGCTTTGCAGCGGCTCGTCTAACAGCAGCAACAGCGGCTGTTTCACAACAGCGCGGGCCAGCAAGACCAAACGCTGCTGCCCCATGGAAAGCGAGCCAAACGGCAGTTGTTCTTGTGTGGCCAGCCCGAAATCCCGGAGCCATTGCCGGGCCGCCGTCTGCTGTCTTTTCGAGCAGGACTCGAAAAGGCCGATACTGTTGAAATAGCCCGAACAAACTACATCCAGCACCGGCCACTCGGGCGAATAATGCGCGTGCAATTCCGGCGACATCCAACCGATGCGCCGGCGTGCTTGCCAGATCGTGGACGGTGAATCGGCTCGTTTGCCAAACCACGAGATTTCCTGCGCGTGCGCCTGCGGGTGATCGCCCTGAATCAGATTCAGCAAGGTGGTCTTGCCGGCACCGTTGGGACCGAACACGGCCCAATTCTGGCCACGGCAGATGGTCCAATTCACGTTGCTGAGGATGCCCGTGCGACGGGCCGTCACTGTTACGCGGCGCAATACAATCAGCGGCGCCGCGGCACGTTTCTTCCTGTCGGAAAGAACTCCATGGCGCGCTGGGGAAGCTGGCGCACTTACAGCCCCAAAACACGCGGTGGCGTAACGAAGCACCTCATGTTTCCGGCCCTGTTTCACCACCCGGTGCTGATCCACCAATATCACGTGCGTGGTCAATTCTGGAATTTCCTCGGGTCGATGGGTCACCATCAGGACCGGCCACCCCGATTTCATGAGGCGCCGAACAACGTCACGCAAGCGCCCGCGGGATTCGCCGTCCAAGCCCGCATAAGGATCGTCCAGAACAAGCAGTCGCGGCCCACGCAACGCCGCGTGCACGAGCAGCGTCTTGCGCAGTTCGCCATTGGACAGGCAGGCAACCTTTCGGCGGAGGAGATGTTCGATCCCCAACCAACGAACCAACTTTCTTCGGCCCCGCAGAAATTCCTTTCGGTTGTGACGGCGCGGATGCACCTCGAAGGGGTTGATGTTCTCCACACTGTCTTGAGCGAGCAACTGCGCCACCATACGCTGGCTTTCGTCGAAGCTGCTGTGCCAGCGCGACTGATAGAACGCGCTCTCGGCAACGGCCAATTCGCGTTGGACTTCAGGGGAGACCACCGCAGTGGCATCCTCAGGATTCAGTTCGAGGGAATCGGAAAAACTCCGCGGCCCGCGGATCTCTCCGCGGGCGAGCGGCACTCGGCCCAACAAGGCTTCTATCAGCAACGATTTGCCCGATCCGTTGGAGCCGAGCAGCGCCCATTGTTCGCCGCGCCGCCAGGTCCAGTTCGTGTTATCGAAAACGACCGTCTCATTCAGGCGCAGCGCTACCTGATCAAGCGCAAGAAACTCCTCGCCGTCTTTCATTGAATTCGTGCCAAATAGTAGCAGCAGCAGAAAGCTACGCGCAAGCGCATGGCTTCCGTCCGGAAACAAAAAGTAAAGCCGATTTGATTGGGATTCGTGGTCGCGTTCCCGCTGAAATCTTATCCACAGGGATTTCTTGCATCCTTCGGCGTAAACCTTTAGTCATTAAGCACACCATGAGGATTTTGTTCATCGGCGACGTGGTGGGGAAGCCGGGACGCAGAGCAGTGGCGAGCCTCGTCCCCGCACTGCGGCAGGAACGGGAAATCGACTTTGTCATTGCCAACGGCGAGAACAGTGCCCACGGCGCGGGCCTGACCGCCTCCACCGTGGACGCCCTACTGTCGAGCGGTGTGGACCTGATTACCACGGGCGATCATGTCTGGGACCAGAAGGAGATCTACGAGGTCATCGAGCGTGAGCCGCGTGTGCTGCGACCGTTGAACTTCCCGCCGGCGACGCCCGGCCGCGGCGCGACCGTGATCCAACGCGACGGTCAGACACCGGTCGGCGTCATGAACCTGATCGGTCGGGTGTTCATGCCCAACAGCGATTGTCCGTTTCGCGCAGCGGAAGCCGAAGTTGCCCGACTGAAAAAACAGACAAATATCATCATTGTTGACTTGCACGCGGAGGCGACCAGCGAGAAAATCGCCATGGGTAGGTTCTTGGACGGGAAAGTCAGCGCGGTGATTGGAACACACACCCATGTGGCGACGGCCGATGAACGAATCCTGCCGAAAGGCACGGCCTATATTTCCGACGTGGGAATGTGCGGACCGCATGACTCGGTTTTGGGACGCGAGGTGGAGGCGGTATTGAAACGGTTTCTCACACAGATGCCGCAAAGGATGGAGGTTGCGGAAGGAGACGTCGCGTTGTGCGGCGCGATCATTGACGTGGACGAGAACTCCGGGCGCTCGCGTTCCATTGAACGGATTCGAATCCCCAGCGACAGGAGCGAGTAATCGGATGATTTTGCGAGCGCGATACGTGTTGCCAATGGATCAGCCGCCGATTGAAGACGGCGCTGTAGTGATCGAGGGAGATCGCGTGACCGCCGTCGGCAAGACGGCCGAGATCCGGGCGGCGCACACCGGTGAAGTGCGCGATCTGGGCGAGCGGGCGTTGGCGCCCGGCTTGATCAATGCGCATTGCCATCTGGATCTGACTCGGCTGCGGGGGGAAGTGCAATGGCAGGGTAGTTTTATCGAATGGATCCTGCAATTGGTCGCGGCGAAGAAACTGCATTCGGATAAAGACTATCTCAGCGGCTATCAAATGGGTATGGAGCAATTGATCCGGTCGGGAACGACGACCGTCGTCGATGTCTGTTCCACGCCAAAGATTCTGCATCAGGTCCTGCCGACCAAGTTGCGCGTGTGGTGGTGTCTGGAATTGATCGACATCTATCACGCCGAAGACGTGGAGGCCCTCGTGGCCGACGCACTGGAGTTTATTGCCGCTCATCCGAACGTTCGCGGCGGGTTTGGGCTTTCGCCGCATGCCCCCTACACCGCGAGCGCAGGACTGTACGAGTTGGCGGCACAGCGTTCCCGGGCACGGAACATTTTATTAGCGACTCATCTCGCTGAATCACAGGACGAGGATGACATGATCCGTCGCGGTACCGGACCGATGTACGATTATTTTATTCGGGCGGGACGCAACATGGGAGACTGCAAACGAACCGGGCCGACGCAGTTATTGGAGGAATTCGGCGCCTTGGGTCCCAATTGTCTGGCGGTGCACGCCAATTGCCTGACTCCACTGGATGTGGGCCTGCTCAAGCAGACCGGCACGCACGTGGTGCACTGCCCGAAAACGCACCGGTTCTTTGGCCGGGGAACACCCCTGTTGAACGCCTTGCGCGAACGGGATGTCAACGTGTGTCTTGGCACGGACAGTTTGGCCAGCAACGATACGCTGAGTATGCTGGCGGAGATGCAGACCTTGGCGCACATGTTCCCGCGGATGTCGGCACAGGAATTGTTGGAAATGGCGACGCTGAATGCGGCGAGAGCTTTGCGTGAGGAGGAAAAGCTGGGGAGGATCGCGCCGGGCGCCTGGGCCGACCTGATTGCCGCGCCCTTGGACGGCCTCGGCACTGATCCGTATGAGGCGATCGTCTACGCGGATAAGGAAGTGAGTTTTTCCATGGTCGGAGGCGAGGCGGTGTTTGATAATGCGAAATAGAACAAGCTTTCACTGCGGCGGGGTGTTGGCGGTCGCCGCCATTTGTTGGGTGGCCTTCCCGGCGCAGGCCGAGATGCAATCCGAATCGAGACCGCTGGGTGGAACGACCGTTGCTACGGGAGCGCTCACCAACGAGATCCAAGCCATCAATTCGCTCCGACGCGATGGACGATATGACGAGGCGGAAACCAGGTGTCTGCAACTCGTGAAGCAAAATCCGGACGACCCGAGCGTTAGAACGCTGCTGGTGGAGATCGAAAGCGAGCGGGGACAACAAAAGAATACGCGGGCAAGCCTGAAGCGGAAAATTGAAAGCCTCGTAATTCCAGAGGTGAACGTGCGCGAGGCCTCGCTCGTTGATGTCATGGATTTTTTACAGAAACAAGGCCAAACACTTTCTGCGGACAAAGCTCCGATCAACTTTGTCTGGCAGGTTCCTGAACAGGCGAAGACTGCCAAGGTGACCTTGAGCTTGCATGATGTTCCTCTGGCCGATGCGCTGAAGTACGTGACACAAAGCTGTGGGCTGCGCTACCGGGTTGATCCGCACGCCATCGTCATTTTCCAGCCCGTGCCGGCCCCTCCGGCAAATAGCCCGTCGCCGCATGCCAAACCTTGACGACCAACTCGGAGCTGAACTCGAGCAGTTGCAGGCCGGCGGTTTGTACCGAACCCTTCGCGCCATCGCTTCGGCGCAAGGGCCGCGGGTGATTATTGACGGTCGCGAATTCCTCAATTTTTCCAGCAACGATTACCTTGGCTTGGCGGACGATCCGCTATTGAAGCGCGCGACCATCAATGCTGTCGAACGTTACGGCGTGGGGGCGGGCGCGTCGCGGCTGGTGTGCGGCAATCTGGCACCGTACGCGGATTTGGAGGAGAAACTGGCGCGTTTCAAGAACAAGGAATCCGCGATCGTTTTTGGCAGCGGCTACGCGGCCAATGTCGGCACTATTACGGCGCTCGTCGGCGAAGGCGACGTGATCGTCCTCGATAAACTGGATCACGCCAGCATTATCGACGGCGCTCGCCAGAGCGGGGCGACCATTCGGGTTTATCCGCATAAGAACTTAAAGAAGCTGAGCGACATATTGGAAAAATGTGGAACGTTTAGGCGCAGACTGATTATCACCGAAACCGTGTTTTCGATGGACGGTGACCTCGCGCCGTTGGACGAGATCCTTGAGCTGAAGGAAAAGTATGGCGCCTGGCTCATGATTGACGAGGCCCATGCCACTGGGCTGTATGCGAAGAACCGTCGCGGACTTGCCGAGGCGGTCGGCGTGGAAGATAAGATCGACGTCACGCTCGGCACGTTAAGCAAAGCGCTCGGTTGTGCGGGGGGATTCGTGGTCGGCTCGCGGGTGCTAACTGATCATCTGCGCAACAAAGCGCGCAGCCTGATCTATTCGACCGCGATGCCACCATGCATTGTCGCGGCGGCAGGTGCGGCGGTGGAATTTGTCATGAGCGAAGCAGGACATCAGCGCCGCGATGCGCTGTGGCGGAACGTTAGCGAACTGAAGAACGGGCTCTCCAGGCTTGGTCTTCAAAGCGCATCCCGCAGCCCGATTATCCCAATCGCGATCGGCGCTGAATCAGCGGCAATGGAAACGTCGCAAAAGCTTTTCGAGCAAGGCATCTTTGTGCCGGCGATCAGGTTTCCGACCGTGCCCAAGGGAAAAGCCAGACTGCGCGTGACGGTAACTGCCAGTCACACTGCCGCAGATTTGCAGCAATTTCTTTCGATTTTCGCGGCCATCAGCAAGAGGATCGGAAGCACTGTGGCTGTGGGGGTAAATCCCGAATGACAAATTTAGCTGATAAGGACCATCGGTACGTCTGGCATCCATTCACGCAGATGAAGGAATGGATGACAGAAGAGCCGCTAGTCATCGAGTCGGGCGAAGGCACGGTCCTACGGGGCATCGACGGCAACGAATACATCGACGCCAACTCATCCATCTGGACCAATCTGCACGGACACCGCCACCCGAAGATCACGCAAGCGATCAAGGACCAACTCGACCGCATTGCGCACTCGTCGTTTCTCGGATTGTCGAACGTCCCCGCGATCGAATTGGCCGAGAAATTGATCCATCTGGCTCCACGCTCCGGCGCTCGCGCACTTTCACGGGTGTTCTATGCTGACGACGGTTCGACGGCAATGGAGGTGGCGCTCAAAATGGCACTGCAGTATTGGCAACACAAGAAGCAGCGCAAACGTACAAAGTTCGTCGCGTTCGCCGATGCATATCACGGCGACACACTGGGCGCGGTCAGCATCGGCGGTATCGATTTGTTCCACGCGGCGTTTAAACCGTTGTTGTTCGATGTGATTCGCGTGAACGAATTGTCGCGATTGCGCGATGTGATGGATGACGCGGTAGCGGCCGTGGTGATCGAGCCGATGATTCAGGGTGCCGCTGGCATGAAGCTGTGGTCGCGAGGCCTGCTCCGTGAGTTGCGGCAGATGTGTGATGAAACCGGTGCGCTGCTCATCGCCGACGAAGTGATGACCGGCTTCGGGCGGACCGGGAAGATGTTTGCCTGCGAGCATGAATGTGTGGTGCCAGATTTGATGGCGGTTGCCAAGGGAATGACGGGTGGGTATCTGCCTCTGGCGGCAACGTTGACGACCGAAGAAGTTTTCAACGCGTTTCTTGGCGATTACAGCGAATTCAAGACGTTCTTCCACGGGCACAGCTACACCGGCAATCAACTTGGTTGCGTCGCCGCGCTTGCAAATCTGCGGGTGTTTGAGGAAGAACGAACTCTGGAGAGGTTGTCAGCTCTCAGTGCTCAGCTTTCTACAAGGCTCAGTCCAATCAGAATCTTGCCGCATATAGCAGACGTGCGGCAGATCGGGTTCATCGCCGCGGTGGAACTCGGGGCGTATGAGCTCACGGACCGCATCGGCCACAAAGTCTGCCTGGAGATGCGCAAACGAGGAGTGCTAACTCGTCCTCTCGGCAACGTCGTACCGATCATGCCGCCGTATTGCATTACGGAAGCACAATTGGGCCGCGTGCTCACGGTTCTTGCGGAATCAATCGGCGCAGTAGTAAACTGACGGCACGGGATTATGATTCGTCAGCCCGCAGTAGCCGGTCAGTTTTATCCAGCCACGGCGCCCGAAATCGACGCCGAACTCGACACGCTCATTCGTCCTGCATCCGAACGCCGCAAAGCTATCGGGGTCGTTTGTCCGCACGCGGGCTGGATGTACTCCGGCCAAACGGCCGGGCTTGTCTATTCCCGGGTGGATATACCGGATCGGGTGATCTTGATCGGACCGAACCACCACGGCCTTGGCAGTTCGTATGCCGTCTTCAGTGCCGGGGCCTGGCGCACGCCCGTGGGCGACGTGCCGATTGCCGAACCGCTTGCAGCGTCGCTTTTGGATAGCTGCGACCTTCTGGCAGAAGACACACGCGCTCACAGCGGCGAACATTCCCTCGAAGTTCAGGTGCCGATGTTGCTGCGCGTCAATCCCAACGTGCGCATCGTCCCGGTGGTCATCGGCGGCGGGTGGCCCGAAAGCGGTGGACGATCGAACCTGCGCGCAATTGCCGTTGCTGTTGCCCAGACCATTCAGGAGTACGGTCAAAAGGTCTTACTGTTGGCTTCGACCGATCTCAATCATTACGAGGATCAAGAGACATCCAAGATCAAGGACAAGCTCGTGCTCGACGCGATTCTGAAACTCGACGAGGACGCGCTGATGGATCGCGTGCGCGAGGTGGAAGTGTCGATGTGCGGTGTGGCCGCCACCTATATCGTGATTCATGCCGCCAAAAGACTCGGCGCAAAACGGGGGGAACTTCTGGATTACCGCACCAGCGGAGACGTTAGCGGCGATTTCTCACAAGTGGTTGGCTACGGGGCGGTGGCTATCGACTAACTGCGCATGTGCTTGCGAGTTTGACACCCGTGTCCGGGCTTGCTAAAGTTTAAGCGCAGTTTGGTGGAGAGACGAATGATTACACTCACGGAAAACGCGGCGCAACACATTCGGACGTTGCAGACCGAGCAAGGCGTAGCGGGCAAGGCGCTGCGCGTTTATGTCGAGGCGGGCGGCTGCTCCGGGATGGAATACGGGATGGCATTCGACGACAAGAAGGATGACGATGAAGTCATTCGTCACGATGGCGTCGAAGTCGTCATCGATCCAATGAGCGCGAGTTTCTTGAAGGGCAGCGTGATTGATTATATTGACAGCTTGCAGGGTTCGGGATTCAAGATTAACAACCCGAACGTGCATTCAAGCTGCGGTTGTGGCCGTTCTTTTAACTGAACCCATTGGGGGGCCGTGCCAGGCTGAGATCCCGCGCAAACGGGACCACCCATTGAACCTGATCCAGGTAATGCTGGCGGAGGGAAAGTCATGATTGCACCAAAAACTTCGGAACCGCACAGTCGCGAACAATTGCCGCGTTCGCGCAAGGTCTTCGTTACCGGCAAAATCCACAAGGACGTCCGCGTCCCGTTTCGTGAGATCGAACTCTCGCCAACGGTCAGTTATACCGGGCGCGTCGAGGTCAACGAACCGCTCCGGGTGTACGATACGAGCGGACCGTGGAGTGATCCTGATTTCAAGGGAAACGAATCTACCGGACTGCCCAAGCTGCGGCGCGCATGGATTCTGGCCCGCGGCGATGTGAACGAGAGCCAATCCGGGTTTCTCCGAGCGCTCCCCGCCAAAGTTGTCACTCAGCTTCACTACGCTCGACAGGGAACGATTACACCCGAGATGGAATTCATTGCCATCCGCGAAGGACTGGCCCCGGAATTTGTGCGCAGCGAAGTTGCCCGCGGCCGCGCGATCATTCCCGCCAATATCAATCATCCGGAAAGCGAGCCGATGATTATCGGCCGGAATTTCCTCGTCAAGATCAACGCCAACATCGGCAACAGTGCCGTTGCCTCGAGCATCGAGGAAGAAGTCGAAAAGATGCGTTGGGCGACGAAATGGGGCGCCGACACGGTGATGGATTTGTCGACGGGCAAGAAGATCCACGAAACGCGTGAGTGGATTATCCGCAACTCGCCGGTCCCCATTGGCACCGTGCCGATTTACCAGGCGCTCGAAAAGGTCGATGGCAAAGCCGAGCAACTGACGTGGGAAGCATACCGGGACACGCTGATCGAGCAATGCGAACAAGGCGTGGATTATTTCACGATTCACGCCGGTGTGTTATTGCGATACATCCCGCTCACGGCGAATCGCGTGACGGGCATCGTTTCGCGCGGCGGATCGATCATGGCGAAGTGGTGTCTGGCACATCACCAGGAAAGCTTTCTCTACACGCGCTTCCATGAGATCTGCGAAATCATGGCGGCCTACGACGTGAGCTTTTCGTTGGGCGACGGTTTGCGTCCTGGTTCGATTGCCGATGCGAACGACGAGGCGCAGTTTGCCGAACTGAAGACGCAGGGCGAATTGACGAAGATCGCCTGGGACCACGGGTGCCAGGTGATGAACGAAGGCCCCGGCCATATTCCGATGCATTTGATCAAAGAGAACATGGACAAGCAGTTGGAGTGGTGCGATGAAGCGCCGTTCTACACGCTCGGTCCGCTCACGACCGACATCGCGCCCGGTTACGATCACATCACCAGCGCCATCGGCGCGGCCCTGATCGGCTGGTATGGATGCGCGATGCTCTGTTACGTCACGCCGAAAGAGCACCTCGGTTTGCCGAACAAGAAAGACGTCAAGGATGGCGTGATTGCCTACAAGATTGCCGCTCATGCCGCGGATTTGGCGAAGGGTCATCCGGGCGCGAGGTTGCGCGACGACGTGCTCAGCAAAGCCCGCTTCGAATTCCGCTGGGAAGATCAGTTCAATCTCTCGCTCGATCCCGAAACCGCACGCGAATTCCACGACGAAACTTTACCGGCGGAAGGTGCGAAGCTTTCGCACTTCTGTTCGATGTGCGGCCCGCACTTCTGTTCGATGAAGATCACCGAGGATGTGCGGAAGTACGCCGCCGAACAGGGCCTAAGTGAAGACAAGGCCATCCAAAAGGGCCTGGAGCAAAAATCCCGGGAGTTCGTCGAAAAGGGCGCTGAGGTTTACTCCAAAGCATAACACGTTGGCCCCCTGTTCGCTTGCCCAACCAATCGCGGCCCGCGAATGGTACGTGGACATTTCTGTACATGGTATGCGAAAGCGGCACGTTTCATTCGATTGGGTGTTTCGAAAACGTCCTCGGTGCATTATTCATCAGGCGAGTCTCGTGGCAAATTTCGTGCTCTCTATAGGTTAGAGCAGCGCGGTGAAACGCGACGTGAGCGCTCCGAGAAGTTTCTTCGACCACAGACATGAGCGACAGAATATTGATGCACCTGATGGCGTTCTCCGATATGGCTTTCCCGGCGGATCGCCTGACGATGACGTTTATCCTAGCGGTTCTCGGCACGTCGCTGGTGTGCGTGGTTTTTGCACAACTTGCTCGTCACACACACAAGTCCTATTTCGAATTCTGGGCAGCAGCCTGGCTGTATTACACGATGTACCTGCTGGCGATGGTGCGGTGGGAGGGGTGGAATGCGTCGCCACTGCTGGTGATGCTGCGGCAGGCCTCTATCGGGTTCAGTGCGACGTGTCTGCTTTGGGGCGGCTTGGAATCTTCCGGCCACATGCGGAGACGCTGGGTGCTGGCAATTGGATTGGCGGTCATGCTGGCGTGGGCCTATGCGTCCGCGTTTCAGCTACAAGATCACGTTTGGCACACTTTGCCGACATTCGTTTTGCTGGCGCTCGCGAGCGGTTATGTTGGAGTGTTTCTTTTCCAGCAGCGCAAGCAATGTCGCACCGCTCCTTTCCTGACCATCGGCTTTATTCTGTGGGGCCTGTGTAATCTCGGACTGGCTTTTCTGAATTTGCGGAACCCGGCCCCGTTGCCAGGCATGGCGATGACCGGCTATCTGGCGCTGGCGGTGCTGGGGTTCTGCATCGCTTTGGGAACAATGCTGCTGGGCTTGGAGCAGGCGCGCGAACGCAACGACACGTTGCTCAATGAATTCAAGAAGGGCGTCACTCAACGTCGTTTGCTCGAACAAGAGGTCAGTCTTTCGGAACAGAAATACCGGGTGTTGTTTGACTCTGCCAGTGACGCCATTTTCCTGATGGATTTGACGAACTTCGAAATCGTCGACGCCAATGAATCGGCTGCGCGCCTGATCGGAGTCGAGCGGAAAACGGTGGTTGGCAATTCCTTCGCGAGACTCTGTCCGCAACTGTCCCGCTCTCAGGGCAGTTTGTTGGAGAACAAGAAACTGGTGGAAGACATGCTGAATTCGTCGAGCGAATTCTCCATCCTGCGCCAAAACGGCGGCCAGGCCTTGTGCGAAGGGAGCGCCAACCTGGTGCAATATCAAAAACGGCCGGTGCTGCAGATCAATGTCCGCGAAGTCACCGAGCGCAAGAAGATGGAGCAACAATTGCGGCAGGCGGAGAAGCTCACGGCGCTGGGCCAACTGGTGGCGGGTGTCGCGCACGAATTGAACAATCCGCTGGCGGTCGTCATGGGCTATGCGCAAATTCTTTCGCAGCACGGCAAACTGGAAGAAAAAGTGCGCAAGAATTTGTTGAAGATTCTTCACGAAAGCGATCGCGCCGCCAAGATTGTCCGCAATTTGCTGACCTTTGCCCGGCCACACGAGCCGCACATGACCGCGGTGGACGTAAACCGATTGGTGTCCGACGCTTTGGAAACGCGAGAGATTCAACTATCTGGTGCCAATGTGCGCGTCGTGCGTCGGCTGGCCAGCGATCTCCCGCGAACGAAGGCGGACCCGAATCAGATCGAACAGGTGCTGGCGAACCTGGTCAGCAATGCCGTGCAAGCATTGGCCAATCATTCCGGTCAGCGGATCATCGAAGTGATTACCGAAGCGCGTCCCAGAACAATCCGTATCACGATTGCGGATAATGGACCGGGTATCCCGGCGCCGGTCCTCAATAAGATTTTTGATCCATTTTTCACCACGAAAGGACCGGGAGGTGGCACGGGCCTCGGCCTCTCGATCTGCTACAGCATCGTGGAAGAACACAAGGGGAAGATTTGGGTCGAAACGGAAGAGGGCCGGGGGGCGCGATTCTTCGTCGAACTACCAATCGTGGCCTGTGGCGATCTGCCTCCTGAGCCGCTAGTGGCCATCAGGAACCGTGACACCGTTGACCCCCAGGCTTCGGAACGGCGCTTGTTGATTGTCGACGACGAGCCGGGGATTATTGAGGTGCTCAGGGAAATTTTGGGGGAAAACGGCTATCACATCGAAACCGCTTCCAATGGCACGGAAGCGCTGGCGCGCATCGCCTCGCAACCTTACGACCTGATCCTCTCGGATCTGTGCATGCCGGAGATGAGCGGCGAGGAATTCTTCCGGGCCCTGCGGGATCGGTTCCCGCACATGGCGGACCGAATCATCTTTATCACCGGTGACACCGTCAGCCCCAAGTCACGCCAGTTCCTGGACGAGACTCGCGCTCGCTGGCTGAGTAAACCATTCAATATCCACGAAATCCGGCACCTCGTCGTTGACGCTTTTCGCCAAGAGCCAGCCGTGGCCCGGTGAAGCAGTTGCCTCCGTCGCGGAGACAAATCCAATCAAGGCAGGGAGATCTTGACGTGGTAAAATTTAACGGGGGATGGCGCGTTTGTATCGGTAATGATCAACTGGTTTCCGTTGGTCACCGGCCCTGCATATGCAAGCGGCAGCCAAATGCCGCTGACCAAGTCTGTGCTGAACTGTGGGGCATATATGCGGCCGGCGAGCACTGGACCGAATGACAGATTGGGCAACTCGATCGGGACGCTTTGGTTTCCGTACAATTGCTGAACTTCTATAGCGGAGAGTGCTCGGTTGTAAATGCGAACTTCACAGATCGAACCATTGAAACCGCCGTCGTCCCCGGCCACGGCAGCTCCTCCGATGTACAGGTTTCCCGAGTGGGACAGAAGGTTGGTAAAAGGAGATTGGTTGATGAGCGCGCCATTCTCATAGGTCTTAACCATCCCGTCCGCGACCGAATACGTCGCGACAATGTGTTGCCAGTTGGTGCCAGTGAACGCTTGAAATCCTGCGATAGCCCGGGGCCCTCCGGAGCAGATGTTGAGGCCGTCGATTTCAAAGCCGGTACCTCCATTGCAGCCTCTGATGAGGTAACCGGGCTGGCAACCACCTGACTTCCGCAAAATCGTTCCCCAGCCGTTCCCGCATGCCTGCCCCGGCACACCGTTGCACCACATGGCAATCGAAAGGCCATTGCTCGGCTCCAAGAAAGTCGAACGCGGAACCATGACGTAGGAGGATGTATTACCGGCAAACTTCAGTGTGACCTGGCCACTGGGACCGTTGGTTTGGAATGTGGCGCCAACCACGGTCCCGTTATTCCCGTTGCCGCTGGCGTCATTCGCGTCGCCATTAAACGGGTAGTAGGCAACCAAACCACTGCTGACGGCGGCGTCAGTGGTAACGACGGAGACGTTGAGCGCAAAAGCTGAGGAGGGATTCGTCGGGTCAATGCCAGCGACGTACTTGAAGAGATTATTCTGACCGGTGCCATCGAAGTCGCAAGTGGCGCAGGAACTCGAATCGGTGAACGACCCGGTTCCGAAATACTGCTGACGCCACCAATTGGGGATTCCGTCGCCGATGGTGTCGGCATTGTACATTTGCGCAATTTCGGCAGCCGAGAGCGCGCGCCCATAAATACGCACATCATCCAGCACACCGTTGAACATGTTGGACGCGCTTCCGGAAGGTTTGTTTCCGAGGACCAGACTGTCAGATGTCATGGCCAACACGCCGGAAGCGGTTTGCTGCGCTGCGACTTGTCCATCGACGTAGAGTGTCATCGAAGATCCGTCGAACGCGCCTGCCACCTGATGCCAACTGCGCGGCGAGGGGGCGTTCGCGACCAACACGCCATTGCTAACCCCGCTCAGGAGGAATTCGAGTTGTCCGGACGAGGTTGAGAGCAGTGCGTATTGGTTCTCTGAAGTTCCCTTCTCCAAAATTCGCGGGTTATAGCTGGCAGCTCCCCAATGGTCGGCCTTTAGCCAGGTCGAAATGGTGATCGCGCTGAACGGATTCAATGAAGGAGAATTCGAAATAACTACTTGCGTCTGATTTTCGAAGTTCAGCGCGTTGCCGAATATGCCGTTCGCCCATGAGATCGCATTGCCTTCGATGGTGCCGGTGTTTAGATTGCCCGAGGAATCATTAGCTGTAGCGCCGCTCGCTTCGTCAAACGCCCAGTACCCCAGCAGTCCGGTTTGGCACTGGCCGTCGCCGTCTGGGCAGGGGGGAACTTCGAAGGTGAGTTGCAGTCCATTAGAAAGCACGCCGCTACTGCACTCAAACTGCGTGTAGTTATTCGTGTCGTTCTGCACGCCCACCGTGGCGCCGCTGCCGTCAGCGTGCAGGTCGCCATAGATCAGATCGAAGCGTTGCTGGTTTTCGTAGAGTCGCGCCTCAAAATTGACCGTCGAAGTTGAGACTCCTCCGCTGTAATACACGGCGCGCCATTCGATGTTGAAAACACGATTCGGAGCCACGCCGCTGGTCGAGGTGAAAATGCCGTTGCTGGCGCCATCGGTCCGCAAGTCCTGCCAGTGCGCGATTATGCTCTGGTCAAATCCGAAAGCCGGTAAACAAACGTTCTTGGGGGTGGAATTGCTGCTCGTGAATTGCAGGTTGCCGTTGGCGCTGAGTGTTACATTGGAATAAGACTCGCCATAAAACGGATAGGCGAACGGAAGGGCAATGGTTGTGCAGCAGTCGTCGCAGTGGTTCCCCGTGTCGGTATCGCCGGGCACAATGCTCGCCCCACCGGTCGGCGTGATCGCGTAAACACTGCCGCTCGGAATAACGTAATTCAGCGTACTGGAACCATCGGCGAACTTGATGGATAGAGTTAGCGTGATCGGGGCGCCACATACGAAGAATGGAGAAGTGCTGATTTGGAAAGGGATCGCGTTGGAGGCCGTGATCCCGGGCAACAGATCGGGATATGGCGAGTGAGGCTGAAGAATCGTAACGCCGGGCGTGGTTGTGCTCAAGGTGGCGTTCACAACCGCGGCTGTATCTGCTCCGTAATTCTGGATCGACAGATAGAGAAAGTCGCATTCATCCGGATCGATGACACCATTGCCGTTGCCACCGGACACCGTTGTGCCGGTGACCGTGAGGAGTGGGTTCACAATCGGAGCCAACAACGCATTGATGGCATTGGTCCCTGCGGGAGTGCCCCACCCCGTACACAAATCATAACCGCCGACCGCGTAAAAATTCGTCGGGCTACTGCTGGAGGTATTGTCTCCGACGGTTGTATCGTGAAAACTCGAGGTATACTTCGGCCTCACGCCAACGGCGTAGACAGTCGGGTTGAGAAACCCGACAAATGATGCACCCTGGTTGGTAGCTTGTTGATTGACCAGCGCCATGAAACCCGCCCACAACGGCGCCGCGCAACTGGTACCACCAACGCTGTAGTTGATGCCGTCGGCACGAACATACACATTGTCTGCTGTCAAAGCGACATCCGGTACGTTGCGTTTGGTCGTCGAGCCGTGGTTGGCGGTCATGTCAACGTTGGTTTGCCAACTCGGGATTTGATATTGGGTGCTGATCCCGCCACCACTGCCAATGCCGCCGCCCCAATTCCATACAGTTTCCGAAACCCAAGAGCCATTTGGGCCGGTTGTGGTCAAGGTGGTCCCACCCACTTGAGTGATGTAGGGGGTGTCGCCGGGAAACGGAATCAATCCAGTGAACGCATCATCGTCACCCGAAGCACTAAAGAACGACTGGCCCTGCGCAGCCATTTGCTGGAAAATTTGATCAGCCACGGGGTCCGCCCCCATCCCCGGACTGTACCAGGAACAGCTCAGTTGTTTGGCCAAATTGTCTGTGGCCATTTGATTCAGGATATCGTGCCAGTTGCCATAAGGCCCAGCCTCATACACGATCACCTTCGACAATCCCGGTGCCATCGAGATCGCCATTTCGATGTCTAACGACACCTCGATTTCGCCATAGCCGGTGGGCGTACCGCTAAACCCATCCAGCAACACATTCGAGAGCGTGACCGATGCGAGCCCGGCCAGGCTTTCGTAATAGGCAATGTCGCTGGCCGTATACCCATCAAACTGCAGGAGACCCACCGTTTGACCCGAACCGTTCAGAGAAGAACCGGGCACATAAGCCGCCCGGAAATCGTTTCCCATGTAGGTGCCGCCGGGCCCCGAGCCACTATTCGGCTGCGACTGGGCCGGCAGAATTTTGAACCGCGGCGTCGGGCGACTAAAATCACTGAGACCGCTAATGTCCAAGATCGGGATTTCAGTGGAGATCGAAGGCTCGACATCTGGGGCATAGAACGTCCGGGCTTCAGTCGGGTGCTGGTAAGTTTGCATGGTGACATGCAGAGCCTTGTCAATCTGGGCCACCGACGCGCTGACGCTTAGCAGCATTCGGTTCGGGTGCCGCTTGGTTACCGTAAAGCCTTGTGAGGCTGCAAAAGCCACAAGTGCCTCATAGTCCTTTTCCGTTGGACCGAATCCTTCGGTAAATTGTTCCGGCGTCAGATAGTGACGAAAATTCCGGCTGGAGGGATCAGAAATCTCACGAAGCAAGCTGGCGAGTGCTTCGCGGTTGCGTAATGGCAGGCCAATGGTGAAGTTCAGTCGCTGGGTTGTCGAAAGTAGGCCAACCGGCCGCAGGTTCAGTTTCGCCACGGCGGGGGGCACGACACCCGTGAGTTGCTGTCTCTCCATCGTTGCCCGAGCAAAAGGCGCCACATGGAATATTACGAAGGCGAGAATCAACATCCGGCGGGCCACGTTTATCTTCACGGATCAATTCCTTCGATTAGTAGAACAATCGGCGCCAATGAACTGACTGCTTTACATCCGCTCGAGGAATCCGGAGACCAACTCGCACCAATCTGCTGCATTCTAGCCTCATGCAAGCGCCCGTTCCTGAGCGGCAAAAAATGCGCGCTCGCGGGTATTCTCCCGCGTGGCTTATAGCGCTTCGGTTTCTCCAAGGTCAAGGCAATTCAACAGAACTTCCAGGGCGCCGAGTTGCCTCAAATCAAATGACACCGAAGGAGCTGGTTGGGGGTGGGATGGAACAGGTCGTTGCCTCATAAAGAAATGACACCCATAACGGAGGCATGAAAATGACCCAGTTAAGTCGTGAAGAA